>Ga0268264_10005186_pt1 | contig 11034 bp, 6 predicted proteins | sample KBSSwiS32_FD_190357 | JGI IMG/M metagenome (GOLD analysis project Ga0268264, IMG submission 190357) | Switchgrass rhizosphere microbial communities from Kellogg Biological Station, Michigan, USA - KBS Switchgrass S3-2 (SPAdes) (version 2) | ecosystem: Host-associated > Plants > Roots >... | reverse complement strand
CAAGGACGACAAGGTGCTCGTCCGCACGCTGCTCGCGGTGGACGAGGCGAAGCAGTCCATGACCTTCGCCGGCGACCTGCCGCAGGGCCACCTGGTGCAGCTGATGAAGGCCGACTACGACCGGCTGATCGCCGGCGCGTCCGGCGCCGCCCAGAGCGCCAAGACGCTGGCGACGTCCGGGCAGGGCGGGACGCTCGCGGTGGCGGTCTCCTGCGTCGGCCGCCGCCTGGTGCTGGGCGAGCGCACCGAGGAGGAGGTGGAGGCGGTGCTCGACGTGCTCCCCAACGGGAGCCAGATCGTCGGCTTCTACTCGTACGGGGAGATCTCGCCCTACGCGTCCGGCCAGTGCGACCTGCACAACCAGACGATGACGCTCACCACCTTCTCCGAGTCGCCGTCGGCGGTGGCGCGCCAGGCGCCCCCGCTCGCGGCGGCGCCGCCGGCGTCCACCGGGCCGTCGTACTCGCGGCGCCCGCCCCCGGGCGGCACCCCGATGCCGCCGCCCGCGGTGCACGCCCAGGCCCCCGCGCCCTCGCCCACCGCCGCGACGCCGCAGCTGCCGATGGTGTCGCCGACCGAGCCCACGGCGGAGACCCAGGCCGACGCCCGGCAGGTCCGCCTCACCGTCAACACCGACCCCAACGCCGGGCTGTCCATCCAGAAGAAGCTGGTGAACGGCATCCAGGTGGTGTCGTTCGCCGGCCGCCTCAGCGAGGTCTTCCAGGGGGCGCGCGTGGGGGCGGAGCTGTCGGGGACGGTGGTCCTCGACCTCTCCGGCGTCACCCGCATCACCTCCTTCGGCGTCCGCGAGTGGCTGCAGATGCTGTCGGAGGCGGAGAACCGGGTGGAGTCGCTCTACCTGGCGCGCTGCTCGGAGGCGGTCTCCAACCAGCTCACGATGATCCGCCGCTTCGCCGGCAAGGGACAGGTGGTGTCGTTCTACGCGCCCTACCTGTGCTCGGGCTGCGGCACCGCGTTCTCGGCGCTTTTGGACTGCGTGCGCGACGCGGAGGCCATCCAGGCCGAACGCGCGCCCGACGCGACCTGCCCGCGCTGCTTCAAGCCCGGCCACTTCGACGACGACCCGCGCACCTACCTGACCTTCGCCGGCCAGGCGACCCGCGTCCCCGACGAGGTCCGGCGCGTGCTGGCGCAGCTGGATCCGGACGTGGCCTTCGAGGCGCTGGAGAAGCGGATCGACGGCGACACCACCCGGGTGCGCGTGGCGAGCGCGCTCGACCAGCAGCTCCGCTGGAAGCGCGTGCTGGAGGGCGTGGAGGGCGACGTGACCATCGACCTCACCGGCGTCCCGTCCGCCACCCAGGAGGGCATGAGCACCCTCTTGGACGGCCTGAGCACGGTGGACACCGAGATCCGCAACCTCAAGCTGGAGGGCGTCCCCGCCGCGCTGCTCGCCTCGCTGGCCGAGGCGGCGGTGAACCGGCCCAAGCTGGACGTGATCTCCGCCCGCGTGGAGGGGTTCTGCGCGTCCTGCAACGCCACCCGCACGGCCGAGCTGCGGCTGGACGGGAACCTGGAGGCGATCGCCAAGGGCGCGCTGCCCGAGGTCCCCTGCAAGCGCTGCCACAACCCGCTCAGCCTCGAGTCCGCGGCCCCGGCGCTGAAGGCCGCCGCCAAGACGCTGCTCAAGCGCAAGCGCCCGGCGGCGCCGGCCGGGACGGTGACGCGCACCGGCGCCTTCCAGGCAGGGCCGCCGGCGCAGCGCGCGTGGATGGCCGTCACCCTGGTGCTCGCGGCGGTGGTGATCCTGGGCGGCGCCGCGGTCGTGGTGACCATGCGGGGCGGGCAGGCCCCGGCCCCCGCCACCGCGGCGGCGGCGGTCCCGGTGGCGAGCGCCGCCAGCCAGCCGGCCGCCGCGCCGGCGCCGTCCCCGAACCAGTGGCGGAGCGAGACCGGGCTGTTGCCGGGGTGGGCGGACAACCCGGTCGCCGTCCAGGGCGGCAGCGTCTACGTGGTGGGCCGCGGGGGCGGCGCGACCGAAGAGGAGGCGCTGGCGGCCTCGCGCGCCGAGGCCACGAACCGGCTGGTGAGCCAGCTGCTGTCGGCCCTGCAGGGCAAGCCCATCGCCGACGTGGTGCGCGCCGCCGGCGCGGAGGCCTCGGGCGAGAACGCGGCCGCGGTGGCGGAGCGGTTCCAGCACCAGCTGGGCGCGACCATCTCGCTCGAGCGCACCGACACCGCGGTGCGCGGCGCGCCCGGGCACCAGGAGATGGTGGCGCGCTACAAGCTGGGCCAGGACGCCTTCAAGGCCGCGGTCGACCGCTACGCCAAGGTGGCGGCGTTCCGCGGCATCACGGTGGCGCCGTTCTTCCCCGCGCTGGAGCGCACCATGCGCACCGACGGCGAGCTGGTGGTGGTCGCCTCCAAGGTGCCGGACGTGAAGCCCGGCGACGTGCTGCTGTCGCTGGGCGGCAAGCCGCTGGCGATCGACTCGATGGCGAAGCTCCCGCTGGAAGGGGCCAAGGCGCCGCCGCCCGGCGGGCTGCAGCTGCAGCTCGAGCGCGGCGGCGAGCCGAAGACGGTGACCCTGGGCAAGCCGGCCAAGCCGGGAGCGCCGGGGAAGGCCGCGGGCGGGTAGCGGTTGGCCGGCGCTGGGTCGCGATACGAGGTCCTGGACCGCCTCGCCGCGGGCGGCATGGCGGAGATCCTGGCCGCGCGCGTGCGCGAGGGCCCGCTGCAGGGGCGCGTGCTGGTGCTCAAGCGGATGCTCCCGCACCTGGCGCGGGAGACCGGCTACCTGCAGATGTTCCAGGACGAGGCGCGCATCCTCTCCATGCTGGACCACCCCAACGTGGTCCGGATGTACGAGAGCGGGACGCTGGACGGGCTCCCGTACATCGCCATGGAGTACATCGAGGGCCACGACGTGCGCGCGGCGATCGTCGCCGAGCACCGCCGCGGCCGGCGCATCCCCCTGGGGCACGTGCTGGCCATCGTGACCGGCGCCGCCTCCGGGCTGCACTACGCGCACGAGCGCAAGGACCCTTCGGGGCGGCCGCTGGACATCATCCACCGGGACATCTCCCCGCATAACCTGCTGGTCACCTACGACGGCCTGGTGAAGGTGGTGGACTTCGGCATCGCCAAGGCCCAGGGCCGCCTGAACGAGACGCGGCAGACCACGCTCAAGGGGAAGCTGCCGTACATGTCGCCGGAGCAGGCCGGCGGCGGCGCCATCGACCGGCGGGCGGACGTGTACGCGCTGGGCGCGGTGCTCTACGAGCTGACCACCGGGAAGCGGCCCTACCGCGGCAAGAACGACCTCCAGCTCCTCAACGCCATCCTCTACACGCCCATCCTCAGGCCGTCCCAGCTGGTGGCGGAGTACCCGCCGGAGTTGGAGCGGATCGCGCTCAAGGCGCTCCACCGGGAGGCGGCCCAGCGCTACCCGCGCGCCGAGGACCTGCGCGCCGACCTTCTGGCCTTCGCCAAGGCGGCCAAGGTGGACGCCTCGTCCGGGGCGCTGGGGCGGTACATGCAGGACCTGTTCTCCGTGCAGCTGGCGGAGCTGCGCAAGGCGCGCGAGGAGGGCGTGGACCTCCCCACCGTGCTGGTGGGCTGGGCGAAGGAGTCCGAGAAGGACGACGACGACGAGGTCGAGAAGCCCGCCGGGGACCGCCAGGCCGGGCAGCCGTGGTGGGTGGAGGAGCGGAAGGTGGGCGGGGTGAAGGTGGTCTCCCTGGGCGGGCGGCTCACCGAGCTGTTCCGCGGCGCGGAGGTGGCCCAAAGGCTGGAGGGGAAGGTGGTGCTGGACCTGGGGGAGGTGGAGCGGATCACCTCCTTCGGCGTGCGCGAGTGGCTGCGGATGATCGACGACAGCGCCGGGAGGCTGTCGGAGCTGTACCTGGCCCGCTGCACCGAGGCGGTGGTGAACCAGCTGCGGATGATCCGGCGGCTGTCGGGCAAGGGGCAGGTGGTCTCGTTCTTCGCGCCCTACAAGTGCGGCAAGTGCGCCAACCAGTTCCCCGCGCTGCTGGAGGGCGACCGGCACGGGGAGCAGGTGCGCCAGGGCGTGGCCCCGCCGGAGAGCTGCCCCAACTGCGGGTCGGAGGCGACGCTGGACGACGACCCGCGGGCCTACTTCTCGTTCGCCTCCGGGATGGTGGGCAGCGCGCCACTCGACGTGCGGGCGGCGCTGGCCTCGCTCCAGCCGCCGCCGGCCGCGGTGGACAAGGCGGTGCACGGCGGCGTCACCCGGTACCGGCTGCGCGCCGCGCTGGACGAGACGCTCCGCTGGGGCCGCATCCTGGAGGGCGCGGAGGGCGGCATCGAGGTGGACCTGGCGCGCGCCCCCAAGGCGACGCCGGCGGGCGCGCTGGGGCTGTGCCGCGCGCTGAAGGCGCTGGGGCCGGAGGTGAAGGCGGTGGCGATGATCGCCGCGCCCCTGCTGGTGCTGGAGGAGGTGGCGCGGGGGTCGGCGGACGCGCGGGTGAAGCTGGAGTCGGTGAAGGTGCCCACCTGGTGCGCCGGGTGCGGCGCCCAGCGCGAGCTGGAGCTCCAGGCGGGGACCAAGCTGCCCAGGTGCGCCACCTGCAACGGCGAGCTGGGCCTCAAGGTGTCGGTCGCGGCGCGCCAGCTGATCGCGCCGCCCGCGGAGGCGGCCAAGCGCGCCGCCGTCGGGAAGCGGAGGACGCGCGTGGTGGCGGTGGCGGCGACGCTTGCGCTGGCGGTGACCGCGCTGGGGGCGGCGGCGCTGCTGCCGCGCGCGGGCCTCAAGGGGCGCGGCCCGGAGCCGGCCGTCCCGGCGTGGGCGTCCGGGGGCGTGGTGGGCAACGGGGAGCGGATCTTCGTGCCGGGGACGGGTCGCGGGGCCTCGCCGGAGGAGGCGCTGGAGGCGGCGAAGGCGGACGCGGTGACGCTCCTGGGCGGATGGCTGGCGCAGGGGACCCAGGGGAACGAGGGACAGGAGGAGGCCTGCCGGCTGGCGCGGCGGACGTCCCCGGACCTGGCCACCAGCGCGCGCATCATCGGCGTGGCGGCGGCGGGCGCGCTGTCGCAGGAGGAGGTGGTGGTCGCGGGCGGGGCCACCTACGCGCGGTTCGGCCTCGGCAAGGAGGCGGCGGACTCGGCGCGCGCGGCCCTGCAGGTGCGGGCGAGCGCGCTGGGGATGACGGTGGGCCGGTGCGGCGAGGCGGTGGTGGTGATGGCCGCCGAGCCGGGCGGCGCGACCCACCGGGCCGGCGTGCGGGCCGGCGACGTGCTGATCGAGGTGGACGGGGCGCCGCCCGCGTCGCCCGAGGCGGTGGCGGCGGCCGCGCGCGCGGTGGGGCCGGAGAAGGAGCTGCGGCTCACCGTGGAGGTGGGCGGGTCGCGGCGGACGGTGCGCGTGAAGGGCGAGTAGCGCCGGCGCGCTTTCAGAACCGGTCGTAGGGGTTCCTGATCCCGTTCTGCCTCAGGAGCTCCTCGGCCCGGTTCAGCTTGTCGCGCAGCTCCCGGTTCTCCCGGCGCAGGCGCTCCATCTCCGCCCCCTGGTCGTCCCACTCGCGCTCCTTCACGTCGAGCTTGGTCTGGACGTCCCCCAGCTCCATCAGCAGGCCGCGGATCTGCACCATCAGGCGCGGATCGCCGGCGCCCTCCCCTTCCCCCCTGGGCGGCGGCGCGGGCGTCGTGGAGGGCACGGGCATGATGGGCGGGGGCGCCAGCGCCGCCTGGGCGCTCTCGCTGGGCCTCACCGGCACCTTGCCGCCCGGGGGCGTCAGCTCCGCCGCGTCCATCGCCGCGCGCACGTCCGCCTCGGACATGGCCCGCGTGGTCTCCAGCCCCTCCGGCTGCGCCCAGGTGATCTGCTGCATGTCCGCCGGGAGGAACGGCGTGTGGAGGGGCTCGCTCGGCGCGGTGACCGGCTTGGGGGGCGGCGTGCTCCAGATGGCGTGCGGCGCGGTGATCTGCGTGTCCACCAGGGACGCCTCGGGCATCGTCCTGGGCTCCGGCGGCAGCGTCCGCGGCTCGGGCGGCAGCGTCCTGGGCTCGGACCGCGGCGGCGACGGCTCCGGCAGCGACCACTGCGCCCCCGGGTCCTCCGGCGACATCCCCAGGTCCCGCAAGAGCTGGACCAGCCGCTCCGTGGTCTCGTCCGGCATCGGGTCGAACTGCACCCGCAGCCCCGGCACGATGGACGGCGAGTTGGGCACCTTCTCCACCCGCCCCACCACCCGCCCGGAGAGCTTGAGCAGCTTCTTCATCCCGGGCCGCACCAGGTCCATCACCACCGGCGTGCCCGGGTCCAGCGGCTGATCGGTGCGCACCAGCAGCCCGCCGGCGGAGATGTTCTCCACCACGCAGCCCGTCTTGAGCACCTCCTGGGCCCGGAGGTTCGCCGCCACGCCCCGAGCGCGAACGCGGGGATGCTTTCGCTTGTTGACCACCATCCGGGATTCTAGTGCTTGACGGCCGCGAGCTCCGTTTTCCCGCGATCCGCCGCCACGCGCACCCCCTTCACCTCCGCGTGCATCACCCAACCGGCCCCCCAGTCGTCCATTCCACCCGCCCGGCCGGGGATGTCGTACTTCTTCCGCTCCGCCTTCTCCTCGGCGGTCTCGGTGGACTTGATCAGCTTCTTGTGCTGCTCCACCTTCCCGGCGGTGAAGACGATCCGCGCGTCCAGGTCCAGCCGGTGCTTGCTCTTGAACTCCGGCACCTGGGAGAACGCCACCTTCACCGGGAACTTCACCGGGTCCCCCAGCCAGAAGTACTGGCCGAAGTCGCGCCCGGGCGGCAGCTGCGGCTTCACCGGCCCGAAGGCGACGGTCACGTTCTCCAGCGAGGGCGACTTGCACAGCACGGTCGCCTTCACGTTGATGTCCAGCTCGCCCTTGGCGTTGCTGTACTCGCCCAGGGAGACCTCGTCCCCGCTCTGCATGTGGACGAGGAAGGTCTTCGCCTCCAGCGCCTTCTTCAGCTCCGGCTTCTTGGCCAGGTTGGCCTTCTGCTCCTCCTTGGTCGCGCCCGGCGGGTCCCCGCCGAACAGCGCCCACCACCCCTCCGGGCACGGCGCCTGGTCGCCGATGATGGTGTAGGACGGGTCGTCCCAGTACGTGTCCAGCTTCACCGCCTCCTCCTTCGGCGGCGCGGTGGAGGCGTCCGGCTTGCCCCCCTTCTTCGGCTTGGAGCCACCCCCTCCGCACGCGAGAGCCGCCGCGGCGAGTCCCAGGACGCACAGACGCAGTAAGTGCACGCGCATGCCGACGTCCTAGCGCATCCGCCGGGTGTCGGATGCCCGGATTCGGCACCCCGGTTACACTCGGGCGCCCTTCTCCCCTCGTCCCCCCTTCGAGGCCTGGTTGGCGTTGCTCGGCAAGTACCGGCTGATCCGCAAGCTCGCCACCGGCGGGATGGCGGAGGTCTTCCTCGCCAAGTCAGAAGGGCCCATGGGGTTCGAGAAGCTCCTGGTCATCAAGCGGATCCACGAGACCCTGGCCGAGGACCCCAAGTTCGTGGAGATGTTCCTCGCCGAGGCCAAGGTGGCGGCGCGGCTGAACCACCCGGCCATCGTGCAGGTCTACGACTTCGGCCAGGACCAGGACAGCTACTACCTGGCCATGGAGTACATCGACGGGCCCACGCTGCGGCTGCTCATCGGCCGGGCGGTGGAGACGGACTACCGGATCCCCTTCACCACCGCGGCCAAGCTGGTGAGCCAGGCCTGCGAGGGGCTCCACCACGCGCACGAGTTCCGCGACCCGGAGACCTCCGCCTGGCTGGGGGTCATCCACCGCGACGTGAGCCCGGAGAACATCCTCGTCTCGCGCTTCGGGGCCGTGAAGGTCGTGGACTTTGGAATTGCCAAGGCGATGAAGGCCAACGAGCACACCGGTTCGATCCGCGGCAAGTACGCCTACATGGCCCCGGAGCAGCTGCGCGGGAAGGGCTTCGACCGCCGGGTGGACATCTACGGGCTGGGGGTCGTCCTCTACGAGATGGTCACCGGCAAGAAGCCATTCGACGCGGTGGGCGAGGTGGCCACCATGCACGCCATCCTCAAAGAGCCCATCGTCCTGCCCAGGAAGCGCCGCCCGGACACGCCCCCGGCGCTGGAGCGGATCATCGAGCGGTGCCTGGAGAAGGACCCCGCCTACCGGTACGAGACCTGCCAGGCGCTGCAGGCGGACCTGGAGGAGTTCGTCCTCCACTCCGGGATCGCGGTCACCCCCGTCCACCTCTCCCGGATGATCTCGCAGCTGGGCGCCATCCCGCGCACCCAGGGCGGCCGCCCCATCTCCGAGGAGGACGGCCCGCGCGAGAAGCCGGGCGGCAACGGCAAGGGCCAGGTGACCCGGACCTCCTTCACCACCTGGATGGCGGACCAGCCCACCGAGGTGGGGTCGATGCCCCTGGCCAAGGCGCCCTACGGCGCGATGCCCACCAAGGACGGGATCCGGCCTCCCGCGGACGAGCCCGCCGTCACCCCGGTCCTCCCGCACGACAAGCAGGGCGTGGCCGTCCGCCCCGTCCGCAGGGGCGCGGCCGCCGGGACCGACCCCGAGCACACCGTCCACGACGCCCCGCGCGGCATGTCCTACACGCGCATCGTCCCGCGCAAGCCGCGGCCCATCCGCTACGCGCTGTGGAAGATGGCGGACTTCTTCGGCTTCGGCCGCCGACGCTGAAGCGGGTCCGAAGTAAGCGCTTTCAGGTGACGGTGGAGCCCACGGCCTTCTCGATCAGCGAGCAGAGCAGGGGCAGCTTGATCGGCTTGGGCACCACGCCGAAGGGGTCCAGCTCGTCCCGGCGGACGCTGGTCCCCGCGGTGATCACCACCACCGGGACCTGGGCCAGCTTGGGGTCCTGGTGCTGCTCGGACCAGAACTGGTAGCCGTCCATCACCGGCATCATCAGGTCCAGCACGATGATCGAGGGGGCCCCGTACGCGCGGATGTTCTCCAGCGCTTCCCGCCCGTTCGAGGCCACCCGCACCGAGTAGCCGAGGGCCTTGAGGATATCCGCGAGGGTGAACCGGATGTCCGGTTCGTCATCGACGACGAGGATGGACTTTTCCAAGACGGCAAGCCGGGGAGCTTCGAGGGACGACCAACAGATCCTTACCGCCGGCGTCTTGGAAAGCAAGGGGTACCCGCCCCCCGGGACCGGTCCGCCGCACCCCACCTGTCCCGTCGGGTGCACCTCCCGGTGCAGGTCTCTGGCCTGCGCCGGGGCGGGTCGGAAACGACCTCGCGTGAAACATAAGTAGTTACATACGGATGCACGATCAAACAGTGTTGACTGATCTTTTGTTATAATGCGATTTCCCAGGCCGGGGAGATGCAAAATGAGATTGCCCTTCCAAGCAGCGTCCGCTGTTTTGTTGTTATTTTTCTTTGGTTGTCATGCTCCGGAGGGAGCGGGCACCCAAAACTCCTCGGAATTCGCGCTCGAAGGAACGCTTGACCCCCAGTGGACGTCCGCGGACGACCAGCTGACTGCACCGATCTGGAGCGGGAACGACGAGGAGGGATCGCTGCTGGCGCCCATGTACCGGGGCGCCTCCGACGGCACAGAGGACTACATCTACGCGCCGCCGAACGGCGACTGCACGGACGCACGCGGGGTGTTTCGCATCGACTGGAGCAAGTCGGCGAACACCGTCCGGTACCAGGTCAAGTACAAAAAGATCCCAACCCACCCGTCCATCCACCGCACCGAGGGGGTTGACTTCTTCTCCGACCCCGCTCACCTCGCGCCCAAGGACTTCAATAACGGCGGATATCGCTTCTGGACCATCCTCTCCGCGCAGACCCTCCTCAACGACTTCTATTACAGCTCGACCACCCTCGAGTTCATCGGCAGCCAGTACGACTTCCCGGCCGGCCAACCGGTGGGCTCGATCAAGGTCCAGATCCCCGTCTTCGGCTTGCTCACCAACCACCTGATGTTCCCCAAGAACGACGGGTCGCTGTTTCGCGAGTGGACGATGCCGTACGACCGGGTGGAGGTGGAGGGCGGTCCGTGGTCGCTGGGGATCGCCACCTACATCCCGCTCACCCTCTGCGAGAGCAACGAGTTCCAGCCCATCTCCGGCCAGCTGAGGCCCTGGGCCGGGCCATGGCTCACCCATGACCAGCTGAGCATGTCCTGGGGAGAGATGCTCCAGCGCGGGATGGTGTTCGACACCACGGTCGACGAAAACCAGCCGTTTCCTGAATTGTTCGGTTACGAGCCGTACATCTACAGCGGCGTCGCCTTCATCGGGAACCAGCCGGCGGTCCAGGGGGGCGTCCCCAGGGGGTGGCGAAACAATCTCGCCTCCGAGATCCAGCAGGTGGCGCCGGTGATCCGCCAGCTCGAGGGTGGCGCCGGCCGCGGGTGTTACCCCTTCGTGCTCGACCCGCACCTGCACGGCCACAACGTCTGCACCGGCAACCCGTGAACGGAGGAACGACCATGAATACCATCCGACCTCTCGTCATCGGGCTCGCCGTCATCGCCTTCACCGCCGTCGGCGCGGGCCAGCTGACGCTGCGCGACACGTTCAACCAATCCATCCGATACACCAACAAGGTCGAGTTCCCCCAGCGGATCGGCGCGCGGGGCGACGTGGACCGCGGGCGCCGCGCCTTCGGCTTCGCCGACGACGGCGTCACCCAGGACAACAGCGAGGCCCTGTTCGAGGGTCACTCGACCATCGCCGGGGACGTCGTGTCCAACGGGCGCACCTGCGCCACCTGCCACCGGGGGGAGCCCGAATTCTTCCTCGGCCTGCCGACCCTGCCGCTGCACTCCACCATCCCGTTCACGGACGTGCTCTTCACCGGGCTCCCGGCGGACACCGGGAACGACCCGGACGGGCTGTCCAACTTCGACAACCTGGGCCTGCTGTTGCACCGCCCCACCCGGCTGGACCCCACGCTGCCGCCCAACGACCCGCGGCGGCTGGTGTTCTTCTGGCGGAAGACCAACCGCCTGGTCAACACCGTGTTTGGCTTCGGGTTCTTGAACGAGGGCCGGATGCGGTTCCTGACGGAGACGGCGCGCGGCGCGGTGTTCACGCACACCCAGAACGGCATCCTGCGCTTCGAC
>Ga0268264_10005184_pt1 | contig 11037 bp, 11 predicted proteins | sample KBSSwiS32_FD_190357 | JGI IMG/M metagenome (GOLD analysis project Ga0268264, IMG submission 190357) | Switchgrass rhizosphere microbial communities from Kellogg Biological Station, Michigan, USA - KBS Switchgrass S3-2 (SPAdes) (version 2) | ecosystem: Host-associated > Plants > Roots >... | reverse complement strand
GCGAACCCCTGCATTCAGTCATGCTGCGCCATGACGGGGGAACACGATGTTTCGCCTACTGAAGGTCAGGCCGCCACACGGCTGGAATGCGGTTGCGTGGGAACTCGCGATTGTGACCCTCGGCGTGCTCATGGCCCTTGGAGCACAGCAGTGGGCTGATGAGCGCTCATGGCGGCAAAGAGCAACAGCTGCGAGAAGGGCGCTAGGGGAGGAACTGAGTTACCATTATTTAGCGGCGATTGAATGGCGAATGGCTGCGCCATGCATAAGCGCGCAGCTCGATCAACTACAGGAACGTGTCCTCGGAAGTAGAGGCGCGCTCGATCCGGCACCGCTATACGCGGATAAAGACATTGGATCGTACAAGTATGTCGTTCGAACGCCGAGCCGGCCCTACGCCGACAGCGTCTGGCAGAATATCAACAGCACCGGCGTGAGCAGCTATCTCGACCAGGAGGAACAGCTCGAACTGGGCTGGCACTATAAGCAAGCCAAAGATGCCGATGGGCAGAATGAGCAAATCACCTTGCTTGCATCGCGCCTCGGCGCGTTGTCGAAACCCCTCGCTGTTGACCCTGGCGTCAAGCTTTCGCTCATTCAAACGATCGACGAACTGCGCGGCAATAACCGGTGGATGAACATCAAAGTCGGCCAACTGGTTGATCATATCGTAAAGCTCAGGATGGTCCCGCCGCGCGACAGCACTGAAAAGTTTCTGGTTACTTCTGAAGCCCTCAAATTCTGCCGCAAGCGAGGTCTTCCCACACTGCCGATCGATGAGGCATTGGTCCCCATTCCATCATGATCTCAATGTCCGCTTTCCACCCTTTGCGGACGCTCGGAAGAAGCGAAACGAACGGCCATTCCAACATAGCCAGGTGGCGCCACGTGGTGGCTCTGGCGTCCACTAAGAGATACTAAGCCTTGACCCGTCGGGGGCACACTCAATGTCGGACGTATTTCTGTCCTACAAACGCGAGGATGCTGCGCGTGTGCGCAAGCTGGTCACTGCACTTCGTGAGGCGGGCCTCGATACGTGGTGGGACGAAGACATTCCGCCCTCTGCGCCATGGGAAGCAACGATCGAAAAGGCACTTGCCGACGCGAAAGTCGTGATTGTGTGCTGGTCGCCGACGAGTGTCGCCAGCGAAAATGTGCGCGCGGAAGCGCGCGTGGCACGCGAAGATGGGCGCCTAATCCAAGTCTTCCTAAAGCCGTGTTCGCCGCCGCTGTTCTTCGGTGAGCGGCAAGCGGTTGATCTGAGCAAGTGGCGCGGCAATGCCGATGACCCGCGCATAGGCACGATCGCCGAAACGGCCCGCAAGATCGCTGCCGGTGGGCGCGCCGAAGCTGACGTGCGTTCTGTCGCCGACGTGCGGCGACGATCGGGAGGAGCACATAGCCTCAGCCGCATCATCATAACAGTCGCAGCGATCGTCCTGATCATCTTCGGGACTGGAATGCTGATCGCCTATCGAGCCGCGATTGCGCGTCCGCCTCCACAAATTGCCGTGCTTCCGTTCGAGGACATGTCACCGGCACACGACAAGGCCTATTTCTCCGAAGGCATTGCCGAGGAAATCCTGAGCACGCTGGCAGCGGAAAAAGGCATCAAGGTGCTCGGCCGCACTTCGGCCAGCCAAATCCAGCGCAACCGGGATCCCAAGGCCATCCGCGAGTCATTGGGCGTCACGCATTTGCTCGAGGGAAGCACCCGATCGGCAGGTAACAACCTGCGTGTCAACGTGCGCTTGATCGACACCTCGGACGGCAGCCAGGTGTGGGAAGAGGAATATCGCGGCGCAGTCTCGGACGTGTTCAGTGTCCAAGATCAGATTGCGACCGCGGTCGTTCGGCGCCTCCGCGGCACCCTCTTCGCCGAAACGGTGAGGTCGGCCAGCCCGACCGCCATCGATGCATACGAAGCCTATCTCGCTGCGCGCGCCCTCATTCGGGAGAACAAGAAGGGACCGATGATTCGGGCATGGCAGATGGCGCGCCAGATCGTCGAAGCGCATCCGGATTATGCGCCCGGGCACGCCATTTATGCCGAAGCGACGCACCTGCTCACCGAAGGCACCTACAGCTACGGCGACATCCCGCCGTCCAAATCACGGCCGATCGTGTTAGCCCAGGCGAGGGAGGCGATCCGGCTCGCGCCCAACAGGGCTGAAGGCTATGCCGCCATCGGCCTCGCGCTTCCCTGGCAGGAGAGCGTAGCGCCGTACAAGAAGGCGATTGCGCTCGACCCCAGCAGGGTTGACGTCCGCGGGCGGCTAGGAATCGCGCTCAACGTTCTTCGCCGAAACGATGAAGCGGCCGAACAGTATCGCCTCTCGGTTGAAACAGACCCGTTGTCGGCCGGGTTGATCAACCGGCACGCTCAGGTGCTGGCAGCCTCGGGCCACGCGGACGAAGCAATGCGCGAAATCGATCTGTTTGTCCGACGTGGCGGGTCACAGGCTCAAGGCTGGCGATTCCGCGCGAACACCTACCGCTATCTCGGCGACGAATCCCGCCACATCGCCGCGCGGCGCCGCGCTTTGCAGCTTGATCCGGGTTTGCCCTATCAACACGAGTGGCTCGTCCAGGCGCTGCATCTGCTTGGGCTCGATGACCAGGCTGCCGCATACCGGCCGCGGGTTTCGTCCTACTTCCAGATGTTCATCGCCGACGATCGTGGCGCGCTCAAAACTCGCGTCGCCACGGACGGGCCGCTGGCTTGGGATACAAATGGGATCGCACCGGCGATATTCTCCTTAGCACGGGCGCGCGACTGGCCGGCGCTGGTGCGCTTCTACGATGTGCGGCCCGCGGATTATCGCGATGTCTGTCTGACCGAGCCGCCGTTCTCGGCGTTCCTGATCATGGCCCTGCAAAGGCAGGGACGCGGGTCCGAGGCGCAACGGCTGCTCAACTGTACCCAGCAGCAGGTCACCCGCCAGCTCGGGATGCGCTTCCGAGCACCCGACGATGCGCCCGGCGAGCTCGAGATAATGCAGGCCTCGCTGCTCGCAATCCACAATGACCGTCGTGCTCTCGACTGGCTCGACAAGGCAGTGAATCGCCGCTGGCTCGGGCAATATTATTCGGCGAACCTCGCCGACTGGCCGCAGTTCGACGCCTTGCGCCCGGACCCGCGCTACGCCGCCATCCAGAGGCGCATCGACACCATCATCGCCCGTGAACGCGCCGAAGTCCTCGCTACAGCTGATTAATGAGCGGCATAACGGATAGACTGCAGCGCTCGCAAATTGGGTGCTGGCGGCGGTGGATGGCAAGTGGCTCGATCTCAGACGGGCTTCGCGAGGAGAGACGCGGCAATCTTTATTTCCGGTCGGCGAGCCCGCGTATTCCATGATTCGTGAGCGTCCGCTTTCCACCTATTGCGGTCATTAGCACCCACTCCCCATCCGGAGCAGTGGCATTAGGCCTGCCTCACGCGTATCGCATTGAACGGGAGGACAGGGCGATGGGCACGTCATCCGGAGTAGGTCGCGCACTAGCTGCTGCGATTGCGTTGCTCTGCTGGATCGGACTGGCGGTGCAGTTCAACGCAATCATGGAGCAGGGCCAATCGGCGGCGGGCGCGCTGTGGATCATGGTCCGCTATTTCACGATCCTGACCAACCTAATCGTGGCGGTGGTGTTTACCGGTCTCGCATTGGGCAATCGCGCCTTTGCCAGCTCATCGTTGTTGGGCGGAACGACGGTGGCAATTATCCTCGTCGGCGTGGTCAATTTCCTGCTGTTGCGAGGATTGCTCGAACTAAGCGGCGGCGCAAAGCTCGCGGACACGATCCTGCATTATGTGACGCCGATTTCCGTCCCAATTTTCTGGCTGCTTCTGGCCCCCAAAGGCGGACTGACCCGCCGCGATCCGCCGCGATGGGCGCTCTATCCTCTCGCATATCTGATCTACGCGCTGGTCCGGGGCTCGGCTGACGGCAAGTTTGCGTACCCTTTCCTGGATTACACCAGGGGAGTGGGTCAGACCGCAGTGACGGTCCTGCTGATCCTGCTGGCGTTTGCGGCAGGCGGTTTTGCGCTGGTCTGGGCAGATGAGGTGCTCGCTCGGCACTCAAAAGAAGGTCTCACTCGTTAGGGCTAATGTCCGCTTTCGACCCATTGCGGGCATGACACGAGCTAGCGCTTGACCCGAGTGACGTGTCCCATCTTGCGGCCGGGGCGGGCTTCGCCCTTGCCGTAGATGTGGACATGGGCGCCGCGCTCGGCGACGAGCTCGGGCCAGCGCTCGACGTCCGGTCCGATGAGATTTTCCATGACGGCGCCGCCGCGCATGAGCCCGGTGAGTCCGGGAGGAAGATCGCAGATCGCGCGGACATGCTGCTCGAACTGCGACGTGACCGAGCCCTCGATCGTCCAGTGCCCGCTGTTATGAACGCGCGGAGCGATTTCGTTGACCAGCGGGCCGCCCGGGGCAGCGAAATATTCGACCGTGAGCACGCCGACATGGCCGAGCGCCTCGGCAATTCGGAGCGCCGCGGATCGGGCTTCCTCGAGTTCAGCGGCAACGGCCTCGCCGCACGGCACGGTTGAACGCCGAAGAATGCCGTCGCGGTGTTCGTTTTCAGGCGAATCCCAGAACCGGTGCCGCCCATCCGCCCAGCGCGCGACGATGACCGAGAATTCCGCAGCGAAATCGACGGCTGCCTCGGCGATCGCCGGCTCCCGGCCGATCGAATCCCAGGCCGCCTCTGCGTCTTCGGGCGACCGGATCCAGGCCTGGCCCTTGCCGTCATAACCGTAGCGGCGGGACTTCAGCACGAGCGGCAACCCCAGATCGGCGAGTGCGGCTTGCACGTCTTCGAGGGCCGATACCGACCGCCAGGGCGCGACCCGGGCGCCGGTCGATTCGATGAACTCCTTTTCGTGCGCGCGATCCTGGGCGATCTCGAGCGATCGGATGCTCGGGCAAAGCTTCTCGCCGAGAAGCTTCAGCGGCCCGACCGGCAGATTCTCGAATTCATAGGTGGCGACGTCGACCGTGTCGGCGAACGCGCGAAGCGCGGCTTCGTCGTCAAAAGCGGCGCGCGTGAACCGAGCCGCGACATCGGCGGCACAAACGTGCTCATGCGGATCGAGAATATGACATTTGTAGCCGAGCTCAGCCGCGGCGATCGCCAGCATCCGGCCCAGCTGGCCGCCGCCGACGATCCCGATGGTCGAGCCCGGCGGAATCATTCAGGCGATTCGGCGACCGAGCCGGTTTGTTCCTCGCGGAAGCGTTCGAGCCGGGCCGCGAGGTCGGCGCAGGAAGTCGCCAGAATCGCCGCGGCGAGCAGCCCTGCGTTGACCGCTCCAGCCTTGCCGATCGCCAGCGTCCCGACGGGCACGCCGGCGGGCATCTGAACGATCGAGAGCAAGCTATCCATGCCTTTCAAAGACTTGGTCTCGACCGGTACGCCCAAGACAGGGAGCGTCGTCATCGAAGCGGCCATGCCCGGCAAGTGCGCGGCTCCGCCGGCGCCCGCGATGATGACCTTCAGGCCCCGTTCCCGCGCCGAATGAGCGTAATCGTACAACCGCTTCGGGGTGCGATGGGCCGAGACGACCTTCGTCTCGTAGGCGACGCCAAGCGTGTCGAGGGTCTCGGCGGCATGGCGCATCGTCTCCCAATCGGAGCGGCTGCCCATGATGATCCCAACCTGAGGCTCCGCCATTTGTCCCATCTTGAAGCAGTTGCCGGAGCGCGGTCGTTTAAGGAGAGGATGTGTGGCATGCAATTGCCACGAAAGAGAGTCGGATTTTCAGAAGCTTGGAATCGCGCTATCCTTCGCGCGGGGGACGGACCGGGTAATGACCGATAGCGTAACCGATATTACGGACTCCGATCGCCTGCTGGCGGAGATCGGGAGGCTGCGCTCGCAGATTGCCCAGCTCGAAGAGCGGGTCGAGCAGCTCGACCAGCTTGCGCACCAGGACACGCTCATCAACATGCCGAACCGCCGCGGCTTCATGCGCGCACTGGAACGGTTCGTTGACCGCGCCCGCCGCTACGGCGAGAACTCGGCAATGCTGTTCGTCGATCTCGATGGCCTCAAGATGATCAACGACACGTTCGGCCATAAGGCGGGTGACCAGGCTTTGATCCAGGTCGCCGAACTGCTCGTCGGCGGAGTCCGGCGCAGCGACGTCGTCGCCCGGATCGGCGGTGACGAGTTCGGGATCCTGCTCGCGCACTCCGACGAGGACAACGCCCAGGAAACCGCGTCGCGCCTGATCAACCTCATCGCCGGTTGTGAGTTCAGCCATGAGGGCGACCCTTTGCCGCTCAGCGTCGCGATCGGGGTTGGAATGATCGGTCCGGACGATGATGCGGACAGCATCATGGCCTGCGCCGACGAGGAAATGTACCGGCGGAAAGCGGCCGCGTAGCACCACTCGACTTCGTCGAGCGGTCCCCCTCCCCATCGCTGCGCGATAGGGAGGAGCTTCAGCCCAAATCGTACCTCCGGATTGCCGTCAGATCATCCGCGAGCTCGTAGACGATCGGCTGGCCGGTCGGAATTTCGAGGCCGACGATCTCTTCATCGCCGATGTTCGACAGATATTTGATGATTCCGCGCAGGCTGTTGCCGTGGGCGGCGATGAGCACGCGCTTGCCCGCTTGCAACGCAGGCTCGATGTCCGACCGGTAGTAAGGAAGGGCGCGCGCGATCGTGTCCTTGAGGCTTTCGGTGCGCGGTACTTCGACCCCGGCGTAGCGGCGGTCGCCGCGTACATCGTAGGGGCTGTCGGCGGGAAGGCCGGGCGGCGGAATGTCGTACGAGCGCCGCCAGATCTTGACCTGCTCGGCGCCGACCTTGTCGATCATCTCCTGCTTGTTGAGGCCGGTGAGCCCGCCATAGTGGCGCTCGTTCAAGCGCCAATCCTTGGCGACCGGCAGCCACAGCCGGTCCATCTCATGAAGGACGAGGTGGAGCGTCCGGATCGCGCGGGTGAGGACGCTGGTGAAGCAGCAGTCGAAATCGAAGCCGTGCGTGCGCAGGGTCCGGCCCGCGGCGCGGGCCTCGGCAATGCCCTGTTCGCTAAGGTCGACGTCCCACCAGCCGGTGAAGCGATTCTCGAGGTTCCACTGCGACTGGCCGTGCCGCAGGAGGACCAGCTGCGGCATCAGGCGGGGACCTTCTCCGCTTTGGCTTCATCGCGCTCGACCGTCGCCGCCTTCAGCTCCGGAAGCACAGCATGGAGCGCGTCGAGGCAGGCGAAAGCGAGATATTTCGAGCGCTGAGGCGACCAGCCATAGACCTCGTCGGGCAGGTCGAAATTGTCCTTGAACGGCATTTCGAGCGTCATCGACACACAGCCGTAGCGTTCCGCAAGCTGGGTCGTCGACATGGACATATTGGCATCGCCCGGCGCGGGGATCTCATAGCCCTTGCTCCGCTGGAAGTCGGGCGAGAGCCTTTCGAGCGTCTCGCTGAACAGGCCGAACAGGCGTTGCTGGCGCTCGGTGATCGACGGAATGCCCTCGAATCCGGCGAGGAAATTGGCCGGAATCGCCTCGTCGCCATGGATGTCCATCGCGAAGTCGACCCCCGTCTCGTCCATCGCATTGCGGACACAGAGGACCTCGGGGCTCTTCTCGGCCGAAGGCGCGTGCCATTCGCGGTTGAGATTGGTCCCGACCGCATTGGTGCGGAGGTGGCCCCGGCGCGAGCCGTCGGGATTCATGTTCGGAACGACCCGGAACGTGCATTCCTTGCGCAACACGCGGACGACGGGATCGTCCTCGTCGGTCAATTTCTCGAGGGCGCCTTCCATCCACCATTCGGCCATGCTCTCACCGGGATGCTGGCGGGCATAAAGCCAGACGTTGAGCGGACCCTCGCCGATCGTCACGCAATCCACGTCCTGGCCGTCGAGGCTCTTCCCGAGCGAAGAATGGCGAACACCGCTGAGGCCCGAGATCGTCGCGATGAGGTCGTGGTGCCGTTCCATCGAATAAGGCGCGAAATAAGCGATCCACACGGGATCCTGCGGCGGAGTCAGCTTCATCGTCAGGACGCCGTCGGCGTAGCTCGTCGCGGAAATGCGGATCCACTCCTCGCGATCGAGGCTCATCACGCCTTTATAGTCGGGCCAGCCGTGCGGGTAGGCCGATGCGCCGCAGTTCGTGATGCGCAAGGTGATCTCGCGGCCCGCCGCTCCGGACAGCCGGAAATAGAACCATTGATAGAAATCGGACATGTGGTCTTTGACGATCTCGAGATCGACCACATCGCCGTCCTGCTTGACCACGCGGATGTTCCCCGCGTCAAACGCGCTCGAAATTACAAGGGCCATGAAACCTTCTGCAAAGCTGCGTTGGAAGTTGGCGCGCCTAAAGCCGAAAAATGCCGTTGCCGCAAGCAGGTGGCCTAGCTAGCCCCCGATCATGAGCAATTTGCAGGCGCTCAACCGGATAGTTCCAGGCCTGGCGCTTTGCGTCGCGATCTCGGTCGTGGGTTATTTCCTGCAGCAGCTGGAGCTGCTGACATTCGGGCGAGCCTGGATCGAAACTCTGGTGCTCGCAATCCTGGTCGGTGCTGCGGTTCGGACTGCATGGACTCCCGGCGCGAGATGGAAAAGCGGAATCGATTTCTCAGCGAAGCTCCTGCTCGAAATCGCAGTCGTCCTGCTCGGCGCATCGGTCAGTGCCGCGACGATCCTGGCCGCGGGGTGGCCTTTGCTCATTTCGATTCTCGGGATTGTCGCAGGTGCGATCCTTCTGAGCTTCGCAATCGGCCGGCTGTTCGGCCTGTCCAGGCGCCTCGCCATACTCGTCGCGTGCGGGAATTCGATCTGCGGGAATTCTGCAATCGCTGCCGTTGCTCCGGTGATCGGCGCCGACGGCGACGAGGTCGCGGCATCGATCGCCTTCACGGCGGTGCTCGGGGTGGTCGTCGTCCTCATCCTACCGTTCATCGGGGCGATGCTGGGGATGAAACCGATTGCCTATGGGGCGCTCGCCGGCCTGACGGTCTATGCCGTGCCCCAGGTGCTGGCCGCGACGGCGCCGGTGGGCGCGGGCGCGGTGCAGGTCGGCACGCTGGTGAAGCTCATCCGGGTGCTGATGCTTGGCCCGGTCTGTCTCGTCCTGTCGCTCGTTTCAACGAAGCTGCGGGAAGAACCGGACGAGCCCGCGCCTCACGTTACCGCCGGCGACCGCCCGGTCCGGGGCCGGCCGCCGGTTCATCAGCTGGTGCCCTGGTTCGTCATCGGCTTCCTGATCATGGTTGCGCTGCGTTCCGCGAACCTCATTTCCGTGACGGCGCTTGCGCCAATTGCAATCACAGCCACTGTTTTCACGGTGATCTCGATGGCGGCCCTCGGCCTCGGCGTCGACGTTCGGACCGTGTCGAAATCCGGGAGGCCAGTCACGATCACGGTGATTCTCTCGCTGCTGGCCCTCGGTTCGGTGAGCTTCGCCCTCATCAGGTTGCTGGGGCTCTAGCCGCTGGCTTTCGGGGCACGCGTTCGCTAGCGCCTGGGAGATGCAGAAGCTTCCAGTGCTCGTAACCGGAGGCGCCGGCTATATCGGCAGCCATGCGGTGCTCGCGCTCAAGGATGCGGGCTGGCCCGTCGCGGTCATCGACGATCTTTCGAACGGAGCTCGCGAGATCGTCCCCGGCGGCGTTGCGTTCTTCGAGGGTTCCATCGCCGACCGGGCGCTGGTCGACGATATTCTCGGCCGGGAAGCAATCGGCGCGATCATGCATTTCGCGGGATCGATCGTCGTTCCTGAAAGCGTCGAACAGCCGCTCAAATATTATGCGAACAACACGCTTGCGACCCACGCGCTGATCGATGCCGCGGTTGCCGGGGGCGTGAAGCATTTCCTCTTCTCCTCGACCGCGGCGGTCTATGGCGCGCCGGAGCGAGTTCCGATCGACGAAGAGGACGCCAAGCTTCCGATCAATCCCTATGGCGCGTCGAAGCTGATGACCGAACGGATGCTTTCCGATTGCTCGGCGGCTTACGGCTTCAATTATGGGGCGCTGCGCTACTTCAACGTCGCCGGCGCCGATCCTGGAGGGCGGGCCGGCCAGATCGGGAAAGGGTCAACCCATCTCATCAAGATCGCGGTCGAGGCAGCGGTCGGGAAACGCGACGGCGTCTCAGTCTTCGGAACGGACTATCCGACGCCCGACGGCACCTGCATCCGCGATTATATCCACGTCAGCGATCTTGCAGCCGTGCATGTCGCCGCGCTCGAGCGGCTGGTCGCGAACCCCAACGAGAATCTCGTCCTCAACTGTGGGTACGGCAAAGGGCTGTCGGTGCTCGAAGTCCTGGACGCGGTGGACCGGGCCAACGGAGCCGCCGTTCCGCGCGAGATCGCCGGAAGGCGTCCGGGCGATCCGCCGCAGCTCGTCGCGGGCAACAAGAGGCTCGTGGAAACCCTCGACTGGCGGCCGGAGCATGCCGACATCGACACGATCGTTGCCGACGCGCTCGCCTGGGAGCGAAAGCTTGCCGGCCCCTAGCCGTTCGCCTTGACTTGAGCGCGGCCCGTCTCTAGGGGAACCGCCGGTTTTCACGAACCTTCCTACAACCCGATTTTGAAAGAACGAGGCAGGCGCCCGGCCATGAAGATTCGCAACTCACTAAAGTCGCTGAAGTCGCGGCACCGGGACTGCCGAGTCATCCGTCGTCGCGGCCGCACCTACGTCATCAACAAGACGAACCGCCGCTTCAAGGCGAGGCAGGGCTAATCCTGCTGTTCGCCCGGCCGTGAGCCGGGCGGTTGAGATCCGGCATGGGATCGTACAAAAATCCGATGATTCGAGCCGTTTAGAGCGATGAATCGCCGTCAGCCGCGGTTAACGTCGGCCGGGCTACTTATCAACGTAAGGAGTCGTGTGATCATGCGTATTGCAAAGACACTGCTGATGCTGGGCGGCGTGGCGCTTATCGCCGCGGCGAGCGGCGCATACGCCGATCCGCCCCAGAGCCAGTCCACGCCGAACAATTTCAATTACGAAATCAAGGACGGCAAGCGCGTTCCCAAGGGCAACCGGGTCGTCAACA
>Ga0268264_10005182_pt1 | contig 11039 bp, 14 predicted proteins | sample KBSSwiS32_FD_190357 | JGI IMG/M metagenome (GOLD analysis project Ga0268264, IMG submission 190357) | Switchgrass rhizosphere microbial communities from Kellogg Biological Station, Michigan, USA - KBS Switchgrass S3-2 (SPAdes) (version 2) | ecosystem: Host-associated > Plants > Roots >... | reverse complement strand
GCCGTTCGACCACGACCTGATCGCCGTCGCCGCGGTGCGACGGCTGCGCGGCAAGGGCGCCTATTCGGACCTGCCCGCGCGCTTCCTGCCCGAAACCTTCACCCTCACCGAACTCCACCGCACCTACCAGATCGCGCTGGGCGAAACGATCAACGCCGACGCCTTCCGCCGCAAGATCGCCGAGCGCGGCTTCCTCGAGGATCTGGGCACCAAGCGCCGCGATGAATGGGCGACCAAGCCGGGAAGGCTGTTTCGGCTGAAGCCGGGCGTGGCGGTGTTCGATCGGCGGTTGTGAGCGGGTTGCCGGCAACTTGCCACGATCGCTGGACCGGACCGCCCGCAAGCTCATCCGCGCACGATGCAAAACCCGCAGTCGTTGATCACCCCGCCGCCCATGCCGCGATAAACCTCCGCGCACGCTCCCCCACCGCCGCCGCATCCATACCCGGCGCATAAAGCGCCGAGCCAAGTCCGAACCCAGCCGCACCCGCCGCGCGCCAAGCCGCCAGCACCTCCGGCACGATTCCGCCGACCGGGAGCATGCGCGTGTCGCCTGGCAGCACCGCGTGCATCGCCTTCAGCGCCGCCGGACTCGCCGTCTCGGCCGGGAACAGCTTCAGCGCGGCCGCGCCGGCATCGAGTGCGGCGAATGCCTCGGTCGGGGTGGCGATGCCCGGAATGGCGACCAGGCCCTGCCGGGCCGCCGCCGCGATCACGCGGACATCGGCATTGGGCGCGATGATCAGGCTGCCGCCGGCCGCGCCGACCGCCTCGACATCGGCGACGCGCAGGACTGTGCCCGCGCCGATCACCGCCCGCCCGTGCAGCCGCCGCGCCAGCCGCGCGATGCTGTCGAGCGGGTCGGGCGAATTCAGCGGCACCTCGATGATCGCGAAGCCTTCTCCAACCAGCGTTTCGCCGATCGCCTCGACTTCATCCGGCCGCACACCGCGTAGAATCGCGATCAGGGGGCAGCGGGCAAAGGCAGCGTCGAAGGTCTGGCGATGGGTCATGAGGCGAGGGTCCAGAGCTGGATGATGCCGGCGATGAAGGCGGCGTGGCTATCGATGCGGTGGGCGGTACCGCCGAGTTGCGCGATCGCGGCGGCATAGAGACCGCCGAGCGCCGGATCGGCGAGGACATGGACGGTCGCGCCATCGCCGATCCGTGCGGCGACATCGGCTCCGATCAGCAGGCCGCTGGCAAAGGATGCCGCGTCCCGATCGTCGGCGAGACCCAGCACGCCCCCGCGCGCGAATGCCGAACAGGCTTGCGGCGAGATCGCGGCGCTTGCCCTCCGCGACGCCGGCCTCGAACGCGGCACCGGGCACCGCATCGCCGCCGAGTTGGCGCGCGAGCAGGCCGTGGCTGCGGAGCAAGCCGAACAATTCGCCGGTCATCGCGGTCGTGAAGCTGGTGATCGCACCATCTGACAGATTGGCCCATTTGCAATGCGTGCCGGGCTGGCAGAGCAAAGCGTCGGCAGGGACGAGTCCGGCGGCGAACGCGCCGAGCAACTGCACCTCCTCGCCGCGCATGACATCCGCATGGGCGCCATCCCCGCACGCTATGCCGGGCACGATCGCGGTCTGGGCATCGATCCAGAGCATCCCCGCCGCCAACGCGGCGAGATCGGCCGGCGCCGCGACATAGGGCACGTCCTGCCAGCCCACATTCGAACCGACCATGCCCGCCAGCAGCATCGGCAGAGCGCCGAACCGTGCGCGGATCGCCGCCACTTCCGCCTCGAAACCGCCCGCCGCGATCGTCGCCGCGCCGCGATCGTCGCGCTCGGTGGCGCTGACGACTCCGTCCTCGATCAGGAAAACGCGCCGGTTGGTGGTGCCCCAATCGACTGCGAGAAAGTGCATCGCCGTCACTGGGCGAATGCGCCGGCGATCAGGACGAACCGATCGATCGCCGACAGGTCCGCGCGCGCGTCCCGCTTCATGCTTGATCCCCGACCGCCGCTTCCGTGCCCACGCCATAGCCCCGCGCGACGACTTGGCGTGAGATCGACGTCGGCGACAGTGCCTGCGTCACCACGCCGAGCGCCGCCTCCAGATCATGGCTCCGCCCGCACATGAAGATATCGAGCGCGGCATAGCCATGTTCGGGCCAGCTGTGGATCGAGATATGCGATTCAGCGAGCAAAGCGACGCCGGTGACGCCCTGCCCCGGCCCGAAGCGGTGCAGCCGGATGTCGAGCAGAGTCGCACCCGCCGCCTGCGCGGCATCGCGCAGCATGCGTTCGATCAGTTCGGCATCGTCGAGGCCGCTGCAGCCGTGCAGGTCCGCCAGCAGATGGCGGCCATCATAAGGCGGAACGGGCAGCGGGTTCATAGCATCGTCTCATGCGCGTGGCCGAGCAGGGTCATAGCGCCCTCCGCCGCCGCGGTGCCGTGGTAATGCGCTTCCTCGAACAGCGATAGGCCGCTGAGATCGGAATGCGCGAGGAAGAAGGGCGGACGCACGGCGGCGCGCGCGGCGGGCGCGGTGCCCCAGATGAAGCCCGGCACCGGCCGCGTCATCGCATGACCCCAACGCCACAGGTCGATCTCGCGGATCGCACCGTCCAGATCGCGGTTCATCGCCAGCAATTCGTCTTCGATGATCCGTTTCCAGTCCTCGGCCGGGCGCTCGACGAGCAATTTGCGCGCGGCCGCGGGCGGCATCGACGAGAGCGGGAGATAGACGGTCAGCACCGTGGACGTGCGGCGCGAGTCGAGACTCTGGTGGGTGGCGACGACATAGCCGAGCGTCTCGCCGGTCGCCGACACATTGTCCCACGCCAGCTTGGCGCCCGGCCCGCCAGGCATGCGATCGACGGTGACGTTGGCGATCAGCCAGGCCGCGTAGGAGAAGCCGGACGCCGTCGGTGCGGCCTCGGGCGCGATGCGGTGCGCGAGGAAATGCGGCAGCGCCAGGATCGCCGCCTTCGCGTGGGTACGCACGCTGTGCCTGGTCGCTGCATCGAAGCTGTCGACGACGACGCCGTCGCCGTCGCGCGCCGCGCGGAAGACGATCCGGCCGCGCGCGATATTGGGTGCGAAGCGCTTCGCCATCGCCTGCGCCAGATGGGCATTGCCGTTCGGCCAGGTCAGCAGATTGTCGCCTTGCCCATCCGCCGCCCAGCCGCGCCGCCCGGCGAAATAATGGATTCCCGCCCATGCCGAGACGTCGCCGGGTTCGCAGCCATAATCGTCGCGGCAGCAATAGCGAAGATAGGCCCGCAGCACCGGCGAGCGCAGTCCCTGCGCATCGAGCCAGTGCGTGAAGGTCAGATCGTCGAGCGCAAGCAGGTCCGGGTCGCGCGAGCTATAGGCGATCGGCAGCGCGAAAGCCGGCTTGCCATCCTTGCCGATCAATGCGGAGAACGCGTCCATCTTCGTTTCGAAGGCGGCGAGATCGGCTTCTTCCTGCCCGGTAATCCCCTTGCGCGGGATCAGCCCCTCCTGCCAGCGACCCTGCCACAGCAGCCGCTCCTGCGAATCCGCACAGAGCTGGTAGGGATCATAGACCGGCGCGCCGTCCTTCTCGCCGATGATCATGCCGAGCCGCGCGAGCATGTGCCGCAGCGCGCGCGCCTCGCGGTTGGCGACCGGCAGATAATGCGCACCGAGCGGAAAAGCCGAAACCGCATTGCCGCCGGCGCGGGCGTTGCCGCCGATTTCGTCCTCGAGTTCGAGCAGTTTGAAGTCGTCGAAACCGGCTTCGGCGAGCGTCCACCCGGCGGCGAGACCGGCGATGCCGCCGCCTGCGATGACGATCGTTTTGGTTTCGCTGCGGCTGGGTTCGGGGAATTTGCCGTCGCGCAGACGGTGACCGCGCGCCATGTCGGCGCCCGACAGGGTGCCAGGCGGAGTCTTGCGGCGGAGGCCGAGCCAGCCAGCGGCTCCGGCTGCGATGACGCCGGCGCCTGCGAATAGGGTGCGGCGGGTGACCGTCATCGGAGGTTAAGCCCCTCCCCTGAAGGGGAGGGGCTTGAGAGCGCTAGCTTCGCGCGCGCCAAAATTGCGGAGCTACCCCTCATATTCGCCCCACTCCGCCGCGAACTCCCGCACCAATATCTGATTGTCGAGCCGGTTCACCGTCACCGGTCGCCGCGCCATGTCCGGCGGGAAATCGAACGCCCGCCGCTCGGTCGCCGGCGACAGGAAGCGGTTGCCGGCGATGATCCGTGCCGGCCCCGGAATCGGACCCTGCGCCGCGAGGATGAAGCCCCATTCGCCGAAGCTCGGCACATAGACATGGTAGGGCCGCGTCGTGAGCCCGGCCGCCTCGATCGTTGCCGCCACCGTCCAGAACGCGCGCGGCGCGACCAGAGGCGAGGTGCTCTGGACGACGGCGATGCCGCCGGGCGCGATGATCCGCGCGAGTTCGCGGTAGAAGCTTTCGGTGTAGAGCTTGCCCACCGAGAAATCGACCGGATCGGGGAAGTCGACGATGACGACGTCGTAGCGCGTGCGCGCCTCGCGCACCCAGCGGAAGGCGTCGGCATTGATCACCGTCATCCGCGGGTCGCTGAGCGATCCGCGGTTGAGCGCGGCCAGCATCGCGCTGTCGGTGAACAATCGCGTCATCGCCGGATCGAGATCGACGAGGGTGACATGACGCACCTCGCGATGGCGCAGCACTTCGCGCGCGGCCAGCCCGTCGCCGCCGCCGAGGATCAGCACTTGGGCGGGAAGGGCGACGCGGCCGATCGCCGGATGGACGAGCGCCTCGTGATAGCGATATTCGTCGCGCGACGAGAATTGCAGATTGCCATTGATGAACAGCCGCAGGTCGCGTCCCTGGCGCGTGACGACGAGGCGCTGGAACGGTGTCGAATCGGCGTAGATCACCGGCTCGCCATAGCCGGCGACTTCGGCGAAGCGCTGCAGTCGCTCCGCCACGACGAAGCCCGAGGCCAGCACCAGCGCAACGACGATCGCGGCGATCTTTTCCAGGCGCATCGCGCCCTTGCCGGGCAGCACGAACAAGACCGCGATCGCGACGCCGACGTTGAACAGGCCGAACAGGAATCCGGTACGGATCATCCCCAGCATCGGCATCAGCACCAGCGGGAACAGCAGCGAGGCCGCGAGCGCACCGACATAGTCGAAGGTCAGCACGTTCGACACCGTCTCGCTGAACGCGAAGCGGCCGCGCAAGATGCGCATCAGCAGCGGGATCTCGAGACCGACCAGCATGCCGATCGCCAGCACCAGCGCGTAGAGCGCGAAGCGGAACTGGTCGATCACCGGGAACAGCAGGAACAAGGTCGCCGCCGTCCATCCGCCGATCAGGGCAATCAATATCTCGACACGGACGAACAGCCGCAGTTCGTCCCGCTTCACATAGCGCGAGCACCAGCTGCCGATCCCCATCGCGAACAGATATGCGCCGATGACGGTAGAGAATTGCGTGACGCTGTCACCGAGCAGATAGCTGGCGATCGTGCCCGCGAGCAGTTCGTAGACCAGCCCGCAGGTCGCAACGACGAACACCGAGGCGAGCAAAGCCCCCGCCATCGCGGTCCCCTTCGGCGGTGTCTCTCCGGACGGATCGGGTGCCGCCGGAGCGGGTTCAGCCATGAATGGCGGCGGCGACGATGATCGCGAGCCCGATCGCGACCGCGCCGGCGAACTGGGCGACGGCGAGGTTCTGCTTCTCGCGGATCTCCTCCCACAATTTTCCGGGCGTCAGCAGATCGAGGATGAAGAAGCCGACCACGAACACGACGATGCCGAGGCCGGCATAGAGCAGCGTGCTGAGCAAGGCGGCCGTCGAGGTAATCATCGCGAATCTCCTATTTGTGGGACGGGCCGTAGACGCCGGCCACGACGGCTGAGCGACCGCCATCGGCGAACGGCGAATAGCCGAAGATCGAAGCGGCGAGAAACCCGCTGACGATGGCGAGACTCCAGACACCATAGAGGAAACTGCCGCGGCTCATTCGTCGTCATCCTGCGATATGAGACTGGCCAGCGCCGATCCCTGGTCGCTCTCCCCCATCCGCGCTGCTTCGAAGCGGGCGTGCCGCCACAGCATGAAGATCGGCGGCACGATCAGCAGGATCAGCGCCAGGAAGAAGTTCGACCAGAAGCGCCCGCCCGATGCGACGGTGATGGTCACGGTGGAGCCGTCGCTGCCCGAATAGGCCCAGCGCTGACCGCTGGCGTCGACCATCAGATCATAGTCGCCGGCGGGGACCATCGCCAGCTTGGTGGTCGCGCTGCGATCGCCCTCGGTCCAGTCGCCGTCGGAATCGCGCCCCGAATAACGTTCAGCGATGCCATAGGCCTCGAAACTCTCCTGGGTCTTGCGGTTGACCAGCGCATAATCGAGATCGACCCAGGCATTTTCCAGTCCGGGCGCCTGCGCGCTGATCGTCACCGCCTGATACGCACGATCGAGCGTGATCGGGCCGATCGTCGCGCTGGCCGAGCCGGCATCGCTGCGGACGTCGAAATCATAGCTCTTCGACGCGCGCGATCCACCGAACAGCAACAGGATGACGAACAGGGCCGCCACCGCCGCCAGTGCCAGCTTGAATGCGGTCCCGGCGCTGGCGGCATAAGGCGAGATCTGGTGCGCCAGCGGCGGCCGGCCGCCCGGGCGCCAGCGCTGCGGCGCCATGGCGAAGCCGAACGCGGCCTCCTTGCCGTCGAGCAGTTCGCCCAGCGTCCAGTTGCGCTCCTGCGCATTGCCCTCGAACGACAGCATCCAGCCCGGCCTGACATAGTCGGCGGTCTCGACCTCTTCGCCGACCGCGACGCGCCAGTAGAATTCGCCCAGGACATAATCGACCTGTGCACGGCCATGGGCGAAGAAGGATTTATAGGCCTCGCCACCGACGCGCAGCCCATCGAAGCCGAACTCGGGCTCGGCGGTCAGCATCGTGCCGAAGGTCCAGCCGCGCCCGTCGGTGACCAGCCAGCGATAGCCGTGATAGGGATTGAACAGCAGATATTCGTCCCACGGGTAGGACCCGTTCTCCGACCGCCGCAGGAAACCGATCGCCTCCCATTCGACGCCTTTCAGCGTGCCGCGCGTGCCGAGCGGGATCGCGAGCCGCTGGCTCTCCTCATTGTAGCGCGTGATGATCTGCACGTTCGGATTGGCGACGTCGAGCACGCTGCTGCAATATTGGCAGATCAGCGTAACGGTGTAACCGGCCGCGCGCAGCTCGATCGTGCCGCCGCAATTGGGGCAGGCGAGCGATTTGACCGCCGGCGCTGGGCCGGCGGCGGCGGACGCAACCGGTGTCAGCGGCGGCAATGGCGGTGGTTCGGTGGCCATGTCAGGCGGCGAAGCGCCGTACGGCCCAGCCGGCGATCTCGCGCAAGCCGGTCGGCTGGAGTTCGCCCAAGGTCACGTAGCGGCCGGTATAGAGCCCGCGTTCGCGGCCGTCGGTCTGGAAACTGGCGACCGCGCCGGTGGTCGTGCGCATGTCGACGCTGGAGATCGTCCAGCCCTTCGGCGCGGCGAACGGCAGTTCGCCCTCGCTGGCGATGCAGGTCGCCTGCTTGATGTCGGCGACGCGATAGTCGAGATCGTCGATCCGGTCGGTTTCGCCGAGTTGCGGCTCGCCGCCTTCGATCATGCGCCGGATCATCATCGATGGGATTTCGGACAGCCGGCGCTTGCGCGTCATCATGAAACTGCCCATCGCCTCGGCCAGCCAGCCATGGCTGCCGTCACCGAACAAAGCGAGCCATTCGTTCCACGACCCGTCGCTCCAGCCCCAGCGCACCCGGCCGACGATGTCGAATGCCGCGCCGTCATAACGGCCGGCGGTGCCTATCCGGATCGGGCTGACGTCGAACGGCAGCACCGCCGCCTGGCCCAGCGCGCGCAGTTCGTCGCCGATCCGCGTCAACGTCGTGCGGCAATAGTCGCACACCCGCACCGGCAGCGCCGGCGAGCGGAACACGACCTCGGCACCGCAATTGGGGCAGGCGACCGCCAGCATCGCCGGTTTACCGGATCCGGCCGAGCAGCTCAGCCTTCTTGGCGTCGAACTCCGCCTGGGTGATCGCACCGATCGTCAGCAATTTGTGGAGCTTCTCGACCTGCGCGAACGGATCGTCGGCCGGCGCGCCAGAACCGCCCTGCCCGCCGCCGCCGCCGCCCAACGCACCCGCCATCGCCTGGCCGATCGCGATGCCGGCGCCGGCACCGGCGCCGAGGCCGGCCATGCCGCCGGGCTGCGATGCCGCCGTCTCGATCGCCTCGGCCGCCTGGAACTTGGCATAGCGATCGAGATCGCCCAGCACCCGCATCGAGCTCGACTTGTCGAGATGCTTCTGCACCTCCTCGGGCAAGGACAGGCTCTCGACGAAGAAGGTCGAGAGCGCGAGGCCATATTGCTTGAAGACCGGCTCGACCGCGGTCTTCAGCGCTTCGGACATCGCGCTCTGATTGGCAGCAAGATCGAGGAACGGGATCTTGCCGCCGCCGAGACCGGTGGCGAGCGATGTCGCGATCGCGGCGCGCAACTGCGGCTCGATGTCGGCGACGGTCACCTTTTCGAGCGTGCCGACCAGCCGCGAATAGAAGGGCGGCACTTCGAGCACGCGAAAAGAGTAGCTGCCGAACGCCCGGACGCGGATCGGCCCCAGCTCGGCGTCGCGCACCGTCACCGGCTGCGCGGTGCCCCATTTGAGCGCGATCTGCTCCTTGTGGCTGAAGAAATAGACATCGGACTTGAACGGCGATTTGAACGCCTTGTCCCAGTTCGACAGCGCGGTCAGCAGCGGCAGCGTGGCGGTTTCCAGCGTGTACATGCCAGCGCCGAACATGTCGGCGATCGACCCTTCGTTGAAGAAGGCCGCGCTCTGTCCCTCGCGGACGGTCAGCACGGCGCCGTTCTGGATCTCGCGATCCTGCATCGGAAAGCGCCAGGCGAGCACGCCGGGTTCCTCGACCCAATCGATGACGTCGACGAACTGCTTCGAGAAGAAATCACGCAGGCCCATTGTTCTCGTCTCTCCCGGATGGGCAGCCAGCCTAACGACAATCGCGCGCCATATGAAATGGTTTTGCGAAGGGTTCACGTCGAGGCTTGAAATTTCCATCGGAAACGCTATCTAACGAGCAGCTAATTTTGCCTGCGACGGAACTGCGGCGCGGTCACTTGCTCCTCTCTCTCCTGACAGCTCTCTGGCTTCCGACGACGATCTCCGGCGTCGGGCACCCACGCGTCGAGGACGACATCATGGTTACTGGTACCGTTAAATTCTTCAATGCCCAGAAGGGCTTCGGCTTCATCACCCCCGACACCGGCGGCAAGGACATCTTCGTCCACATCAGCGCGGTCGAGCGCGCCGGCATGACCAATCTCAACGATGGCCAGAAGGTCAGCTTCGAAGTCGAGAACGGCCGTGACGGTCGCGCCTCCGCCGAGAAACTGCAGGCGGCCTAAGCGCCCCGGCGCCGTCCGTCACATCAATCATCGGGAGACCGAATATGTCCAGAGTCGCCGTCCGTCCCTTCCTCGTCAAGAAAATCGCCGATGGCCATTTTCAGCTGACGGTCCGTCATACGCGCTACAATTCGCAGAACTATCCGATCGTCACCGCGACGGTCCAGGAAGAAGCCTTCAAGACCGCGACTGCGGCGAAGACCCATGCCAAGCTGCATTTCGGCGCCGAGACGGGTCAGTTCTCCACCGAATGACGTCAGCGGCCGGGGCCGGCGCAAGCCGGCTCCGGTCCACGTCCAACGGCAGCACCCTGTGACGGAGCATCCATGAACCAGATCGACACATACCGGGCACTGGCTTCCGCCGAGCGCGCGGCCGCCGAGAAGGCCAGTCTTGCCAATCGCCGCGTGATGCACGAGCGCTCCGCGGCGATCTGGGAATCGATGGCAGCCAGCGCCGAGGCAACCGCCGCACGCGCGGTCGTCAACGAAGCCGCGAAGGCGCAGCGCTGAACGAACCTGGCGGGGCGATACGCTCCGCCATGGTTTGCTGAACCTCAAGGCAAGCGTTCTGCAGAGCGGGCTGTGGAAAGTTTAATGCAGGAAACTCAAGCCGGTGTTGTTTCCGCCGTAAAGGCCGTGGCTGTCGGCAATCCGTTGATTTGATGCGCGCTCTCGACGAAAATGCGTCGTCCTGATCGCGAGGGTCATGCATGAACGAGATCGAGCAGGTCCAGAAGCGGCCAGGCATGTACATCGGCGACACCTCCGATGGCACGAACCTGGTCCTGGGCCTCGTCACGATCGCCGTTGCCGAAGCGCTGGCCGGACATGTCGGCCAGATCGGCGTCACGTTGAATGCCGATGGATCGTGCACGGTCCGTGACAATGGCCGCGGCATTCCGACCGGGCTGGGTGATGATGAGCAGTCGAAGGCACAGGCGCTGCTGACGTCCCATACGACATTCTCATATGCCGATCTGGCGCTGGATGTGGCCGGCGGATGCTTTTGCTACCTGTTTGTCGTCAACGCGCTGTCGGAATGGATCGATATCCGCACATGGACTCCCGGCGAAGAGCATCGCCTGCACTTTTTGCGAGGTAGGCTGGAGAGCGAGATCAGTGTTACCCGGACTGCGGACGGGCGCGATCTCAGGCATAATCACGGCGCCGAGTTCCGATTTCTGCCAAACGGCCAATTTCTGTCCTCGACGACGTTCGATTTCGGCAAGCTCGAACGCAGATTGCTCGAACTCAGCGTAATGAACGGAAATCTGGCCGTCCGGATCGAGGATCTCCGTTGACACGTAGGACCGCTCATCCTCAGCCAGATGGACTCAGCGCAGTCCGTCGATCCGCTCGATCATGGCTGCCGGGGAGATGATCGTCACCATGTCCAGCGCGGGCAGATCGAGAAGATCTCGGTCGCCGGTAACCAGCCAGCGCGCCGATCCGGCGATTGCCGCGCGAACGAACATGTCATCGTTGGGGTCGCGGCTGGGTACCCGTCCGGTCTAGGCCGCCTTGAGGGTCGCCACTGATCCGTCGAGATAGCACCGGTGCAAGCACAGGTGTTTGCACCGGTTCGAGGGACGGTGCGATGAATCATATGACGGTGATTTCGGGCG
>Ga0268264_10005175_pt1 | contig 11053 bp, 10 predicted proteins | sample KBSSwiS32_FD_190357 | JGI IMG/M metagenome (GOLD analysis project Ga0268264, IMG submission 190357) | Switchgrass rhizosphere microbial communities from Kellogg Biological Station, Michigan, USA - KBS Switchgrass S3-2 (SPAdes) (version 2) | ecosystem: Host-associated > Plants > Roots >... | reverse complement strand
AGGCCGGAGAGTGTACCCTTAAGCATTTTTAAAGAAAGCATGGTGGGGAAAACCGGTTCAGTCCACATTCCATCTGCTGTTATTTTTTTATCTCCGAAAGCTACTATGTGGCCGAAATTCCATGAAGCCATAGATACGTACTTGAAATTGCTTCCAAATTTTTCACGCAGTTCTTTACCTAAGGGCATAGCAACAGCTGGCCCTGTTCCGGTATTGCCATTAAAGGTTTGTGTAGTCATAACCTGGGCAAGCGTTGCATGGTTTTTATGATAATGATCAAAGGTTACTTCGTCATATATCCACAAACCTATCAGCAGGGATACAGCCATGCCGATAGAAAGGCCCAGAATATTTATAGCAGAATAAGTTTTGCTTTTAAATAAATTACGCCAGGCGATTTTAAAATAATTTTTAAGCATTGTCTGAGCTATAAATTTTTGATTAATTATTTTATGATTTTAATCTCTGGATCTTTTCTGGGAAAAATGCTTTAGACCAAAATATTCTCAGTGACTGTTTGTCCATCCAACATGCGAATGATGCGATGACTATACCTTGCATCGTGCTCACTATGTGTCACCATTATTATTGTAGTTCCTTTTTCATTCAGGTCAGTAAGTAACTGCATAACCTCGTTTCCATTTGATGAATCAAGATTACCAGTAGGCTCATCTGCGAGAATTAATTTAGGATTATTTACTACAGCACGTGCTACCGCAACACGCTGTTGCTGACCACCTGAAAGCTGCTGTGGGTAGTGATTCCGGCGATGCATGATCTGCATTTTATCCAATACGGCTTCAACTTTAGCTTTTCTATCAGGCCCTTTTACGCCGAGATAAATTAATGGCAGCTCAACATTTTCAAAAACAGTAAGCTCATCAATTAGGTTAAAGCTCTGGAATACAAAGCCTATATTTCTTTTGCGCAGATCGGCTCTTTTACGTTCATTGAAATCAGCGACTTCGATACCGTTAAAAATAAAGCTGCCGCTATCAGGGTCATCCAGCAAGCCAACTATATTTAGCAAAGTTGATTTACCGCAACCCGACGGTCCCATAACGGCGACAAATTCTCCTTCTTTAACTTCAAAGGATAATTTATTCAATGCTACTGTTTCAACATCTTCGGTACGGTAAATTTTTTCTAATTCAGAAATTTTAATCATTGTTTGTTTTTTATAATTATAAATTAATAGCAGTTTATTTTTAAATAGGTTTCAAATCTTTATAAAAAATCCGTCGTGAGGAACTACAGCTTTATTATCAATTTCTTTTTTTAGTGATGGGTGCTGCTGCGCAACCCTGTTCAATGTTTTGTTACATTTTATTTTGCAAGCGGATATTTCGCTTCTTATTAGTAACGAAGAGAAACAAAAGATTGTTACAGCAATTAGGCGATGTAGTATTATCTTTTTCATGGTGGTGAGTTTTATTTAATTGATGGTAACTATACTGTTTAGGAGAACTTATTAATTCTACTTCTTCAACACTAACTCCTGCATGGTTCCGTAATTTTCATAGCTCGATGTAACTACTTTATCCCCGGGTTTTAAACCACTCAACACTTCGTAATAATCAGGATTTTGACGGCCTAGCTGAATGTCAACTTTGTAAGCTGTGTTTCCATTATCACTCACCTTAAATATCCAGTTGCCACCGGTTTGCTGAAAGAATCCGCCTTTAGGCACCAGTACAGCCTGAGTTTCGTCGCTCAATGCAAGGCCTATCTGTAAAGTTTGTCCACGGCGAATTCCTTTGGGCACTTCTTTCATAAATTCCATATCTACCTGGAACCGTCCATTTGTAACCTGTGTATATACTTTTTTTATCTTTAATTGATAGGTTTTGTCGGGTAGAACATAATCTCCTACGAGGTCGTTAAAAATTCTTGAGATGTAGTGTTCGTCAATATCTACACGCACCTTAAATCCTGAAAGCACATCAATCTGCCCTAATCTCTCACCTTTATTTTTTGACTGGCCTATTTCTGCATCAAGGGAAGTTAATTGACCATCAACGGGCGCACGTACAATAAGATCGCCAACCTTTTTACGCATTACCTGTAAAGCATTTTGTGTACGTTCATAAGATTGTTTGGCCTGGTCGAGTTCCAGTTTGGTGGAACTTGAATCTTGCTTTAGAACTGTTTCAGCTAATTTTCTTTTTTGCAACTGGTAGTTATAATCGTTTTCCGCTTTTTTAAATTCCTGTGAGCCGATCGCCTTTTGTTCATATAAACGCTTGTCTAATTTGTAAATACGTTCTGCTTCTTTTAAGGCATTGTCTGCATCGGTAAATTGAGTTAGCTTACCCACGGTATTTTGCTGAGCGGCATTACGGGAGATCTGCATTTGAGTTAACAAATTAAATACTGATGTCTCCTGGTTTACAAGGCTCAGCTCAAGATCAGTGTTGCTGAGCCGTAAAATGGGTTCACCCTTTTTCATTATTGCGCCATCATCTACATACTTTTCTTCAACACGTCCGCCTTCAATTGCATCCAGGTAAATAGTAGTTATCGGAAGAACAATCCCGTTCACAGGAATAAATTCTTTGAAAGGACCTTTTTTGATTTCACTGATAGTGATACGCTCGGTATCTACATTCAAACGGCTTTTGCCCGAAGTAAAATAATAACTTGCGACTATTAACAAAATAATTCCGGTAACTCCAGCTATAGTTAATATTCTTTTTGTGCTCCATTTCTTTTTTTGAATAACTCTATCCACGGTTTAAACTTTTTTAGTTTTAATAATCGTCCTTCAGCTTAGTTCAGGATATTGTGATTTAGTGCTGCAATAATAAAATCTTTCAGACTATTAGATAACAATATGCCAGAGTAATTAAGCCGTGAAAAACAGGGCTTTATAAAGAATAGCGTTACGAAGCTGTTCGTTACTAATACACCAACTGTACGCTTTTGATACAGTGTTTGTCTGAACTGGGATTTATAAGATTAGTGGGGATTGATTAGAAAGAATTATTTAAAGCCTAATCTTTGCAATGGCAGGAACATTAATTCAAGCTTAAAAAGTGTAGCTGAAGCGGAATTTTAGAAATATGTCGGACCTTATTGGAAGTTGAATTCTAAAAACAAAATGTAATTTTAAGAAGTATGGTACAAATTTCGTAAACGAATAAGCCGGGAATTACTTCAAACCTAATCCCATTTATTCACAAAAATCCCATAAATCCCAGCTCAGATATATGCAATTAAAAAATGCTTCCATATTAGTTATTGATGATGATCCTGATGTTTTAACGGCAGTGAGACTCTTGCTGAAAACCGAATCAAAAGAGGTACAGACAGAAAAGAACCCTGAGAATATAAGATCCTTGTTAGCAAAACAGGCATTTGATGTTATCCTGCTTGATATGAATTTCAACAGTTCTATCAATACCGGTAACGAAGGAATATTCTGGCTAAATAAGATCAAAGAACTTAAATCAAATGCTGCTGTTGTAATGATAACTGCTTATGGAGATATTGATCTTGCAGTACGTTCATTAAAAGAAGGTGCAGCAGATTTTGTAGTAAAACCGTGGCACAACGAAAAATTATTAATCACCATTAAAGATGCATTAAATAACAGGAGCGGTAACAAATTGCAACCGAAAAGTAATGGCGCCCTTACTCCAATTGTAAGCAAAGAGTTATTAGGCGAGTCTGAAGTAATGCAGGAAATATTTTATAAGATTGAAAAAATTGCGCCAACAGATGCTAATATTTTAATATTGGGAGAAAACGGTACAGGCAAAGATCTTATTGCAAGGGCAATTCACCAGCAATCAATGAGGGCGGATAAGCCCTATGTGAAAGTTGACGTAGGTGCGCTCACAGAGAGCTTATTTGAAAGTGAATTATTCGGTCATAAAAAAGGAGCTTTTACCGATGCAAGGGAAGATAGGATAGGCCGTTTTGAAGCAGCCAATGGAGGCACATTATTTTTAGATGAGATCGGGAATATTTCCCTTCATCAGCAGGCAAAGCTTTTAAGCGTTTTACAAAACCGGCAAATAATGCGCCTCGGCGAAAATGAGCCGATACTCATAGATATAAGATTAATTTGCGCAACCAATGTTTCCTTAAACGAATTAGCGAATGAAAATCGTTTTAGAAAAGATCTTATCTATAGAATAAATACCGTTGAGATAATACTGCCGCCTCTGCGAAAACGAAATGATGATATTACTTTGCTGGCCAATCATTTTAGCAAAACCTACTGTTCTAAATATTTAAAACCCTACCTGCAGTTTGATAAAAGCGCAACGGATAAATTATTAAGCTATAATTATCCGGGCAATGTAAGAGAGTTGCAATATACCATCGAACGGGCCGTGATAATGGCAGAAGATGATGTACTTTATGCAAAGGATATTATCTTTTCTCCGATCGAAACCTTCAGGCTTGATGACGAAGCGCCTGCAGAAACAAAACTAAGCGCTGTTGAAAAAAATACCATTCTAAAAGTTATAGAAAAACATAGCGGCAACATTTCAAAAGCCGCTAAGGAGCTTGGTTTAACCCGAACTGCTTTATACAGGAGATTAAATAAATATGACATTTAAAAATATTGAATGGAAGATACTTATTAGAGTATTGTTGTTACTTGTAGCATTGGTTGCTGCCGCTTTCCTGATAGTAAAAGCATTGTTTATTTACCTGCTGATAGTATTGCCAATTATCTTTTATCAGGTAGTAGAATTTTATCGTTTTCAACACAAGGCACATGAAGAATTGGGTCAGTTTGTAGAGTCAATTCACTATAGAGATTTTTCACGCAATTTTGATGTTAAACATGCTCCTACCGAGTTACGTCCCTTGCGCAAAGGTTTCAATGAGATCAACAGCACATTCAAAATAATAAGCAAAGAAAAAGAAACACAATACCAGTATCTGCAAAAAATACTGGAGCTGGTTGATACCGGAATTTTGTCCTATAAATTTTCAACGGGGGAGGTGGTATGGATGAATGAATCTTTAAAAAGAATGTTGCAGTTGCCTTACTTGAAAACTATTAATTCCTTGCTTCGCAGGGATGAAGATTTATACAATAATATTATAGCGCTAAAGTCAGGTGAAACTAAAATTGCGGCTGCGCATTTAGAAACTAATTCATTTAAAATATTATTATCCGCGACGGCATTTCAAACGGATGGTGAAAAATATAAACTCATTGCCTTTCAAAATGTAGACGAGGCATTGGATGAAACGGAGGCGAAAGCGTGGCAGAAATTATTAAGCGTAATGACGCATGAAATCATGAATTCAATTGCACCGATTTCATCCCTGGCAGATACATTAAAAAATCGTCTAAAACAATCAATGCATACTCTTAATAATGATTCAGGAAGTGTAGACGATCTTGAGCTTGGTATTGAGACTATTAAAAGACGAAGTGAAGGCTTGCTAAAATTCGCTGAAACGTACAGGAACCTGAATAAGATCACTACACCCAATGTAAAAAAGATTTATGTAAGAGATTTGTTTGAAGGTCTTAATCAACTGATGCAGCCAACTTTGGATCAAAAAAATATTGACCTGCAGGTTGTTTTAAAAGATACAGCCCTTGTGCTGGAAGCCGATACCAGCCTGGTTGAACAGGTATTAATTAATCTTGTAGTAAATGCTATTGAAGCAGTTAAAGACAAAGAAGAAGCAAGAATTGTTTTGTCTGCAACCATTGATGCCAAAAATAAAATAGTGATAAAAGTTGCTGATAATGGATCAGGTATGCCTCCCGAAATGATAGATAAAATATTCATCCCTTTTTTCAGTACCAAAAAAACAGGGAGCGGCATAGGATTAAGTTTATGCAAACAAATTATGATGTTGCATAAAGGAAACATACAGGTGTATTCCGAAGAAGGAAAAGGCACTTCGATGATGCTGCATTTTTAGTGAGTAATATTCTCAGCAACTTGGGGGTCGTGTTGTTTTACTTTTAAAAAGGTGCGGAGAGTTAGGGATTCGAACCCTAGATACCCTTTCGAGTATACACACTTTCCAGGCGTGCTCCTTCAGCCACTCGGACAACTCTCCTGCTTATAAAAAGGATTGCAAATCTACCAAGGTAAGGTCAATAATGGTAAATGAACCCCCTAAAATTTAGCCGCGGTTGACTTTATTTTCAACTTGATAGTAACAGGATAATATATAAGACAGCGTGTGCATTAGACCTGTCTGTAGTAATTATACTACAATGAATAGTAATTTCCGCCCAACGTTTTAAAAATAATGAGCATTTATTACTGGAACCCGATACAGCCGTAGTAATTTACAAGCGATCTTATTATCCCATGCTTTACATCCTTTTCCTATTGCTTGACAAAAAAAAGTTTTGGGGCTAGCATTAAACCAATAAATATAAAAATGTCTACTTAACGGTGGGCATTTTTATTGAGTAGTGAGGTAGACGTGTGAAATCATTACCTAGCACATACCTACAGTTATTTTATTGTGTCAAACGAATTTCTCGTCAACGCTTTTTTATCATCCTTCTCAGCATCTTTCCAACCCTGTAGCCATATCTGATATTTCTCTGACGATCTTCGATAATGACTAACTGACTTTTCATAATAGGCATCCCACCCTTCTGAATAAATCAGGTTTCTTACAGAATCAGTAAGTGGTTTAGCAAATACCGGTTTATTGATCGTGGCCTGTTTCGGCTTAGCAGTATCTGCTTGAATAAGCTGCTTTTCTTCGAGCTTTACTTTAGGTATTTGTACAGTATTGCGATCTTTTGGTACCGTCTGTTTGCTGGTTGGTGGCACAGAAGAAACAGTTTGAGAAGGAGAGATGATGCGTTTATCTTGTTTGCCCGTGCTTAAAAAATAGTACACTGGTCCAACTGAAAATAAAATTAAATAAAAGGCATATTTATAAAATAAATTTCTCGACTTAAATCGTTTCAATTCACGTTCCTTAGCCAACATACGAACGTTTAATTCATTCCACTGTTTGTAAAGCGTCTTATGAAGAAATTCTTCTTTTTCCAGGTCTTTTCTTAATTGTATGTTTTCTGAATATAATTTTTCACTGTCTTTTGTATTAACGGAATGTTCCCATGGTATATTCATTGGTTTTATTTTTTATTTTTTTAGCGTTTAGTTTCATAGTATCGGGCAATTCTACAATACTAATACTTAAAGTTTTTAGCTGCGATTTTAAAGGTTAATTTAGATTTAAAATTTCCTTTTATTCTTCCTCTTTAAGTACTGTAGCAATGGAAGTAGCAAATATCAATCCGATGATTAAGCGGGCGCTTTACAGGTCTAAAAAAAAGCACGTAAAATCCTTAAAAAAAATATTGATTGTTATTACAACATTATCGTTGCTGATGATCTTATATTTTTTTGCAGATGCCCGTACTTCGTTTATTTTTCCAAGATGTATTTTTCATTCATTAACAGGCTTGTATTGCCCGGGATGTGGCTCTCAGAGGGCTTTTTCAGCCCTTCTCCATGGCGAGCCACTTCAGGCCGTTAACTATAATTTATTATTTATATTATGCCTGCCTTTATTGTTTTACTCATCAATAATTACAGTAATAAATATTTTTAGGAGAGATCAGTTGGTTCAGCAGATATTTTATTCAACCTTCTTTGTAAAGATATTACTCGCAGTTGTGTTAATATTTTGGATAACCAGGAACCTTTCTTTTTATCCATTTAATTTACTGGCTCCTCATGCAGTTAATTAGAGAAATTAAAATATATCATGGATGTTTTTTTCTAAATTATAATTTGGAAGTGAGATAATTATAATCAGCTAACACAGTATTTAAAAAACTTTTTGAATCAGTATGCTGGCTATGGATATTTAAAACCTGTTCAACTTTTTGCTGCGCCTGAAACGCAAGTATGCTGTTTCCGCTTTCGGTTACACTTTTTAAGATTTCTTTTATTAATTGAATATCCTGGTCTCTTAAATTAATTACTTCAGGATAAATTACCTGGTAATCGTCTTCATGTATCGCATGAAATATTGTATCCGACATCTGTATGCGTGGCTTAGTTTTTACCAATACCGTACCGGCAACTAAATCACCCAGGCGCTGCTTTCTTTCTGTTACAGCAACCATTATTAAAGCAACAACGCTTCCGCTTAAAGAGAAATCAACTATTCTAAAAAGCCAGCGAATAAGGTATTGACTGAAACTTGCCTGGTTTCCATCAAGACTGATAACTTTTATGCCCATTATTTTTTTACCTGCGCTTTGGCCGTTTAAAAATATTTCAGACAATAGGTCGTAAAAAACGACGGGCAGTGCTACAAGCAAAATAAGCAACCATCTATCGCCGTCCTCAGCTCGTCCCAAATTTCCATATTCAACTATTACAAATATTATAATGCCATAAGCAAACAATACTATGAAGTCTAAAATTCTGGCAATAATTCTATCGCCTAAACTTCCGAGGTCATATTCAAGTTCAATATTTTGAGAGGTGGTGATGCTGATTGTATTCATTGTAAGTGCTATGCAATTTTTAATTTATTAACCATTGCAAAAAAATCTCCGTAATTTTTACACAAGTCAATATACTTTTAGATTATGAGAGAAGCGCAATTTCTAAAGCAAAATACCGATAAATGGAAACAGTTTGAAAATGAAATAAAGCAACATCAACATGCCGACCTGCTTGCTGATCGTTTTATTGAGCTTACAGATGATCTTTCGTACAGCAAAACATTCTATCCAAAAAGCAACACAACAAAATATCTTAATGGCCTTGCATCATTATTTCATCAAAGTATTTATAAAAACAAAAGGGAAAAATCTTCAAGGATATGGAACTTCTGGCAATTTGAACTTCCGTATTTATTCAGGCGATATCATAAACAATTTGGCTGGGCATTAATTTTCTTTCTAGTGTTTTGTAGCATGGGCGCTTTATCCGCTAAATATGATGAAAGTTTTATCAGGCTTATAATGGGTAATGAATATGTGAACATGACCAATGAATATATTGAAAGGGGCGATCCATTTGCTGTGTACAAACAAAGCGGGCAATTAAACATGTTCGTGTCTATAGCTTTTAATAATATAAGTGTTGCATTTGCGACCTATGTGTTGGGCATTTTTTTTTCTGTGGGTACAATAATATTGTTGTTTAGTAATGGTCTAATGCTCGGTTCTTTTGAATATTATTTTTTTTCAAAAGGATTAGGTTTTAAAAGCATCACCGTTATTTTTATACACGGAACATTGGAAATATGGTCAATCGTAATTGCCGGCGCTGCCGGTTTAATTCTTGGCAACAGTATATTATTTCCGGGAACCTTCAGCCGGAGAGAATCAATTTTACGTGGAGGCAGGGATGGGTTAAAGATTGTGATTGGCTTAGTGCCCGTTTTTATAACGGCGGCATTTTTTGAAGGATTTATAACCCGATACAGCAACATGCCCTTGTGGCTCAGCCTTACCATTTTATCTACCAGCCTTGTGTTTATTATTTGGTATTTTGTGGTTTACCCAATTCGTTTGCATAAAAGAATACACACTGCTTTACAATCAAATATTAATAACGAATCACAAAACTTTACCAAATGGCTGAGCAAAAAGTTGAGCTTAGAAAAATCAGGGACTTTAGTGACAACTTAAATGACACTATCCTTTTCATACGCCAAAACTTCAAACCTCTTTTAACGGGCTTCCTGAGTACCGCAGGAATTTTCATGTTAACATCCGCTATCTTAAACGGCCTTTATCAAAGTCAATTTGGAGTTCTGCTCCAACAAATTTTTAATCGGAGCACGCCCACTCCAATGTCTCCCGGGGAATTGTTTAATACAAATTATTTTCTCGTGCTCATTTTTGCGTGGCTAAATTATGTGGCTATGCAGGTAGCCGTGATAAGTTATATTAAAGTGTACGAAATTAAAAACGGAGAGGCTCCAACAATAGTTGAAGTATGGGATGTATTTAAAAGATATTTTTTAAAAGTCTTCTTCTACTCCATACCTATTGTAATACTCATCGGTTTGGGGCTTATTTTATGCTTCATTCCCGGCATATACCTATGGGTAGTATTCGTGCCCTTTTCGGTAATATTAATTATAGAAGAAGAAACCTTTGGAGGAGCTTATGACCGCTGTTTTAGATTGATAAAAAATAATTTCTGGATATCGCTAGGTATCTATTTCTTAACATACTTAATTGCTGCTTTTAGCAGCAGTATTATCTCTGTAGTTGTAGGTGGTATCGCAGGGCTGATTTCATACTTCACTACAAAAAATATCAACACAACAGTTGGTATAGTAACTTCCATCCTTGATATTTTTGGCCTTATCTTTTACATAGTTTTTTATCTTTCTGTCTGTCTGCATTATTTTAATCTCGCAGAAAAATACGACGGCACCGGCATGATGAGAAAGCTGGATTCACTTGGAGGCAACGATCAAAATTTTGATAATACACAAGAGCAATATTAATGAATCGCTGGTTGTTTTTTTTACTGCTTCTTGCCAATAATACCTGCGTGTTGTCACAACCAAAATTAAAACGGGACAGCAGTTATATTGAGGCCCGTTCGTTTAACAGTAAGGCATTACAAAATCTAAAAAGCGAAAAGGATTTTCAATACAATAGATCAGGGGAACCCGCATTAAGTCTCTGGGATAAATTCTGGAATTGGTTCTGGTGGAAGATCGCTCAGATATTAAGAACGAAAGGAGGCAGAATTACCCTTTGGTCAATAGTGATTATTCTTGCAATTTTTACGGTGATTTATTTTATTGTTAAGATAATCGGAATGAGCCAGGATGGTATATTTGGGAGAAGCAGTAAAGGCCCTCAAAACTATAAATTGTCTCAGGATAATATTCACCAGATTGCATTTGAAGACGAAATTGAAAAAGCATTAAGCAGTGGAAATTACAGGCTCGCAACCCGGCTGCAATATTTACAAGCTTTAAAAAAACTTTCAGACAAAGGGTTTATAGAATGGCGTATCAACAAAACAAACAGCGATTACCTTGCTGAAATATCCGGAAAGTCTTTTACTGATATGTTCGCTATGCTTACATACAATTTTGAATATACATG
>Ga0268264_10005173_pt1 | contig 11054 bp, 15 predicted proteins | sample KBSSwiS32_FD_190357 | JGI IMG/M metagenome (GOLD analysis project Ga0268264, IMG submission 190357) | Switchgrass rhizosphere microbial communities from Kellogg Biological Station, Michigan, USA - KBS Switchgrass S3-2 (SPAdes) (version 2) | ecosystem: Host-associated > Plants > Roots >... | reverse complement strand
GGGCGACCGGTTCACCTGGGCTCATATGTGATTGGACGTTGCGGCTCCCGAAACGGTGAGCCGGAACTCCGATCTATTTGACGTCGCGGGCGCAGCGGAATCCCACGTCGGGATGAGCGATCCGCGTAAAGCCCGTCGGCGCCAACACCAGTGGCAGAGGCAGCCGCCTACCGAGGACAACGGCCGATGGATCCACGCCACCGACATCTCTCAGTACACGTGGCACAAAACTGATCCGACCGAACGCTGACGAGTTCGCCTCGAGCGTACGTTCGTCCTCCGCCCCTCCGTCGATGTAATCAAAGACGCCACGCGGCAACCGACGCCGCGCGACCCGACGCAGATCATGGGCCGACGCGGTGTTCCGCAGGCGCCGAGCGATCGGATCAAGCTCAAGCCGTCGGAAATGCAGGACGGAACGCAGAGTTCGGACGATTTGCCGGGGACGGCGCACAAGCACATCGATAGCTGACACGAACCGATTGTGGTACGAACTACAGGCGCCGTGAAAATGGCGCTGAACTCCGCTCGACCGCCCCAGGAGAGACGACTGATCCACTCCGCTCACGGGCTGGAGTGGTCTGCCCTGGAGATCGCGCGGTCGGGGGTACATCGTCATGTAGGAGGCGTCGAGGCGAAGGCCGCGCGGGCGATGGCCTTCGTGGTCCCGGCGTGGGCGTCGGAGATCACCAGGCGGACACCGCCCAGGCCTCGGGTCGGTGAGCCCGGTGAGGAACTCACGCCAGAACGTCTCGTTCTCCGAGGTCGACACCGAGGACTTCGCGGTGCCGGGTGGCGATCACCACCGCGTTGGACACGACGTGGCGGTGCTCACGGACAGGGACGTACGTGGCGTCGATCTTCCCGCTAGATACTGGGCTCCTTCTATAGGGGTTTCCCTCTAATGCGGGGATGGTCACTCGTGGATCAGTGGAAATGGGAAGATGTGGACGCCATTGTCGCGGGCGAGTCCCGTGAGGTTCTCGTGGACCCGTTGAGCGTAGTCGTGTGCTGCCGGGGGCAGGCTCGTCCATCGTCGACTTACCCAACCGAAGGTCAATGGTGGAATCTGGGGGAGCCGTCGCGAGGCCACCCTGGCAGCCATAGCGTCTAGCCACAGATCGGGAATGATGGCGTGCCCAATTCCGGCTTCAGCCATGAGGAGCTGCGTGTCCCAGCCGCGGATGATGAGGTGTCGCTGCAATGTCACACCTTCGGCGGCGAAGGCAGATTCGACGATCGGATTCGTCGAACTCCCGGGGACGACTGGACTACAGATGAGTCGACGGCTGTTTATGTCCGCTAGGCGGAGGGACGGGCGCGACCCAACGGGATCGTCTAGTGCGGTGACGAGCGACCAGGGGGTCCGGACGACCGGTTGCTGGTCGAGTCCCATCGGCGGTGGACTTGCGAGCGTCATGAAGGCCATGTCGACGAGGCCCGTGTGGACATCCTCGATGGCAACCGCCGCCGAAGTCGCGTCGCGAATGTGTACGTCTAGCTCAGGATGGTCGCTGCGGAACGCCGCGAGGGGGGCGATCATGAACCAGCGGGCGAGGATGTCCGCTGCCGCCACACGAAGCGGCCGCTCGTCGCCTCGGAGCCGGCGAACGGTTTCGAGGGCAGTGTGGAGCCGTCCGGTCGCATCGACGGCTGCCTCATACAACGCTGTGCCGGCCGTGGTGAGGACGACGCCTGACCGCCGCCGCTCGAGGAGCGCGACGCCCAGTTCTCGTTCGAGCCTGCGTACTCGTTGACCGACCGCTGGTTGGGTGCAGCCCAGTCGCCGCGCGACGGCGCTTAGGCTGCCTGCCTCGGCTGCGCCGACGAACGCTTGGAGATCGTCCCAGAGCACAAGTTCAAAGCTATCGCTTTGGGTGCTGACGCCGAACCCAAGAATTAACTTTTTGACTGGGCACGGAGCGTGGAGCAGGGGCGACCGACGTTGTGGTGTGGACGCGCCGCGAGGGACCGAATGACGGACGGGGAGGAAGTCGACGATGCTCGACCTCAAGAACAGCAACGGCACAATCATCAACGGAACCCCTCAGCGCCAGGCAGACGGGTCTGGGGGACGAACACCTTCACCGGTGTCCCGACCTCGACAGCGATCTCGGCCCGGATCCGGGCCACAACCACCCGGCACTGCGATTCGGAGATCAGCACGCCGTGCTCCTCGGCGAGACGGTGACGGATCCGGGCCGCGGTGTGACGCTGCTTGTGTGGCGCGTCGCGGTCGGCGAAGAGGACCTCGCGGATCCAGCCATGCCACACCCCGGTCACCGGGGCAACCCTCTTCGGGGTCTTGCGCGGCGCGGGTTCCGGCGAGCTCAACGCAGCACGTACCTCACGGCGATGCACACGGAACTGACCGCCAGCGCCCGGACACTCAACCGCTCATCCCGATGGGCAAGCCGGATCTTCTCGTACAACTCCATCTTGGACAATCGCTTTCCCCTCACTCGACAAACGCCGAAGCAAGGTACGGATCACAGGACCAGGTGGGGCCAACTCAGACCGTCGCGACACCCCCACAGTGGGGCCACAGACCGTCGTTCTCACGACCCGGAGCGGCACACGTGCCCTTGGGACGGGCGTGTACCGAGCGGCGAGCGGTCGACAATCTCAAGCCGCGAAGCGATGTCGGGTCTGTTCGTGGGATCGCCGTGATGGGCGCCGGGGTTGACGTGGATGAGCGCGTCGGACTGTCGCGGGACCTCGTGGAGGAGCCGGTGACGGCCTTCCTCGGCGATGGCGTGGGCTTCGGCGGAGGTCCGGTAGGCCGTTGATCTCGGCCTCGGCCCGGAGCTCGTGACCAATCCAGCGCACACGGACGCTGTCGACGGCCATCACCCCATCAACCGGGCTCGGTCGAACCGGGTCGTCGACTTCGACCTGGGCGTCGCCGTCGCCGTCCGGGCTGCCCCACGGTCGTTCAACGGGATCGCCGTCCGACCGAACGGCTCGATCTACGTTACCCGCGGCCGGTGTGGGCAGCGCCTAAGAGTTCCGCCGCCGCTGACCACGAGACGGAATCAGGACTTGCCGAGCTCCCGCTCGACCGCGCCGACGAGTGCCGGGTCATTGGGCTCCACCATGGGGGCGAACCGCTCGACCACCTGGCCCTGACGGTCGACGAGGAACTTCTCGAAGTTCCAGAGCACCTCAGGGTCCTCGGTCGGGGTCATGCCGTAGCCCCGCTGAATCTCCCGCTGCGCATCCTTGTCGCCGGTCGCCAGGGGCACCTTCGTCGTCATCTCGGCGTAGAGCGGGTGCTTGTCGTCGCCGAGCACAGAGATCTTGGCGAACATCGGGAAGTCGACCGCGTACTTGACGCTGCAGAACTCGGCGATCTCGTCGTTGGTGCCCGGCTCCTGACCCATGAAGTCATTGGCCGGGAAGCCCATTACGACCAGGCCTTCGTCGCGGTAGCGCTGGTACAGCGCCTGGAGCGCTTCGTACTGCGGCGTCAGGCCGCACTTGGAGGCAACGTTGACCAGGAGCAGGACGGAGCCAGCGTAGTCGCCGAGCGTCGTCGAATCGCCGTTGATCGTCTCGAGGGGGATGTCCTGGATGGTGGTCACCGGGGCAGCTTAGCGCGCCCGCTGAGGGCGCATTCGGCCGACCGATCGCGGCCCGCGCCTACCGTGGCTGCGTGGTCCTTCACCAGCGACGAGCTCGGCTACCTGCGGTCGATTTCCAGATGTTCGCCACCGCGCCTCACACCGCGCCCGCGCCGCCACTCGATTCCCAGCAGGTTTGGGCCAGCGGTGTCAGGGGGTCGTTGCAAGGATGAGGTCGTTGAGCTTCTCGTAGGGTGTCAGCCAGTCGAGGGTTTGTCGAAGGCGTCCGTTGAGGAGGTCGGTTCTCACCGTCCGATGTGTGCCTCTGGTGACGCCTTGGATCCCGACGATGCGCATCAGCCTGGCGACCTGATCGCGGCCGACGTCATAGCCGGCATTGCGCATCGCGACCGCCAGCTTGTCAGCCCCATAGACACTGCGATTGGCCCGCCACACGTCCAACACGGTGTTGGCCATGTGCGCATCAGCCCAATCAGCATCCGAGACCGGCTGAGCCTTGTGAGCGTGATAGGTGCTCGGTGCGATCGGCACATCGTGCTCGCAGAGCACCCGGCAGATCGGCTCGATCCCGAAGCGACCCCGATAGGCGTCGATGTTCTCGACGATCAGCGCAGTCGGCGGTCGAGCTCCGCCGCGGCGAAAAACGCTGACGCCGTCTTGAGGATCTCATTCGCCCGCCGCAAATCGGCGTTCTCGCGTTCCAACTCTCTGAGGCGGGCCTCGACCGAGCTCGGCACACCGGGCCGTTGCCCGGCATCGACTTCGGCCCGCTCCAGCCAGCCACGCAGAGTTTCGGACTCGACGTCCAACAGCTCACCCACCCGACGGCGGGCCTGCAGCGCCGACTCCGTCGGGAAGTCCCGTCGCCGTCCTAATACATCCTCAGCGCCCGATCACGGGTCTCCTGGTCATACTTCCTTGGTGCTGGCATTGGCTCAGTCTCCTTGTGAGATCAGAGCCTCCGGTGGATCCAGTGCGGTTCAGGTGTCGTCCCGTCCAGCTGATGTCGGCTCTCGTTGGTTAGACGTTTGGTTTTAGATCGGCGGCCCGCTCCAGAGGCCTTCCTTCATGAGTTCGCACGCTTCGTCTTCTGCTTGTCGCGCTTGACCTCTCGCTTCTCCTTGAGTGACTTGCCTGCCTTCTTTCCGGCGGGGCGTGGTGGGGACTTCTCGGGCATTGGGTCCTCTCGTTGTGTTCGATGTCTGCCGGGCCTCGGTCCGGGTCACAGCCGTTCGTAGAAGCTGGTGCGTTCGGTATGGGCCGTCACTTGTTGGTGGACGAGAGCGAGCTTGTCGATGACGACTCCGGTCGGGTCGAACGGATACAGCGCCGGCGCTCCGAGGGCGTCGGCGATCGCGTTCACTGCATCGTTGATCGGTCTCCACGCGTCGAGCAGTCGGTCGATGCCCGTGACAGCGTCGCTCGCGCGGATTGATGCGGGTGCACTCGTGAGCGTGAGGAGTTGGTGGGCGATCGCGGTGTCGACGGCGTCGACGATGTGGAGGTAGTGCGCGAACGTCTCCGCCCAGTCCTCCAACGGATGCGACGCCGCGTAGGGGCTGACGAAGCGCGTGGAGTCCCAGGTGTCGTCGATCTCCCCGTAGTACCTCTCCATCGCGGCGCGGTATTCGGCCCGCTCGTCGCCGAACAGGTGCCGAAAATGGCCGATCTCGTTGGTCTGGGCGATCAAACGCCCCCAGTAGTAGTGGCCGATCTCGTGACGCAAGTGACCGATGACCGTGCGGAATGGCTCACCCAGTCGGCGGCGGAGGTCGTCGCGGAGGCGATCGTCCACCTCGGCGAGGTCGAGCGTGACGACTCCGTCGAGATGACCGGTGATGCCGCCTTCACCGGGAAGGTACACGAGGTCGAACGCCAAGCCGTCCGGGGCAGCCGTGGATCTCGGCTCGATCGGCAACGAGAGCTCGTCGAGCTGGTGCAGCAGCCGCCGCTTGACGGACTCGGCAGCGGCCCATGCCTCGGTGGCGTCGCTGCGCCCGGTGTCAGGGCGTCCCCTCGTGAGGCGGCATGCCCGGCACCATTCGTTGGCGGAGGCGACGGTGGTCAGCCAGTTGCACCCCCACGCCGTGTTGAGGCATCGCCAAACCGGCTCGGTATGTCCGGGAACCTCGTAGACGACCGGGTCGGCCGTGTTCCGCAGCGCCCGGATCTCGCGCTCATCGCTGACGTACGCCAGCTGGACGTCGCACGCGCCGCAGCGCTGCGCGGAGAAGGGCACCACCGCTTCGCAACGGTCGCAGTGGAAGATTCGCATGGCCGCTGGGCAGACGAGGTCGACCGTCAGGACGATCGCGAAGAGCGCCGAGAACGAGAACAGAGAAACGACTGCTCGCGGCGCGGATACGGGTGGATGGTCATGCGTCTCCTCGAACCAGATGGCTCAGGTCGAGGCGTCGGGCCTGCACGGGGCGACAGCGCTACGGCCGTCCTGCCCAAACGAGGCGACTCATCCCAAGAACCCAGAAGCCTACCGCCGGAGCGAGGTGGTCACTGCCGGTCGGCTGGGAGTCTTGATGACCCGGCCGGGTACCGAGATGGCATACCGATCGCTCGATCGGCATTGGCGACACGAGAAACCGGGGATTCGCATGGGGACGCTCCGGGTGACTCGCTGCGAGTCCGTGCGGCTCGCTCCTGATCCTCGACGGGTGATCGCCAAGTCGTTCGTGCCGCGTGAGGAGATCTACGCGGACGGATCGACACGCATGGACGCCGTGCTGATGCGACTGATGGCGATGCCCGACGCGGTCGTGAGCGACACTCTGGACGAGGCGCGACGCGGATTCGCTGTCAGGCATCGCGATCTCGGTGCCGTCTTCGAGCAGGGCTTCATGATCGTCGCGCCACATCTCGACCAGATGGAAGCGTCCGGATCGCTCGCGGCCACGCTGACCATCGATCGGCGGCAGTTGATCGGTGCGTACTTCACGCACGAGTACTCGATCGAGGCCGCAGCACTCGGGAACCCGTCGATGGTCGTCTCGCCGGATCAGTCCGGTCTAGCGGCAGGCGAGGTGCGGTTCGTGATGAGTCTGCGTTCGATCGGCGAGGGGCACATCTCGTCGATCGAGTTCCGCTCGGGGGTCGTCGGCGCGGACGCAGCGGTCCGGCCCGAGCCGCCGAGCCCGTTTGCTGCCGCAGGCGCGCGACGGCCTGGTGACCTCGACAAGGCGCTGTTCGCGGCGAAGCTCGCCGGATCTCGGGATGTTCAACGAGGTCGCCGTACGTGTGCTCGAACGTTTGCGGGATCGGTTCACCATTGCCGATATCGAGGATGCGAGTGCAGCGCTGGAATGCGAGGCGTCGAGCGGTCGATCTCGGGTGAGACGACCAGGTTGTTGCACTGGCTTGCCTCGTCGCACTACTGCGTCTCGTTGCCCGCCGTCGGCCGACATCTCTGAACGGGTGCTGTTCCCGGCCGGTCCTACCGAGAGCCACGGAATGGAGGACGCGCGCTTCGTCCGGTTCGTTGACGACGACTGGACCGCGACCTACTTCGCCACGTACGCCGCCTTCGACGGGCAACAGGTCCTCCCCCAGCTGCTCGAGACCGGCGACTTCTCGGAGTTCCGGGTCACGACGTTGAGCGGCAAGACGGCGCGCAACACGGGCATCGCGATCTTCCCTCGCCGAATCGGCGGCCACTACATGGCGTTGGGCCGACACGACAACGTCAACAACTTCCTGATGACGTCAGATGACGTCCGCGTCTGGAACGACGCGACCGTCGTCCAGGAGCCGCAACTGCCATGGGAACTGATGCAGCTCGGCAGACTGCGGCTCGCCGATCGAAACCGAAGCGGGATGGCTCGTGATCACGCACGGCGTCGGACCACTGCGCACCTACTCGCTGGGAGCGTTGCTGCTCGACATCGACGACCCCAGCCGCGTCGTCGGCCACCTCCCAGAGCCGTTGCTGAGCCCGCAGGACGACGAACGCGAGGGATACGTCCCCAACGTCGTCTATTCGTGCGGCGGCATGATCCACGCCGGTCACGTGATCGTGCCCTACTGCTACGCCGACGTCGGTGCTGGCGTCGCGACGATCCCGCTCGATGACCTGCTCACTCAGTTGACGGAGTAAGTAGCCGGTCGCCGGTTCAGCGGCCGGCGCCGTGCTGCATCGTCGTGATCAGCGCCAAGGTCGACTCGGCACCCTGGTTGAGGTTCGGGCCGTGGGGAGTGAGCCCGTCGAAGCCGCCGCCCGTGACGGCATCGGACATCGCCACACCGAGGTCGTTGGCTCCGCCGAACCACTCGACGGCGACGTCCACCCCGTCGCGCCATTGGGAGTCGCCGGTCAGCGCGTGCGCCCGGGCGCAGGCGTCTGCCAGCGCGGCGACCTCGATCGGCTGCTGATCGAACGCAGGGGCACGATCGCCCGGTCCGGCCCCTCCAACCGGGACCACTGACAGATGGCCATCGACGAGCTGACGGTCGAGCAGCCAGCGCAACAGCGCCAGGCCTGAGGCGAGCACGTCGTCGCGGCGCAACCAGTGTCCAGACACGATCAGTGCTTCGGCAAGCGTTGCGTTGGCGTACGACAGCCGCGGCTCGGGCCACGGCCACGCCGGGTCATCAGGAATCGGGCCGAGCGCGGCGACCGTGTCGGCAAGCAGTTGGCGCGCCCCGTAGTGGCGTGGATCGATAGCGAGCAGTTCGGCCGCGCCGACGGCGGCGAACGCCATCGCCCGTCGATGCGGGGATCGCTGTCCGATTGCATGCCCGAAGTAGGACAAGGCGCTGTCACGCATCGACCGGTCCGTTGCGAGGTGGGCGGTGGTACCGAACGCCCACACGCTGCGGCCCCAGCAGTCGTCGACGCCGCGGCGGCCGTGCCAGCGACCGTTGGCGTCGCGGCGATTCCGGACGCGGCCGGTCACCCCCTGGGCATCGACGAGGAACCGGAAGCATCGCCGCGCCAGGTCGTTGAGTTCGCGCCCAACGCTCGGCTCTCGAACGATGGCGATCAGCAATCTGGCCACGTCGTCGGTGCAGTATCCCTCCTCGCGCCGTGGTGAGTTCAGGTCAGCATGCTCGAAGATCGCGATCCCATCGCTCATCGTCAGGACGTGTTGCCACGCCGGAAGCATCGCCGGTTGCCGTGGCGGCGTCAGCGGTGAACTGGACGACGTCGGAGTCATGCCGGAACCGGCGTGGTGCGCAGGCGCCTTGTGAGGTGCGCTCCGACGGCGTCGTACCGGCCGGCGACTGCCGCCCACGACAGATCCGGCGCCAGACGACGCGCCTCGGCCCGCATTGCTCGCGCCCGTCCCGGTTCGACGAGAACCGAACGGATCGCTTGCGCCAGCGCGTGGGGATCCCGTTGCGGGACGACGATGCCGGCGCCGCTGGCAAGTAGTTCGACCGCGTGTGGAAACGCGGTCGACACCACCGGTCGTCCGGCGGCCACCGCATCGACGAGTACTCCCGAGGTGACCTGATCGTCGGAGTCGTAGGGCAGCACCACCAGGTCGGCGGAACGAATCAGTTCTGTGAGCGACCCGAGGTCGCGATACGAATCGTCGAACGAGATCCGTGCAGCGGACCGGTTGTGCCGGGCGCGGTCGACGAGCATCGACCGGTACGTCTCACCGGCTCGTTCGCGGACCTTGGGGTGCGTCGCCCCGGCGATCATGTACGTCGGCGGTGGATCGAGGTCGTCGAGTTCGGCCATCGCGTCGATCGCCCACTCGATGCCCTTGCCAGGCCCGAGCAGTCCCCACGTCAGCAATCTCGACCCGGTCGGAGACGGAGCCATGGTTGGCGTCGCTGTGGCAGCACCATGCGGGATCACAAACACCTTGCGCCCGTCGACGTCGAACCCGACCAGCAATCGCTTGCGGGCCGTCTCGGTCATCACCACGATCGCGTCTGCGCTCGCGCATGCTCGTTCGAGAACGGCACGCTGGCGTTCCGACGGGCGGGTGAGCACGGTGTGGGCAACCAGCACGATCGGCACGACGATCGCCGCCATCAACTCCAGCACAGCGTCGCCGTCGGGCCCGTCGTAGATGCCGTACTCGTGTTGGATGATCGCGACATCGGTCGAATTGATCGCATCGATGCAGGCCGCCCGCCGCGCCGGCGTCCCGTCACCGAGCGACGCGACGACGAGCGGATCTTCGAGCGCCTGGCCCGGGCCGCACCGCACGACGTCGACGGTGGCCCCGTGGGCGACCAGACCCGCGCTCAACGCCGCCGCGAACGTCGCGATGCCGCATGCCGTGGGAGGAAACGTCGACAGCATGCCGAACGTTCGCTGATTCGAGTCGAAGGCTGCTCTCGCCAGGACCGGGCTCGTCGGGTGGTTCACAGGTGCTCCTCGCGTCGGCTCGGCCGAGGCGACGGGCCTGCGAAAGGCGACAGACCTGATCGGTCGTCTGGCCCAAGCGAGGCGCACTCATCCAAGAAGGATCTGCACACCGTACCGCCGAAACCCGGCGCACGGCGCCGTACGCTGCCCCGATCACCACCCTGCCGAACGACGCACCGCTCGATCGCAACCGCCTGCGCATCGGCGTGCTCCGTGCGGATGGTCCGACGACCCGTCGATCGATCCCAAGGTCGCCGAGTGCTTGCACATCGCCTCCGTCTTCGAGCGCGCCGACGAGTTCGACATCATCCACAACGGATTCGACTTCCTGCCACTCACGTACTCCGGCCTCGTGTCCACGCCCGTCGTGACGACGATCCACGGCTTCTCGTCCTCCCGAATCGTCCCCGTGTACGAGCGCTACGACGCCACCACCCACTACGTCGCCATCAGCGACAGCGACCGCCACCCGAACCTGCACTACGCCGCCACCGTCCACCACGGCATCCGCACCGACGACTTCGCAGTCGACGCCGCGCCGGGCGAGCACCTCTTGTACTTCGGGCGGATCCACGCGGACAAGGGCACCGCCGAAGCGATCGAGGTCGCCCACCGAAGCGGACGCCGGCTCGACATCGCCGGCATCATCCACGATCACGACTACTTCCGCCGCGAAGTCGAACCACACGTCGACGGCGAGCAGATCCGCTACCTCGGACCGATCGACTCGTCGAACCGAGCGCGCACACTCGCCAGCGCCTACGCCGTGCTGCACCTCATCAACTTCGACGAACCGTTCGGCTACAGCGTCGTCGAAGCAATGGCCTGCGGCACACCCGTCATCGCCTGCGCCCGCGGCTCCATGCCGGAGATCCTCGAGAACGGGCGCACCGGTCTTCTCGTCGCCGGCCTCGGCGCAGCAGTCGCCGCCACCCGTGCTGCGGGCGAACTCGACCGGAACACGATCCGACGCGCCGCCGTCGAGCGCTTCGGCCTCTCCAACGTGATCGACCGGTACGTCACCGCCTACCGCTGCATACTCGACGCCGCGCCGGCTCGAACCTCGTAGCCCTCTGACGACGGTAGGGTGCCGGTTACGCCCCGTAGGGACGCCGTGGTTGGAGCCGGACGAG
>Ga0268264_10005172_pt1 | contig 11057 bp, 8 predicted proteins | sample KBSSwiS32_FD_190357 | JGI IMG/M metagenome (GOLD analysis project Ga0268264, IMG submission 190357) | Switchgrass rhizosphere microbial communities from Kellogg Biological Station, Michigan, USA - KBS Switchgrass S3-2 (SPAdes) (version 2) | ecosystem: Host-associated > Plants > Roots >... | reverse complement strand
GATCGGGTCGAGCTTGATCGTCGTCGAGCCCACCGTCAGCGTGATGCTCGCGCCCGCCTCGATCTCGATCGTCGATCCGGCCTTGATCGTGATCTTGCCCTTCACGTCCAGATTGTCGTCGGACTTGACGGTGACGTCGCGATTCGCGCCGATCGTCTCCTTCTGATTCTCGCCGATGTCGTTGGTCTGGTTCTTGCCGATCTTGACGGTCTCGTCGTTGCCGACGTCCTCGTCGCGATTATAGCCGATCATGATCCCCTGATCATGGCCGACATGGTGGGTTTCCTTGTGGCGGATGCGCGTGTTCATGTCGCGCTCGGCGTGGATGAATACCTCCTCGTGCCCGCCCTTGTCCTCGAACCGCAGTTCGTTGACGCCGGGCTGGCCGGTGTCGAGCGCCTTGGCGTGCCCGTAATCGCCGGTTTCGCCATAGCGTTTGGTCCGCCACAGCGCGCGCGTCTTGTTTTCGGGCAGCGCATAGGTCGGCATGTTCTGGGCATTGAACACGCGGCCGACCACCAATGGCCGGTCGGGATTGCCGTCGAGGAAGTCGACCAGCACCTCGTGGCCGACGCGCGGCAGGATGATGTTGCCGAGTCCCCCGGTCTGCGACACGCGCATCCAGCAGGTGCTCTTCTCGCTCTGGCTGCCCGATCGGTCCCACGGGAAGCGCACCTTCACGCGGCCATATTTGTCGCAATAGATTTCCTCGCCCGGCGGCCCGGTGACGATCGCGGTCTCCAGTCCGCTGATCACCGGGCGCGGCGTGGACGCCGGCGCGCGCCACTGCACCGCCGCTGGAACCGCCTGGAATTCGATGTTGAAATCATCCTCCTCGTCGGCTTCGCCGGAGCGGTATTTCTCGGCGGTGATGCTGTGCAACGTCCGGACGATCAGGAACTCGCCGTTCAGCCGCTCGGTGTCGTGCCCGTCGACCCTGACCTTGCCGCCGCATGCGAGCGCCTGCGACTGGGCATTGCCGACATAGAGCTTGCGCGCCGCGCGCCGCGCGTCGAGCATGACCTGGCTGAAGCTGCCGCCGACGCCTTCGTCGGGATAGCGGCCGGGATAATGATAGATTTCCTGCGTGTCGCGCGGATGTGCGCGCGCCGCTTCGGTCCTGGCTTCCAGCGGCTTTTCGGGCTTCTCGAAGTCGAAGTCGCGGATCGTCACCTTGGCGGCGCTGAGGCTCGACACCCGTTCGGTCCAGCGCTGCAGATAGAACATCGTGTCGGTCGCGGCGCGCGCGGCCGAATCGATGTTGAACACCGAAACCGAGTCCGGATTGTAATGGAGTTCGGCCGGGTCGCCGGCCTTGTGCGAAGAGGGCGCATCGCACAGCACCAGCACATGGCGGGTCGCTTCGTGCCGGTAGAAATAATAGATGCCCTCTTCCTCCATCAGCCGGCTGACGAACGCGAAGTCGCTCTCGCGATACTGGACGCAATAGACTCGCGGCTTGTAGCTGCCGTTGAGCCGGTATTCGACATCGGACGCACCGGCGTCGGTGAAAACCTTCTTGATGATGTCGACCGCGCTCATGTCCTGGAAGATCGCGAATTGCGAATTCTGCGTCATGAACCAGGTCCAGGGGACCAGGGTCAGCCGGTAATGAAAGCCCTCGGTGGTTTCCTTGATGAAGGCGCCGTCGACGGGCAGGCCGGTGAAATAGCGGCGATGGGCGTCGTCTTCGCGCAACGTGATCGTCGCCAGCTTGCCGAGATGCGGCAGCAGATCGATCTCTTCATGCTCGGCGATCAGGTCGAGGGCGATGTGGAACGCCTCGGACAGCGCTTCGGTCGCCCGAATCCGCTCGATCTCGACCTGCTCGCCGCCCAGCTCGATCTTGAGCTGCGTCTGACGATTGGACTCGGAGGCCATCCCCTCTAATCTCCCAACGGCGATCGGCCGCATGCCGCCGGCCGATCATATAGAACAAGGCGTTCGGTGCAATCACACCGAATTTGACGGTCGCCCGGACGCGGCATCGCCACGCCCGCACGATGGCCCACAATGGACCATATCCGATCGCATCGATCTTTAGCGGCGCCGCAGCGACGCGGCTGTGCCGACCGTCACCGGGATTCGACGCTTTTTCTATCGCGCGGCGTTCGGTCTTCGGTGTCGGGCCGGGGGCGGACTTGGGCAAAACCGCGCGCAAACGCGCGGCACCGAAAAAAGGGTTCGGCAGCTGTGACGCCCGTCACTTGAGGGGACCCCCGAGTCGGCCTATACCGAAATCAGAAAAACGAGATTCGTTTTCCGGAGGTTAACATGCATCTTCCAACCCTTATTTCCGCGTTTGCGTTGATGGTCGTTCCCGCCACCGCTTTCGCCCAAGACGCTGGTCCTTCGGCGGCCGACCTCAAGTGCCAGGTCTTCAAGGAATGCGGCGAGGCCACCACCACCGTCGAGCAGGCGCCCGACACCCGCGGTTTCCGTCTGGCGGCACCGCGCACCGTCCCGGTTGCGGCGCAAAGACCGCAGGAGCCCCGCAACGGCGTGGCACGGGCGCTGCCCCGTCCGCAGGTCGACGCGGGCCGCAACCCATCGCCGCTGGCGGTCGCGAAGCGCCCGGTCGCCGCGCAGCCTGGGGTCGGACAGGCCGGGATCGGGCGCGCCGATCTGCAACTGCAGTTCGGCAGCGGGTCGACCGAGCTGCTCGGCAGCGATCTCAGCAGGGTGCGGACGCTCGCAGCGGCGATGCTCGCCGCCAGCGGCGACAAGCGCATCCGCATCGAAGGGCATACCGATGCGGTCGGCAGCCGGCAGAGCAATCTCGAACTGTCGCGCCGCCGCGCCCAATCGGTGGCGGACGCGATGATCGCCGCGGGCGTCGCGAGCGATCGGATCGAGGTGGTCGGCTATGGCCCCGACAAGCCGATCTCCGCCAATGGCAGGGAAAATCGCCGCGTCGAGGCCGTGCTGATCCGCTGATAGCGTCGGCGGGTGCACCGGATTGTCTCCCCGGATTGTCTCCGCCCTATCCGTCCTGCATGATCCGCTGACGGGCGTGCGCCCGAGCGACGATATGCGCCTAGCGGAGAGCCTTGGGGAATGAGCGAGTTTTCCGGACTGCTGATCCCCCTCGAAGAGCTGCTGGCGCCGATTTCGGACGACGAGCCGGCCGGACCGGATCTGGGTTACGATCCCCAGCGCCAGGAAATCGAGGACGCCTTCAGCAGTTCCTTCGCCGGCGACGAGGATCAGGCGCCGGTCGACTGGCGCAGCATCATCAAGCTGATCGTCGGCCAGGCGCGGCAGACGCGCGATATCTGGCTGGCGGTCTATCTGGCGCGCGCCGGCGCGCGCGCGGGCGACCTCGTCGTCGTCGAGGCGGGTTGCCTCTATCTGGCGGGACTGTTCGAGGATCATTGGGATGCGATGCATCCGATGCTCGACGAGCTGGGGTTCCAGGGGCGCAAGGGACCGTGCGACTCGCTGGCGCATGTCGGCGAGTTCGTCGGCCCGCTCAAGCGCACGGTGCTGATCGCGCATCCGCGACTCGGCCATTATACCGGTCAGGATCTCGACCGGTTCGCCGCGAGTGGCGATTCCGCCGAGGGCTATGGCATGTTCCGCGCCGCGATCGAGGATCTGCCGGTCGAGGATATCAGCCAGGCCATCGACCGCGTCGACCATATCCGCGATGCCATCCGCCGCATCGACACGGTGCTGACCGCGCAGGCGGACGGCGAGACCGGCACCAATTTTGCCGCGACCTATGAAGCGATCGAGGCGATCCGCAAAGGGCTGATGCCGTTCGCGGGGCTGGCCGAGGCGGACGACGCGGCATCCCCGGCGGGTGATGCCGACGATGGCGGCGATGCGGGGTCGGCGGCCGCGGGCGAGCCGCGCGGCGGCGGCGCGCGGATTGCCGGCCGGGTCGACAGTCGCGAGGATGTCGTCAAGGCGATCGACGCGATAGTCGATTATTATCGCCGGCGCGAACCGGCGAGTCCGGTCCCCGTGGTGCTGCGGCGCGCACGCGATTGGGTCGAAATGGATTTCCTCACCTTGCTGGAGGATATCGCGCCGGACAGCCTGTCCGACGCAAAGAAGGTCCTGGTGTCGCAGCGCGAGGATTCCGACGATTGACAAGGTCGCGAAATGAAGGGTTTGCTACGGATAATGGGTGAGCGTATCGTGACCCGATAAGGGTCGCCTGCGCTATAGATCTTGAAACGCTTATGGCTGGGGATTCGGATATGGCAATCCAGAGCGGACAGAAGTTCATCGCGAAGAATCGTGCGCCGCGCGTGCACATCGAATATGAGGTCGAGACCTACGGCTCGCGCCAGAAGGTCGAGCTCCCCTTCGTGATGGGGGTGATGTCCGATCTGTCGGGCAAGAGCCTCGTCGAGAAGAAGTCGCCCGACAAGCGCGACTTCACCGAGTTCGACATGGACAATTTCGACCAGCGGATGGAGGCGATCGCGCCGCGCGCCGCCTTCATGGTCGACAACACGCTGTCGGGCACCGGCGGCAAGCTGGGCGTCGACCTGACGTTCAAGAGCATGGACGATTTCAGCCCGGGCGCGATCGCCAAGAACATCCCGGCGCTCGCCAAGCTGCTCGAGGCACGCCAGCAGCTCAACGATCTGCTGCTCTACATGGACGGCAAGGACGGCGCGCAGGAACTGCTGGACAAGGTGCTGAAGGATCCCGCGCTGCTGCAGGCGATCTCGGCGGCGAAGACGCAGTCGGACGAAGCGGCGGCGCCGGACGGCGCGGGCGAGGCGGGCGAATAAGCGCGATGGGCGAATAAGGCTGGCCCCGGAGACGATACGGGCGCGCGGCGCAGGCATCAGGCTGGAGACGGATTTTTATGGCGCAGGAAGCTGTTCAGGGTCAGGGCGCACAGCCGCAGGCCGAAACGGTCGCGTTCGACGATTTCTCGGCGCTGCTGAAGAAGGAGTTCAGGCCCAACGACGACGCCCGCAAGGGCCGGATCGAGGAGGCGGTGCAGACGCTGGCGCAGCAGGCGCTGGCCGATGCCGCGGTGATCGGCGACGACGTATTCTCCACCGTTGACGCGATGCGCGCGGCGCTCGACCGCAAGCTCAGCGAGCAGGTCAATCTGATCCTCCACAATCCCGAATTCCAGCGGCTGGAATCGGCATGGCGCGGTCTCAACTATCTCGTCATGAACACGTCGACCGGCAAGGACCTGAAAATCCGGGTCATGAACATGTCGAAGGACGAATGCCGGAAGATGTTCCGGCAATATCGCGATGCGGCATGGGACCAGAGTCCGCTGTTCAAGAAGATCTATGAATCGGAATTCGGCCAGCTCGGCGGCCAGCCCTACGGTTCGTTCGTATGCGACTATAATTTCGATCACAGCGCACCCGATCTCGAGGTGATGAAGGGCCTCGCCAAGATCGGTGCGGCCAGCCACGCGCCGTTCATCGCCGCGGCGGCGCCGACCCTGTTCGGGATGGAAAGCTGGCAGGAACTCGCCAATCCGCGCGACCTCGGCAAATTGTTCGACGCGACCGACTATATGGCGTGGCGCAGCTTCCGCGCCTCCGACGACAGCCGCTATCTCGCGCTGACGATGCCGCGCTTCCTCGGCCGGCCGACCTATGGCGCGAAGAGCGAGCCGGTCGATGAATTTGCGTTCGAGGAGGATACCAGCGGTGAGCACGACAAGCATCTCTGGCTGAACGCGGCCTATGCGATGGGCACGCGGATCAACGACGCCTTCTCGAACTATGGCTGGTGCACGCGGATCCGCGGCGTCGAATCGGGTGGCACGGTCGAAGGCCTGCCGACCGCGACCTTCCCGACCGACGATGGCGGCGTCGACATGAAATGCCCGACCGAGATCGCGATCTCCGACCGGCGCGAGGCCGAATTGTCCGCCGCCGGCCTGCTCGCTTTGATCCACCGCAAGAACAGCGACCAGGCGACCTTCATCGGTGCGCAGACGCTCAACAAGCCCAAGGCCTATGAGAGCGCCGACGCCACCGCCAACGCCAATCTGTCGGCGCGACTGCCCTACATCTTCGCCAGCTGCCGCTTCGCCCATTATCTCAAATGCATGGTGCGCGACTGGGTGGGCGGCACCCGCGAGGAGCGCGAGCTCGAGCGCGACCTGTCCGACTGGATCATGCAATATGTCGATGGGTCGCCCGAATTGTCGAGCGAGGCGACCAAGGCCAAGCTGCCGTTGAAGGACGCCAAGATCGAGATCGTGCCCGATCCCGAGAATCCGGGCTATTACCGCGGCAAGTTCATGTTCGTGCCGCACTATCAGCTCGAGGGCATGGATATCGCGCTTTCAATGGTCTCGCGCCTCCCGAAGGGTAAGGGCTGAGCCGATTTTCCGGAATTTTTTCGGCCATGTGCCGGCAATCACAGAGACAATGATAAGGGTCGAGTAAACAATCCGAAGAACAACATGCAAATAGGAGTTACTCATGGCCGTAGATATGTTCCTCGATCTCCCTGAAACCCCCGGCGAATCGTCGAAGAAAGGGCATGAAGGCCAGATCGATATACTTTCGTTCAGCTTCGGTGCCGTTCAGTCGGGATCGTTCGCGCGCGGCGGTGCCGGCGGCGGCGCCGGCAAGGCCGAGTTCCAGGACATCAGCATCGTCAAGGAAGTCGATAAATCGTCGCCCAAGCTGTTCCAGGCCTGCGGTGCCGGCACCCACTTCCCCAAGGCGACGATCTACGTCCGCAAGGCGGGCGACAAGCCGCTCGAATATTACAAGGTCGAACTGTCCGACCTGATCGTTTCGAGCACCAACAACAGCGGCAACAGCTCGGGTGACAGCGTGCTCGAGTCGATCTCGCTCAATTGCGCCAAGATCGAATTCTCCTATGTCGAGCAGGACGCCAAGGGCGGCGCCGGCAAGACCGTCAAGGGCGGGTTCGACGTCCGCGCGGGCGAGAAGGTCTGATCCGTCTCATCGACTGGAACCCTTTGAATGGTGCAGCAAGCCCATCAGCTGCTGCGTGATGGCGATCTCGACGGCGCGCGGCGCGCGCTCGTCGAGTTCGTCCGCGCAAATCCTGCCAACGACCAGGCGCGGATGTTCCTGTTCCAGCTGCTCGCGGTCGCGGGCGAATGGGACAAGGCGCGGACGCAACTGGCGACCCTGGCCAAATTGGCACCCGAAGCGCAGATGCTGGGGGTCGCTTATGGTCAGGCGATCGACGCCGAGGCGGTGCGCGCCGCGGTGTTCGCGGGCAAGGCCGCGCCCGATCTCCTCGCCCATTCGGACTGGGCGGTAGGACTGGTCGAGGCGATCGGTCATTTCGCCGCCGGCCGCGATGCCGAAGGCGAGGCTGCGCGCGATCGTGCCTTCGATCTGGCGCCGGACATGCCCGGCGAACTCGACGGCACCCGCTTCGGCTGGATCGCCGACGCCGACAGCCGCTTCGGTCCGGCGTGCGAGGCGATCATCGGCGGGCGTTATGGCATCGTTCCGTTCGATGTCGTCGCGCGCATCGAAAGCGAAGGGCCGCGCGATCTGCGCGATATCGTCTGGTATCCGGTGCAGATCCATTTCCGTGCCGGCCAGTCGGTCGCGGCGATGCTGCCGACCCGCTATCCGGGGAGCGAGGCCTCGGCCGACACCGCCGAACGTCTGGCGCGTGCCACGGGCTGGACCGATACGGCTTGGGGTCAGGCGGGATCGGGCGTGCATCTGTGGTCGCTCGATGGCGAAGACGATCGCGAGATCCTCTCCGTCCGCAATCTGATCTTCGACTAGGCCGCGCCCGGTGGCCGTCAAACAGCGTCTGACCCCGACCTTGTTCGACAAGCTGGTCGCCGACGTCGAGATGTCGGGCCTGCGCGAGGAAGCCGAGGAGACGCCGGTGATCGCGCGCGAGGCGATGCGCCATTATGCGGTGCCGCGGCTCGAACGCTTCAACGAGACCGCCTTGCGCGCGACGATCCGCCGCGACATCGCCTGGCTGCTCAACACCACCAATTTCGGCGCGCTCAACGATCTCGAACCTTATCCGCGGGTCAAGACCTCGGTGATCAACTATGGTGTGCCCGATCTCGCCGGCAAATCCTTCCATCGCCGCACGATCCTCCACCGCGCGCGCGAGATGCGCGCCGCGATCCGCGCGTTCGAGCCGCGGCTGAAGGGCGAGTCGCTGACGGTCGAGCCGATGGCGAACGCCGACCGGCCCAATTCGGTGACCTACATCATCCACGGCGACATCACCGCCGCCGCGCAGGCGATGCCGGTCAAGTTCCGCACCGAGGTCGACAGCGACAGCGCGTCCGTGGACGTCTCGGAGTAGGCCCGTGGATCCGCGCCTGCTCCGGATGTACAATGACGAGCTCGGCTATCTCCGCGAAGCCGCGCGCGAATTCGGCGAGGAGCATGAGACCGTCGCCGGCCGGCTCGGTCTCAAGACGCCGACCGATCCCGACCCTTATGTCGAGCGGCTGCTGGAAGGCGTCGCCTTCCTCGGCGCGCGCGTGCAGCTGAAGCTGCGCGATCAATATCCCGAATTCACCCAGCATCTGCTGCACGCGATCCAGCCGCATTATCTGGCGCCGACGCCGTCGATCTGCATCGCCGGCTTCGAGCCCAAGGAAGGCGACCAGATCCTCAACAAGGGGCATCTGGTGCCGCGCGGCACCGAACTGACCGCGATGGCGCGCGAGCAGGAGAATACGCCGGTGCTGTTCCGCACCGGCCATGACGTGACCCTGTGGCCGCTGAAGATCAGCGAGGTCGAATATCTGTCGAGCCGCGCCGGCATCGCCCATTATGCCGGCGTCGCCGGCGTGCAGGCGGAAGCGGGGCTGCGGCTGCGCTTCGAGGCGACCGGCGGTTCCGAGCTCGACCTGCTCAAGCCCGGTCGGCTGCCGATCTATTTCGATGGCGCCGAATCGGTGCCGGGCGAACTCTATCGCCAGATCGCCGGCGAGACGCTGACCGTGATCGCGCGCTCGGCGTCGTCGGCGTCGACCGAATCATGGCGCAAGCTGCCCTTGCCCGAGCAGGTCGGCTTCGCGACCGAAGAGGCGCTGCTGCCGGCCGAATTGCGCTCGTTCCGCGGCTATCGGCTGCTGACCGAATATTTCGCCTGTCCCGAACGCTTCCTGTTCATGGCGCTCAAGGGCCTCGACCGCGCCTTCGCCGGCGTCAAAGGCGCCTGCGACGTCGTGCTGTTGTTCTCGCGCTCGTCGCCGATCCTGACCGGCGCGATCGAGCCGGCCAATTTCCGCCTGTTCGCGACGCCGGCGATCAACCTGTTCGAAAAGCAGCTCGGCCGCGTCGAGATCACGCTGTTCGACCATGAATTCCAGGTGCTGCCCGATCGCACCCGGCCGCTCGATTTCGAGGTGTTCCGGCTGCTCGACGTCAAGGCTTTTGCCCGCGACAATGTCGATCCGCGGATCGTGGCGCCGCTCTATTCCTATGGCGCCTTGCTCTACGACTGGCGCGAGGCCCTGTTCTACACAACGATATTGCGCTGGCGGCGGCTCTCGACCAAGGAGCAGCGCGTCCGCCGCCGCACCGACTATGTCGGCACCGAGACCTGGATCAGCCTGACCGCGCCGGGCGATCCGACCCGGCTCGACGACATCACCGAACTGGCGGTGCGCGCGCTGGTCAGCAATCGCGAGCTGCCCGAACTGCTCACCTTCCGCGGTGACCAGCATTTCACCGTCACCGGCGTGCCGGTGCGTGCGGTCACCGTGCTGCGCGCGCCGACGCGGCCACGCCCGCCGCTGGGCATGGGCGATGCCGCCTGGCGGGTGATCGCGCATCTGACGCCCAATTACGCGACCTTGGCGCCCGAGGACCATGACGATCCGGCGGTGCTGCGCGACCATCTCGCGCTCTACGGCCACCAGGACGACGCCGCGCTCCGGCGCCAGATCGACGGCATTCTCGCGGTTCGCTCGAAACTGGTCGCGCGCCGCGTGCCCGGGCTCGACCGGATGGCGATCGCGCGCGGCCATCGTATCCGCATCAAGCTCGACGACGTCGCGTTCGACCGGTCGCGGATGTTCCTGTTCGGCGCGGTGCTCGAGCAATTCCTCGCCGAATTCGCCAGTATCAATTCGTTCACCGAGACGATCTTCGAAAGCCCACTGGAAGGAGAGTTCGCGCGATGGCCGCCGAGGATAGGCCGCCAGAACAGCATCTGAGCTTCCTGCTGGCGGCAGCGGCAACCGTGCGGCGCGCGGGGCTGTTTCCGGTCGTGCGGGGGGCGGAGGCGCGCGCGCAGCATCTGCCGCGCGTCGGCACCGCGCGCCGGCCGAACCAGAGCGTCGTCGATCTCGCGCAGACGCCGAGCCTGGCCTTTCCCGATGCGACCTTGGACAAGGTCGAACTGCGCAAGGGCCGCGCCAAGCTCCATGGTCACTGGTTCGGGCTGACCGGGCCGATGGGGCCGCTGCCGACGCACCTGACCGAATTCGCCGCCTATGAGCGGCGCTATGCCAGGACCCAGCCGTTCGGCGATTTCCTCGATCTGATCGCCGCCAGGATGCTGCAATATTTCTACCGCGCCTGGGCGGATTCGCAGCCGGCGGCGCAGGCCGACCGGATCGACGACGACCGCTTCGCGACCTGGCTCGGCGCGCTGTCGGGCGCGACCGAGGGGGTCGCGCCGGACTCGATCTTCCCGTCGCGCGCGCGCGTCCATTATGCCGGGCTGTTCGCATCGCGCCGCAGCGCCGCCGCGATCGAGGACGGCATGAGCCATTTGCTGCGCCAGCCGGTCAAGGTGCGCGAGTTCCAGGCGCGCTGGCGCGACATCGAACCCGAGGATCGCAGCCGGCTGGGGCGCAGCTTCAGCACATTGGGCGACGATCTCGTGCTGGGGCGGCGCGTGCGCGTCGCCTCCGACGCGTTCAAGGTGGTGATCCGCGCCAGCAGCCTCAGCGATTATCACCAGTTGCTGCCGTCGGGCCCGCGCTTCGCGATTGCCTCGGCGGCGCTCGACGCGTTCGCGCCGGCGCATCTCGAATGGGATCTGACGATCGAACTGGCCGAATGCCACGCTCGGCCGGCGAAGCTCGACGGCATGGCGCGGCTCGGCTGGACCGCATGGATGAAGCCGGG
>Ga0268264_10005171_pt1 | contig 11058 bp, 5 predicted proteins | sample KBSSwiS32_FD_190357 | JGI IMG/M metagenome (GOLD analysis project Ga0268264, IMG submission 190357) | Switchgrass rhizosphere microbial communities from Kellogg Biological Station, Michigan, USA - KBS Switchgrass S3-2 (SPAdes) (version 2) | ecosystem: Host-associated > Plants > Roots >... | reverse complement strand
CGGGTTGTCGCGCGTGTCGCCCGGTTTCCGCTCCCAGATGCCAGGTACCGAGACCGCAGCCGGCGCGGGTCCGCGTCCGCCGCCCGCGCCGCCGCCCGCCGCCGGTGCCGCACCACCGCGCGCCGCTCCGCCGCCGCGCGCCTGGTTGGTGGCGATTCCCTGTTCGTGCTCGACGTAGTTACCACCCGCGTTGAGCTGCACGGTCGGTCGCACAGGCGGCAGAATCTTCACCGCGCTGACCGCCATGACGTATGCCGGCGCGCCCGTGGCCGGGATGGTACGGGCGATAGCCGTCAGACGCGCGCGCCACTCGTTGTCGTACCGCGCAATGAGCTGCTTCATATCCGTCGGCGCGGTCAGCTTCGGCGCCGACGCGTTGGCCTGCTCGTAGGCGGCGTTGGCGCGGGCAATGTCGGCAATCTGCGTGTCGCGCAGCACGAGGCCAAGGAATGTGCGTCCGCCCTGCTCGAACGTGCCGAGCTTATAGGTGACGGCGGCCCCCTGCGCGCGAAGAGCGGCTGAGGCGACCACGGCGAGCGCACCCGCCACGACCAGCGCGACCAACGTCCGTTTGACTCCCATACGATCCTCCTTAGCGGAAGGCGGAAAGGTCCGCCTCTACGACTCACTCGTGTCGGTTATTTCTCGGACTGCAATTTGGCCGGCGCCGGCTTCGCGAACTTTGCCGCGTCGATCGGTGCGTTGGCCTGAACATCCGTGAACTGCAGCGTCATCTGCATGTAGGTCTGCGTCAGCGTCCGCGAGAACGGAATCTTCACGCCGAGCCCGGGCAGCTCCCGGTAATCCGCGTAGTCGATCTGCGTCGGCACGAACGCGATCGGCGTGATCGTAAATCGCAGCAGCCGCACCAGCAGGCCGCTGCTGGGATCGAAGAAGAGCTGCGCCACGCGATCGCCGTTGACCGTCGCCTGCAGGACGATGACGTCCTTGTCGTTGAGGATGGTGCGGCCGGCGCGCCAGGTGGGGTATGCCTGGCGCAGGCCCAGCGGGAAGTTCGCAAGCGCGGACAGGCGCGCGCGATCGACGTTGCCGGTCGTCAGAGTGAGCAGCGGCAGCGGCTGCTCGGGTCCCGCAACCCACGCGTTCCGGCCGTCGAAGACGCGCGTACTCGCGCCGATCGTCAGGTGCACGATGACGGTTTCCTGGTTCGGTGCCTTCGCGTACAGCTCGATCGGCACCGTGCTCCGGTCGGTATCGAAGCCCGAGTAGGTCCCCTTCGCCGCGTAGCTCGTGAGCTTCGCCAGCTTATCCGCGCCGCCAAGCGCCTGAATATATTTGTCGAACACCTGATTCACATTGATGCTCGCGTCGGTCAGGAAGTCGCGCGCATCGGGATCGAGCACGGGCTCGCCGTACTGCGACATGAAGCTCGGGTCGGCCTTCGGCACGTTGCTGCCCCCGTGGCAGGTGAAGCAGGTGACGCGCGGCGCGCCGTTGAAATACTGCTTGTTGATGGCGCTCACCATCGTGATCATCTGCCGCGCCCGCTGGATCCGCGGCGTCTGCTCCGCAAAGGCCGCCTTGTTGAGCGCCGAGTTCGCGGCGTGGCAGAACGTGCAGTCATTGCCCATGGAGCTGGCGAAAGTCCCCATCACTTCGAAGAACGTGTCCGTGGGAATGCCGCGCAGCAACTGGATGGTCTTGAAGGTTTCTTCCACCATCGGCACACGTTCGCCCGCGTTCGGCGCGGCGGGTCCGGCCGGCGCACCCTGGGGGGATGCCGCGCGCAGACCACCGGCGGTAACCAGACACACCACAATCACTGAACTGGCGCAAGCAAAGATTCGCCTCGCTCCGACTCTCATAGGTGCTCCTCCGTACGAGGTGTCAGGTATCACAAATATCAGGTGTCAGGAGGTGTCAGGGACCCCTGCGTAACGGGCCGGAGCATACCGCAATCGACGGCGAACGCAACCATCGTTTGCGGGCGTATAATCCGGGCCAAATTCTGCAGCTCGCCGTCCCGACCCTGCAACGCAGCGGACGCAGGCCCGCCCGCGACGCGACATGCAGCGCAGGCGGCTCTCCGGGAGGGAGAATATATGAGACTCCGATGGAGCGTGGCGTTCTTCGTTCTACTAGCGGCATCGGTCGGCTACGCCCAGTTGCCCTCGACGACCACCATCGAGGCGCCTGGCGGTGCCATCACCATCACGGCGCTCGGTCATGCGAGCGTCCAGCTCGAACAGGGGGGCAAGGTCGTCATCGCCGATCCCGTTGCGATGATGGCGGACCTTTCCAAAGCAAAACCGGCTGACCTCATTGTCATAACCGATATTCACGGCGATCATTACGATCCAGCCGCCGTGGCGAAGCTTCGCAAGCCGAACGCGCCGGTGGTGGTGCCGCAAGCCGTTGCGGACATGAAGCAGATTCCAAACCCCACGGTGATGGCGAATGCCACGATGCGGACGAACGAACAGTCGCTGGCCGGCCTCACCGTGATCTCCGTGCCGGCCTACAACGTGCAGCGTGGTCCGTCGCCGGGGCAGCTCTATCACCCGAGAGGGCGTGGACAGGGCTACGTCGTGGCGTTCACTGACAAGCTGGCAGCCGTCCGACAGAACCAGGCCGGACAGGTCTATATCGCCGGCGACACCGAGTGCATACCCGCGATGACGACGTGGGTGACCAACGTCAACGCGGCACTGATGCCGATGAACCTGCCGTATACGATGACACCAGCCGAAGCGGCGGCGTGCGTGAAGGACTTCAAACCGAAGATTGCAATCCCGTATCACTACATGGGACAGAATCCGCAGGAATTCGCGGACGCGTTGAAGGGCACGATGATCGAGGTTCGTCTGCTGAACTGGTATCCGAAGAGTTAGATCTCAAGATCCCCAAACGTCACGAGCCTCAGAGACGCAGAGGAAGATTTGACCTCTGTGTCTCTGCGTCTCTGTGGCCCGTGAATCCTAGAATCCGTACTTAATCCCGAACTGCATGACGCGAGGCGTGCCGGTCATCGATGTGATGCGGCCGAACGCGCCCGAACTGAAGTTGGTGTGCGTTCTGTCCGCATTCATCAGCGTGGGCGGACCCCAGTTGAATGTGTTCAACAGGTTGAACGCCTCGACGCGCAGCTCCATCGTCCGCCCCGTGCCGAACGTGATGAGACGCGACAGCGCCGCGTCGATTGATCGGTACCCTGGCGCTCGAACGCTGTTGCGCTTGAAGTTGCCTAGCGTGCCGGGCGCGGGCAGCGCGAATGCCGCCGGGTTGAGCCAGTGTTCAGGCGTCTTCTTGTCGCCGTACGGATTCGAGAGCACCTGATCGACGCGCTGGTTCTGAATGCCCGTAAAGGCGCGGTCCTGGCCCGAGATGACATTGATCGGCTGGCCGGAACGCGCGCTGAACAGGCCCGATACGCGCCAGTCCGACAGCGCCAGGCGCGCCGCACCGTTGTCGAATCGCGGTATTTGGAAACCCGCATTGACCACGCCGATGTGCGTTCGATCCTGATCGCACGGGCCGCGGTCAAATTCCGGGTGCTGTGGATCGGTGTATCCGTTGGCGATCTGCGGGAAGCCGCCCGTCTGGAATGCCGGATCGCCGTAGCAGCGCGACAGCGTGTAGTTTCCGCTGAGGCTCAGGCCGGTTCCTGCGCGGCGCTGGAACGACAGCTTCATTCCTCGATAGGACTGTTCTCCGAGGCTTTCGTGGATGTCGAGGTTGCCAATGAGCAGTGCCGCCGCCGGGTTCTCGTTGTTCTGTGAGAACACGCGGCGCTGATTGAGATTTCCGTTCGTGCTGCAGGACGGATAGGAGACTCCCAACAGCGTGCACGGACCGGTCCCGAGGAACACGCCTGGATTGATGGCAACCTGGTTCCACAGGCGATCGGTATAGCTGCCCAGATAGCTCGCTTCCACCTGCCACGCGCGTCCGAGCTGCTTCTCGACCGTCACGTTCCACTGCTGGATACGCGGTGCGTTGATGTCGGGATCAACGGCGCCGAATGCACCGTACTGGATGAACGGCGTATTGCGGCTCGTGAGAATCGGATGCGGATCGCCACCGAATAGCGAATACGGGTGATCGAATCCGCCGGGAGGATCTTCGACGAGCGTCCGGTTCCCGAAGGGCGGCGAGTTCGCGTTGATCAATTCGTATTCGCCGTTCGGCATGTCGTAGGTGAGACCGTACGAGCCGCGAATCGCGGCGCGGCCATCGCCGCTCAGGTCCCAGGCGAGCCCGACGCGCGGCGATACGTTCAACCACTGTTTGTTCACGCCGCTCAGGCCCGGCGGGAAGCCCGGATCGCCTGGGTAGATCAAGCCGGCAGGCGCATTGACGTACTGGCTCGTCTTCACGTTGTTCTTGAAGTTGTCGCGGCTGAAGTTGTACACGGAGCCGTTCGTCACGTTCTGACCGAGGTACGGCTCCCAGCGCAGCCCAGCGTTGAGGGTGATGCGGCCACTCATGCGCCACGCATCCTGCGCATAAAGGGACGTGTACCACTGCTCCATCGGCAGGATCGCGGGCCCGCCATGTTCCAGCCGGCCGACCCGTCCCATCAACAGGTCAGCGAGCCCGAGTCCCGTCAACTGACCGGTGAAGTTCCAGTTGCCTCCGGAGCGCGCGTGCGACAGGAAATGAAATTGCCAGTAGGCCAGACTTCCACCGACGGCGAGCTGATGATTGCCCCGCACCAGCGTGAGGTCGTCGCTCATCTGCGAGGCCTGCATCGTGAAGCGGCTCGGACCAGGGTTGTTGATCTGGAACCCGTTGCCCGACACGATGAAGACCCCGACATGTGGAGCGTAGCTGTAGACATCCGACCCGATGTCGTGCGGCTCGAACGTCTGGGGTGCAAGGCGATAGACGCCGCTGCGGTTGTATGTAAAGTGGATCGCATTGACGGTGTTGGAGCCGTACACGCGCGTGTCACCAATGGCGAGCGAGTGCGCCAGCGCGTCGAATCCCAACACGTTCGTATTGTTCGCCGCGTCATAGAGCGAGAGCGGGGTGTCCCCTTCGCGCATCGGAATCGGCTTGTCGAATTTCGTGGCGATGTATCGGCCGAAGATCGTGTCGTTCGAGGTGCGCTGATAGTCGACGCGGCCGACGTACTGTCTCTCGTCGCTGTCACCCCGCAGCGTGTAGGTGACCTGGCCGCACGGATCCGTTGTCTTGGGCAGGTACTTCACCAGATTGAGCGCCGCCGGACTGAACAGGGCGGGATTTACACGGTTGTCCACGAAGCCGCCGCGCAACGCGATCTGACGACCGCCGTTGCAGGCCGGTGAGGCAAACGTGGTGAAGTCGCCGGCAAGCATCGCGTCGGTGGGCACCCATGCGATGTTGGCGGCCGGCTGCTGCCGGACCCTCGTCGCCTGATAGCCGCCGAAGAAAAACAGTTTGTTGCGCACGAGCGGACCACCGAATGTGCCGCCGAACTGATTGCGGTTCAATCCATCGTCCACGCGTTTGCCGTTCGGACCGATCGATGAGAACGGGTTGGTCGCGTTGAAGCGCCGGTCGCGGACGAACTCGAACGCATTGCCATGGAAGGTGTTGGTGCCCGACTTCGTAACCGCGTTCACTGCAGCGCCGGAATGGATGCCGTTCTGGGCGCTCAGGCCGCTCGTGGAGACGCTGAATTCCTGGAGCGCATCGGGAAACGGAAACGGCATGTTCAGGTTGTCCTGCGGGTTGTTGTGCATCGCGCCGTCGAGCACGTACGCCACGCCGAAGGACTGACCGCCAGCCACCGATACACCGAGGCTTCCGGGAAGGGCGCGCTGTGTCGACGTAATGGTCTGGACCGCCGCCCCGGCGATCATCACCAGTTCGACGGCGTTGCGGCCGTTGAGCGGCAACTGGACGATCTCGTCGTTCCGGACGACCTCGCTGATGCCCGCACTCTTGACGTCCACCAGTGGCGCGGCCCCTTCGACGGTGACCGACTCCTCGAGGCTGCCGACACTCAGGCTCACGTTCACGACGGGCGACCCGGCCACTTGCAGGACGATGCCGGTTTGAACGTAGGTACGGAACCCTTGCAGCGCTGCTTCGAGTCGATACGGACCGGTCGGGAGATTCGACAGAATGTAAGCGCCGCTTCCGTCGGTGACGTCGCTTCGTACGAAACCCGTGTCGGTCTGGGTAGCCGTCACGGTGACACCGGGCAGCACGGCATTACTTTCATCCGTCACCCGGCCGCTCAATTGCGCTGTCGACAACTGCGCCAGCGCAACCGTGCTGGTAAGAAGAAGGCCGAATAAAGCGAGACACAACTCCCGGAACGGGCGCCTCATGATGTCCTCCTTTAGCCGGTGGTCCGCCTGAAGGGTTCCGTGGTCCGCGTGAACGGGTCGAAATAGTCCGTGCTGAATGTGTCAAATGGTCCGCCTGAAGGCGGACCCTACTTGGGAGCCGACGCGTCGGGTCCGCCGGCCGTGAAGAGCTCGCGGCCGTCGCTGACTTTCTTGATCGAGACGAGCGATCCCCTCGACTCGACGACTTTCCCCGCGAACGTGGTGAACGTCACCTTCTCGCCGGCTTCGAGGTCTTTCGGCCCCCAACCCTGCCGCCGCACGGTGTTCGGGCTCGTCATCTCGAGGTTCCACGTGGTCACCTTGCCTCCGTTGTCGGTGACATCGACATAGACACGCATGTGCGGGTTCTGCCATTCCACTTTCTGAACGACGCCCGTCAGCGTGAGCTTCTTGTTCGCGTCGTATTCAGCGTCGAAACCGTGATGCGCGAGCGCCGTCGTCGTCAGGCATACAACCCCACAGCCGACTGCCAGCACGCAAAGCTTGGTTCTCATGGCCGCACCTTCCTTATCGCTGTTCGCTATTGAGTTTGTAGCCGCCGGCGATGCCCGCCTGATTGTTCTCCGTGCAGATGTCTTCCATCAGCTCGACGTCCTGACGCACGCGGCGCGCGGTGAACTTCAACTGCACCGTCTTCGAGTACGCGCCGGGATCGTCGATCGTGAAGTCGTTGATGAGCGTGCCGAAATTCGGGCGCGAGAACCGCTCGATGGTGTGGAGCTTCTCGGTGTGAGGTGTCCCGCGGCTGTCGAACCAGAACTTGTCGTTGTAGCCGACCGTGTCGATGACGAGCGTGTCGCCTTCCCAACGACCGATGGAGTGACCATACCAGCTCGGCAACAGATCGTCTGGATGCTTGCGGCCATCCATGTAGACAACGCGATGCGCGCCCGCATCGCCGAGTTCGTGCAGGATGTAAATCTCAGTGACACCCTTCGGCGTCAGGCTGAAGACCATCTTCCACGGGTACGGGTTGATGCGTGGGACGCTCATCGGCAGGCACGCGACGTACGGTTCGTCCTGCTCCTTGCGTTTGTCCCTGAGCTCTTTCGCCCAGGGGAGGAGCGGCAATTCGCCGGCCTTCAACCCGCCTTCGCGTTCGATGTCAGCGTTCGACCCACCACCCAGCCACGGTCCGCTCAGATCTGGATGACCATCCGGCAGCCGCGGCACCGGACCGTTGACGTCCTTATCGGCGATCAGCGGCGTGCCGCCCGCCGGGATACTCGAGATGCGCTGCTGCGCATCCGTTTGCCAAGACAGCAACAATGTGAGAGTCGCTACCGTTGCCGAGACCACAAGAATTCTGTTCACCACCGCGCTCCCCGCATCGTCAGTAGCGGCTTCCAAAACCGTTTACCTTCCTTTTCATTGGCATCGTCGTGTCTCTATTTCTGTTCGGGATTCAGCTTGTACCCGCCCGCGATGCCTGCCTGGTTGTTCTCGGTGCAGATGTCTTCCATGAGCTCGACGTCCTGACGCACCCGCCGCGCGGTGAACTTCAACTGCACGGTTCGCGAGTACGCGCCAGGGTCGTCGATGGTGAACTCGTTGATGAGCGTCCCGAAGTTCGGACGTGAGAACCGCTCGATGGTGTGGAGCTTCTCCGTGTGCGGCGTGCCGCGGCTGTCGAACCAGAACTTGTCGTTGTAGCCGACGGTGTCGATGACGAGCGTGTCGCCCTCCCAACGCCCGATGGAATGGCCGTACCACGTCGGGAACAGATCATCGGGATGCTTGCGGCCGTCCATGTAGACAACGCGATGCGCTCCGCCGTCGCCGAGCTCGTGCAGGATGTAAATCTCCGTGACGCCTTTCGGAGTCAGGCTGTAGACCATCTTCCACGGGAACGGGTTGATGCGGGGCACGCTCATCGGCGTACACGCGACGTACGGCTCGTCCTGCTCTTTGCGCTTGTCCCGCAGCTCCTTTGCCCATGGCAGCAGCGGAAGTTCCCCAGCTTTCAGCCCGCCTTCGCGCTCGATGTCGGCGTTGGATCCGCCACCAAGCCACGGCCCGGAGAGATCCGGATGGCCATCGGGCAGGCGGGGAACGGGCCCATTGACCTGGCTGTCCGGAACGACGGGCGTTCCGCCTGAAGGAACGCTCGTGACGCGATTCTGGGCATGCGTTTGGACGAGCAGTGCGACTGTGAGAGCAAGGACCGTTGTCGAGACGACGAGAAGTTTCTTCGACACCGCTCTCCCCCCGGTATTCTCAATAAGCGTCTTTTCCGTTTCACGAACCACGGAGTCACGGAGAACACGGAGTTTCAAATTTTTCTCCGTGCCTCCGTGTCTCCGTGGCGCTTGATCGTCAAACGCGCATCAGAAATCGACTTGCGCGCTGATCTTGAACATCCGACCGCCGAGGATCTGCAGCGGCCGCAACCACTGCCCTCCATTTGTTCCCGCATATCGCGTCGTCATGTTGAGAACGTCGCTCGCGTTGAACAGGTTGTAGAGGTCTCCGTTTCCTCGGACCCGCAGCTTCGATACGCGGAAGCTCCGTGAAAAACGGATGTCCATCTGATGGATCCGGTCTTCAAATACCGAGGTGTCGGGAGTCATGTTGATCACGACGCTCGCGGTGCAGGTTGCGGCGCCACGGCACTGGCCGAGATCGCGGCCAAGAGACGGCCGAATCTCCGCGTTCGTATACGCGCGGCTGGCGACGATTGGAATTCCGGGTTTATCGAAATACAGCGCGCTGAACTGGAAGTCCCACGGCAACGGATAAATCGCAACCAGCTTCAAACCCGTTGCTGAGGTCCAGGGGCGGTCGATGTGACAGAAGTCGGATGTGCGCGGCGTCACCACCGTCGTTGATACGGCCGTCCCTGCGATGAAGTTCGGCAGCACCTGGGGCAGGTTGTTGAAGTCGCACGTGTCGGTCACCGTGCGTCCGAAGCTCACGCCGGCTTCGAACCGCGCGCCTCGGTCCAACCGTGCCTCGATTCCGACGTCGACTCCGTTGTAGACCTCACGCTCCTTGCCGTAGTGCGTATGCTGAGTCACGACGTTGTCGATGCGACCGAATGCGGCCGGTTTGATGTCGTAGAGCCCACAGATCTGATTCCCGCCGCCACCTGGCAGCCGTTGGTCACTTGGAACGGTGATGCAGTACGGGTCGTAATCTGCCGCGGTTACCGCCTGATTGTCCGTGACCAGGAAATTGCCGTACCACGTTCGGAAGTAGCCCGCGTTGAGCGCGACATTGCGCCGCAGTTCGTGCTGTACCTGCACGGCAGCCTGCCAGTTGTAGTCCTGGAGGTTGTAACCGCCCAACGCATCCGCCACACGACGCGTGCTGCCCGCGCGAATTTGCCCGAACGACAGATCCGACCATCCGCCGCATTCGCCATTCGGCAACGAATTCCGCAGGTCGCAGTCGGGAACGTAGTTGCCATTGGCATCGCTCCAAGTGCGTGCCGTGCTGTTTGCCTGGTTGTTTGCGGGGATATCAACGGCAGCAATCGAGTACGGCGTGTAGCGCCCGAGCGATGCCTTGAGCGCTGTCTTGCCGTTGCCGAACAGGTCGTAGGCTGCGCCGATTCTCGGACTCACGTTCGTCCAGTTCGGTGCGTTCTTCGTCGAGGGGAACACCCGCTGGGGCACCCACGGCCCAGCGGGCATGGTCGTTTCAGGCGCGTGCCCGTTGAAGTTGTTGAAGCGGACTCCAAGGTTCAGCGTCAGCTGCCGGATCGTCCACTGATCCTGAGCGTAGGCACCGATATCGCGCGAACGCCACAGCGCCTCGAACGGTACTGCCCAGATGGTGACCTGCTCGGGGATGCGATTCCTGAACGTGTACGACCGGGCACCATTGATCTGGTTCCAGTCGTTGGCCAGGCCCGGAGCGCCCTCCGAATATTCACTCAGGTCGACGCCGGTCTTCAGGGAATGAGACCCGGTGACATACGACACCGATGCGCGCTGGCGATACTGCCGGTTGTGCTGAATCCTGTAGCCACCTGCGTGGGTCAGGCTCAGCGCCCGCGACCCGTAGCGGAAGTTCGTCGACAGCTCGGTGATCGCAATCGTGTCCAGACCGACGCTGGGATCGGTGCGCTGCGTGTTGTTGTCGAACACGTTCGCCGATCCGCCCGCTTCCACGAGCAGCTTCGGGCTGACCGTCCACGTCCAGCTCACGAGCGGCAGGTAATTCACCTTGTAGTTGTGAGCCCCGACCGCCTCCGGCGTCCCCTGCACGTTGTTCTGCGGACCGAGCTCCAGAATTGGCCAGAAGCAACTGCAGTTCGGCTGCACTTCGTACGAGGCGACGATCTTGTGCTGCTTGGCTGCCTGCCATGTCAGGCGCAGGCTGATGTCGTGGTAGTAGTCGTCTGTGAAGGCAGGCTTACTCAGGTCAGGCTCGTAGAACGTGACGCGCCACACCGGGTCGGTGCCGACACGCTGGTTCTGCAGCTTGTTGAAGTAGTTCCCCTGCTGATACTGCTGGTTCGCGCCAAATCGGGTCCCGGCGAAGAACCAGAGTTTGTCTCGAATGATGGGGCCACCCAGCGCGCCGCCTGTGTCGTAGTGCTTTTTGAGGGAACTTGAAAAGCTCAAGCCCCGCGCGCGTAGCTCGTCATTGAGGTTGTCGGCCTGCAGTGACGGGGTCGTGTGCGATGTGTTGAAGGCGCCGGAAAACGTGTTCCCGCCGTCCCTCGGGACGATATTCATCTGCACGCCGCCCGTGTTGCGCTCGGCGGAGATCCCGCCGGTTTCGACGGTGACTTCCTGAAACGTCA
>Ga0268264_10005169_pt1 | contig 11060 bp, 9 predicted proteins | sample KBSSwiS32_FD_190357 | JGI IMG/M metagenome (GOLD analysis project Ga0268264, IMG submission 190357) | Switchgrass rhizosphere microbial communities from Kellogg Biological Station, Michigan, USA - KBS Switchgrass S3-2 (SPAdes) (version 2) | ecosystem: Host-associated > Plants > Roots >... | reverse complement strand
ACCGAAAATGGTGCAGCAAAGGTGCGCGACCAGCGACTGATCTCCATTTTCATGATGGAAGGCTCACGCGCCCCAGCCCTAAGGCATGGTACGCGCGCCGAGTGCCTCGGCTGTGCTTGCTCAGCGCTCTCGATGCACGAGTTCGGCGCAATTCCCGCGCGCTCCCCAAGCACGACCCCCCTTCCGCGATTCGGCGCAGCTCCTCCCCGCTTCGTCTTTGATAGAGCGAAGGCGCCCCGCGTCAATCAACTGAATGGCCTCAGTAGAGACAATGGGAGATCGGATCGCATTGAGAAGTAATCCCGGCACAACGCAGCAAAAGTGCTCGAGTGGTACCTGCATTCAGGGACCGAAAACTGGCTTTCACCGAAATGCATCCGGCCATTGCTCTATGATGGCGCAGACTGGTCGGTTTATATTGGGCCGGCCCGTCGCCTTTGCCGGCGGCCGTGACCGACAATATCTTCGGCAGCTCGCTCGCTGCCATCACTGCGGTCGCGTGCCTGTTCGGGGGGCCGTTTCCCGACGCAGTCGTACCGCGCGTCGCGGAAATGGTTGTTCGTAAACGCGGCTTACCCGCTGTTCCTGAGCGCGGTTGCGACAGCGTTGATCGAGAGCTGGATGCCTTCACGGATGCGGGGATCGTCTTCGCCGGCGCGGTGCCGCTTCAACAATTCGATCTGGAGGTAGTTGAGCGGCTCGATATAGGGAAGACGCAGCCGGATGGATTCATCCAGCGCGGGGTTCTTCTCGAGCAGGCGGCTCTGGCCTGTGGCGTCAAGCAGGGCGTCGCGGGTCCTTTCCCAGCCGTCCCGGATCCGGCCGAAGATCGCCTCCGCCATCGCCTTGTCCTCGACCAGGCCGGCATAAAGCGTCGCGATGCCCATGTCGGACTTGGCGAGCACCATCTCCATATTGTCGAGCGTGGTGCGGAAGAAGGGCCAGGCCTCGACCATGTCGCGGAGCAGGCCCTTGTCGGGATAGGCGGCGAGCGCGTGCCCGGCGCCGTACCAGCCCGGCAGCATCACCCGCGCCTGCGACCAGGAGAAGACCCAGGGGATGGCGCGCAAATCCTCGATCAGGTCGCTCTGCGTGCGGCTGGCCGGGCGCGAGCCGAGTTTCAGATCGGCGATCTCGGCGATCGGCGTCATCTGGCGGAAGAAGGTGCGGAAGCCTTCCGTCTCGTAGACGAGGCCGCGATAGGCGGCGAGGGCCGTCTTCGAAATCTCGTCCATCGCGCCGTAGAAGAGGTCGCGACGGCGGGCGGAGCGTACCTCCAGGCTGGCGAGCAGGGTCGCCGCGGTCATCGCTTCGAGATTGATCGCCGCGCTTTCGACCGTGCCATATTTGGCGGCGATCACTTCGCCCTGCTCGGTGATGCGGATCCGGCCCTGGACGGTGCCGCGCGACTGGGCGCGGATCGCGGCAAAGCTTGAGCCGCCGCCGCGCCCGACCGCGCCGCCACGGCCATGGAAGAGCTGCATCGCGACGCCCGCTTTCTCGAACACCTCGGCGAGCGCACGGCTCGCCTGGTGCAGCGACCAGACGGAGGTCAGATAGCCGCCGTCCTTGTTCGAGTCCGAATAGCCGACCATCACCTCCTGATGACCGCGCGCGGCGGCGGCTTCCGCAACCTCCGGCAGGCCGAGATATTCGGCCATGACCGTCGGTGCGTGCTGAAGGTCGCCAATCGTCTCGAACAAGGGCACCGCCATGATCCGGGTGCCGCCGGGCTCACTCGGGCGGTAGAGTCCCGCCTCCTTCAGGAGAATGTTGACCTCAAGCAAATCGGACAGGCTGTCGGTCTTGGAAATGATGTAGGTGGTGATCGCCGCCGGCCCATAGCGGGCGTGCGCCTCGGCGGCGGCGCGCGCGATGGCGAGTTCGGCCTGCGTTTCCTCCGAATAGGTGCCGAAGGGGCTGGTCAGCGGGCGCGGGCTAGCCAGCTCACTGCGCAGCAGGGCGACGCGGCCGGCCTCGGAGAGCGCCCGATAATCCGCCTCCACGCCCGCGACACCGAGCAGTTCCGCCACCACCCGCTCGTGCACGTCGGCATTCTGCCTGAGATCGAGCGTGGCGAGATGGAAACCGAAGGTCTCGACCGCGCGGATCAGCCGTTCGAGCTGCCCGTCCCCGTCCGGGGCAAGGGCCTCGACGAGGATGTTGAGGTCGGCGAGTAGTGCCTCAGGCGCCGCATAGGCCTCGCCCGGCACCGCGGCGGGGCGCGGCGGCTCGTCGTCGAACAGGGCCTGGTAGGTGGCGGCGAGGCGGGCGTAGATGCCGCTGATCGCGCGGCGGAAGGGCTCGTCCACGCGAGCCGCGCCCTGGTCGCCGGCGGCCGCGGCGAGCGCGTCCAGCGCCGGGCTGATGGGGGTCAGCTCGGACGACAGGGATAGCTCCGCGCCAAGCCGGTGCAGCTGCTCCAGATAGTTGCCGATCACCGCCTCGGCCGAATGATGCAACGCGTAGCTGAGCGAGTCCGCGTTGACGTTGGGATTGCCGTCCCGATCGCCGCCGATCCAGCTGCCAGCTTTCAGGAAGCTGGACGGTCGCGCGCCGAGCACCCGCTCCCAGCGCGCCTGCAGCGCCGGGATCACCGGCAGGAAGACGTCGCGCAGATAAGCGAGGGCGCTTTCCACCTCGTCGGCGACGTAAAGCCGTTCGCGCCGCAGCGGCCGGGTCTGCCAGAGCAGGGAAATCTGACGGCGGATCGCCTCCTCGACCAGCTCCCCCTCTGGTGTTTCCTCGAGGCCGGCGTCGCGCAGCTTCATCAGGGCCGCGACCCTGTTGCGATGATCGATGATCGATTTGCGCCGGACCTCAGTCGGGTGCGCGGTCAGCACCGGCACGACCAGGGCGCGTTCCAGCAGGTTCAGCACGTCGCTCGTCGCGACGCCCTGATCCGCTAGCCGCTTCAGGGCGGCGGCGACGTCCGCGCCGGGCTCGGCGGCAAGGCCGCGCCGATCCTCGGCCAGATTGGCAAGCATCGAGAAGAGCATGAAGCCGCGCACGAAGGCGAGCGTGTCGTCGAGGGTGAGCGCGTCGAGCCCCGTGTCCACCGCCTTAGGGGCCACGCCGCGATGGCGGTCGACCGAGGTCGCGCGGATATATTCGATGCGCCGGAACAGGCCTTCGCCGCCATGCTCCCGGATCACGTCACCGAGCAGCCGCCCGAGGAAGCGGATGTCGGGGTTCTGGGTGATCGGTGGCATTGCGTTCACGACGGCGATGCTGCACCGCAACATGAGTCGCGTCAATCATCGCATTTGGCCTTGGCGCGAACGCCGGGACCGAATGCCAAAAACCCTATGCAGAATGAGCCGGGACGGAAATTAGCCGCCTATCTGACCTCGATGTCATCGAGGCCGACGTCCAACGATGGGCGTTGGCGGCAGTGCTCGCTGTGCAAGTGGTCACGGAAGGAGGGGTGGAAGCCGCGCAGCCGCCTTGACGAACATGGGCTGCCAATTGAACGAGTGCCGACGCTCCGCCTGCGCCTCATGAAAGGCGATGCAGGATGTGCTGACGTTCAGCACTCAGGCCGCCTCTCGGTTCCTGCGCGGCGACGACGAGACCAGGCGCATGGATCGTCCAAACAGGCAGTTCGACTTGTCAGTGAGCGGCAGTTACTGAGCGATAAGGCGGCGCTTCCGTTCACCTTCAACGCAGGTTTTCCTGACGCGATCCACTCGGCTCCTGACAGGAGCCACTGAGGACCGGCGGGGCTACCCGCCGGTCCTTTTTCTTACTCAGAACCTGTCTTGCGTCGGGCCGATTGGCTGACGCTACGTCTGCACTCTCGCACCTAACTGATCTATCTAGATGGCAGCCGCCAAGCGTGGTCAGGGCCGGGAGAGGTTGGCCACTCTTCCGGCTCGCCCACCCAGCGAGGCGAGTCCAGGTCGCGAGCACTCTGTGTCGGAAAGCCCCGCACTCCCCGGCCGGCGCCGAGATTCTCGCTGCCTAGCGCTTGCGCTGAGGCCAGTTCCCTCCGATCCATAACGCGGCAGTGTCGTCGGCATCTTCCGGCAGTTGTAGCGACACGAACCAGTCGCGCTTCTCGGGCCGGCAGGATGTGAATTCCACCCGCTGTAGCGCGGGCTCGCCCGCGGACAAGTATTCAACCTTGATCGCATCCTCCCTCCGGACCGCCTCCACCTCGATCCACAGGGCGACCGTCAGAAGGACGTCGCCGAGCACATGTTGCCCTGTCGGTGTTTCGACAGTGACGTTGCCGGGATAGGGGAAGCATGCGGTCCTGACCTGCGGCGGGTAACCCTTCACGATGGAAGCGAACGGGGTCGCCGCTTCCTGCAATTGGTGCCAGATGTCGTTGATCGACCAGCAATGGCCCTCATCCACATTTCGGAAGATCGGCCCGAACGGATCGGTGTCTGACGGAAGCACTAGGTCGATTTCACCCGGAGCCGGCGGGGTCCAGGGCGTCGGTCTCGCATAACGCAGCCCGACCGAGACGATCGACGCGCGCGGATGGGAGAAGAGGACCAGATCGAGGCCGGCAACCGGGTTCAAGTCGGCCGCGGAAAGGTCACGCATCTCCTTCAGCACGATGCCATGGGCGTGCGCGATCGCCTGCGCTGCCTCCGAGAAGCCGGAGGCGCTGACCGCAATGGTGCGCTGCGCGCCGAGCAGGTGGCGTTTGGTGACGAGCTGCTCGATCCAGGTGACGTCCTGCCGGCCGCGTCGCTTCCGACACTCGATCGTGGTCAAAGCGCCATCCTGCTCGCGAATGCTCGCATCGACCTCGCGCAGACTTCCCGTAATGCGGCACCGGATGCGATCGGGGGAAATGACGGCGAGCCCGAGTGCGCCCGCATCTCGTTCGATCCGCGCGACCAACCGCTCGAATGCACGCCACTCGGGCTCGTCGCGATCGCGGCGCGCTGTCACGGCTTGGTCGGATTCGCGCTGGTGCTCATGAACATCGGAAAGAAGCTCTTCTGGGTCTTGAGCTTGAGCACGTCCCCGACGGCGATCGTGTTGGCCTTGCGTCGTTCGCCGCCCCCGGGCGTGATTACTTCGATATCCGGGTTCTCAATGATCGCGCGATGGACATCGTCGGTATGCGCGGGCGTCGCATTGTAGATGCTCTCGTAAAAATCGCCGACGCCGACGACGTCTCCCGATTCCGATATGAGCCTCGGAATATCCTCGAGGAGCTGGTTACGCGCGCTCTCGCGGCCCGAGACGTCGAACAGGTAGAGCGCCCCGACGTCATGGCTGGGATCATAGGCAAGCATGTTCAGGCCGGATCGTCCGAAATGGGCCTGGGAGCTGCTATTCTGGTGCAGAATGTTGTTATAGACCTGCCGCCCCCGGTAGATGTTGGCGAAGTGGATCAGCCAGTAGCGCCAACCCCCAGGGTTATTGATCGAGAACGGACTGACAAATGGGGCGCAGGTTCGGAACGTGTTAAAGACCAGTCGCTCGGCCGCCCCCAGCCAGGTGGGCTTGCTCATCGCGGCTTCGAGCAATTCGAGATTGGCGGAATCGATGCCGAACGGCCGAAGCTGGGCGGCAAGCTGCACGGGGTCGGATTTCTTCAGGAACGAGAGCAGCGAGCTGATCATGAAGGTATAGAAGATCTCGACAGATGGATGCGAGCGCATGATGTCGAGCAACGTTTGCCGGTCGACATGGCTGTGGCCGCACTGGTCGAGATTGAAGAGCACATTGCGATAGCGCCCCTGCTCAAGGAATCGCTTCATTGTCGGATAAGCGGTTTCAAACGCCTCGTTCAGATACTCGAAACGCAGATGGAGCCGCTGGACATTTTCGGCGATCTCGGCCTGCAGGGGCGCGATGTTCGCCTTCAGCGCCTCAATGGCGTCGCCGCTTTGATCGTTGAGGACCAGCAAGCATTCGATCTCGATGAGGCCCATGCCTTGCGAGGTGCGCTGGACATTGACGATTTCGATCGCGCGCTTGAGCTCCTCGAGGAAGATGAGGGGAGAGCCGGCGGTCCCGCACCGGTAACGGCCACCGCCGGCGAAACCATCGACAATGGCGAGCCGAAACCGCTCCTGCTGGGGAAGCCCGCAGCGGACTGTCAAATATTCGAAGAAATATTCACGGAGAATCTTGTGCTTGCGTCTGGAGTGTTCCTCCAGTGTCGCGCCGTCGCTCCATGCATAGGGCTTCTCGGCCATCCATCCCCCTAGCCATCACTTCCTGCCGGTCGATCAAAGCGTGGCTGAGAAGGCCGGTGGCATTTCGTCCCAAGTCCGCCCGCGATACTCTCTCCCATTAGCTTTCTTGGAGCGGCGCGTGTTGTCTTTGCCCCATGTTCCCCATTGCTTGAAGAAAAAAGCGGTTTCGTACTCAGAACACTGATGATGGATCTCATCGATCCATTCCTCACGGATCGGTCGCGCCGAGCGACCGCTTTCGCCGCCGACGATTGCCCAGTCGATGTCGGAAAGGTCGACCGCTCCGACAGGCCCGATGAGCGGTTCGAACGACAGGAACCGGATTGCGGCGGGCACCGTCCGGAGATGGTCGATCCGTTCGACCACATCCTCATCCTCAACGCTCGTCCCGAGCCAGACGTTCGGAAGCACAGCCTTGATCTGCGTCGAGACGATCGCCGCCATCCGCTCGGGACGTTTGGTGAGGATCTGGTAGTTGTGGTGCGGCGTATCGCGCATGACCCGCCACACTTCGAGAATGAAGCTGTCGCTCACCTGCTCATGGAACAGGTCGCTCATCGAATTGACGAAGATCTTGCGGGCCTTGCGCCAGCGATGTGGGATGGCCAGCGCGCCTCGGTCCTCGCGAACGACGCCGGTCCAGATGGTTCGCCTGCCGCTTTGGCGGGTCAGACCGGAATACTTCTCCATTCGCATTGCTTCGAGGCGTTTCGCCATCTCCATCGCATAGCAATTCGTGCAGCCCGCGGAGACGATTGAGCAGCCCGCCACTGGATTCCAGGTGGCATCGGTCCATTCGATCTGGGTTTCAGCCATGGTGCTCGCTCCCGGCTGTACCTATGCGCCGGCCGTTGCAGCGCCGGCCGGCCTTCGCCAGCCGTCGAGGCGGGACAGGGCGATCTCAATCATGCGGTCGTCGAAGAGATGGAGTTTGCGTCGGGCGGCTTCTTCGCCGCCTTTCCAGCCACGCAGACCTTGCTTGATGCCGCCGACGCTCGGCTCCTCGCCGTGCTCGATGAGCCAGTCGACGGTCGCCAGCAACTCCATGCCGAGCGGCGTCTCGAAGCCATCAATCAGGGCAGCTGTCGCTTCGAGGGCAGGAAGATAGACCTTGCCCTCGGAGCCGAGATAGGCGGCCACGCGATCCTTCTTGCCGTCGTCGAACCAGATCATGTCCATCGGGCCCGCGTCGGCGATCCGCTTCTCGCTATGAAGATAGCTCCCATCCAGCGCGTTCAGCAGATGCGCGAGCCGCGGCGCGAAGGGGCCGAAACGATTAGCCTGGAAGCGCAGGTCAAGCTGGTTATCGATCCCGAGCCGGGCAACGCTGCGCTCGGCGAAATAAGCGAGCTTCTGGATCTCGAGAAGCGTGCACTCGAACCCGAGCACCGCATAACGGCGGACCAGTTCCGCAACGACAGCCCGCGCTGGAGTCAGTTTCTCGACACCGGCGCGCTTGGCGACGTTCTGGTAGGTTCCCGTCGGCTCGAAGACGATCACGTTCACGCCATCCATATCGCCCAGCGCATGCTCGATCCTGGCGCGAACAACCGGCCATTCCAGGCCGCCATTGCCGCTTCCCAGCGGGGGGAGGGCGACCGACCGGATATTGTGCTCGCGGATGACGCGCTTCAGGTCTTCGAGGCCATCCTCGATCCATTCGAGCTTGGAAGGATTGCGCCAATGCTTCTTGGTCGGGAAGTTGATGATCCATTTGGGGCCCATCAGCTCGCGCCGCTCGGTCACGAACATGCGGCCCACCTCGAGATCGCCCGCCTTGCAGGCTTCCTCATAGGCCTTGAGGTTTGCCGGGAACGCCTCCTTGAACATCAGCGCAATGCCCTTGCCCATCACCCCAACCGTGTTGACGGTGTTCACAAGTGCCTCGGCCTCGGCGTCCAGCAGATTGCCTTCGGTATAAGTGATCATCAGAAATACCATCCCGGCGTTACCGCCACTTTCAATCCAATGCCGGCTGCCGCGATCTGCTCCCGCAGCTCGACCGCCACGACCTCATTGACGCACGCCACACCGAGAAGCGCGTCGATCGGCACATGCTGGAAAACAAGTGCCTCAGCCTGATACCGCTCGAACTTCCCCAAGTCGTCATTATCCCGCTTGAAGTCACTGCGTTGCAATATATCCCAGTCTATCACATCAAGTCTATCTAATTCGGAGTAGAACTCAGCAGTTTGAAGGTAGGCGTGACGATCTGTGAACAGGAACTCGAGTGCCGTGTCCTTGATCTTGTAGAGACTTGAAACAAGAATAACGATTTCTTCATTGTTTCGTTGACGAACTCCATAGCCGGTCTTGATATTAAGCAGCATTGGCGAACGCGGAGTGAAGTAGAACGGGACATAGTCGCTCAGCGTCCCACCTGGCGCCGCCGCGATCGCTCGACTGTTGCGTTTGCCGATAAGGTCCGGATTACCAATATCGACATAGGCCGGATTCACCAGCTCCGAACTCCGCGAATGAACGCCATGCTCCAGGATCCACGCCAGATTGTCACGATGGACGATTCGAAAAACAAACGCCTTGTCCGGACGAAGATCCTTAATCATCCGCACGCGACCGCCCGCTCAGCCGATCGCCTCCGGGTCGCGTTGCCCTGATTCGCCTGCCGTGAGCCCCCTCCCGCATCCGGGCTGCCTATCCCTTTCTCACGCGACCGAGAAGAGCTCTAACGGCAACGACTGTGAGGCCAGCCTTTTCACGCGTTCGGTGTGTCGCGACCGTCCGACTCTTTTGCGACACCCTTATATGGGCTGCCGTCGTCCTTCACGCCCATCAAGTGCCCGGTGCGCTCGTCCCGCTTCTGCCAGTTGCCGTCGGGACGCTGGAACTGGGTGCGGCCCGTCACTGCACCGCGCCGAAACCCATCGCCCGTATTCTTCGCCATTTCGCCACTCCTTATGTGAACGAAGTAAGAACATAGCACGCGAATCGCGCGATTTGAACTCTTTCTTACCGGCCTCCCGTTTTGGCGCGGCGTCGAACGTGTTGCTGCCGCACAAAAACACCTCCGATGAGGAGGTGTCGAGGTTAGGCCCGTCCGGAAATGCCCCGAGCTGGATTGCCCAGCTTCGGGCCGGTGCGCTTACCAAGGCGAGTTGGGTCTTAGGCGCGGCACTCGCTTAAGAGGCCGCCCTTGCAAGTCATGCTCGCTGGGGAGGGATATCATCGCACGGGGTGCAGCAGGGCCGCAGGCATCATAACATAGCATCCAGAAAGGCGCTCGCCGGCCCGATGCGATCGCTGGCCGGGTTTGCGAAAACCCAGCGTTGGGTTAGAATGGACACATACCCTAACCAACGAAATTCATGGAGAAAATCACTTACGAGAAGGGCGACGAGGAGGCCTGGATCTGCATTTGCGGCAACATGCCGTCGGACGCCGGCTTCTACCCGTGCGACAAGAATGGCGACGAAATGGAGCCGGTGATCGGGAGCGACTGGTCCGGCCTCTATGTCTGCAACGACAAGAAGAATGGCTCATTTTGCGGCCGGATCCTCGATCAGGCGACGCTTGAGGTGGTCGGCCGGAACCCGGATTGGAAACCGCTCGACTAGGATGAAAAAGAACCCGGCGGCGGTCGCGCTCGGCGCGATAACCAGCGAGAAGAAGGCCGCCGCGGCGCGCCGGAATGGCAGCAAAGGGGGCCGGCCGAGGAAACCCTAGGGCTTGCCGATATCCCATTCGCCTGTGGCTGTGCGCCAAGGGCTGTCGAGCAGGTTCAGCATCGCTTTTGGAACGCGCCAGTCCGCGCCGAAATCCGGCGCGCATGCAAAGGCAAACCGCCCGGCATGAGCGGGCTCTTTCTGCTTGCCGACATGGGCGATCATGTTCCGGGCATGGACTGCGTTCGTCGTCACCGTCAGCACGCTGAGGTTCGGTATGCCCCACCAGTCGCGATAGCTCTGGCTGTGCAACAGCTGGACATAGCCGGCGAGCTTCCTTCCGAACGCAGTCTGGCCGAGCCCCTTGCGCTCGATACTCTCCGTGTTGCGGTCGATCTCGACCGCGAAGAAGCGATAGCCGGCGCCTGGATATTCAAAGCCGAACAGATCGTCGGGTACTAGCAGGCGGCTTTCCCCAACGCCCGGCAATGGGATAGCCAGAGGGTTCAAGGCCGCGCGGGCGCGGGCGCCTTTCGGGTGGGAGAGGATTTCCTCGCGCCCGATGTATCGCAGCCCCCTCGCCCGCGCGCCGAGCTCGAGCGACGCGCCGACGCACGCGCCCATCAGCCGGTGTAGGAAGGGATCGGTCCGTTTGGGCGACCAGCGGGAGAGTCTGCCCTGCTCGGCCAGCGCCAACCGAGCGGGCGGCGCGAGGTCATAGACCAGGTGCTGGTAGCGGGCCTGGAAGCCGGCGAATTGCTGCGGCGGGCGGACCAGCCAGGGTGGCTGGCCGCGCGTGCCGTTGTAGAGCTCGGTCAGCCGGTTCTGGAGCTGGCTGTAATCCTTCCTGAGGTGTCTCGAAAACGCGTAGAGATAATGCGTTGGCAGCGGGCCGTGCCGGTCGATCGCCGCGAAAGCGAGATGATCGGCCTCGGTCAGCACGAGCCGTCGCGCGACCGGATTTGGTGGCGCGAAGCGCAGGCGGCGGGCGAGGGCATCGGTGGCCATTTCGCCCTGTCTAGGAGGGCACCGCGGGGCTGTAACCGTGCGGCATGAGCCGGTCTGGGCACTGCCCGACCGGCATGAGCCGGCCTGGTCAGGCCGGAATTATTTCACCACTCTGGCGAGATGTCCGTATCCCGCACGAAGGACCCCGACCGCCCGTCGTCAGATTGCGGCGGGGCAGCGTAGTTCACGTCGCGCTGACTGGGCGCGCGCGGACTGGCGACGCGTTCGCGATTGCGGTCGATGAGCGCGCCGAGGTCCG
>Ga0268264_10005168_pt1 | contig 11061 bp, 4 predicted proteins | sample KBSSwiS32_FD_190357 | JGI IMG/M metagenome (GOLD analysis project Ga0268264, IMG submission 190357) | Switchgrass rhizosphere microbial communities from Kellogg Biological Station, Michigan, USA - KBS Switchgrass S3-2 (SPAdes) (version 2) | ecosystem: Host-associated > Plants > Roots >... | reverse complement strand
GAAGCGCCCTTGTAATCCTGCTCGCGGTCGCCGTTCTCCAGCAGGAAGCCGTTGCGGGTCGAAACCCCCGGACGCAGCTGCCAGATCTGGAGCTCGTACGGCTGGCCGTTCGGTAGCACCCGACCCGCAGGGGCACGGCGCGCATTGGGAACAACCGGAACGTAGTCGCTGCGGACGTGCTTGCGGCCGACCTGGGTGAGGTTGCCGGCGTCGTTGGCGCAGGCGGTGCTGCCGTCGGCGCAATCGAACACCAGGCGCTCCTGCTCAAGCAGGTCGGTGTACTTGCGGAACGTGAGGTTCAAGCCGACCACGAACTCCGGCAGCAGCGCATGCTCGACGCTGAGAAGAAGCTCGTTGTTGATCGGGGCGTTCAGGTCCGAATCAACGGCGTTGGACTGCAACAGCTGGCCGTTGTTCGGGTTGACGTTGGAGCTGAAGTACGCGAGCGACAGGTCCGAGCGATTCGGCAGACGGGTGTTGCCGATGCCGCGGGTCGGGCCGTAGAAGTACGCGTAGCTCTGGAGCGCCAGCGGATTCAGCCACGCGAGGAAGCCCGTGGCCAGCTGGTCGGCGTACTGCGAGTAGCTCGCGCGGAGCAGCGTCTTGTGGTCGGCGCCGAGCGCGTAGGTGACGCCGAGACGGGGGACGATCGTCTCCCACTCGAAACCCGAATCCTGACCGGCGTAGTTGATCGCCGGCAGGAGGTCGGGGAACAGCGGATTGGCCTTGACGCTCTTGGCCGTGTTCTTGCCTCCCTGCTTGTCGTAACGCAGGCCGAAGTTCGCGGTCAAATTGCCGATCGAGACCGTGTCCTGGAAATAGGCGCTGGTGTACTCCGCCTCGACGCCGATGATCGAGTCGCGCGACAGGGCCCAGAACGAGGAGCCGCCGAGGTCGATCTCGTAGCCGTCGCCCTGGGTACGGGAAAGCGTCGTCTGGTCCGCGGTGCGATAGCCGACGCCGTACTTGAGCTCGTGCGAGGCGCTGCCGGTGTTGAAGAACGACGAAGCGTCGAGCTTTCCGTTCTCTTGCGGACGCTCGATCTGCACGAGGAAGAAGCTGTTGTGCCAGACGCCCGCCGCATCGTTGAACGGCGGAACGTTGCCGCCCTCCGGAACCAGCTGGAAGCCGCCGTTGACCTTCGAGTAGAGACCCGTCAGGTAGAAGTTCGAGCTGAAGATGTTGGTGTCTTCGAGCTTGTAGGCGGTGGGCGAGGGACCGAATTTGCTCTGATCCCAAGTGGTCTCCTGCGGACGCAGGGGACCGGCGTTGCGGCCGAGCTTCACCTTGTCGCTCTGCCAGGCGAAAGCGGTCGCCGAGTTGCTCGCGGAAATCTGCGCATTGACCTTGGCGTTCCAGTCTTCCAAGGTGGAGAAATCCTTGAAGTTGTCGATCGTGCGCAGGTCGATCTTCGGCTTGGCGTAGGAACCCCAAACCCACAGGCGATCCTTGACGATCGGGCCGCCCAGCTCGCCGCCGTAATCCTCGACCTTGTTGATCTGGTTGCCCTGCTTGAACGCGGCCTGCGGGTTTTGGCGCCCGGCCGGGTTCGTATTGGTGCCGGGCGTGGCGTTCCACGGGCCGGCTTTGCCCAGATCGTCCTTGTCGAAACCGAAGTCGGACTGGTTGCCCTTGTCGGCCTGGAAATACCGACCCGAGCCCCGCCATTCGTTGGTGCCGCGCTTCGTCACCATGTTGAGCACCACGCCGCCGGTCGAGGTCGAGGCATCGCTGCCGCCGGTCGTGACCTGCATCTCTTCGAACGCGTCGAAGTCGTAGTAGCCCGGCGAGGAGCCGGTCGCCGACATGTCGGTCACGACCACGCCGTCGAGCGACCATTGCGCCTGGGTGCCCATCGAACCCGGGCCGATGTAGTTGGATTGCTGGCCCGACTCGTTGCCGCCGACGTTGATCCGGTCGGTCAGAACGCCCGGGGTCGACTGCAGAATCGCCCAGGGGTCGCGCGCGGTCGGAATCTTCTCCAGCTCGGTCGAAGAGACGGTGTTGCCGGTCGAGATCCGCTTCGCATCGAGGATCGGAGTTTCGGTGGTGACCGTAATCTCGTACTCGACCGCCTGCGTCAAGGTCAGCTCGAGCGAGGTGTTGTGCCCGACGTTGATCACGACGTTCGGATAGTTGAGCGTCGAGAAGCCTTCGAGCTGCGTCTCCAGCGAGTAGCTGCCGGGCGAAAGACCCAGAAAGCGAGCCTCGCCCTGGGCGTTGGTCACCTGCACTTGCGGTGCGCCGTTACCCGAAACGGTAACGGTCACGCCCGGCAGAGCCGCGCCCTGCTCGTCGGTGACTTTGGTAAACAGGTTGCCGCTTTGCAGCTGCGCAAACGCGCCGCCTGCGGCCATGAGGAAGAGCAGAAGGACGGCAAAAACCCGCCCCATCTTTGAGTTTTTCATCGCTCGGTTCTCCGAGAAGGTGGTTGTTAAACCTTCCATTGACAGGAAGATCAATTTGGATCACTTCGGTAGAAGAAGGTAAAGTCCCTCTGCTTGCCGAACCCTCCTTTCCTGCCCGGAAAATTGTTTCTGTTGCAGATCTTGTTTCGTCATCGCGACCAGGGCCTAGAGCAAGGGGGGTGCCCATCTCGACCTGGATCGGGGTTCGTGGGACGAGCGGCGGGCGAGGCGGGGTGAGCGGATCGAAAAGGTGCCTGCGAGCGACTTTGCGGCGACCGCACAGTCCGCCGTCCAGCGGGCGCCGGCCGCCGACGCCGGGCGCGGATTCAAACCGCCCGACGAAACGATCCGGTCTTTTGAACCGAGGGGGAGATGCCGGTCAGGTCCACGCCGGGCGAGGGGAAACGCGTCCGGGCGCAGACCTTGCTATGGTATTGGGCACCATGCGCGGCGCCCTCGTCCTCGTCGCCCTCCTCGGAGTCTCCGGCTGCACCCCGTACCAACCGTTCGACTCGGCGGCCGGTCTGCGCCAGGAGTACGCGTCCCACCTCGGAGCGGGCCCGGCGGCCGGCGTCACCGTGCCGTTCGAGCTCTCCCCCGAGATTACGGCGGACCTGTCGGCCAAGCTGCCGCCGGTGCCCAGCCAGCGGCGCAAGATCAACCAGATCCTCGACTACATCTTTTCCCGGCTCGACCTGCACTACGAGCTGCAGCCGACCCGCGACGCGGTCGAGGTCTTCCGCGATCGCAAGGGCAACTGCCTGTCGTTCGTCAACCTGTTCGTCGGGGTGGCGCGCCAGCAGGGGCTCGCGCCGTTCTACGTCGAGGTGGTCGACTACCAGAGGTGGAACCGGCGCGAGGGAATGGTCGTCTCGCAAGGGCACATCGTGGCCGGTCTTTATCTCGACGGGGAGCTTGCGACCTACGACTTCCTTCCCTATCGGCCGAAGGCCTATCGCGAGTTCAAGCCGATCGACGACCGCACCGCCGCCGCGCACTACTTCAACAACCTGGGCGCCGAGGCGCTGCTCGGCGGAGATCCGGTGAAGGCGGAACGCCTGCTCGGAATCGCCGCGGGGATCGCTCCGACGTTTGAAAAGGCGCTCAACAACCTCGGCGTCCTCGCATCGCGCAAAGGCGACTACGACCGGGCCCAAGAGCTCTACGACCAGGCGCTCGCCAACTCGCCCGAGAACACCCTGGTGCTCACCAACCTCGCCCGCCTCTACCAGATCACCGGCCGCCAGGCCGAGGCGAACGAGATCCTCGGCCGGGTCGAGGCGGCGAACACGACGAACCCGTTCTTCTTCGTCTACGAGGCCGAGGTCGCCCTTTCGCGCGGCGACGAGCAGAAGGCGCTCGACTACCTGACCCGGGCGCTGCGCCAGGACAGCGAGGTACCGGAGGTCCACGTCGGCTTCGTCAAGGTCTATGTCGCGCTCGGCGACCTCGAAAAAGCGCGCCACCACCTCGAGCGGGCGCTCAAACTGGATGCCACGAACCCGGAGGCGCAGGAGCTGGCCCAGATGCTGGGCAAGGAGAGCAAATGATCGGCAGCCGAATGCCGGGTAGTGCGGTCCTGCTCTCGATCCTGATCGCGGCGGTCGCCCTCCCGGCCGGCGGCGCCCGGCCGGCGCGGGCCGAGGAACTTTCCCCCGATCGCGGCTATGCGCTGCTCTCCGGCCTGATGTCGGAGCAGACGCGCGAACGCAAGGCGGCGGCCGAAGCGCTGATCGCGGCGGGCGACCGGTCGTTGATCCCCGGCCTGGTCGATGCCCTGTTCTTCATTCCGAAAACCCGCCGCGGCGAGGCGTTCGAGGTCGTCTCAAGCCTCGCGGGAGAGAAGGCGCCGCCGCTCTATCTCGATTGGGTGGAGAGGGTCGGCGCCCATCCGGAATGGCAGCCGAAGGCGGGATACGCCACCTGGAAGGCGAGCCTGCTGACGCGCATCCACCCGACCTACTCGAAGATCTTCTACAAGGGCGCGCCGGCCCGCATTCGCCTGGAAGAGATCGTCTCGGGGGGAGTCGGCTTCGAAGGGATTCCGGCGCTCGACAACCCGACGACGATCCCGGCTGCCAAGGCCGGCTATCTGCACGACGGCGAGAAGGTCTTCGGCGTGCTGCTCGGGGGCGAAGCCCGCGCCTATCCGCTGCGCATCCTCGATTGGCACGAGATGGCGAACGACCAGGTCGGCGGGCGCCCGGTCACGCTCAGCTACTGCACGCTATGCGGCGCAGGGATCCTCTACGACACCCGAACCCCGAGCGGCAAGCCCTATACCTTCGGTACGTCCGGTCTGCTTTACCGCAGCAACAAGCTGATGGTCGACCGCCAGACCCTCACCCTGTGGAACAACCTGACCGGCGAGCCGGTGGTCGGCCGGCTGGCGCAGAGCCCGATCCGCCTCGGCGTCCTGCCGCTCACGCTCACCACCTGGAAGGAATGGCGCACCCGGCACCCGGAAACGACCACGCTCGCGCTCGACGCGGCGCTGGTCGGACGGTACGGCTTCAACTACCAACCGGGCGCCGCGGATCGCCAGCGGCGCGGCGTGGCGTTTCCGGTCTGGCAAAAGAGCGCGGCTCTCGATCCCAAGGCCGAGATCTTCGCTTTGCGCGTCAGCGATCCGCCGAAGGTTTATCCTATAGAGACGTTGCTCGCCGAGCGGATCGTCAATGACTCGGCGGGCACTTCCCCGGTCGTCCTGCTCGCCGACCCGGAAAGCGGCGCGGTCCGGGCGTTCGCCCGCGGCGATCGGACGTTCCGGGCGGGCGCCAACGGCCGGTTGCTCGATCAGGACGAGCGGGAATGGCGGATCGCGGAAGAGAGTTTGACCGCCGAAGGCCGAGAGCCGCTCGCGCGGCTGCCGGGGCATCAGGCGTTCTGGTTCGGCTGGTACGGGTTTTATCCCGGCTCGGAGATCTATCGCGGCCGCGGCGCCGAGGGCGAAAAATAGCGCTCGCGCTTTTGAAGCGGCCTGGAAGGAGAGCACCATGCGTTCATTTCGACAACTCCTCTCGACGATCCTCGTCGTCGCCCTTCTCCTGGCGGCTGCGCCGGCCGGGTCCTGGGCTCAGGCGCCCGCCAAAGAGCGGTTCGAAGATGCTTCCCGCGTGGTCGCCATCGAGGTACCGGTCAACGTCGTCGGCCGCGACGGGCAGTCGATTCGCGGCCTTTCGGCGAAGGATTTCGAGATCTACGACGAGGGCAAGAAGCAGGCGATCGAGAGCTTCGAGGTGGTCGACTTGAGCGTGCTCTCGGCGACGCCGCAGAGCCGCGCGCGCGTCGAGCTGTTGAATGCGCCGTCGCGGCGCCATTTCCTGCTCCTGTTCGACCTGTCGTTCTCCTCCGTCCCCTCGATCCTGAAGGCGCGCCTGGCGGCGCGTGAATTCGTCCTCCATTCGCTCGCCCCGTCCGACCTGGCCGCGGTCGCCACGATCTCCTTGGAGCGCGGCCCCCGCCTGGTCGTTACCTTCACCCCGGACCGGGCGCAGCTGGCGCGCGGCATCGACACCCTGGGCTCGAAGTCCGATCTCGCCGGCGAGCGCTACGACCCGCTCCGATTCGTGGTCGATCAGGCGCAGGTCTCCGCCGCCGAAGCTTCGGCCTCCGGCCAGGGGCAGATCCCCAACCTGCGCGACGAGCGCACCGGCGGCGCGCTCGGCGACTACCTTGCTTCGATCAGCGCGATGGGCCAGAAGGACCAGCGCATGTTCGACGCCAGCCGGGTGACCGCGCTCAGCCGCACGCTCGGGTCGGTGGCCAAGAGCCTCGCGACGTTGAAAGGGAGGAAGCAGGTCATCTTCTTCTCCGAAGGGTTTGACAGCCGGCTGATGCTCGGCCGCGGCGCGGGGCAGTCCGAGGACGCGATCGCGGAGGCGCAGCAGATCGCCACCGGCCAAACGTGGATGACCGACCTGGACAACCGCTACGGCAACACCGAGCTGCAGAACGAGATCAACCGGATGCTCGACCTGTACCGGCGGGCGGATTGCGTGATCCAGGCGGTCGACATCGGCGGCCTGCGCACCGGCGGCGGGGTCGGCCCCGGAATCGGTCAGGGAACTCCGGGGGCGGGCAAAGAGGGACTTTTCTATCTCGCCAACGAGACCGGCGGCGAGCTGTTCGAAGACGGCAACAACTTGGGCAAGCAGCTGACGTCGCTGCTCGATCGAACCAGCGTGACCTACCTTTTGACCTTCCAGCGCTCGGATCTGCCCGAAACCGGCGCCTACCATCGACTGCGGGTCAAGGCGACCCTACCGCCCGGCGCGCGGCTGTCGCACCGCGCGGGGTATTACGCGCCCCGGCCGTTCGGCGAGCTCGACCCGTTGGAGAAGAACCTGCTCGCCGCCGAAGGCATCGCGAGCGCCGCCCCGCGCCGCGATCTCGACGTCGATCTGCTGGTGGCACCCTTCCGGTCCGCGCCGGACCGCGCCTACGTGCCGGTGATCATCGAGATCGGCGGCGCGAGCCTGCTCGCCGGCCAAAGCTCCGACCGCCTGGGCGTCGAGATCTACGCCTACGTGAGCGACGCGGAAGGGCAGATGCGCGATTTCTTCACCCAACAAGTGGGGCTCGCGCTCGGCACCGGCCGCGAAGCGATCAAGAAGACGGGGGTCAAGTACTACGGCCACCTGTCGCTTCCCCCGGGCAGCTATCGGGTCCGCGTCCTGGTTCGCAACGCCGAAACCGGCCGGACCGGAGTCCAGTCGGTGCCCCTCGACGTGCCGATGTACAGCAGCAAGGAGCCCGAGCTGCTGCCGCCGATGTTCGCCGAGGCCCCCGGCAGCTGGGTTCTGGTCCGCCAGAAGGAAGCGGACGGCGAGCGCTCCGTGGTCTATCCGTTCACGCTCAAAGGGGAGCCGTACGTCCCGTCCGCGCGGCCGACGCTCGCCTCGAACCACGAGGCACAGGTCTACCTGGTCGGCTACAACTTCGGCCCCGGCCATCTTTCCGTGCTGGGACAGGTGGCTGACGCGGAGGGCAAGAAGGTCGAAGGCGGCAATCTGACCCTGGTGGAAAGGACCGCCACAGGCATTCCGGGTCTCGACAAGTTGGTGGCCACCTTTTCGCCCAGCGGTCTGGCGGCCGGCGGCTATACACTGACCGTCGAGGTCACCGATCCGGCGACCGGAACGCGCGAAGTCAATTCGCTGCCGTTCGTCGTCCGCTGAGAGGGGCGGGTCGTCCCGCCGGTTCCACGGCTGATCCCATCGGCTGATCCCATCAACCGGCGTCTGCCGGTATGATCCCGCTCTACCGGCAGCCGACAATCTTGCCCCCACTTCGGAGGAAGCCATGATCCCGATCGAAAAACGAATCCTCTGGACGCTCGTCTGCGCGACTCTCACCGCACTTTTCGTCGGCGCCCCCGCGCAAGCGGCCGAACCGACTCAGCGCTTCAGCGGCGAACGCACCGACGTCGTCGCGGTCGAGATCCCCGTCCAGGTGGTCCGCGACGGCCAGCCGGTTCGCGGCCTGACCGCCGCCGACTTCGAGATCACCGACGGCCGGAAAAAACAGGAGATCACCGGCTTCGAGGTGATCGACCTGAATCTCCCGCCGACCGCCGAAGCGCCCGCCATTCCGCTTGCGGGCTCGGCGCGCCGCCACTTCCTCATGCTCTTCGATCTCTCCAACTCCGAGCCGAAGTCGATCATCAAAGCGCGCGAGGCGGCCAAGAAAGTGGTCACCAAACTGGCGCCGAGCGACCTCGTGGCGGTGTCCACCTATAGCGCCGCGAAAGGCTCTCAGCTGACGCTCGGTTTCACCACCGACCGGCGGCAGATCAATCTCGCGGTCGATACCCTCGGCCGGCCCGAGCTGATCGACCGCAGCGGCGACCCGCTCAATCTGGTGATCCAATCGGCCGGGGGGGACGGCGGCGGCAGCTCGATCAAGAGCCCCGGCGGCCGCGGCGCGGAAGCGTTCCTCGAAGACGCGATCGAGGACGCCGACCGCAACAAGGCGAGCGACCGCCGCCTCCAGACCCAGCGCCTCACCGCCTACACCCGCTCGCTCTCCGACCTCTCGAAGCTGATGAGCACCGTCAGCGGGCGCAAGTACGTGGTGCTCCTCTCCGAGGGCTTCGACAGCTCGCTGCTGGTCGGCACCGCGGACGCCGAGGAGACCGCTTCGATCAACTCGGCAGTGGAGAGCGGCGAGATCTGGAAGGTCGACAACGACGCCCGGTTCGGCAGCACCCAGAGCGGCAACGACCTGGAGAAAATGGTCGAATCGTTCCGCCGCGCCGACTGCGTGATCCAGGCGGTCGACATCGGCGGGCTGCGGGAGGCCGGCGCGCGTCACGCCAACGGCCAGGACGGCCTGTTCGCGATGGCGCAGCAGACCGGCGGCGAGCTGTTCCGCAACTTCAACGACCTGTCCGATGCGATGGGCAAGATGCTCGACCGGACCAGCGTGACCTATCTCCTGACCTTCCAGCCGGAGGTCAAACGCGACGGCAGCTACCGCAAGGTGAAAGTCGAGCTCAAGAACGCCCCGCGCGGCACCAAAATCAGTGCCCGCTCGGGCTATTTCGCGCCGAAGCCGTTCGACCAGATCGATCCGACCTCGCGCATGCTGGACGCCGCGGACACGATCATGGGCGGCCGCGAAGGGGGCACGCTCTCCGCTTCCGTGCTCGCCGCGCCGTTCCGCGGCGCGGGCGGCAAAGCCTACGTGCCGGTGTTGATCGAGGTCGACGGTCCGTCCCTGCTCGCCGGCACCGAGGGCAACGTCCTGCCGACCGAGATCTACGCCTACGCATTGGGGCCGGACGGCACGATCGGCGATTATTTCGGCCAGACCCTCGGCCTCGATCTCGCGAAGGTGAAAGCCCCACTCCAGCAGAGCGGCCTCAAGTACTTCGGCCACCTGGAGCTTGCGCCCGGCACCTACTCGCTGCGCGTCCTGGTGCGCAACGGCCGGACCGGCGCGTCGAGCCTGCGCCTGACCTCGATCGAAGTGCCGGCTGCTGAAGCGGGCAAACTGACGATCGGACCGCCGCTGTTCCCCGAGCCGCAAGGCAAATGGATGATCATTCGCGAGCAGCCGCGGGGCGACCAGAAGAACGCTCCCTACCCCTTCATGGCCCGGCAGCAGGCGTTCGTGCCGGCCGCCGAGCCGAGCCTCGCCGCAGGGCAGGACGCCGCGATGTCGCTGGTCGCGTGGAACCTTCCCGCGGGCGACGTGCGCTTGAGCGCGAAGGTGCTTGGAGCCGACGGCAAGGTCGTGCCGGGCGGCGAGGTCAAGCTGATCGGGCGCGAGCCGGGAGCCGCCGGCGCGGGAGACGTGCTGCTCGCGAGCTTCAAGCCGACCGGCCTCAAAGCGGGCGGCTACCGGCTCGACGTGCAGGTGACGGGCGCCGACGGCGCGAGCCCGGTGAACGCGACGAGCTTGGCCTTCACCGTTCGTTGAGGACGCAAGCGATGAGCGATCGACACAGCCGTTTCGCGCGGATCGGTTCCAGGGCGACGGCGGTCGCCGCTCTCGCGCTCGCCGCGGCCCTCTTTCCGGTCGCGTCCGAGGCCGCCACCCAGCCGCCGCGCTTCGGCGGTGAGCGGACGGATGTCGTCGCGGTCGAGATCCCTATCCAGGTCGTGCGCGACGGTCAGCCGGTGCGCGGGCTCATCCAGGCCGACTTCGCGATCTTCGACGGCAAGAAGAAACAGGAGATCACCGGCTTCGAGGTGATCGACCTGGCCGCTACCCCCCCCGCGCCGACTTCGGCCACCCCGGCGACGATCAATCCGTTGCCGCCGGTTTCTCCCGCGGCGCGGCGTCATTTCCTGATCCTGTTCGACCTCGCAAATTCCGAGCCCAAGGCGATCGTCAGGGCGCGGGCGGCGGTGCAAAAAGTGGTCGATCGGCTCTACCCGAGCGACCTGGTCGCGGTGGCCACGCACGCGCCTTCGACCGGGCCGAAGCTGCTGGTCGGCTTCACCTCCGACCGCCGGCAGATCGCCGGGGCGATCGAGACCCTCGGCCGTCCCGAGCTGGTGAAGCGGAGCGGCGATCCGCTGAACCTGATCCTCGACACGCAATTCGGCTCCGGTCCGCTCCTCCCCTACCAGGTCCCCGTCGAGGCCGACGACCCCGGGAAACGAACCACCGCTATCGCGCTCGAAGAGTTCCTGGCCGACACCGAGGACAACATCCGGCGCAACCGCGCCGACGACCGGCGCTACGAGACACAGCGCCTCACCGACTACACGCGCGCACTCTCCGACCTGGGCAAGATGCTGTCGTCGGTCGCGGGGCGCAAATACGTCGTCCTGCTCTCCGAAGGGTTCGACAGCTCGTTGCTGCTGGGCTCGACCAACGAATCCGAGCGCGCCGAGCAACAGACCTTCGCCGAGAAAGGCGAGATCTGGAAGGTGGACAGCGACGTCCGCTTCGGCAACACCAAGAACGCCAACGACCTGGAAACGATGCTCGAGACCCTGCGGCGCGCCGACTGCGTGATCCAGTCGGTCGACATCGGCGGTCTGCGCGAGGGGGGCGGCGGCGAGGGTTTCTCTCGGCCGAACGGCCAGGACGGTCTGTTCGCGATGGCCGATCAGACCGGCGGCGAGCTGTTCCGCAACTTCAACGACCTCGCCGAAGCGATGGCCAAGATGCTCGACCGGACCAGCGTCACCTATGT
>Ga0268264_10005165_pt1 | contig 11064 bp, 7 predicted proteins | sample KBSSwiS32_FD_190357 | JGI IMG/M metagenome (GOLD analysis project Ga0268264, IMG submission 190357) | Switchgrass rhizosphere microbial communities from Kellogg Biological Station, Michigan, USA - KBS Switchgrass S3-2 (SPAdes) (version 2) | ecosystem: Host-associated > Plants > Roots >... | reverse complement strand
GATGTAGGAGGTCTGGCCCATGATCCGCGCCAGCTCGTGGACCTGGGGCTCGCGGCGGCCGGACATGATCACGATCTCGACCCCGGCCCGGAAGCAGGCCTCGATCGCCCGCGACTGGACCATCGAGAAGCCGCCCTCGGCGTCGCGGAAGAGCGAGGCGCCCCGCCCGAGCAGGGTCCCGTCGAGGTCGGTGTAGACGCAGCGCAGCGGCACCGCGGGGAGCCTAGTGGCCGCCGCGCGCTGGACAGCGGCAGCCGGCTGCGCCTAGAGTGCCCGCCATGCGTTGGGGAGCTCTCGTTGCCTGCGTCGCCCTGCTGGTCGTCGGCGTCGCCGCGTACGCGGTCGGCAAGAGCACGTCCGGCGACGACTTGACGCTCTGCGCGGCGAAGTCCGACGGCGACCTCGACCTGTCCGCGAACGGCAGGTGTGCGAAGAGCGAGGACAAGGTGATCATCACCAGCGCGGACGACACGCTCGAACCCGTCAACTACGTCACCGCCCCGGCGACGGAACAGTGCCACGTCAAATCCGGGACCTTCTGCAAGGGGACGAAATCCGGCAGCTGGGGGAACGGCTCGAGCGAATACGCGCGGGCGGGCTTCTACAAGGACACGGACGGGATCGTCCACCTGATGGGCGTCGCCCAGCTCGATGCGACCGGCGGTCACGGCGGCTTCGAACCCGAAGGCCCGTTCTACCTGCCGCCGGCGTTCCAGCCCAGCGACACCAGGGTCTTCGTCGTCGCCGGCGGCGCGGCCTTGAACACCACGACCCTGGTCGAAGTCAGGGCCAACGGCCTGGTCGCCACCCCGGACCCTGCGGCCGTTACCGTCTCGCTCGACGGCATCTCCTTCCGGCCCTAGCTGCCCGGTCAGCTAGAAAGGGAGGATGAGCTCCCGGACCTGGCGCCTTTCCGACCGCAACCTCGATCTCTCGGGGCCGATCGCCGCCGGGATCGTCAACGTGACCACCGACTCGATGTACTCCGGGGCCCGCTCCGGTAGCCCCGAGCAGGCGGTGGAGGACGGTCTGGCGCTGGCGGCGGCGGGGTTCGAGATGCTCGACGTCGGCGCCGTGGCGGCAAAGACGGGGCCGCCGGTGGGGGCCGAGCAGGAGGCGGCGGCGCTGGTGCCGGCGGTCGAAGGACTGGTCCTGAAGGCCGACCTGCCGGTCTCCGCCGACACCTTCTCGCCGCAGGTTGCGGAGTCGGCGCTGGCCAAGGGCGCCGCGGTGGTGAACGACATCTCCGGCGGCGGCGAGGCGATGTTCGACGTCGTCGCCGCCAGCGGCTGCGGCTACGTGCTGATGCACATCGAGGGCCCGCCGCGGGTCGACCGCGAGTGGCGTGACTACGACGACGTCGTCGACCACCTGCTCGCCTGGTTCGCGGCGCGGGTCGAATGGGCAGGCGAGCTCGGCGTCGCCGCCGAGCAGATCGCGATCGACCCCGGGCTCGACTTCGACCTCAGCCCCGAGCAGGACCTCGAGATCCTGCGCCGGCTCGGCGAGCTGCGGGCGCTCGGACTGCCGCTCTATGTGTCCCTCTCGCGCAAGGACTTCATCGGCGCGGTGCTGGCCGGTTCCTGGGAGGAGCGCTGGCCGGCCGAGCGGCGCGAGTGGGGGACGGTCGCGGCGGTCACCCTGGCGGTGCGGGCGGGCGCCGATGTCTTGCGACTCCACGACCGCAGCTCGCTGCAGGCGATGAAGGTGGCAGGGCTGGACGTCCATGGCTAAGCGCGGCGGCAGTTTGCTCGGCAGCGACTGGGCGATCGCCATCGACCCGGCGCGGCGCGACGGCCGGATCGTCGCCGAGAGCGCGGAGCCGGATCGCTCGGCCAGGCCGGTGTCGCTGCCGGAGCGGCTCGACCCCGCGCTCGCCGAGGCGCTGCGGCGGAGCGGCGTGTCCTCGCTCTACACGCACCAGCTGCGCGCCTTCGAAGCGGCCGAGAGCTCCAACCTGGTGATCACCAGCGGCACCGCGTCCGGCAAGAGCCTTGCCTTCAACCTGCCGGTGCTCGACGGGATCGCCGCCCAGCCCAAGCACCGCGCCCTCTACCTCTACCCGACCAAGGCGCTGGCCCAGGACCAGGCGCGCAAGCTGGCGCAGCTGCGGCCGCCGGGTCTGCGCGAGGCGATCTACGACGGCGACACGCCGCGCGAGGAGCGGCCGGCGATCCGCCGCAAATCGAACCTCGTCCTCACCAACCCGGACATGCTCCACGTCGCGGTCCTGCCCAACCACCGCAAATGGGGCGACTTCCTCGCCAACCTGCGCTGGGTCGTCGTCGACGAGGCCCACACCTACCGCGGCGTCTTCGGCTCGCACGTCGCCAACGTCCTGCGGCGGCTGCGGCGGCTGGCCCGCGCCTACGGCGCCGAGCCGCGGTTCCTGCTTGCCTCGGCGACGATCGCCAACCCGGTCGAGCTGGCCGAGCGGCTGGTCGGGACGCCGTTCGAGCTGGTCGACGACGACGGCGCGCCGCGCGCCGGCCGCGAGCTGGCGATGTGGAACCCACCGCTGATCGACGAGGCGAGCGGCACCCGGCGCTCGGCGCTCGGCGAGGCGGCCGACCTGCTGGCCGAGCTGGTGACCCACGGGGTGCGGACGATCTGCTTCCTCAAAAGCCGCCGCGGGATCGAGCTGATCCAGCGCTTCGCCCGCGAAAACCTCGAGCGGCGGGGAAAGCCGGAGCTGGCGAAGCGGATCGCCCCCTACCGGGGCGGTTACACGCCGCAGCAGCGGCGCGAGATCGAGGCCCGGCTGGCCTCCGGCGAGCTGCTGGCGGTGGTCGCGACCGACGCGCTGGAGCTGGGGATCGACGTCGGCGAGCTCGACGCGGCGATCTGCGTCACCTTCCCCGGCACCGTCGCCAGCCTGCGGCAGATGTGGGGGCGGGCGGGGCGGCGCCGGCGCGGGTTGGCGGTCTACGTCGCCGGCCAGGACGCCCTCGACCAGTTCTTCTGCCGCCATCCCGAAGAGTTCCTCGGGCGGCCGGTCGAGGCGGCGATCCTCGACCACGGCAACGAGCAGATCGCTTCGCGGCACCTGATCGCGGCGGCCTACGAGCTGCCGCTCGGGCCCGAGGACGACGAGGTGTTCGGCCCCGAGTGGCGCGAGCGGGCGGAGCGTCTGGTCGCCGGCGGCGAGCTGCGCGAGTTGCAGGGCAAGCTGGCGCCGCGACGTCCCGAGTTCGTCGCCTCGCGGATCGCCCTGCGCTCTGCCTCGGCCGATTCGGTTGCGGTGATCGACCGCGACTCGGGCGAGATGCTCGGCCTGGTCGAGGCCGAACGCGCCTTCACCACCGTCCACCCCGGCGCCGTCTACCTGCACCTCGGGCGCTCCTACGAGGTTGAGCGGCTCGACGTCGAGGAGCGGCGGGCGATCGTCCATCGCTTCGACGGCGACTGGTACACGCGGCCGAAAAAGGAGACGGAGATCTACATCGAACGCGTGCGCGAGCAGCGCCAGGTGGCCGGGGTCGAGCTCAGCTTCGGCGAGGTCTCGGTGACCGAGCAGGTGATCGCCTTCCAGCGGGTCTCGATCTCCGAGCAGGAGCCGATCGACATCGTCGCGCTGGAGCTGCCCGAGCAGAGCTTCGTCACCCAGGCGCTCTGGTACGTGCTGCCACAGCGGCTCTCCGGCGCGCTGCCGCCGGAAGCGCTGCTCGGCTCGCTGCACGCGACCGAGCACGGGCAGATCGCGGTGCTGCCGCTGATCGCGATGTGCGACCGCTGGGACATCGGCGGCCTCTCGACCAACGTCCACTTCCAGACCGGCCGCTCGACGATCTTCGTCTACGACGGCCACCCCGGCGGGGTGGGGATCACGCTGCGCGGCTACGAGCAGTTCGAGCGCCTGCTCGGCGACGCCGAGCGGCTGATCGCCGAGTGCCCGTGCGAGTCGGGCTGCCCCTCCTGCGTGCAGAGTCCGAAGTGCGGCAACCTCAACGAGCCCCTGCACAAGCAGGGGGCGCTGGAGCTGATGCGGGCGATGCGGGGGGAGTCGTGAAGGGCGGGAGTGGGTCTCGCCGTCGCGAACAGCATGGAGGTTCCGCCGAGGCCCACTCCCTCCCGTCCAAGCCCCGGCGTCAAGTGGCCGTCATCGGCTCCAATCGCGCGGAGCTTGGCTCGGAGCTGGCGCAACTGGGCGAGGAAGTCGGACGGCTGCTGGCGGAGGGGGGCGTGACGCTCGTCTGCGGCGGCATGAGGGGCGTGATGGAGGCAGCCTGCCGTGGCGCCAGTGAGGCCGGCGGCGAGGCGATCGGCATCGTTCCCGGCCACGAGATCGGCGACGCGAACTCCTACTGCACCCACGTCGTCGCCACCGGCATCGGTCACGCGCGCAACCTCGCGGTCGTCTCCTCCGGCAACGTCACGATCGCGATCGGCGGCGAGTGGGGGACGCTCTCGGAGATCGGTTTCGCCCGCGCGATCGATCGCCCCGTCATCGCCCTGCGCAGCTGGACCCTGAGCGGCCGCGAGGCGATGGAGGACGCCCCGGGCGTCCTCCTTGCAGAGTCCCCGCGCGAGGCCGTCGACCTCGCCCTCGAAGCGCTCTAACCGCAAACCGCCATCACACCGTCGGCCCGTCACACCGTCAGCCGCGGTCGTAACGCATATCCAGTGCATGTCATGGGAAATGCGTTACGACCCGTTCCAAAGTTGCTGGAGGGCGAGGATCGCGAATGCGTGCGACCAGGCGAGTGGGGTGGTCGAGGCAGGCACGCCCGTGTGGGCATCGACTCGCTCGGGGAGGAAGCCGGCCGGCGTCTGGTCGCGGCGCAGCTCGGCCATCAGATGGAGCGCAGCGCGCCGCTCACCGAGGGCCGCGAGGCTCCCGGCCATCCAGGCCGTTGGCGCGGTCCAGGGGTCGACCCCGCCGTCCCAATCTTCGGACGGGACGATGCCGTAGCGACCGCTCTCGCCTGCGATTCGCAACAGGGTGCGACGCGCCAGGGGATAGAGCGCAGGCAGCCGGAAGGGACGCACCGCCCACGCGGCCGCCGAATCGAGTCCCGAGCCGGGATCGTTCGCTTCGCGCACAAGTCGGCCTTCCGCTTCAAATTCTCTCCGAATCCCCTCTTCCACAGGCCGGCGAACCGAAGGGTCACCTGCAGGTATGCCCTTCGGTTCGCCGGCCGCCGCAATCGCGTTCCCCAGGTAGTCCCCCGATTCACCCTCCTGGTAGTCCGCTCGATCCCGCCACGGCTGCGGAGCGACGTGCGCCTCGAGCCCGACTGCCCGCGCCGCGGCATCGACCCACCCCACCGCGTCTCCCTGCGCTGCCCGTCCCTCAACCGGCCTCCCGTCTTCATGGAAACGCGCGGCGGCGCCGAGGTCCAGTTCAAACAGGAAGTGGACGACCCGCCGCGCTTCGCCTTGGTATCCCGCCGCTGCAAACGCAATCGCCACCGCGCTCGCATCCCTTGGCCAGACGTATTCCCAGCCGTCGCGCCGACCCGCCACAACCGCCCCGGTTCGCGGGTCCATCATCGCTCGCAGGACGAGCAGCGAGCGCCGGTACATCCGCTGCGCCCACCGTGGCGCATCCGGTGCGAGCGGCCGTGCCCGCGCCAGCCACTGCGGATCATTCGGCAGTCGAAACGACTCGCCTCGGGACCCGCCCGACACGAGCATCGCCGCCACGACGCTTGCCACCGCCAGCCCCAGCGCTGCACGACCCCAAGCCATGCCCCAATCGAATCAGCCCCGTCCCCGCTCGGTCGCTAGCCTTCCCATGCGCGGGCCTAACCGCGCCAGCTGCCAGGCGAGGTAGCTCAGTTGGTAGAGCACACGACTGAAAATCGTGGTGTCGCCGGTTCGATTCCGGCCCTCGCCATCGCATTCCCCAATTGCGCCGATCGGGCTGAAGGGTCCCATCGAGTTAAGACCCGGGGCGTTCCTATAGGTTCCGCATCCGTGGAGGGAGGTGGAGGGGGAACTGAGCTCTCAGGGCGATGGAGATGGCAATGGTTTCTGATTGCTGTTGGAGCAATGGCCGTCTTCGGCATGGGCGTCCTGTTGCGACAGGTTGGGGGCAGCGAGGGCGCCGACTCGGGTTTGCCTGCGAAGATCGACGTTGGCATTCGGGCCAAGCTCGCCGACCATCCTGAGGAAGCCGCATTTGCAGCGCTGTCGATGGAGCGCTCTGATCCCTCGCCGGAAGTGGAACTGGCGGCGATAGACGTCGGGATCGACGGAAGGGGCCGAGAGCGGGTCGTCGATACCGGCAGCCCGGAGGTGACCGCTGCGGCGGTCCTCGAGCAAAATCTCGTGACGGCCGGGAGCGATGGGGCGGTGCAGGTTTGGAGCCGCGCAAATGGCGCGCTGCTTGGCAAAACCCAAGCTCCAGCGCCATTGGTCGCGATCGACGACGACGAATCGTCGACCCCCTTCTTGGCTGCCGTGGATCGACGAGGGGCGGTCGACCTAGTCGATACGACCGATCCTGGTCGGCCGCGGGTCCTCCCGCTCGGTCCAACCCTCTCCGGTGAGAATCGCCCGCTCGCGGTCGCCTACTCCTCCCCCGAATCGGCGGCGGTGGTTGCGGTCGGCTCTGAGGGCGAAGTGCTGCGCGTCGACTCGACGACGGGCAAGGCGCTATCGCGGTCGTCGCTGGCAGCTCTGCGGGGCCCCCTGCCGTGGCCCCGGGGCGAGGCCCGACTCGACCTCGTTGCTGGCCGGTTCATACCCGATTTCTATGACGACGAGGAAGGGCTGCTAGTGGCAACCACGGACGGGGCGGTTGCAGACGTTGACCTCGGTCGGGGCCAGGGTAAAACCGTGCTCGAGCCCGGTGTTGCGCCGGGTCGGATCCTCAGTCTCGATCGCGATTCCTTCGTCGAACCGGAGATAGCCGTGGGTACCACCGAGGGCTTGCTCGTGTCGAACGAAAGCGGATTCGGCCTGTCGTTCCGGACGCAGCCTGGCCCCCCTGTGACCGCTGTCACGCTTGGACTCGAAGAGGGCCTCTGGAGTGGCGGTGAGGAAGGCCTGCAGCTCCCCGACGAACACCTCCCGTCCGGCCCCCCGGTGGTCCGGTTCGACGTGAGCTACCACGGCATAGCGGCAATCCACCCCGGCGGTCTGGTGAGCATTCTTGCCTCGCCCGGAACGGGCCTCTCCATGGCGGATACCGAATCCACTCCTGTCGCCGCCTTTGATCCCGGCGGTCGGTTGCTGATAGCCGAAGGCTATGACGCCAACCACGTCGAAGAGATCAGGGCCGTACGCCCACAGTCTCGTCTTCTAGACGACGAATATCAGGAAGAAGACGTTCTCCAGACATATCGACCGGATCCGGAATGGTGGCCCGACGCGGAAGACAGCGAAGCGCTCTACCTCAACGACGTCACCGCTGATGACGAATACGTAGTCGCGGGTGGCCAGGACCCGGACGGCGATGCCGCGATCATGGTTTGGGATGCGGAGAGCGGTAGGCCACTCCACCACCTGGCGCTGGGAACGGGTGGTCTCTCAACTTCTCTGCCCAGCATCGTCACCAAGGTGATGTTGCTGCCGAACAGGCACGAGATAGCGGCTTACTCCGTGGCCCAGGGGCTGATCGCGATCTGGTCGACGGAGAGCTGGGAGCTCGAGGACTCGGTTCCGATTGGCGCCGCGGGCGATGTCTCGGTTTCACCGGACGAATCCGCAATCCTTGCCGTGGGGCTCGACGAAGACGGCGAAGGCTACGTAGAACCTGGCAGTCCGATCACGCTCACCTTCGTCGACGTAGGTGACTTCGAGGTCGATCACGAGGTTCGACTGAAAGGGATCGTCGGAGCCTCCATATCCCCCGACGGTTCAGTGCTCGCGCTGGCCGACGCAAATGGCTACATCCGTTTCCGCACCGCCGACGGCCGGGAGCAGGTGGGTCGAGCTGTGGAGATCGGCGACGTCGCCGAGGCGTTGGAATGGCGACCCGACGGCGATCTCCTCGCCGCTTCGTCCAGCGAAGGCGGTGTCGTTCTCGTGGATCCCGAGAGCGGCGAGGTCAGCGAATCGTTCCCCAACGAGGCCGGCTATCCGACCTTTGGGCTCAGCTGGAGTCCGGACGGGAGCCTTCTTGCCGCCTTGACCGCGGAAGAAGACGAAGGCGACGAAGGGTTCGATCCGGCTCCTACCGTCATCTGGACGCTCGGCAGGGACGACGTGGAACGCCGCATGTGTGAGCTTTCCGGCTGTCGGCCACAGGAGCGCTCGAGTTCGAGCGGGCTTGAGGACAGCTCTGGTCTGAGTTCGGTCGATCTCGTCTATCAGCACGAAGGAGAGTTGATCGCAGCCGATGTGGACGGCCATACAGCCCGAATCGGCTATTTCGGAGAATTTCCGATTCCGCCCCCGGCCTACGCTTGGTCCGACGAAGGCTTCGCCTGGTTCTCACCAGGCCAAATAAGCGTCCTTTCGCCGGGGGCAAAGAAGCCGCGCTCATGGCCGTGTGCATGCAACGGCGTCGCCTGGGAGGGGGGCGAGGTTATCTCGGTTGCGCGGAACGGCAGCGCCTTGATCCGCATCGACCCGCGGCGGGGGACGCTGCACCGGGCGCGGGCGCGGGGCCTGCCCGCCTACTCACCGACACTGCTGGGCGTGGTCGGCGGGCGACCGGTCGTTGCCGCCTTCGCGAGCGAACCCGAACGGGGGACTCCCAGCACGCTGTTCGAATTGCGCGCCGGCGTCGCCAAGAAGCTGCTCGGCGACGCCCACGGAAGCATCTACGAGCACGTGCCAAGCGAATCCCCCGACACCCTGGCGTTCGTCGCCGGTCTCTCGGGGGGCGTGTGTTACTCGACAGCCAGAGTCGGCGTCGTCACGAAGCTCCCGAGTGGCAAGCTCGCTGTCAATTTCCCGCCGTCGCCCCTGGGAGACGATCCGGACTCCATCCCATCGGCGCAGGTGGCTGCCGATGGGTCGGTCAGTGCCGCCATCGGGCCGATTGGCTGCGACGACAGCGGCATGCCCGAAGACGACGATCCGCCTGTAGAGCGCTACCTGTTGGAGAGCGGACGCTGGACACCGACTGGCGAAGAAGGTGCAGACGTTCAGGCGACCCGAGAGGGGATGGCAGTGGTCGAGCCAGCAAAAGGGTTGGCTCCGGGCCGTCTCGCCCTTCTCTCCTCGGGTGGGGAGCGCCGCGAGCTGGCGCCGGAGACCGAAGGGTTGGTGGCACGCCCATGAAGGGGCCGTGGGGCAGGCGTACCGTCGATTCGCCGAAGGGCCCCGGTACCGAATTCGGCGCTTCCCATCGCCAAGGCCTCGACTGGGGTCGTCGGGTGGAGATAGCCGCGGCTTTCCTGGGCATCCTCGTCGCCGGCTTCGTCCTCGGGCCGAAGATCGAGGGAGCCTTCGATGGCGGTGCGGATGCCCGACTCGAAGTCGCCGAAGTCATGGTCTCGAACTCCCCCGCCGCCTATTTCAGCGCTGGAGCAGGCGAGCTCCGGCAGGATCCGGTGACCGAGCCGACCATCGCGGCGACCGTCCGCAACAGCGGAGACGACACTGCCTGGATCGAGGAAGCGCGCATCACCGTGATCGACGGAGCCAGGCTTTCGATCTGCTTGAACCAGGGCGGCGGAGATGTCCCACGGAGCAAGCGCTACCTCGCGACCCTGCCCGAGTTTCCAGAAGGCGGGCGCCGTGTCTTGCACCGCGGCCTGCACGTCGAAGTCCAGCCGGGGCATGGGGCGCGGCCAGTGCTGAGCTTCCAGAAGGACGCCTCTGAAGCCACCGATCTCTACGCGATTCGCGTCCAGCTGGTCGCGGATCCCGGACGGCGGACGATCGACATGGGTCGCTTCGTGATCGGGGTACCCGAGCCGATCAGCCGCTCCGGCCAGGTTCTTCCCGAGAGCGACGAGATACTGACGAGCGAAGCAGCTGTACCCGGCGAAGCGCTCCCCACCTGGTGCTTTCGCCACAACCTCGAAGGTATGCGGCGGGTGATCGCGGAGCCCGGGCGGCGATCCGACTACGTCGCGGCGCTGGCGCAGATGCAGGTGGCGCCCGCGTGGGACACCTATGCCGACCGCCGTCCGGCCAGCGTCATGGTCGAGGATCTGCTGCAGAACGATGGCCCCGAAGCTCCGATGTATGCAATCGATGCGGCGGGTAAGGCGGGGGATCCGAGCTACGAAGAGGCGGTGCGCAAGCGAGTCCTCTCTCTGTTGCTGCAACGGACCCGAAAAGAGCTGGACGATGACCCGGCCGGCGCCATTCTCGACGCCGAGCGGGTGCTCTCGCTGGAACCCTCGCCAACTGCCTCGCGCCTGCTTGCACGGGCCAAGTCCCGCAGGCGGGCTGAAGAAGAGAGGTTGAAAGAAGAACTCGAAAACCTCGACACCGGCTGAGCGAAAGGCCCACGGCCAACCGCTAAGGTCGGCGCGATGCGCACTGCGGTCGTCACCGGAGGCTCCAGCGGGATCGGCGCCGCCACGGCGCGGGCTCTCGCCGGGGAGGGATACCGAACTGTTCTCGCCGCCCGCCGCCTCGACCGGCTGGAAGCGCTGGCGGCCGAGACCGGCGGCGAAGCGATCGAGCTCGACGTCACCGATCCCGAGTCGGTCGCGGCGCTGGCCGAGCGGGTCGAGGCCTGCGACGTGCTCGTCAACAACGCCGGCGGCGCGCTCGGGTTGGGGGCGGTCGCCGAGGCCGACGAATCGCAGTGGCTGCAGATGTACGAGGCCAACGTGCTGGGGACGATGCGGATGACCCGGGCCCTGCTGCCGAAGCTGATCGCCTCCGGCGACGGGCACGTCGTCGCCGTCACCAGCATCGCCGCTTTCGAGCCCTATCCCGGCGGCGCCGGCTACAACGCGGCCAAGCACGCCCAGCGGGCGACCCTGCGCGTGCTTCGCCAAGAGCTGCTCGGCCAGCCTGTGCGGGTTACCGAGATCGCTCCCGGCATGGTCGAGACCGAGTTCTCGCTGGTCCGCTTCGGCGGCGACGAGGAGGCGGCGCGGCGGGTCTACGCCGGCATGCAGCCGCTCACGGCCGAGGACGTCGCCGAGTGCATCCGCTGGGCGCTGGCGCAGCCGCCGCACGTCAACGTCGATGAGATCGTCGTTC
>Ga0268264_10005161_pt1 | contig 11067 bp, 10 predicted proteins | sample KBSSwiS32_FD_190357 | JGI IMG/M metagenome (GOLD analysis project Ga0268264, IMG submission 190357) | Switchgrass rhizosphere microbial communities from Kellogg Biological Station, Michigan, USA - KBS Switchgrass S3-2 (SPAdes) (version 2) | ecosystem: Host-associated > Plants > Roots >... | reverse complement strand
CTCGTCTCCGCCCACTCCCACACCTACGGCACCGAGGCGGTGATCTGCCGCGGCTCCAACAACTACGGCCCGCGCCAGTACCCCGAGAAGCTGATCCCGTTGATGGTCCTGAACGCGATCCACGGCGACTCGCTGCCTGTCTACGGCGACGGGCGTCAGGTGCGCAACTGGCTCTACGTCGAGGACTTCTGCCGCGGTATCCACACGGTGCTGGAAAAGGGCAGGCCGGGCGAGGCCTACAACGTCGGCGGCCCAGACGAGTGCGAGAACGTCGAGGTCGTGCGGCGGGTGCTGGAGCTGACCGGCGCCAGGGAGTCGCTGATCGAGCACGTCACCGACCGGCCCGGCCACGATCGCCGCTACTCGCTCTCCAGTGAGAAGATCCGCGCCGAGCTCGGCTGGGAGGCGCAGGTGCGCTTCGAGGAGGGCCTCGAGCGCACGGTCGACTGGTACCGCGAGAACGAGGAGTGGTGGGGTCCGATCCGCTCCGGCGAGTACCGCGAGTACTACGAGAAGCAGTACGGCAGGACGCTGGGCTGATGCTGAAACGGCTGGAGACGAAGCTGGACGGCGTCGTCCTGCTCGAGCCCGCCGTCTACGGCGACGATCGCGGCTTCCTGCTCGAGACCTACCGCCGCGACCTCTGGGCCGAGCACGGGGTCGAGGTCGAGTTCGTCCAGCACAACCACTCGCGCTCGGCCAGGGACACGCTGCGCGGCATCCACTTCCAGACCGAGCCGGGGCAGGCGAAGCTCGTCCGCTGCCCGCGCGGCCGCATCTTCGACGTCGCTGTCGACCTGCGGCGCGACTCGCCCAGCTTCGGCCAGTGGGAGGGCCACATCCTCGACGACGAGACCCACCGCCAGCTCTTCGTCCCGGTCGGCTTCGGCCACGGCTTCGCCGTGCTCAGCGACCTCGCCGACGTCGCCTACCTCTGCTCGAGCACCTACGACCCGGCGGCCGAGTCGGGCATCGCCTGGGACGACCCCGACGTCGCCGTCGAGTGGCCGGTCGCCGAGCCGCTGCTCTCCGAGCGCGACCGCAACGCACCGGCCCTGGCCGAAGTCGCTGAGACCCTGCCGTTTCGCTGAGGAGAACTGATGCCGATATCCCGCTCGTCGTGCGACGAGCGGAGCAAAAAGCTGCTCCGCTCGTCGCCACAGGGTGTTGGCTCTCTACCCCGCCTCTAGTTCACTGGCTTTCGTGTAGGGAATGTCGTTCTTGACCCACCAAACGCCGATCACGCTGACGATCGCGCCGCCGATGATCGTGATCTTCTGAGCCGTGCTTGGTTGCACCGTCACGAAATAGCCGACCACCGTGAGTGCCGCGCCTTGGAGCTGGGAAACGGCCTTCGACAGGTCCTGTTCGGTGTGGTTTTTCGCCATGAAGACGCCTGCTACGGCAAACACGGCACCGGCCAGAGCGATGCACTCTTCGGTGAAGCTGGGGTCGTAGTTGCTGAGCACCAACGCGAGAATCGCACCGGCGAGCGAGAGCATCGCCACGACGGCCTTTCGGGCTTCCGGTATGGATCTTCCAAAGATCAAATCGGACTCCTTTCCGGGGAGTGCGTAGAGCACTCGATTGCAATGGATCAGTCTGACTTTCTCACGGCATCAGGCGGATGCGGGTCTTCGGGCAGGATCGAGCCGTCCTAGGCTATGGACAATGCCGACCACGGTGATCTTCAGCAACGTGCGCGCCGACCACCTGGTGCAGCGCCACCACTACGTCGCCCGCTGGCTGGCCGAGCGGGGGCGGACGATCTGGTTCGACACGCTCGGGTCGAGGAACCCGCGGCCGGCAGACCTGAAGCGGATCGGGGGCGAGCGGGCGGGGCAGGACCCGGCCGAGCTGCTGCCCGGGGTCGAGGTCGTCAAGCCGCGCTTCGTGCCGCTCTTCGGCGCACCCTTCTACGCGGTAAACCGCCGCCTGCTCGAAAGGCAGCTCGACGAGCTCGGCGTCGACCCGGCCGAGGCGACCGCCTGGGTCTACCTGCCGCATCCGGTCGTCGTCGACCTGCTCGACCGCCTGCCCTGGGGACGCGTCGTCTTCGACCTCTGCGACGACATCGACGACATGGAGGTCCATCCCGCCCTGCGCGAGGGCGAGGAGAAGCTGCTGCGCGAATCCGACGTCGTCTTCGCCACCGCCGAGGCCCTGGTCGAGAAGGCCCGGCGCGTCCGCCACGGCGAGGTGCACTACGTGCCCAACGGGGTCGACGCCGCCCGCTTCGGGGGGCGGGTCGAGCCCGCCGGCGAGCTGCGCCGCGTCCTCTACGTCGGCGCGATCTACGAGTGGCTCGACGAAGACCTGCTGCTCGCGGTCGCCTCGGGTCGGCCTGACCTCGAGTTCCGCATCGTCGGGCCGGTGCGCCGCCCGCTGCCGCGGCTCGAGAAGCTGGCCAACGTCTCGATCCCGGGCCCGGTCGCCGCCTCCGAGGTCCCCGCCGAGATCGCCGCGGCCCAGCTCTGCGTCATTCCCTTCCGCCCCGGGCCGCTGACCGAAGCGACCGACCCGCTGAAGCTCTACGAGGCGCTGATCGCCGGCCGGCCGGTGCTCGCCACCGCCCTGCACCAGGGCGAGCGCTTCGCCCCCGCCGTGCGCCTGGAGCGGGACGCCGAGGGCTGGCTGCGGGCGCTGGCAGACCTCGAGAGCGGCGCCTGGTCCTTCGAAGCCGAGGCGCTCGCCGAGCGGGTCGCCCGCGAGGAGGACTGGCACGAGCGCTTCGCTCGCATGGATCGCGCCCTCGCCGTCGAAACCGTACCGGCATGAGAATCGGCATCGTCCTCGGGACCCGGCCCGAGATCATCAAGCTGGCGCCGGTGCTGGCGGAGGTCGAAGCGCGTTCCCTCGACCGCTTCCTGATCCACACCAACCAGCACTACGACTGGGAGATGGACGCGCAGTTCTTCGAGGAGATGGAGCTGCCCGCGCCCGACCTCAACCTGCACGTCGGCTCCGGCCGGCACGGCGAGCAGACGGGGAAGATGCTGGCGCCGATCGAGGCGGCGATCGAGGACCAGGGCCTCACCCACGTGATCGTCCAGGGGGACACGAACTCCGGCCTCGCCGGGGCGCTGGCGGGGGCAAAGCTGCTGCGCCGCGTCGCCCACGTCGAGGCCGGCCTGCGCAGCTACGACATGCGCATGCCCGAGGAGCTCAACCGGCGCCTGATCGACCATATCTCCGGCGACCTCTTCCCGCCGACCCCGACCGCTCACGCCGTGCTGAGGAGAGAGTCGGTGCCGGGACTGGTGCACGAGCCGAGCGGCAACACGGTGGTCGACGCCGTCCTGCGCTACGCGCCGGGGAGCCGGATCCCGATCGAGGGGCGCGATCAGGCGGTCCTGATGACGCTGCACCGGCCCGAGAACGTCGACCACGAGGCGATCCTGCGGGGGATCGTCGAGGCGGTGGGCGAGGTCGCCGCCGGTCACGACCTCGACGTGATCTTCCCCGCCCACCCCCGCACGCGCGAGCGGTTGGAGCGCTTCGGCATATCGCTGCCGCCGCGGGTCGAGTTCGCGCCGCTCAAGTCCTTCCGCGAGCTGCTCGCCCTGCAGGCGAGCGCTCGCCTGGTGATGACCGACTCCGGCGGGTTGCAGGAGGAGTCCTGCGTGCTCGGCTCCCCCTGCGTCGTGCTGCGCACCCACACCGACCGGCCCGAGACGATCGAGGTCGGCGCCAGCCGCCTGGCCGGCGTCGAGCGCGAGGGGATCGTCGCCGCCGCGGAGGAGATGCTCGCGGTCGAAGACCTGGACTGGGAGCAGCCCTTCGGCGACGGCAGCGCGAGCCGGGCGATCGTCGACGCGCTGCTGGCGCCCACCGAGGCGCCGCCGGCCGTCTCAGCCTGAGTCGCGCAGCCTGCCCGCCGCGGTGATGCCGAGGCTGACGCCGAGCTTGGCGCCGATGCCGGCGTAGACCGCCGCGTTGACGAGCGGGTTGTGCTGCGGCGCGTCGAAGCGCCGGTAGAAGCGGCCCATGCCGCGGTGGAAGGCGACCTCCTGTTTGGGACGGCGGCGCCCGCCGCTGGACCCGCCCTTGACGTGGAGGGCGACGCCCGCCGGCTCGTAGAAGACCTTCCAGCCGGCCTGCCAGAAGCGCCGGCACCAGTCGAGGTCCTCCATGTAGAGCCAGTAGCCTTCGTCGAGCAGGCCCACCTCGCGCACCGCCTCGGCGCGGCAGAGCATGAAGGCGCCGTTGACCGCGTCCACCTCGCCCGGCTCATCGTCGTCGAGGTGGGTGGCGCGGTACTGGCTGAGCGCCGCCGAGGCGTCGCCGCCGCGGCCGATGCCGGTGAAGTGGGCGAGAGCGCCGATCGGGGTGGGGAAGGAGCGCTTGCAGGCGTGGTCGAGCTCACCCGACTCGGTGACGAGCTTGCAGCCGACCATGCCGATCCGCTCGTCGGAGCGCAGTCGCGCCAGCGCCGCGTCGAGGGTGCCGGCGTAGACCTCGGTGTCGGGGTTGAGCAGGAGGACGGCGCCGGCCTCGTCCTCGCGCAGGACGACGTTGTTGGCCGCCGAGAAGCCGATGTTGTCGCGGCGCAGCAGGCGGACGGCCGGGAACTCGTTCTCGACCATTTCGGGCGTCGAATCGGGGCTGCCGCTGTCGACGACCGTGACCCGCATCGAGCCGCTCGCCGGATGCTCTGCGAGCGAGCGCAGGCAGCGACGCAGCAGCTCTTCGGCGCCGTGGCTGACGACGACGACCTCGAGGTCGAGCGGGCGAGGCATGCGCCTTACCTCAGTAGGCGCCTTCGCCGCGGACCATCGCCCGCGGCGTGCGCAGCAGGATCGCCAGGTCGCCGCCGATCGAGAGGTTGTCGAGGTAGTCGCGCTCCATCGCCAGGCGCTCCTCGAAGGTGAGGTCGCCGCGGCCGTAGACCTGCATCGGGCCGGTCAGGCCGGGCTTGACGGCGAGGCGGACGCGCTGGCGCTCGTCGTAGAGCGCGACCACCGCCTCCTCCTCGGGGCGCGGGCCGACCAGCGACATGTCGGAGCGCAGGACGTTGATCAGCTGCGGCAGCTCGTCGAGGCTGGTCCGCCGCAGGAACCGCCCGACCCGCGTCACCCGCGGGTCGTCGGGGATCTTGAACATCGGCTCGTCGAGCTTCTCCAGGTCGACCAGCTCGGCGAGGCGCTCCTCGGCGTCGGCGACCATGGTGCGGAACTTGAGCATCGTGAACGGCTCGCCTTCCTTGCCGGCGCGTCGCTGGCGGAAGAGGACGGGACGCCCCGAGTCGAAGAGGATCAGGAGCGCGATCGCCAGCATCAGCGGCGCGAGCAGGGCGAGCATGACGACGGCGACCGCCAGGTCGAGCGTCCGCTTCAGCATCAGCGTCGACCAGGAGGGGTCGGAGAAGCGGAAGTCGAGCACCGGCAGCTCGGCCAGGCGGTTGAGCTCGATGCCGGGACCGAGCAGGCCGAAGTGCTGGGGGAGGAAGGTGAGCCCCAGGCCGGCGGCCTTGCACTGCTCGATCAGCCGCTCGGCGACCGGCTCGCTCATCTCCTGGGCGGCGACCACGACCCGCTCGACACCGTACTCACGGGCGACCCGCGAGAGGTCCTCGATCGATCCCAGGCGCGGCAGCTCGGCGCCCGCCGTCCCTCCCTCGGCTTCGGCCGGGGCGAGGAAGCCGACGAGCCGCAGGCGCGCCTCGGGGTGGGTGGAGACCCGGCGGGCGACCATCCGCGCGGCGGGCGCCGGGCCGACGACCACGCCGGCGGCGACGCCGGTGAAGCGGTGCCAGGCGAAGCGCAGCAGGGCGCGCAGGACGAAGGTGCCGACCAGCGTGCAGACGCCGACCAGGATCGCGCTCTGGGGCGACAGGGGCCCGGTCGGGCTGAGCGCCAGCAGGCCGTCGAGGGCGAGGGTGCCGAGGGCGCTGGCTGAGATCAGGGCGGCGAGCTCGTCCAGCGTGCTGTGCCGGATCCGGCGGTGGTCGTTGTCGTAGAGGCCGTGCAGCTTCAGCACGAGGATCCAGACCGGGCTGAAGAGGACGGCCCAGAAGAGCGTGCCGACGTCGGTCGTCTGCGTCGCCGTCGTCGCGATGCAGAGTGCGACGAGCAGCGCCGTCCAGTCGCCGAGGGCGAGCAGTCGCCGGCGCAGGCTGCCGCGGCGTCGCGCGTCGAGCGTGGCGACGGTGCCACCGGCCTCGGGGGCAGGCGGCGCAACGGCCGTGCTCTGCTGCGGCGCTGCGGCCTGCGTGGGGTTGTCCTCGAGGTCTCGCGTCATCGTCGCCTCAGCCGCAGTTCCATCCTGCCCGCAGGCACTTCGCTTCCGGGTTCAGCCGCCTGGCTTCCTCGAGGTCCCGCTGGGCTGTCGCTTCGTCGCCCGCCGCGTGCTCCGCCTTCGAGCGCAGGTAGTACCACTGCCAGTTTTCGTCCTCGCGGTCGATCGCCTTGCCGAAGTTCGCGATCGCCGTCGGGTAGTCGCGCTGCAGTTCGGCGAGCAGGCCGAGCTGCACGTAGGGGGAGGCGGCCCAGGGCTCGATCGAGCGGGCGGTGTCGGCGTGGCTCACCGCGGTTGCGAACTCGCCCTCGGCGGCGGCGCTCCTGCTGCTCTTGATCTCGCGGTCGACGAGCAGCGGGCCGACGAGGGCGACCGCCGCGATCCAGGCGACGCCCAGGCCGGCGAGGGCGAGCCCGTAGCGCCTGCCGCTCGCACGCCTGCTCAGGGTTTCCCCGCTCGGTGCCAGCTGTTCGCACCTCACAGCCACCATGACACCGGCGGCGAGGAAGAAGATCGCGCCGAGCGTCGCGATCTCCCAGAACCAGTCGAATGCGGCCCCGACCGCGAAGGCGAGCATCGCGGCGAGCAGCGCCGCATGCTGCTCGCGTTGGGGGTGGGGCGCGGCGCGCCAGGCGGAGAAGCCGAACCGGAGCGGCATCGCGATCAGGGCGAGGACGAGGAGACCGCCGACCGCGCCGAGCTCGGCGAAGGCCTCCAGGTAGAGCGAGTGGGCGTCGTGGACGGCCAGTTCGATCGAGCGCAGCTGGGTCCAGGAGAAGACGTAGGTGCCGGCCCCGTGGCCGAGCACGGGGTTTTCGCCGAAGGCGTCGAGCGCGACCCGCCAGAAGTCGTAGCGGCCGGCGCCGGAGAGCTGGCCGAAATGCTGCGAGGGGTCAGACGGGAAGTAGAGTTCTCGATGCGAAAACTGGTCCCAGGCGTGGCCTCCCGCGACGACGACGACGCCGATCGCGAGGACGGCGGCGCCGAGGGCGATGCCGCGCAGGAACCTCGGGTTCCTCGACACGTCGAGTGCCCGTCCCGTCAGCCTTCCATCCCGCTTTTCCAGGCCTCGCAGCCCGGCGAAGGCGAGCAGGGCCAGCGCCGTCCCGGCGAGCAGAATCAAGAGCACGGTCACGCCCTGGTCGACAGCGGCCTGATCGGCCACGTTGTTGGCGAGGCTGAGGCGGTCCTGGACGGCGAGGATCGCGGGCACGACGCCGATCGCGGCGACGGAGAGCGTGCCCAGCAGCCAGAGCCGGTCTCGGGAGAGGGCGAGCAGGCAGACGACGCTGACGACCAGGGCCAGCAGCCCGCCGCGCGAGTAGGTGAAGTAGAGCGCCAGCAGCACGGCGGGCATCGCCGCCACGCTCGCCCAGCGCAGGGCCCGCCAGCCCGCATTGCGGCTCATCCAGAGCAGGAGCGCGATTCCGGTTCCGCAGAGGGCGCCGTTGGCGTTCCAGTAACCGAGCGGATAGCGCAGCCGCGCCCCCGTGCCCAGCGCGTTGCTGACATCCAGCACGTGCGGCAGGAGGCGGCTCGCCAGAGCCAGAAATGCGACCAACGTCACGGCAATCGCCAGGCCTTCGGCGAAACGTTGGCGCCTCTCCGCGGTTTGAGCGATGAGGAAGGCGGCAAGGAAGAAGCCGAGATAGACGAGGACGCGGTCCGCCTCGATCGCGCTCAGCTCGATCGACCCCGACCAGAAAGAAGAGATTGCAGACAAAAATGCAAGCCCAGCGATCAATCCGGAGACCCAGTAGAACGGCCTCGCGAGCTTGGCTGCCGACGCCGCCCCGAGCACGAGCAGGGCAACGACCACGAGCCAGGCCCCGAGGCCCGCTATGTGACGTGCGCTCACGCCAAAGCCGCCACCCGCGAGGGCCAGGCCGACCAGGAGGACGATCGGTGCAAGCAACGCCGCCGTTTGGTCTAACCTTCCCCGGAATGCACGGGATGCGCCAATCCCGGGGCCGGTTGCCGGGCCTCGTTCTCTTTGTGCTGTCAACGTCTGCTCTGTGGGCATCGATGCTCTTTCCTGCGCTCGCTCAGGCCGAAGACGCAAGCGGAATCCAGTACTCGGAAGCTCCTCCTACGGCCACGGGGGGACACGAAAAGACCCATCACGAACCCTCGGCCAAGTCCTCCAACTCGGGCGGAGGCGCGACCGCGCCGGGGGACTCCAAGCAGACGAACTCGTCGTCTGGCTCAGGCAAGGGTGCGGGTGCGGGGAATCCATCGTCGGATGCGGGCAATTCACCTGGCGGGGGCGGCACCGGCCAGGGTAACCCAGCGGGCGGCTCGAGCGGAGGAGAAGGATCTTCGTCGCAGCAGACCGACCAACAGCTTTCGTCCACGTCGCACGAAAGCGACAGCGGGTCCTCGCCGCTGGTGCCGATCCTGATCGCGCTCGCTGCGCTCGCAGCGATCTCGATCGTCGCTCTGGTGCTGCGGTCTCGGCGCCAGCGCGGCGAAGGCGGCACGCCCGTCTCGCCCGAGGCAAGCTGACGCCGTGCCCCGTATAGGCGCGCGGCAAGGCAGGTGGGTGCGGGGTGTCCTGTGCGCGGGGCTCGCGACAACGCTGCTCGGGCTGGCGGCCGCGCCCCCGGCCGGGGCGGTTCCGGCCAAATTCTGGGGAGTGGTCCCCCAGAACGTGCCCACCTACGAACAGCTCAGCCGCGCCGGTCGCGGCGGCGTGGACAGCGTCAGGATTCCGATCCTCTGGAACGTCATCCAGCCCTCGCAGGGCGGGCCGTCGGAATGGTCGGGCGTCGACACGGTGGTCGAAAACGCCGCCGCCGCCGGCGTCGAAGTCCTCCCCTTCCTGACCGGCGCGCCGGAATGGGCGGTTCCCAGCGCCGCCGTCCCCGGCACGCACGGGGGGATCGCGGCCGCGCCCGTCAGGTTGCCCGTCGCCGGCGCCGCCGGCGAAGCCTGGTCGACGTTCCTGCGCTCAGCGGTCGAACGCTACGGGCCCAACGGCACCTTCTGGGCGACCAACCCGCAGGTGCCGAAGCGGCCGATTCGCACCTGGCAGGTCTGGAACGAGCCCAACTTCAAGTACTTCGTCACCCGCCCCAACCCCGGTCAGTACGGCAAGCTGGTGAGGATCTCCAGCGCGGCGATCAAGGGCGCCGACCCCGGCGCCAAGGTCGTGCTCGCGGGACTCTTCTCGCGGCCGCGAGAAGCGATCTGGAAGGTGAGGCCGCCGCAGGCCTTCTTCGCCGCGGACTTCCTGGCGAAGATGTACCGGCGGACGCCGGGGATCAAGTCGAAGTTCGACGGGGTGGCGATCCACCCGTACTCGACCAAATACACCCTGCTGGAACCGGACGTCGAAGAAGTCCGCGCGGTGCTCAAAGCCAACCACGACTTGCGCAAGGGGATCTGGATCACGGAGCTTGGTTGGAGCTCGGAAAAGCCGGACCCCGTCCACGACGCCTTCGCCAAGGGCGTATCCGGGCAGGTGCGGGAACTGAAGAAGTCCTTCGCCCTGCTGAGCAGCCACCAAGCCAAATGGCGCCTGCGGGGCGTCTACTGGTTCTCGCTCGAAGACGGCTCACGGGCGGCCTGCAACTTCTGCGGCGGCTCCGGCCTCTTCGGCCCTGGTTTCGTGGCCAAGCGCTCCTGGTATGCCTACGTCGGGTTCGCCGGCGGCAGCGCCCACTGAGGACACGGCCTGAGGTGTGCGAGCTGCGATGAGCACGGATCTCTCCGTGGTCGTTCCGGCGCTGAACGAGTCCGCCGACATTCCCCGCCTGCTCGCCGCGCTCGACGACGGCGCCGACCTGGTCAGCGGCTGGAAGCGCAACCGGCGGGATCCCCTCGGCCGGCGGCTGGCGTCGCGGTCTTCAACTGGGTCACCGCACAGCTGACCGGGTCTATGGCGAGCTGCATCGCTACATCCCGGTCCCTCGCCGACCAGCAGGGGTGGCGCGTGGCCGAGGTTTCGGTCAACCACCGGCCGCGACGCCGCGGGCACTCGCGCTTCGGCGTCGAGCGCTACCTGTGCGGCCCGTTCGACCTGCTCGCCGTCGTCTTCATCGGCCGCTACCAGTACCGGCCTTTGCACCTCTTCGGCGGCCTCGGCGTCGGGCTCACCACGATCGGCGCGGTCATCGAGCTCTACCTGTTCGCGGAGAAGCTCGACGGCGCCAATCGGCTATCAGCCATGGAAACGCTCCCGCCTACCTGATCTTTCGGAATCGGCCCGGTAAGACCGGGGCCCGCTCGCTCAGGTCGACCGCGTTGCGCTGCGCGTAAGATCGGTGGGTTGTCCAGCGAGCGTAAAACGAGAGCGGGAACCGATCCGCTGGCGCAGTTCAGCGACCCGGTCAGGCGCTGGTTCGAGGCCTCCTTCGAGAGTCCCACCGAGGCCCAGGCCGGCGGCTGGCAGGCGATAGCCGGTGGCGCGCACACGCTGATCTGCGCCCCGACGGGCTCCGGTAAGACCCTCGCCTCCTTCCTCTGGGGCATCGACCGTCTCTCACGCATGCCGGAGCGGGGCGGCGGGGTGCGGATCGTCTACGTCTCGCCGCTGAAGGCCCTTTCCTACGACATCGAGCGCAACCTGCGGGCGCCGCTGCGCGGGATCGGGGCAAATATGCGGGCGCGTGGCCGTACGGCCACGCAAGAGGCAGGTGGGTTTGATGTCTCAGTCGGAATACGAACCGGCGACACGACGCAGGCCGAACGGCGGGCGATGCGCAAAACGCCGCCCGACATCCTGATCACGACCCCCGAGTCGCTCTACCTGATGCTCTCCTCGGGCGCGCGCGAGATCTTCGGCGGGGTCGAAGCTGTGATCGTGGATGAGATCCATGCAGTGGCTGC
>Ga0268264_10005156_pt1 | contig 11072 bp, 5 predicted proteins | sample KBSSwiS32_FD_190357 | JGI IMG/M metagenome (GOLD analysis project Ga0268264, IMG submission 190357) | Switchgrass rhizosphere microbial communities from Kellogg Biological Station, Michigan, USA - KBS Switchgrass S3-2 (SPAdes) (version 2) | ecosystem: Host-associated > Plants > Roots >... | reverse complement strand
TGATCGGCACAGCGAACGCCGGCGCGACCTCTTTCTGAAGCGGCGGCGGAGCGACCGGTGCCGCGAGGAAATCTTCGACCGACGAGAGAAGATCGGTCGGCAGTGTAGGCGGCGGCAGAGAGGTCGACGATGGGGGTGGCGGTGGCGGTGCCTCGAATTCCACCGCGGCGGGGGTCATGGGGGAGGACGGTAGGGGCGCCGGAGGAGCTTCGAGCGCGAGCGCCGGAAGAACCTCCGAGAGCGCCGTCGGGGCGGGCGGCGCCTCGAACTCCTCCTCGAAACGGAGCGCGAGGGGCTCGCCGTCCGCGGCGGTGGGCGGAATGTAGACCGGGTTGGTCTTTTCGCCCACCGAGGGCTGGGCGACCGGTCCACGGAGGGCTGTGCGCAGGCCTTCGCGGATCTCGCCCCAACTCGGCCGGTCGGCCGGCGATCGGCGCAACGAGCGCACGAGCGCCTGGCGCAGCGCCTCCGCATCCTCCAGCTCAAAGCTCACCCCCAGGGGCAGGGAAAGCTCTGGCTCGCCCCGCGAGTCGCTCTGAATCCCGATGTCGAGCAAGCGGCAGGCAATCCGGGCGAAAGAGTAGACGTCGGAACGGCCGTCGCTCGCGCCTCCGGCGAGCGTCTCGGGTGCCGTGCCCTCGACGCCGGGCATGCCGGCGATCGGCGGATGAAGGATGCGGGTGCCGAATCCGAGGAGCTTTGCCTGCTCTCCCGTGGTCGTGCCCGCGAGCCGGATGTTTTCGGGCGAGAGGTTGCCGTGGGCGATGCCGCTCTGGCTGAGCAGCTCGAGGCCATCGAGGACTTGCAGCAGGTGGGATAGAACTTCGGCCGGCGCCGCTCCCGTCAGCTCTTCGAAACCTCGGCCGGCGACCGGTTCGAGCAGGAGGAACGCTCCGCCGTCGGGCAGCATGCCGAAATCGAGCACCGAGGGAATCGTCGGATGGCGAAGCTTGGCCAACGCCGTCGCGGTCTGCAGAAAGCGCGGCATCCCCTCGGCGCTACGCCCGGGAGCGATCCGCTTGATCACCACCATCGCGCCGTTCGTGGCATCGGTTGCGGCGTGAACGCTGGTGAAAGCGCTCTCGCCGAGTTTACGGGTGATTCGGTATCGCTCTGAAATGTCGCGGCGTTCCGCCATGATCGTCGAGGACCTCGAAGCGAAGCTTATCGCCGAAAGTCTATATTGAGCCGCCGGGGCGCCGAGCCCCGCTGGGAAATGAGGATGGTAACCTACCTCTTTCGGAGGCGATTTCGCAGTGCGTATCCTCACCCAGGAAGCGATGCAGCTGCTGTTCGAGGTGATCGACGAGATTCCGCTCGATCGCGAAGCCGTGCAGGTTCCGCTCGCGATGGAAGGATCGGGCTCCGTCGCGCGGCTGAGCAATGGCAAGGTCGAGATCGTTCTGCCCGATACCGATGACCTGGGGGATTTTCTGGCGCGGCTTCCCGAACGGCTGGCGGCCTTCCGCGCCCCCGGATAGAAGTGGAGCGAGACCCCTATGCTCGAAATCGTCGACCACGGAAGCGTGCGCGAAATTCGATTGGCCCGGCCTCCCGCGAACGCGCTGTCGCCGGAGCTGATTTCGGCGCTCGATGCCGCGCTCGCCGAGGCGCCTCACGGTGGTGCGCGGGCGATCGTGCTCTCGGGGGCGCCGGGCCTGTTTTCGGCCGGCCTCGACGTGCCTCTCCTGCTGGGTCTCGCTCGGCCGGAGATCGAGATCGCCTGGGGCCGATTTCTTTCCCTGGTCCACCGGTTGGCGACTTCGCCGGTCCCGATCGCGGCCGCGATCACCGGCCACGCCACCGCCGGAGGGTGCGTTCTGCCGCTCTATTGCGATGCCCGCTTCATGGCCCGCGGCCGGGTGGGCAAGGACGGCGCGTTTCGGGAGTTCTCGATCGGGGTCAACGAGGTGGCCGTCGGTCTGCCGATGCCCTCGGTGATCGTTCCGGCGTTGGCACGGATCGTCGGCGAGCGCCAAGCCGAGCGGATGTGCGTGACGGCCGAGCTGCTGGCGGCGTCCGAGGCCTATCGCATCGGCTTGGTTGACGAGCTGCTGCCGCTCGAAGAGACGGTCGAGCGGGCGGTGGCCTGGTGTCGAGCTCTGGTCGAGCTGGCCCCCGGAGCGCTTCTCCGGACGCGTGCCCAGCTACGGGCGGGCCTGATCGCCGCGGTCGAATCCGCGATGGTCAAAGACGCCCACGTTTTCGTCGAGGATTGGTTCGGCGAAGAGGCGCAAGGCGCGCTGCGAGCCCTGGTCGCGCGGCTGGCGAAGAAGAGTTAGTTTTCGGCGGGAGGAGTTGCCGCTACCAGCCCTCGCGCTCGCGGAGCCGGGTCACGTGGGCGACGTGATGCCGGCCGTGCCAGGCGTAGAGTCCGACCAAGGAATCGAGGGTCACCTCGCCCAACTCGGGGTGATCGAGCGTCCGTTCGAATTCGCCGGGCTTCATGGCCTGGAGCAGCTCGAGCCAACGGTAGTGGAGCGCTTCGAGCAAGGTCAAAGAGACTTCCACGGGGGTGTTCGAGGTATCCGCCAGCCGTGCCCAGCCATCCTGGTCGTAGGGCTTGATCCGCGGCCGCTCCTCGGTCAAGGCCAACTTCAGTCGAATGTAGGCGTTCATGTGACTGTCCGGCACGTGGTGGGCAAGCTGGCGAACGGTCCAACCGCCGGGGCGATAGGGCGTATCGAGCTGCTCTTCGGAGAGCCCTTCGACGGCGGCGCGCAGCTCGGCCGGCGCGGCGGCGATCGCGGCGATCGCCTCGGCGCGTTCGTCGGGAGTCAGGCGGCTCTTCCGCTCGAGTTTGCCGATCGGGAATCGCAGGTCGGTCTCTAGGCTCATCGTATTCCTTTCAGTCGGCGGCCGCCTCGGCGCGCTCGAATGAGAATGGATCGGTTGGCTCGGCTGAATCGTCGGTTCTCTCGGCGGCGAGCTTCAGGCGGGCCTCGGCGGCCGCCGTCGCGTAGCGTATCGCGGCCGAGCGCGCGAGCAAGCCTCGCGCGCGGGTTTCCGCCCGTTCGAGGTAGGGGAGGGCACGCTCCCATTTTTCGGCGGCGAGGTAATGGGCGGCGAGCTCTTCGGTATGGCTCTCCAGATGATCCGCGGCAAGAACTTCGAGCGTCTCCGCCACCCGGACATGGAGCGCCCTTTGCCGCGCCGGAAAGACCGACGACGCGAGCGCTTCTCGCACCTGTTGGTGGGCGAACTCGAAGCTGCCGCGCCGGGCTCCACGCTGCCATAAGACGACGTCGGACGCGCGCCCGAAAGTCGACCAGTAGCGGATGCTTTGGCGAATGAGCCACCGCTTGAGCAGAAGCTCCAGACCGATTTCGACCACCGCGGGGTGCTCGTCGGCGGCCCTTTGCAGCAAATCGGCCTCGAAGGTCCATCCGGCGAAGGACGCTTGGATCGCCAGCCGGCGAATCGACGACGGCAGACGCCGCACCCGCTCCCCGAGCAGGGCTTCGAGATCGCCGCTTTCGGGCACGACCGCGGTCGCGAGCGACGAGGCGAGCTGCCAGATGCCGTTGTCTCCCGGCGTCAGCAGGCCTTCGTCCCAGAGCAGGTTGATCAGCTCCGCGAGCGCGAAAGGTAGGCCGCGGCACCTCTCGGAGAGCCAATGAGAGAGCTCGCCCGCGGAAACGTCGCCGACAAGTGAGACCGCGATCTCTTCGACCGCCCCGTCGTCGAACCGTCGGATCGTTACGTGCTCGGCGTCCTTCGCGATCGCGGAAAGGCACGGCCGCGGGTCGTCCGGCTCGATCGCTTCCGAGGCGATCAGGAACCAACAGGGGCGCCCGCGCAAGCGGGCGATCGCGTATTGGAGCAGCTCAAGCGAGTCGTCGTCGACCAGATGCAAGTCGTCGAGAAAGATCACCAGCGGCACGGTGGCCATGCCGAGCCCCGCGGAACAGAAGCCGGCCAGATAGTCGACCACCGTCTCGAACATCCGGCGCCGATCGGCGGCCCTTTTGAGCGGGGCCGGCGGCGGCAGCTCGGGTCGGCGCAACGCGACTTCGGGAAGCAGGCGCACCAGGTCGGCGAACTTTTCCGGCGCCAGTTTCGCGGGATCCGGTCCGCCGCCTTCCGCCGCTTCGTCGAACGCGCCGCGCAAGAGGTCGAGCCAGGGGAGGAAGGGCGACGGCAGCAAGGTCGGGCGACCGGCGCCGCGGAGCACGACGATCCGGCGCGAGCCGCTCACCGCGTCGAGAAAGGTGCGGATCAGTCGCGTCTTGCCGATGCCCGTCTCGCCTTCCACCACGGTCACCGGGGTCTCCCCGGAGAGCGTCCTCCTCCAGCTGTCGCGCAGCCGATCCCACGCGCCGCGGCGTCCGGCCAAGGGGATGATCGGACCGATCGGCTCGCCGTCCGCGATCGGAATTCCTTGCGTCGGCGCGTCGTCGCGAATCGACTCGTAGAGCTCCCGGGTTTCCGCGAGCGGATCGACGCCGAGCTCGCGGTCGAGCAACGCCACCAGGTCTTCGTACTCGGCGAGCGCCTGGCTGCGGCGGCCGGTCATGGCGTAGAACCGCATCAGGTTGCGCCGCGGCTCCTCGGCGAGCGGCTCGAGCGCGACGAGCCGCCGGGCGTAGTGCAGGCCGAAGCGGTATTCGCCGCGGCGCCGGTAGCTCTCGATCAACGCGCGGAGCGCCTCGACCGTCGCCTCCCGCAGGCGCTCCTGCTCGGCGATCAGCCACTCCTCGAACGAGCTGCTGTCGCGGACGAAAAAACCCGCGAGAAAGTCGCCCCGATACAACTGCACCGCGGTCGCCAGGTGATGAGGGTCCGCGGCGTCCCGCGAGGCGCCTCGCTTGATCGCCTCTTCGAAGGCGTGCACGTCGACCCATAGGCCGGCCGCGGGATTGATCCGGATGTCGCCGTGGCTGACCAGCAGCGGCGGGGTCGGACCATCCTTCCCGGGAAGCGCCAAGCGGAGGTTGTAGATCGCCTGGCGGAGAGCATGCCGCGCGCCTTCCTCTTCCTGCTCGGGCCAGAGCAATCCGGCCAGATGGTCGCGGCTGAATGCGCGCCCGGCCTGGCAGGCAAGGTAGACGAAGAGGGCGCGGACTTTTTGCGATTCGAAGCCGCGGACCTGGCGATCGCCGTGCCAGACCTCGAAACCGCCGAAGAGACGGACTCGGATCACGCCGCGTGAGCTCCGGATCGCCACCCCGGTGCTCGGAGGGCTGACTCACTCAGCGCGCTCGGCGGGCGAAAAAGCTCTGGGTTCACGAGTCGCTGGCTTTCTCGGATGTCGTTCGAAGGCTGTGAGAGCCAGGACAATTGATCCTAACTCACACCGAAGGCCGTTTGCGATCAAAAGAGAGGCCTTTGAGGTCCCTTCCTGACGAACCCCTGACGATCGGCGAAAATGATCGTGCCCTCAGCCGGATCTCTTGGTTTTTCTTAGGTTTAGAGTCTTTGCGGGCAGTTCTTTGTGTGAGTGCGCGAAGGTATTTGGACCATCGACGAAAGGGTTGGCGGAAATGAAAGCTCAAAGACAAGTTTGGCGGGCCGCATCCTTCTTGATGCTAGGGATTCTGGCGGCCTTTGGCGCCGCGCGAGCCCAGATCGGACCGGGGCCGTTCGCGGCGTTCCCGTCGCAGAGTGTCAAGGACGGGCGGTTCCTCGGTTTCGGTTGCGCGGGTCTCGCGACGTTCGAGCAGAGCATCCAAGTTGCGATGGCCGCACCCGCGGCGACCCCGACCTTCGATCTCAACATCTTCGATGGCGATACCGGTAAGCCCGGCTTCGGCCTTGGGCACTGGGATGCGGGTTCCCGGCAGCTGATCTACTCCCTGTACGCCGACCCGCTACGCACGGGCAGCACCGCGCCCGCCAACCTGGTCGGTACCTGGACCGGCAACGATCCCAATCCGATCAGCGGGCCGCTGTGGACCGCCTCCGCGACCTTCATGCCGGACAACGATTGGTGGGCGGTAACGGTAACCAACTCGCCGATCGCCCAGGCGCCGAGCGGCAACTACTTCTACAATCTGGTGATCGGCCTCGACGGAGCCTGCGGCATCGCCGAAGCTCTCCAGAGCAACATCAAGATCGCGGCCTCCAACCCGATGAGCTTCCGGACCCCGCATTTTGGCCTCGAGGGAGCGCTCCTGGAGGTCTTCAATGACGGCCCGATCATCTACCCCGGCCCGTTCCCGCCCCCGGGTGGGTTCATCTCGGCGCCAACGACCTACGACGGGACGTTCGAATTCTTCTTCACTTTGCCCGGCGGCGAAACCGAGTTGCGCTTGTTCGACGGCGACTTCGATTTCGGCACCGATCCTTTGTTTCCGACAGGGTATCCCTCCGGCGTTCCGCTCGCCCCCTGTTTCGACCAGGACGATCTCAACACTCCGGCGGACTACAGCGGCTTCCCGTTCTCGACGACGGGAGCCAACCCGGAAGGGGTCCAAGGCCCGGGTATTCCCGCGGACGACAACGACCTCGACGCGTTCCGTCGCGGTGAGCTGGATGATCCGAACCGGATCGGCTGCGTTCGCTATGAAGTTCATGACCCGAATGACAACAATGTGTACCGCAACAACAATCCTTCGGGCAGCTTCGAGTGGGAGCAGTTCGTGATTGCGACCGCGGCCTCGCCTTTCGCCGCGGATGCGGACTATGTGGTTGGGGGCGCGACGCTTCCCGGAGGGGTGTGGAAGGTCAAGATCATCGGTCTGGATCTGTCCAACCTGAACTTCTGGTTCGCCGATACGTGCGCGACGCGTCCGGCGCGCGATCCAAATCCGGGCGAAGATCCGGACGAGGTGCCGCGGGTTCCGGCTTGCTCGGATGAGTCGACCTACCTTTTGGGCGACTTCGTCTGGGCGGATACCGCGAACCCGGGGACTCTGGATCCGGGCGAAGCGGGCATTCCGGGCGTGTTGATGGAGTTGATTCGTCCGAGCGACGGAGCGGTGATTGCCACGGCGAAAACGGGCGACACCACAAGCCCGAACTGGCCGGCGTGCGTGGCGAACAACACGGGTACCGAAACCAACGGTCTCTACTGCTTCGGCATGGATGGGCCGGGCACCTATCAGGTGCGCGTTGCGGCGAGCAACTTCGCGCCGGGCCAGCCGCTGGCGGGCAGGTCGTCGACGACAGGGGGCGAGTCATTGACGCGCTCGCTCTCCACGGGCAACGTCTTGACCTATGACTTCGGCTATCGCGGTGCGCGGAGCGTCGGCGACCAGGTGTGGAAGGATCTCGACGGCGACGGAGTCCAGGAAACCGGCGAGCCCGGCATCAACGGCGTCGCCGTGCGCCTCTTCCTCGGCACCACCGAGGTGGCGAGCACGGTCACCGCGGGCGACGGCAACTACACGTTCGCCAACCTGCCCGAGGCCACCTACACGGTGCGCGTCGACTCAGCCACCCTGCCGGCCGGGTACACGCAGACCTATGATCTGGATGGGATCACCACGGCACACCAGGCGACCTTCGCCCTCACCGCCAGCCGGACGGACGTCGACTTCGGGTATCGCCCGCCCGCCACCTGCACCGCGGGCTACTACAAGGACACTTTCACCACCGCGAGCTTCTCGAACAACGACGGCACGCTCTCCTGGACGGGCGCGTGGATCGAGTCCGACACGGCGGGTGCGGGGGTCAGCAGCGGCAACGTGACGGTCGGGACCCCGATCGCCGGATATCTGATCCTGCGCGACTACCCGGACACGGGCACTCAACCGAGCGCGGCGCGGCAAGCGAATCTCTCGGGCTTCGCCACCGCCACGCTGAGCTTCGACTTCCATGTCCGCACTGCCGTCGATCCCGACGACGCGGTGACCGTCGAGGTGTCCAATAACGGCGGCTCCACTTACACCGTCCTGGAGGTCTTGGACGGGTACACCGGTACGGCCACGGATTCGCGCACCTACAACATCTCGGCTTACATCTCCAGCAACTTCCGGGTCCGCTTCCGGGTCAGCAACAACTACGGCGCCGGCGACGAGCTGTTCAAGGTCGACTTCGTCAAGATCGAGGGCACCTGCACGCCCACGCCTCAGACCGCCTCGATCGGCGATCGCGTCTGGTCCGATACCGACGGCGATGGAGTCCAGGATTCCGGCGAAACCGGCTTGAACGGCGTCACCGTTCAGCTCCTGAACGGTTCGGGCACGGTGATCGCGACGACCACCACCGCCACCAACGGCAACTACACCTTTGGCAGCCTGGCGGCCGGCAGCTACTCGGTCCGGGTCGTCAGCTCGACGCTGCCGACGGGAGTCACGCCGACCTTCGACCTGGACGGGACGGCGACCGCGCACATCACGGCCGTCACGCTCGCCACGGGCCAGGTCCGTACCGACGTCGACTTTGGCTACAAGCCGGCCGTGCCCTGCACGGCGGGTTACGTCAAAGACAACTTCAGCACCGCGAGTTTCTCGAACAACGACGGCACTTTGAGCTGGGCGGGCGCGTGGATTGAGAGCGACACGGCCGGAGCCGGCGTCGGCGGCGGCAACGTCACCGTGGGAACCCCGTACAGCGGGTATCTGCACCTGCAAGACAGCCCGGACACCGGGACCCAGCCGAGCGCGGCGCGGCAGGTCAATCTTTCGGCCTTCACCTCCGCCACGCTGCAGTTCACCTTCCATACCACGAGCGGAGTCGACGCCGACGACGCGGTGGTGGTCGAGGTGTCCAAAAACGGTGGCTCGACCTACACCGTTCTGGAGACCATCACCGGCATCACCGGGGCGACCACCGCCACCCGCAGTTACAACATCTCGTCCTACATCGCGAGCAACACCCGGGTTCGCTTCCGGGTGACCAACGCATACGGGGTGGACGACGAGTATTTCAAGGTGGACACGATCCGCATCGACGGCTCATGTACGACTCCGCCGCCGACCTGCACGGCGGGGTACTACAAAGACCTGTTCGACACGGCGAGTTTCTCGAACAACAACGGCTCGTTGAGCTGGACGGGTGCGTGGGTGGAATCCGACACGGCGGGCGCGGGGGTCAGCAGCGGCAACGTGACGGTCGGAACCCCGATCGCCGGGTATTTGATTTTGCGCGACTATCCGGACACGGGCACCCAGCCGAGCGCGGCGCGTCAGGCGAATCTCTCGGGCTTCACCTCCGCGACGCTGAGCTTCGACTTCCATGTCCGCACCGCCGTCGATCCTGACGACGCGGTGACCGTCGAGGTGTCCAAGGACGGCGGCGCTACCTACAACGTCCTGGAAGTCTTGGACGGCTACACCGGAACGGCGACGGACTCGCGCAGTTACAACGTCTCGGCGTACATCTCCAGCAATTTCCGGATCCGATTTCGGGTCAGCGCCAACTACGGCGCCGGCGACGAGCTGTTCAAGGTCGATTGGGTGAAGATCGACGGAACCTGCGCGCCTTAGATCAGGCACCGAAATGTAGCGGGGGCGGGTCGAAAGACCCGCCCCTCTTGCCGCCGGAAAAGATGCCGAAGCCCACTCCTGACGATTTCCTGACGATCGGCGAAAATTATCGCGCTCACGGACGGGCCAATCCTGTCGATCTCTTGGTTTTGCTTAGGTTTGTGAGTTTTGGCAGTCGACTTCTTGGTGAATATGCGAAGTTTTCTCGGATCACCGAAGAAAGGGTTGTGGAATGAACGCTCAAAGACAAGTTTGGCGCGCCGCGCTGTTCTTGGTGGCAGGAACTCTGGCGGCCTTTGGCGCCGCGCGAGCCCAGATCGGACCGGGGCCGTTCGCGGCGTTTCCGTCACAGGATGTCAAGGACGGACGGTTTCTCGGTTTCGGCTGCGCGGGTCTCGCGACGTTTGAGCAGAACGTCCAAATCAGCATGGCCGCTCCCGCGGCGACCCCGACCTTCGATCTCAACATCTTCGATGGCGATACCGGTAAGCCCGGCGTCGGCCTTGGACACTGGGATGCGGGTTCCCGGCAGCTGATCTACTCCCTGTACGCCGACCCGCTACGCACGGGCAGCACCGCGCCCGCCAACCTGATCGGCACCTGGACCGGCAACGATCCCAATCCAATCAGCGGGCCGCTGTGGACTGCCAGCGGGATCTTCATGCCGGACAACGCCTGGTGGGCGGTGACGGTAACCAACCCGCCGATCGCCCAGGCGCCGAGTGGCAACTATTTCTACAACCTGGTGATCGGCCTCGACGGAGCCTGCGGCGTCACCGAAGCTCTCCAGAGCAACATCAAGATTGCGGCTTCCAACCCGATGAGCTTCCGGACCCCGCATTTTGGCCTGGAAGGAGCGCTCCTGGAGGTCTTCAATGACGGCCCGATCATCTACCCCGGACTTTTCCCGCCCCCGGGTGGGTTCCTCTCGGCGCCAACGACCTACGACGGGACGTTTGAATTCTTCTTCACCTTGCCCGGCGGCGAAACCGAGCTGCGCTTGTTCGACGGCGACTTCGATTTCGGCACCGATCCTGAGTTTCCGAAAGGGTATCCCTCCGATGTTCCGCTCGTCCAGTGTGCCGACCAGGACGATTTCAATACTCCGGCGGACTACAGCGGCTTTCCGTTCTCGACGACGGGAGCCAGCCCGGAAGGGGTCCAAGGCCCGGGTATTCCCGCGGACGACAACGACCTCGACGCGTTCCGTCGCGGTGAGCCGGATGATCCGAACCGGATCGGCTGCGTTCGCTATGAAGTTCATGACCCGAACGACAACAATACCTACTTCAACGACAATCCTTCGGGCAGCTTCGAGTGGGAGCAGTTCGTGATTGCGACCACGGCTTCGCCATTCGCCGCGAACGCGGACTATGTGGTTGGGGGCGCGACGCTTCCCGGAGGCGTGTGGAAGGTCAAGATCTACGGTCTGGATCTGTCCAACCTGAACTTCTGGTTCGCCGATACGTGCGCGACCCGTCCGGAGCACTATCCCCCGAATCCGGGCGAAAGTCCGGACGAGGTGCCGCGGGTTCCGGCTTGCTCGGATGAGTCGACCTACCTTATCGGCGACTTCGTTTGGGCGGATACCGCGAACCCGGGGGTTTTGGATCCGGGCGAAGCGGGCATCCCCGGGGTGTTGATGGAGTTGGTTCGTCCGAGCGACGGGGCGGTGATCGGCACGGTGAAGACGGGCGACAC
>Ga0268264_10005152_pt1 | contig 11077 bp, 9 predicted proteins | sample KBSSwiS32_FD_190357 | JGI IMG/M metagenome (GOLD analysis project Ga0268264, IMG submission 190357) | Switchgrass rhizosphere microbial communities from Kellogg Biological Station, Michigan, USA - KBS Switchgrass S3-2 (SPAdes) (version 2) | ecosystem: Host-associated > Plants > Roots >... | reverse complement strand
TCAAAAAGCCAGCCTGGACAACACCGAGGCCACCAGCAGTCCGAAGCCGGTACCGAGGATATAGCCCAGCAGTGCCAGAAGGACGCCTACCGGCACCAGCGACCGCGAGTACGTTGCCGCCAATACCGGGGTGGCGGCCACGCCCCCAATGTGGGCCAGCGAGGAAATGCCGCACAGGTACAGATCGAAGTGGAACATCCGTGCCATCAGTGACAACAACACGGCATGGACGGCGATGATCGATACCCCGCACAGCAGGTACATCGGCGCCGCGGCGATGCCGTCGAAGCTGCTTTGCGAAGCGAGCACCGCCACCACGCTGATCAGCAGCGCGCTGGAGAGCGTGCCGGCGCCGGGAAGCCGGGCCAGCGGCGTATGCGCAGCGATCAGCCCCGCCACCGTAGCTATCAGGACGGTCCAGGTAGTGGGAGACACCATGCTCGACAAAGGCAGGCGATCGCCAAGCCACGCGGAGGCGGCGGCCACCAGCAAGGCGCCACCCAGCCACATCAGGATGTCCGACCAGTGCGCCGGGCCACGCACCACGGTTTCGGCCACCGCCATGTCGGCGCTGGAGGTGGCGCGCGTCCAGCGATTGAAAGCCGGCGCCATCCGCGCGACGGAAAACAGCACCACAACCCACATCGAGTAGCAAAGCGCATCGGTAAGCAAGGTGGTGGCAAGCGAAGTGTCGGACATGCCAACGGCCTGCTTCACCGCAATCATGTTGGCCGTGCCGCCCATCCAGCTGCCGCTCAACGAGGCCAGCGGCTTCCATGCATCGCCCGGCAGCCAGTGGCGGAACACCAGGTAGGTGAGGACGAAGGCCGCGAACAGGCAAAGGGAGGTGGAGAAAAACACCGCCAGCACCCGGGGACCCAATGCGATGATCGCGCGCAAGTCGCAATTGATCATCAGCAGGAACAGCAGCGCCGGCACCAGGCGCGACACCAGCATGCCTTGGGCTTCATGTATTTCGGTACTGGCCGACCAGAGCCCCGCCACGGAAAGAGCGGTAACCATGAGGTAGGTCAGCACGATCGGCGGCAGCACCTCGAAGATCTTCCAGCCGCTGCGCCGTTCCACGGCAGGCCAGAGGCCAGCGGCCAGGAGCATCACGGCAAGATACGGCCACACCGACTGGATCATGAGTCCCCTTTCGGTCCTTCGCTAAGCTAAGGACGCAGATGGTTAGGAATATCTATTCCTAGATAGTATGGCCGAAGCATAAATTATTGACCACGGTTTGCAAGCATGTTACACAGCCTCTTCGGGAGGCGGTGCGCGGCGCCGGCTAGAAAAAGGATTCCATCGGTGAACATGGCCAGTCGTCTGGGGTGGCTCCACGCCGCACGGGTTCGTGGCTTCCTGCAGGCTGGTGGTTTATTCCTGCTGCTGGGGGTGGCTGGGGTAGCGGGTGCTGCGCAGGAAAGTCCCGATGTCGCCCGCGCCATCGCGTTGATCGATGCAGGGCACTTCCACCAGGCGCAGGCCCTGATCGACGGCGACCTGGCCCGTAGCCAAATCGATGCATCCACGCGTGATGCTCTTTCCTTCCAGCGCGAGCGCATGCGCCGCATCCTGATCGACTTCACCCTTGATGCGGACGCCGTGAAACAGCGCGTCCGCAAGCAGATCCCCGACCTTACGGACGCCGAGTTCGCCAAATTCGATGCCGCCGGCCTGTTCGAGAAGCAGGTGATCGACGGCAAGACGCTGTATTTCAAGCGTTCGCCGGGCAACCTGTTCCGCTTGAGCCCGGAAGCCGTGGCCAGGCGCAAGGTGCAGACGCCCATCGTCGACAGCCCCAACCAAGTATTGAACGACTATCACCGCAAGGTGCGTGCGGCGGCGCTCGAAAGCCACGCGACCAGTGTGCTTCCGCATCGCGTAAGGGTGACGCACACGATCACGGTAAACGCCGATGCCGTGCCCGCCGGACAGACGGTGCGCGCGTGGATACCCTTCCCGCGGGTTATTCCCGGGCAGCAGGAAAACGTCCGGCTGGTGGAAAGCACGCCCGCCAGCGCGAAGCTCGCCCCCGAATCGGCCTTGCAGCGCACCGCGTATCTGGAAAAACCCGCGCAAGCGGGCAAGCCCACCGTTTTTGCCGTGACCTACGAGGTCACTCTCTACGCACGCTACAACATCATCGACGCGGCCAAGGTGACGCGCGAGAAGATCACGCCGGAACTTGCACCGTTCGTTGCCGAACGCGCGCCGCATATCGTCTTCACCCCCGACATGCGTGCTTTTTCCCGCCGAGTGGTAGGCAATGAGAAGAATCCCTATCGCATTGCCCAGAAGCTCTTTGCCGCCGTGGACAATATCCCCTGGGCTGGCGCGCGCGAGTACTCCACCATCAGCAACATCAGTGATTACGCCCTGCATGCCGGTCACGGCGATTGCGGGGAACAGACGTTGTTGCTGATGACCTTGTTACGCCTGAACGGCATCCCGACGCGCTGGCAGTCAGGATGGATGTTCTCCGATGGCACTTACGAGGACATCCACGACTGGGCGCAGGCGTACTTTGCGCCCTATGGCTGGGTACCGGTGGACGTGACCTTCGGCCGCCTGATGCCGGGTTCCCATCCAAGGCCCGGCGACGATGCGCTGGAGTGGTTCTACCTGGGTGGCCTGGACGCCTATCGCATCGCCTTCAACGACGACTACAGCCAGCCCTTCGTTCCGCACAAGCAGCATTTCCGTTCCGAGACCGTGGACCTGCAACGCGGCGAAGTGGAGTGGTCGGGCGGCAATGTGTATTTTGACCAGTGGGACTACGACTTCAAGTGGCAGGAAGTGCCGAATGCGCGGGCTGCACCACCACCCGTGCCATCGAAAGCTGCGACCACGACCGAAGCGGGCCTGGTGGATATCCGCAGCCTCATTCCCGACATGGGCGAGTCGATCCACTACGCAAGCACCGATAACTTTACCGGCGCCGTGGTCGACGGCTATCGCGCACCGAAGTGTTTCCTGTTGCGGCCGGCGGCCGAGGCACTGGCCCGCGTGGAGCATGCCTTGCGAAAGCAGGACATGCGTCTGCGCATCTTCGATTGCTATCGACCGGCACGGGCCGTGGCGGCCTTCGTCCGATGGGCCTCCAATCCTGATCAATCCACCCGGGCGGTGCATTACCCGAACGTGGCGAAATCTGCCTTGCTGGGTGAGTACATCGCGCCTGTGTCGGGTCACAGCCGTGGCGCAACGGTGGACCTCACCTTGATGCAGTGCCATGGCGGAAAGGATTGCGTGCCATTGGACATGGGCACCGAGTTCGATTTCTTCGACCCGCTGGCGCATACCGATGCGCCGGACGCCACGCCTGCCCAGCACGCCAACCGCCAGCGGCTGCTCAAGGCGATGGCGGCGGCGGGCTTCGAGAACTACGCGCCTGAGTGGTGGCACTACACGTTGAAGGACAACCGAACCCCGAACCTGATCTACGACGCACCGGTGGAGTGAGCCATGCACATGAAAGCCTGGTTAGTGTGTCTTGCTGCCGTGCTTATATGCAGTTGCGCAAGCGCGCCATCGCACCAGATGGCGGCCGTGGATGCGTTGATGCAGCGTTACCAGGGCAAGGTTCCCGGAGCCTCGCTGCTGGTGATCAAGGACGGCAACGCGCTGGTCCGCCGGGGTTACGGCCTGGCGGACCTGGAAACCGACAGGCCAGCCGGGCCCGACACCAACTACCGCCTGGCTTCGGTCACCAAGCAGTTCACCGCGGCCAGCATCCTGCTGCTGGTGCAGGACGGCAAGGTTAGCCTGGATGATCCCATCCGCCGCTGGTTGCCTTCGCTGCCGGCGACGGACGATGGCATCACCATCCGGCACCTGCTGACGCACACTGGTGGGCTGATCGACTACGAAGACATCATGTCGCCCGATACCCGGGTACCGCTGCGCGACGCCGACGTACTGAAGCTGCTGGAAGGTGAGCGCCGGGCCTATTTCCCGCCGGGGTCGAGCTATCGCTACAGCAATGGCGGCTATTCGCTGCTTTCGCTGGTGGTGGAGAAAGCCTCGGGCATGAGTTTCCAGTCGTTCCTGAAACAGCGGATTTTCCTTCCCCTGGGAATGACTAATACGCTGGCCTATGTCCAGGGCGGGCCGCCCGTACCAAACCGGGCTTTTGGCTACAGCCTGATCGATGGACGCTGGACGCGCACCGACCAGAGCATGACCAGCGCCGTGCTCGGTGACGGTGGCATCTATTCGTCGATCGACGACATGGCCAAATGGGACGCCGCCTTCTACGACAGCAGGCTTCTGAGCGATGAGTCCCGCCGCCTGGCCTTCCATCCTTGGACGAAGACCGACGATCCCACCATCGAGTACGGCTTCGGCTGGCGCATCACCGGCGAGACCGAATGGCATTCGGGGGAGACGATTGGCTTCCGCAATGTGATCGTGCGTTATCCCAAGCGTCATTTCACCGTGGTCCTGTTGACCAACCGCAATGATCCGGAGCCTTACCGCACGGCATTGGATATCGCTGACGTGTTCCTGGGAACGGGAACGCGCTAGGCGCCGATCCGCGACGACGCTGGTTGGCAGCGATCCCCGGTACGGCGGGCGCGATGCGCATGGCCTGATGGCAGCTCCCCAACACGGAGCTTCACCATGCTTCTGCCCATCCTTTCCGCCATAGCCTTGGCGACCGCGACAACCGTCGAATGGCCACCCACCCCGCAGCCCGCACCTGTGTATGTCGATGCGATCGAGTACCGGAGCGAGGGCGGCTGGGATGCTTTCTACGACCTCGAGCATCGGCTGGCCAAGGGCTTCTACGATGTTTGTGGCGACACTTTCTGCGAAGGCGAGTACAGTAATATCCAGCACTTGCGGTACCGATGTTCGGTACGCATCGCCGATGGCGTGATGGGCGAATGCATCTGGACCCTCGCCGGAAGCAACCAGGAGGTGAACCAGGCCTCGGGCAAGGTGGTGGTCGATGGACGCATCTGGCAATGCAAATCGCCTATCGTGCCCGGCACCACGATCGGCGAGTTCTACCGGGCGCTGGCGGGCCGTGAAGCGATCCACGCGCGATTGCCGCGTAGCAACCATTCGCTATACGACGGACTCGTCGACTGCGGGTTCTAGGGCTACCGCACGGGTGCCGACCCTGCCGGTCGGCACCCTGCCATCGGTACGGGATGGCAAGCGGCGGCCTCTGGTGCATCCTGCGGCAACTTCCCTGATGGAATCGCTCGCATGCGCCGCGCCGCCGTCTTCCTGTTGCTGGCCGTCCCCTTTGCTTCGGCCTGGTCGGCGACCAGCCCCGAGGCCGAGATCAAGCGCCTTTCCGAGCAATTTTCTGATGCTTCGGCCAGTGGCGACGCCGCCACTCTCGGCCGGCTGCTGGACGAACGCGTGGTCTTCATGAATGAAAGCGGCGAGCTCTCCAGCCGCGCCGATATCCTGGCCGGCACGCAGCCTCCGCCCGCTGGCCGGCACAATGAACTGCTACAGACCGACTGGAACTTCGTGCTGCAGGGCGACACCGCGGTCACCAGCTTTACCGACAACGGCACGTTCACCATTGGCGATGTCGTGACGCACGCGAGCTTCAAGTCGATCGAAACCTGGCAGCACAAGAAGGACGGCTGGAAGATGATCTCGAGCCAGACGCTTGCCGTGCTGGAAGATCCGGCCGCGGTCACCTTGCCCGCGGCAGACCTGGATCAGTACGTGGGTACTTACAACGCCGGCACGGCGGTCACGGTAAAGATTACCCGTACGCCGCGCGGCCTTGAGAGTTCCACCAACGGCGGAGCGGCCAAGGAGCTGGACGCCGAGGTGCGCGACGTGTTGTTCACCCCAGGCCAGCCACGCATGCGGCGGATCATCCAGCGCGATGCCGCCGGCCATGTGACCGGCTTCATCGCCCGCCGCGAAGGACACGACTTGCTCTACAAGAAGGCGTCCTGACGCTTACTGCTCGACCAACTCCACGCGCCTGTTCTTGGCCTTGCCTGCGTCGGAGTGATTACTTGCCACGGGTGCATAGGACGCCAGTCCCTTGGCCGCCAGGCGGTTTGCAGCGATGCCGTAGGTGGTCGTCAGCGCCTTGACGACAGACTCGGCGCGCTGCTGGCTGAGGGTAAGGTTGTGCGCCAGCGTACCGCTGTCGTCGGTGTGGCCCACGATGTAAACCTTGAGGTTCGGCTGCTTGTGCAGCAGGTCGCTCATCTGCTTGAGCGTGGGGTCGGATGCTGCGGTCAACTTAGCGCTATCGGTGTCGAAGGTGAGGCCGTAGAGGGCGATCTTGCCGTCGGCGGCGAGGCCTTTGGACATGGCGTCGGCGTCGACGGTGACCTGGCCCGTCGCCATTGCTCCGCTCTCCACGATGGTCACCAGCACGCCGACACCGGCGTTGGTGCCCGAGACCATCAGTCCGACGTCAACCTGTCCTCCATTGCGCTTCAATGTCGCGCCGAAATAACGCACGTCCCCGTGTGTCGACTGCAGGAGGTCGAGCATGGCGCCCCGGTGTTCGGTATCGGCGTCCAAGATGGTGCCTGAGTAGTCGCGCGAGAAATCGTAGCCACCGCAGTCCCGCGTCGCGGGCGAGCATTCAAAAAACGGACGGAATCCGGCACCCTCGAGCGCCTGCGTGTAGTTCGCCATGATCTCCACGGGTGTCTTGCCTGCGGGTGATTCATACGCGATGCGAGTGACCTTGCCTTTGACCACTCGCTTCAAGCCCGCCGCGTCATCCTTGAAGGGTGCGGAAGGCAACGAGACTTCATCGAAAGCTTGCGTGGCATAGCCCACGATTTTCGAGCCGGCAAACCGGGTAACGAGAGGATGGTCACTGCCCCCGGATATGTCGACGGCGCTAGCTGATGACACGTAAAAAAGCAAGGAAATAGCGCACACAGCAAAGGATTTGCCAAATATGTTCATGATTTCACTTTTGTGAAATTGCGTTTATAGGTCGTTTAGTTTCAGATGAAATTTGACTAGGCTGCCTAGCCGATGTTGTGAATCGGCCATCCTGAACGTTTTTTCTTACTCGTTCAAGATGTTTGATTTAACTCATAAATTTTTGCTGCCTTAAGACAAATTGGACACAATCTACACACATATCTGAACTAAAGCTGAATATTCTCGTTCACTGAAATAAATCCGATACCTGATGCGACAAATTTTGTCGTAAGGTGACGCTGCTGGTCACGTTTCGTGTTCTATCCGATGAGGGGCGTCGACGACAGCAGCTAACTAGCTGATATAACGCCGTTTTTTGCGATTGGCAAAATGGAGCGGGCTAGGGGGCAAGTTCTCACACTCGTAGCAGTGTCCGACTTAGCAAAAGGGGTTCAAACGCATGAAAACGACGATTCTTCGTAATGGCATCCGTGTCCGTCAGCGCGGCCAGGGCATGACCGAGTACATCATCATCACCGCGCTTATCGCTATCGCGGCCATCGCAGCCGTGGCTTACTTCGGCGGCACCGTTCGCGCCCAGGTGGGCGGCATGGCCCAGGAACTCTCGGGCAAGAATGCCCAGTCGAGCATCGGTGATGCGGGCAAGCAGTCCGCGGCTGCATCCAAGGAAGGCCAGGCCGACAAGGGCCTGAACAAGTACAACAACACGGTCGCGCACTAATCCCAGGGCCGATGGTGTCCGGTTCCGGACATCTCAACACGGCGGATCCACGTGGCCTTCTTCAAGAGGGCTGCGTGGAACCGTCGACCTTGGATTTGTAGACCGCCGGGCACCTGCCTGCCATGCAGGGCAGCAAGAAGGGGGCTAGATGATTACTCGACAGGGATCAAGACGGCAGGGTATCGCCCGGCCGCCCAAGGTGGCGTTTGCCCCCTCCCGGGCGCGTGGCCAGGCGCTCATCCTTTCGGTCATTTGCTTGTTGGTGTTCTGTGTCGGCCTGATCGTGCTGTTCAACACAGGGCAGGTTGTCAACAAGAAGCTGCAGCTCACCAACACCGCCGACGCGGCCGCGTACAGTGCCGCCGTACAGGAAGCCCGCGCACTCAACCTCATCGCCTACCTCAACCGTGCCCAGGTGGCCAACGAGGTGACCGTGGCGCAGATGGTGAGCATGCATTCGTGGGTCAATTTCATGATCAACGGCACGGACAACATCAAGAGCGTCGTTGAGAAAATCGGACTGATCGCAGACTTCACGATTGTCCTGGCCGAAGCAGGCGCCGCGCTGGAAGAGTTTGCGCAGGCCCTGCAGGAAATAAAGACCGTGATGATCGAGGGGCGAAACATCATGCAGTCGGCCTTCAGCGTCGCGACCGTGGCGCTGAGCGCCGCGAATGAAGCTTATTCGGGCGCATCCTTCCTGGTCGCCGAATCCCAGGTCGGTGACATACCCAATGTCGTGACCAGCGTGGTGAAGGCCAATACCGCGCCCGTGCCCGGCGGCACCGACAAGGAGGCGTCCGTCAGCACGCTCGGCATGGGTGTCCTGGTAAGCCAGGCGGAGCTCGCCACACGGCAATACATCAAGACCTACAACGTTCCCAGCGGCAACGCCGTGCACAACGCCGATGCCGATCGTTTGCTGAACGTGGTGATGGAAGCGCGCGATGGGTTTTCCAAGGACCGCAATACCGATGCGGCGAATCATGCCTTCGACATCAAGGTCAAGATTCCCTTTGTGATCGACCTCTTCATGGGTAAGCGCGGCGGCACTGATCTAATCAATTACAACCACTGGGTGGCAATGGATTCGCTGTCCTTCAAGTTCTCCCTTGGTCCGTGCACATTCTTCGGCGCATGCACCAAGGTCGACTTGCCGATGGCCTATGGTGGCGCGGCGGCCACGAAAAGCCCGAGTGCCAACTTCCAGAGCCTGGCCGACCCCGGCATCAACAACGGCCAGGGCTGGACATCGCCGTACGATATTGACAATCACGTCCACATCCCCCGCTACAACGGCGCCAGGGACAACAACAAGGCCGGCCAGAAGGCACTTAGCAACCCGGCGCAACCGAGCAACCGCTACGCGATCATCAGCGGCTACCTTGGACTGCATTCGTACGAAGACATCGCGAAGAACAAGGCGACGGTGCCTTACGGAACGACCGGTGACGTCGGACCGATCTTCAGCGTGGTCGTGGAGCAGAAGATGGCCGACGTACGCACCAGCAGCAACGTCGCGGGCATTGGTGGTCCGCCCGATTTCCAGGTGCCCGATAGCGCGCCGAATAATGCGATGACTGCCCTGGCATCTGGCCAGACCTACTTCGATCGACCGCGCACCTTGTTTCCGCGCGACGACAAGGAGCAGGAAATGGGCAACCTGTTCAGCCCTTATTGGCAGGCACGTCTGGTCGACACGCCCGAGGCGCTTAAGGCTTCGCTGTTCGGCGCCGGTGCGGTGGGTCTTTGAAGGAGGCAGTAGTAGTGCGAGCAGTATCGATCAAGCAAGCAAGGACCGTCGCAGCGGCATTGGCGCTGGCGTCCCTCGGCGCGTGTTCCAGCGGCGAGTCGGCGAGCGCCGCGGGCAATGACAGCAGCAGCGCGCCAGCGAAGGGTGGCGACTTCCCGAGCATGCACGTGGTGCAGACCGTGGTGATGCTTGCCGATGGGCAACCGCAAGAACAGGTCGAGTACCAGAGGGCGCTCGCGGTTTGCCAGAAGAGTGGCCTGCCTACGCGTGCCCTCGGTGCTGACGAAGTAGCGAAGGTGGGACAGCGCCGCGTCGAGACATGGCTCTCCGGCGGCCAGGAGGCCCGCCATACCGAACAGTGGCAACAGACATTGACGTCACCGTGCCAATTCAAGCTGGTCCACGAGGACAAGCTCGACATCAGCCATGCCGATGGCAGCGCTTGGACGTTGGATATGGCCGAGCACAAGGGACAGAAACAGAACAACGGCGCGCCGACCGCACCTGCACCCCTGGATTCCAGCGACGGCAAGCTCGATGACGCCGCGCGCCAGAGTGGTTTCACCACGCCTGGCAAGGACGCGGTGGGAGGTCAATCCTGCCAGATCTGGCAGTCGTCCTCGGGCGACCAGGCTTGTGTATGGGATGGCGGTCGCCAGTGGGGATTTTCGGCTGATGGCCGCGCGCTGGCTGGTAGCGACGGCCGTCCCGGCAGTGACGACGTGGTCGTGCTCTGGACGAAACCTGCCAAGGGCACCGGCTGGCAACTGAAGACCGACGAGATGAGCGTGGGTGCGAGCGTGGGCGACGCCCCATTCAATGTTCCGGCCAATGTGGCGGTGGACGCTACGCAATAGACAACGGATGCTGGGAGGGGGCTATGCAGACAAGCCGTTCGAACATGGCGCTGGGCGCGTTCCGCCGCGGTACGCGCACGTCCCAGCGTGGACAGAGCCTTGCCGAGGTCGCCGTCGCCTGCATCGTGCTGGTGCCGATGTTCCTGATGATCGGGCTTCTTGGCCAGTACATGCATCTGCACGTGCAGACCCAACAGGCCGCCCGGACGGCTGCCTGGGATGCAGCCGTGCATCCGAACCTGGTGAAGAATGCCTTGCCTGCCACGGCGGGCGAGCAGAACCGCTTCCTGGCCTGGCAATACGGCACGACCGACGTCGCACTGAAGACCAATCCGGCCGCGACCACCAAGGTGGGCGACACGATGTTCACGACGTTCGCCGGTCGCGACCTGGTGCTCGCCCGCAATGTCACGCTGACCAAGTACACCGACACCGAATCTCCCGCGGTGATGTCCAAGGCGCTGGACAAGATTGGCGGGATCACCAGCAAGATTGGGCTGGGGAGTTTCCCGCCAGATCGCGAAGGATTGATCTCGGCCGAAGTCCACGCCAAGCCTGAGCACATCACCGACACCAGTGGACAGGCGCTTCCCTTCCTTGATCCGCTCGATCACATGGACCTGGATTTCTACGGCCGTACGGTGCTTCTGGCCGATGCGTGGGATGCGAACGGGCCGGGTGAGGCAGCCGACGGCTCGCCTCAGAACGATACGGCGCGAAAGGTGCGCGCCGCCATCTGTCCACTCACGCCTGCCAACTACCTTGGTGACAAGGCCGATGCCTTGGTCGACAAGGTTCGTGTGCTGCTTCAGCTGCCGGTGATCTCCGAGCTCGCCGGGTTTT
>Ga0268264_10005151_pt1 | contig 11079 bp, 11 predicted proteins | sample KBSSwiS32_FD_190357 | JGI IMG/M metagenome (GOLD analysis project Ga0268264, IMG submission 190357) | Switchgrass rhizosphere microbial communities from Kellogg Biological Station, Michigan, USA - KBS Switchgrass S3-2 (SPAdes) (version 2) | ecosystem: Host-associated > Plants > Roots >... | reverse complement strand
CGAACCACGGGAAGCAGCTGGAGTTGAAGGTCCGCAAGGGCCCGTACGGTGGTGCCGGCTCCACCTGGGAGGCGGGCGCCAACCACGTCATCTCGACGCCGATCAGCGGGCAGACGTACACCTTGTCCTTCCAGGGCGGGTTCTAGTCGGGTCTTCATCGGGAAGGCGTTGGTGCCCTGAGACGACCTCACCGACTCGGGGGAGCCGCCTCTTCAAATTTCAACCGTTACGGGGGCACTCCCGGACTACCTGCATGCGTCCGGTAACTCTCGAGAAGAGCCGAGTGCGGGAAAGCTGCATGCTCGGATCTGTGAGAGCGAAGCCGAATGGCTGAGCGACTCGACCACTCCCCGGCGCTCACCATCGCCTCTCAAGCCTGGGCGGCGCCGGGCGTGTCGATGTAGTGTTCGGCGCGGACTCGGCCGCGAGGTCTCTGGAGCACCATGAGCGCTCTGATCATCCCGTGCTATGTGAAGTCCGAATGGGACCTCCGGTGCCTCCGTCGGTTGCTCGACAGCATCCAGGCGCAGAGCCAGCCTTTCGAGAGGGTGTACCTGGTCGACGATGCCAGCCCCCGATCGTACGACGTTCCACATCCCCTCGTTGAGCGAATCACGCTTGAGACGAACGGCGGGCCGGCCCGGGCGAGGAACTTGGGCGTGTCGAGGGCACTGAAAAGCGGCACCGACATCATCCTGTTTACCGATCACGATTGCATCCTCGACCGAGAATGGAACGAAAAGATGTGCTCGTTCCTTGCGCGCGGTCAGTTTGCGGCCGCAGGCGGGATGACCTGGTCATGGGGGAAGACGCTGCTGGATCGCTACCACGAGCTCAACGGGACCCTGGCGGGGAAGTGGCTGCTGCCCGAGCGCAAGGAGCTCTGGTACATGCCGTCTCTCAACTTCGGGATGCGGGCCTTCGCCGCGGAGGAGTTTCCCTTCGACGAGCGGTTTCCGACGGCCGCGGGCGAGGACGTCGACCTCTGCCTGAGGCTGCGGAGCAAGTACCGGATCGGTTTCTGTCCGGAGGCGAAGCTGTGGCACGACTACGGCTACAGGAGCACGGTGACCGGCTTCCTTCGGTTTCTTCGTCTCTTCAAGAAGTACAAGAGCTCCAGCGCGACGCTCTACGAGGGTCACACCGTCCTGATGTGGGACGCGTCCGAGTCGATCTACGCAGGGAACATGCATGAGCCTCATCTATAGACTCAAGGGCGAGCAGCCGACGTTCATGCACGGGCTACACGACTATCTCGGGGAGATCGGGCCGTTCGTTGCGCGGGTCAGGAACCCCCTCCTGAAGCTGCCGATGCTGGCCCTGAAGTCCATCGAGTGGTCCATCTATCGGTGGCACAAGACGCCGATCCGCCGGTTCTACGGGGTGAAGGGCAACGAACTGATCTACATGATCACGAACGCCTGCAACGACAGGTGTCCGAAGTGCGCAATCTGGGAGAGGCCGGAGCCGCGGACCCAGCATCTGCCGGTGGAAAGGTTCCTCGAGTGCCTGCGCAGACTGCACCAGAACGTCTACCAGGTCACCCTGACCGGTGGGGAACCGCTCCTCTTCAAGAAGGACGTGATGCTGATCGCGGAGGAGGCGCGCAAGCTCGGCGTGCCCATGGTCACCATCACGAATGGGAGATTCCTCGATCAGACATTTCTCACGCGCTACAAGGGGCTTGGGCACATCCTTGTCGTGTCGGTAGACTCAGTTGATCGCGACAAATGGAATGAGTTCCGCGGGACCAAGAGCTTCGATGTCGTCATGCCAAGGATCATGCTCGCCAAGCAGATCCTGGGCAGCCAGCTGCGTATCCAGTCGGTCCTCTCGCAGGAGTCTGAGGCGGAGGTCGCGAAGGTCGCTGCGTGGTGCCGGGAACAGGGACTCCAGCACAACATCCAACTCTACCAGGACTTCGGCACCGTCTTCTGGCGCAGCACGCGGACCACCGCGGAAATGGCGGACGATCCGGTGCCTTGCGCCGCCCGTAAGAACATCTGCATCTATCCTAACGGTGACGTCGTGAAGTGCTTCGACCACCGCAGGATCCCGGTGGCCAAGGAGCCACTCGGCAACATCGCCACACAGGATATCATCGAGATCCTCTGCGGGAAGCATTCGGTCGAGGTGTCGCGCGCCATGAAGACGTGCAACCTTCCGTGCAAGCAGATGTCCTGCAACAGACCACAGGCTCTGCTGTTCAAGTGAACGCGCCGCTCCCCGACGTCCTCGTGCTCCGCGGCGCCCCGGGCGTCGGGAAGTCTTCGGCCGCGAAGTGCCTTGCTTCGTTGTTCCCGGGCGGGGCCAGGGTCGAGGTCGACCTGCTGCGGAGAATGATCATCTCCGTCGACTGGAAGAACCAGGAGGAGCACATCCGCATGCTCGACGCGGCTGCCGGCTTTGCGAACGACCTGGCCAGGTTCGGCTTCCGTCCGGTCATCGTCATCGACACGTTCAGCGGCGACAAGTTGCCCCGTTTTCTCGACGTACTGCGGCGCCTGCACGCCGCACGGACTTTCCGCGCCTTCGCCCTGCACGCCGAGGACGAGGTATTGCGCGGGAGACTGGCTCTGCGGCCGGCCGACGAGTTCAAGGACTTCGCCATCAGCTGCAAGCTGAACGCAGACGTCTCACGCTTCAGGTATCCCGGCGAACTGCTGATCGACACGAGCTCGCGATCTCCGGAGGGGGTTGCCGCGATGATCCTCGACGCGCTCACGCGAACATCCCGGCGAGGCGGGGCAGGTTCAGGATCCCCGTGTGTTCCCTCGGCGATCGAACCGTGACGTGGTCGTCTCTCTCTGGCGCCGAACAACTTTCAGCTTTCTTGGAGTTGATGTGGGTCGATCTTGAAGCCCACGAGCGCAGATCTCCGAGGGGAAACGCGGGCTGGGAGAGGCCAAGGGTATGCCATTCGGTGACCGTATCCGACGGCAAGCCAGCGCTTGTGGCGGGCATCAAGGCAGGCGGCCTCTCCCCGAGCACGCGGATGACCTCGCCAGCGTGTGCCATCCCCGAGCAATCGTAAGTCCTCGCCGGAGCCCGTCGTGACGGTGCCGGGCGTGCTGATCTGAAATGGAGCCGCGCGAAGCCTGTCGACGGGAAGCGTCGACTAGGGCGCGCTGGGAGCCCCTCGGGCGGGCCGGCTCAGGCGGCGGCTTCGTGAGGTAGCGGCAGCCGCTCGCCAGCGAGCGCGGCCCGGACTGCGCGCCGGAGATACTCGCGCGGCTCGCGGCCGGCGAGCTTCGCGCTCTCGAGGAGGGTGTAGAAGAGCGCGGCGACCTCGGTGCCGCGACGAGAGCGCGAGCCGTAGTGGTTCTTGCGACCGACGACGGGCCCACGCAGCGCGCGCTCGGTGGCGTTGTTGTCGAGCGGCACCGTCGCGTCCTCCAGGAAATGGAGGAGCCCGGGCCAGATGCCGCCCATGTACGCGATGGCCTTCCCGAGGCCGCTCTCCGGCAGCGGCCGCTGCTCGAGCGCCCACTGGTGAATCCGCCTCACCACGTCCTTTGACTTCTCGCGCCGCAGCTGCGCACGGAGCTCGTCGCCGGGTGGGCCCGTCGGACAGCCCGCCTCGATGGCGTACAACTCCGTGATGAGTGCGAGCACCTCAGCCACCTGCGGGTGCGTCGTCTCGCACTCGAGATACTTCCGGCGGACGTGCGCCCAGCAGTGCGCGAGCCTGAAGCCGGCGCCCTGCCTCTTCAGGCTCTGATACGCGCTGTAGCCGTCGGCCATGACGGTGCCCGTGTACTCGCCGAGCACCTGTCGTGCTGCGTTCGCCGAGCGGCTGTCGAGGATGGCGTAGAACACCGCCTCGCTGCTGGTGAGCGCCCACGCTTGCCACCGCGTCTTCTCCTCGGCGGGCGCGCCCATCAGCAGCCAGCGCGTCTCATCGGCACCGACGACTGGCTGGGCGAGCACGTGCTTCTGGATGGCGAGGTACGCCGGCTCGAGCAGACCCGCCAGCCGCTCGAGGTAGTCCCACAACGTCTGGCTCTCCACCTCGAGGCCCTCTCGGGCGTAAATGCGCACCTGCCTCTCCAGCGGCAGGTGGTCCAGGTACTTCTGGATGGCGACGTCGGCGGCGAAGTCGATGGAGTACCGGGCGCCCTCGAAGAGCTTCTGCGGCCCGAGCGCCGTCTCGACGCAGCCTCCGCACTTGCACCGGTACTTCTGCCGCTTGTGCTTGAGGACGACGAAGGTGCGGGCGAGGACGTCCACCTCCTCGGACTCCTCGAACTGCCCCTCCCACTCGGTCAGCTCTCCACCGCAGGAGGGGCACTTCTTGTCGGCTTCGTCGAGGCGGTGGACGTGCTCCATCTCGGGCAGCGCCCGCTGCTCCTTCCGTCCGTGGCCCGTCTGCGGCTTCTTCTCGCTCGCCTCCGCCGGCTCCGGCACAGGGCGCTTCTCGCTCGACGGGCCGAACAGCGCCCGGTTTCTCGTCTGCAGCTGTCGCTCCAACTCCGCGAGCTTCAGCTGCAGCACGGACGCGTCCTGGCCCTTCGCCTGCGCCAGCTCCCGCATCACCTCCGCGAGCTTCTGCGTGAGACGGCGGTTCTCCGCCTCCAGCATCAGCGCTGCCTGCCGCAGCTTCTCCACATCCTGCTCGCGCTCAATCACCACGAGAAGGTTATCGCGCTGACGCGCTCGGAGTTGATCAGCGCGGCGCCACCGCGGTGTTCGGCAGCAGGGGCGCCGCCGTGTATGGCGCTGGCGACAGCGGCTGCTTGCCGACCAGCTCGCTGCCCTCGAGGAAGAGCGCCAGCTCGCTCATGGTGAGCTTCAGCGTCTCTCCGTCGCCGCGCCTCCACGGCGCCGCGAAACGGCCCTTCTCGAGGCGCTTCGCGTACAGGCACAGGCCGGTGCCGTCCCAGAACAGCGCCTTCGCGCGCCTGCGGTCGCGCCCAACGAAGAGGAACACGTCACCCGAGAGGACCTCGAGTTGCATCCTCTCCACGACGAGCACGCTCAGCGTGTCGAACGACTTCCTCTTATGCGGTGCTCTGCATAACCGGAATTATGCCGAGTCCGCCGTTATGCAGAGCTGACCGCCGCGCCGTGGCCCAGTCCGAGGAGAAGACCGGCGCAGCGGCTCCGCATAATCATGTGCCCTTCCGCGAGGGCCTCAGCGAGGCGAGCAGCTTGTCCGGGGCTCGGAACCGACCACGGCGGAGCGCGGGCGGCAGCACTGCGTCGATGGCCTCAAGCTTCGCGGTCGGATCGGCGCGCACGTAGATCTCCGTCGTCTGGACGGTGGCGTGGCCCAGCCAGAGAGCGACCTTGCGAATGTCGCGTGTCGCCTCCAGCGTGTGCATCGCGCAGCTGTGGCGAAGGACGTGCGGTGACACGCGCTTCTTCTTGAGCGATGGCGTCATCGCCGAGGCGGCCTGCACGTGCTTGGACAGGATGTGCTCGAATCCATCTCGCGTTAGCGGCCCGCCCCGGGCATTCAGGAACAGCTCGGGGCAGGCAGCAGTTCCACGTAGCGCGAGCCACCCACGCAGCGCCTTCGTCGTCGTCTTCCACAGTGGGAGCACGCGTTCTCGGCGCCCCTTACCTCGCACGTGGATGGCGGGCTGCGGCTGAAGTGCGACGTCGTCAAGCCTCAGCCCGACCAGCTCGGAGACGCGAAGTCCAGCGGCGAAGGCAAGATGCAACATCGCGCGATCGCGTACGCCATCGCGTGCATGTGGATCGGGGGCATCGAGCACGGCCTGCATCTCGTCCCGGGTGAGATAGCCGACCAGCCTCTGGTCGGTCTTCTTCGAGGGAATGGCGAGCAGGCCATGAGCTTGCTGAACGCACGACGGTACGCGGAACTCGATGAAGCGGGCGAAGGACTTGATGGCGGCGAGGCGCGCGTTGCGCGTGCGAGCACTGTTGCCTCGCGTCGTCTCGAGATCGTCGAGGAACTCCAGCACGAGCGGCACGTCGAGTTGCTCGAGCGCCAGCGAGGACGGCTGGGTCCGAAGCCGCTTCGACGCGAAGGTGAGCAGCAACTGGAAGGCGTACGCGTACGCATCGCACGTGTGCGGGCTCGCGTGACGCTCTCGGGGGAGGCGCTCGCGCAGGAACGCCGTCAGGTGTGGCGCGAGAGGCGTCATCGGCTACCTCGCCGCGCCAAGGACTCGCTCTGGGCCGCGACATCGGCGAGCAGCCGTGGGGTTGCCTGCAGATACCAGTACGTGTCGAAGAGGTGCGCGTGTCCGAGGTACGTGCTGAGCGCCAGCATGTGCCGGGCGACGGCCTCGACGTTGCTGGCACACTGCTCGAGTGAGCGGACCGCGAAGGCGTGCCTCAGATCGTGGATGCGCGGGCCTCGCTGACCAGCCCCAGGGTGGATGCCGATGCCGCGAACGAGCGCGAGGAAGGTCGAGATGACGGTCGGGTACCGCAACCCGGCTCTACGCTCGGAGAGGAACACCGCGTCATCGGCGCCTGCGAACTTGGCGCGGACCGCGAGGTACGAATCGAGGGCGCGACGGGTCGTCGGATGCAACGGCACCAGTCGGCTCTTGCGGAACTTCGTCTGTCGAATGACGAGCCCTGCCGTCGTGACGTCGTCGAGCTGCAGCCCGATGGCCTCCGAGATCCGCAGGCCGGTGGCGGCGATGAGGCCGAGCATCGTGACGTACATCCTCGGACGCAGGGAACCCCGTGGGCCGAGTGCGCTCGCGGCCTTCAGCAGCGCGCGAATCTCCTGTGGCGTGTAGATGTATGGCGTCCGCCGCGGCGCCCGCTTGCCGAAGACACCGGCCGGCGGAATCTCGTGGCGCGGATCTTCGGCGTGCATCAGTCGCGCGAACCGACGGATCACCTCGAGTCGGCCGTGGCGCGTGCCCGCGGAAGGACCTCGGCCAGCCCACTCCAGCGCCGTGGCCGCGCGCAGGACGTCTTCGCCCTTGGCCTCGGCGAAGCGGGCGTAGTCGCGCAGGAGGATGCTCTGCTTGCGAAAGAGGTAGCCCGTCGCACGGTGCAGCGCGATGTGGCGCTCGACGATCGTGCTCAGCATGCAGCACCTCTGGGCCACGGCTGAGCCACCTGCTGAAGCATCGCGACGTCGACCTTCGCGTAGTACGCGGTCGTGTCGGGCGAGCGATGGCGCAGGACCGTCGCGATGGTGTCGAGCGAACCGCCGGCGCGGAGCATCGCTGTCGCGGCTGAGTGTCGAAGGAGGTGCGCTCCGCGGCTTGGTGGATTCTCAATCCCCGCGCGCTTGAGCGCGACGCGAACGACGTCGGAAATTGTGACCGAGGAGGCGAAGGGACGCGTCGGCGCATAGACCGTGAGGAACAGGCGCTCGCTGCTCGACCTCGGCCGTCCGTGCTCGAGGTACGCGAGGATGGCATCGCCCACCTCCTGGGGGAGCGGCAGTCGAACCTCGCGCCGTCCCTTGCCGTGCACCCCAAGGGTGCCGCCCCGCCAGTCGACATCGTCCATGGTCATCTTGACGATGTCGCCCGCGCGAAGGCCCAGCCTCGCGAGCAGAAGCAGGATGGCGTGGTCGCGTAGACCGTGGCCTGTCGTCAGATCACAGCTCTTCACGACACGCTCGAGGTCTGGCGCCTCGAGGTAGCGTGGCAGCGACGAGAGCCGCCATTGCGGCACCGTCGGAACGCAGTGCTGGATGCCGGAGTGAACGCGGCCTTCAGCGACAAGGAAGCGGAGGAACGCGCGGATCGTCGTCACCGCCGAACGCGTCTCGCCGCGCCCCACGTCGCTGAGCTGTCCGATGATGTACGCGCGGATCGCGGCCACCGTGTACTGCCTCGGGTCTTCGCCGATGGACTCGAGGAACGGCTGCAACGTGCTCTGGTAGCGAGCGGCGGTGCTGGGAGCGACGCCCCGGTGCCGGAGCATCCAGTCCGCGAACCGATCCGAGATCGGCGCGTACCTCGACGTGGTCGACACCGGAGCCGCCGCCGGGATCACGCCGCACGCGCGCAGGTGGACCAAGAGCAAGCGCACTCCGGCAAGGGCGTCGCTGAAGATGCCCTTGTTGCCCTTGGTGCACTTGCAGCGCGGCAGATGACGCCCGAAGCGCACCAAGACATCGTCGCCCCACGACGCAATGTCGATGCTGCGGCGATCGGCCCACCGTCCAACGTGGTCGGCGGCGCGAAGATAGCCGCGGATGGTGAGGGGCGAGTAGCCCGCCTCGGCGAGCGCCGTCGAGAAGCCGTCGATGTACGGCCCGACGCAGGTGGCGCGTATCTGTGCGAGCCGCCACGACGCTTCGAAGTAGCTGCTAATCATGAGGTCTCCTTTGCGTCCGCCGGTATGGCGGATGGCAAAGAAGGCTCACGATTATGCAGAGTTGGCCAAGAGCCTCATTGCATCGACGTCGAGGAAGAATCGACGGGGGTCGACGCGGAGAGCCCTGCTGTTCCGCATAACGGCGGACTCGGCATAATTCCTCATGTCCACCGGCATGCCGTACGCGTGCACCGTGAGTCGCCTCGTCGAGCCAATCACCCCAGCCTCCGGAGCAGTTCGGCCAGGTCCGCGACGTCCAGGCCCTCGATGCGAAGGCCGTGCGGGCCGTGCACCACGAGGCGGCGGGGCGGCGCCGGCTCGTCGGTGATCTCCACCTTCCGGAACCTCTGGGCCTGGTCCTCGGCGGCGAGCCATCCACGAAGGGTGTACCGACCCACACCGAGCTCCTGCGTCACCGTCTTCAGTCCTGCGCCGGCGGCGAGCCTGTCGCGCGCGTAGGCGATCGCCGCCGTCCGCAACTCCGGCGTGTACCGCAACCTCGGGCCGATGGGCCCGCGGCGCGCGATCGCCCGCCGGAGTTCTGCCGCCCGCCTCTCGAAGTCCATCCGCTCCTCCATGAAGGGCGGGGACCTCGGCACATCTCTCTCACGTCGTCAGGACGGGCTCCGGCGAGGACTTACGGCGGAGCATCACCTCGGACACCCGGACTCTCTCCTCAGCAACCTCCGACCGCGAGCGCTTTTTCTTGGTGGGCTTGGGCATGCCCCCTGGATGCGCTGACGGCCCGTTCTGAGGTGAGCAACGGACGGTTGAGCAGGCTGGGTAGCCCGCTCACGGGTGGACCGTCAGGGCGTTGGCTTCTTCGACTCAGCGGCGATGGGGCGATAGCACTTATCGCCTTGCCGGAAGAGGCGCCCGCACGGGGGCGTCACGTCTGCCTGAGCGGCCCAGCAGTTGCCGTTGATGGCCACCTCACCCAGCCCTGTATCGCACGGTGCCGCCTTCTGCCCTGGCAAGGTGAACTTGGGGATGGGTTGGTCCAAGGGTTTCTCACCCCACGCCGCGGGCGGGTCGAGCAGGCTCCGTGGGTCGAAGCGCACGGGGGCATCGCCCGCTCCAGGGCCGAAGACGACCACGAACGGTCCGGGCTGGGCCGCGTTCGCTCGGCGAGGCAAGAGCTGCGCTCCCAGCAGGAGGACGAGGCACCCCACCAGTGCCACCGACCCGGCGGAGATGGCGGCTTGTTTCCTGGAAGCACGGCTGAGGCCCTCCGCGAGTTGCTGGGAGAACCTGACAGCCCGCTGGCTGGCCTTCTCGTCAATGGCCTTCACCAGCTTTGGGGTGAGTTCGCTGGCCGACTTCTCCACGAGCTTCTGGCCCAAGCTGGTGAGCCGCTGGCCGGCCTTCTCCTCCAGGGCCTCCACCAACTTGAGGGCGTGCTCGCTCGCCGCCAGCCGCTCTCGCAGCTCGGCCGCGAGCCGCTCCATCTCCTCGCTAGGCGGGTCGCCGTGGAGCGCCAGCAGCCCCCTGGTGACGATCTCCGTCTTCCGCTCGTGCCCGCGCCAGGTCGGCATGCCCTCCACGGCGACGGCGACCTCGGGCTCGATGGCGTTGTCGGCTCCGGGCTTCGTCTTCATGGAGAGCTTGGTGTGCGAGATGTGGAAGCGCGCCATCTCGGGCAGCTCGGAGAGGTGCTCCGCCGCCTTCGCGATCCCCCAGCCTTTCGCCTCCAGCAGTAGCCGGGCTTCCTCGTAAGTCTCCAGCAGTCGAACCATGTCGATCCCCTCCGGACGGCCGGACCTTACATCCGGGAGGTCTTCTTCGCGCACTCCGATCCGGCCAGCGATGATGCATCAGAAGCTCGGGCTTGAGGCGCGGAAGAATGCCGACTGGACCTGGAGATCAAGCCCAAACTTTGGGTTTGTTTGCCTCTTGAGCGGACTCTCGATTTCTACCGTGAGCGGCAGGGAATCAGCCGCAGGGCTTCACCGTGAGGTCGATCTCGCGGAGTTTGAGTCGCTCATCAAATGATGGGTCTGTAGATAGCGAATCGGACCATAGTGCGCGAAAGATCGCCTAGAGCCCTCGCTGCCTAGCTGATCGATGCGAAACACTAACACCCGACAGCACGCGACCAAGAACGCGCATGCAGAGAGGAATGCTCCGAGGGGCCCGACACTCCTTGCCGGCACCTCGATAGACATTGGGTCTCGATCCCAACTAGCAGCTATTCTGCTCAGCGTGGCGCGGTCACGGCTGGATACGCCGCATCTGGGGAACCAGACATCAAACTCGTGGCGGTATTGGACAGCATTCCTGACCGTGCTTAACCAGGCAATATCTGATGCATTTCTCGTAAGCACACCCCGCACTTTTCCCAGCGTGATCGTTACATTCTGAGCGTCACGAGCGGGCAGCCTTCCTGCCAAAACCTCTTGCTCAAGGCGCTCAATTCTCAAGGCCAAGACTTTCCAGAACGTCTCATGGGTACCACCATGGCCTGCGCCGAGGTGCTCGAATCTGAGCGAAGAGGCGGCGCTTGTGGTCTCCGTTTTGTACAGACCACCGTGCATCAATTCAACCCCGTACGCCTGCAAGACTCCCCGCAACAGACCAACTCGAGGACCATCCACATAGGAGCAAGACGAACCCAAGGCACGAAGGATCGAGTGTGCCGCATAAAATGCTGCATAGTATGTCTTCACGAGTGCCCACGGCATCAGATTCGCGTCTACGAGGGCGTGCCGCACGTCGTGGTACGACTGAAACGAAGCGCATGCGAACCGCGCACACTCATAGGCAAGAAACGGCGACACGCTATCAGGGACCCTGAAATCGAACTCCCAGCAACCT
>Ga0268264_10005148_pt1 | contig 11081 bp, 9 predicted proteins | sample KBSSwiS32_FD_190357 | JGI IMG/M metagenome (GOLD analysis project Ga0268264, IMG submission 190357) | Switchgrass rhizosphere microbial communities from Kellogg Biological Station, Michigan, USA - KBS Switchgrass S3-2 (SPAdes) (version 2) | ecosystem: Host-associated > Plants > Roots >... | reverse complement strand
CCTCCATCGATCGTTCGGGCGTCAGCAGATGCGACGACCCGTCGAGGTGACTTTTGAAGCGCACCCCCTCCTCGCTCATGCTGCGCAGCTCGGACAGGCTCATCACCTGATAGCCGCCGCTGTCGGTAAGGATCGGCCGGTCCCAGCCCATGAAATCATGCAGGCCGCCGAGCCGCGCGATGCGGTCGGCACCGGGCCGCAGCATCAGATGATAGGTGTTGCCGAGAATGATGTCGGCGCCGCTCGCACGCACATCGGCCGGTTTGACTGCCTTGACGGTGGCGGCGGTGCCGACCGGCATGAAGGCCGGCGTCCGGATCTCGCCGCGAAGCATGTGGATCACGCCGGTCCGCGCCATTCCATCGATGGCGGAGATCGAAAAGGCGAAACGGTCCGGCATCCGCGCCCCTTGCCGTCCGGCCGGCGCGAAGTCGAGCGCGACTACTTTGGTTCGGGCGCCGGCTCGCGTCGACCCCTGCCCTCGCGACCGCGCGGCGGCGCGGCAATCAACGTGACGAGTTCGCCGCGCGTCAGCACCCCATCCGCATTGGCATCCAAAGACTTGAACCGGGCATCGAAATAGGCCTTGAACTCTTTGCTCGAAATCTTGTCGTCACCGTCCCTGTCCAGATCGAAATGACCCGGCAGCGCACCGCTGTTGCCAAGCGTCGCCTCGGCCCAGGTTCCGAACTCGATCAGCGACAGGGTGCCGTCATTCTGCCGGTCGAATGCGGCAAAGGAGCGCGACACGCCCCAGTCGAACTCGGGACGGCTGACCTTGAGATCGCCGTCGCGGTCCCACGCCGCGATCGCCATCGCCAGCGGGCTCGCAACGATCGTCGGCGGACTTGGCTGGTACGGCTCCTTGCCTTTCGCCGCCGCCGGGACGGGGCAGACGGCAATCGCGAGAAGCAGTATCAGGAACTTGCGCACCGGTTGGTCCTTTCAAGGCAGAAGCAGCGAAGCATCGCCGTAGGAATAGAAACGATAGCCCCCTTTGATGGCATGGGCATAGGCCGCATCCTGCTTTTGCTGGAGCCAAGGCTTGGGCGTCCGTCAGTACAAAACGTTCCATCCGAAGTGTGAATCACACCCCGCCCAAAAAGGGAATCCTAAATCCCCACAGGCCTTAGAGTACTGGCCCGCGCCGGCACTTATCTTAGCCGCGGTTCCCATTTGCAATGTCGGATTATGGCTACTCTTGTCGGGTTCGGCAATCAGTCTGCCGTTGATCGCCAATGTTGTGACTGCATAGGATCACGGCCACGCCTCATGAGGTCGGCCGGCCCGAGCCTGGTTGTTCCCGGGGGTGCGGGTCGCCCCCGTTTTGCGGCGATCGGATACGCCTGTGAAGGGGCACGTAATTAGAGAGGAAAATAATGGTTGGTCGTCTAACTGGAAAAGTTGCCGTCATAACCGGCGCTGCAAGTGGGATCGGGGAGAGCGCAGCAAGACTCTTCGCAGCGGAAGGCGCTCAGCTTGTACTGACCGACATTCAGGTCGAACGCGGGGAAAAGCTCGCCGCTGACCTTCCCTCGGCGACATTCCTGCGCGTCGACGTAACCGACGAGAACGATATTGCTGCAGCGGTGAGCATGGCCGTAAGCAAGCATGGCCGCCTGGACTGCATGATCAACAATGCCGCGATGCTCGGCGCGGTCGGCTCTATTCGAGAAACGACGGCTGACGACTGGCGCAAGACGCTCGCGCTCGTGCTCGACAGCGTCTTCTACGGCATCAAGCATGCGGCTCGAGTCATGGCCGAACAGCGCAGCGGTTCGATCATCTCGACGGCCAGTCTCGCCGGCCTGCGGTGCGGATTGGGATCGCATGCCTACACCGTAGCGAAACATGGCGTGGTCGCGCTAACAGGGTCGTCTGCACAGGAATTGGCGCCGCACCTCGTCAGGGTCAACGCGGTCGCCCCAGGCCCGACACTGACCCCCGGAAACGCGCTCGGCATGTTCGGTGACAAGTCGAGGATGGATGAGGCCGAACAGGCCAACGCCGCCAGACTGCCGATGAAAAAGGCAATTCTGCCGAAAGATCTTGCGGCCGCCATGCTGTATTTCGCAAGCGACGATTCTCGCTTTGTCACTGGCCAGACGATTGCGGTCGACGGAGGGATTTTGCTGGGCGACAGGGGCCTATTCTTCCACAACGCACCCGCTGCCTATGTGGCCTGAAGTAGGCTGGTTGCCATCGCGCCCGTGCCGCTTAAAAAACACGCCAGAAGCTTGGCGGGACCAAGGCCAGGCGAGAGAGGTGCCCTGTTCCTTTGGCAGCGGCCTTGTTTGGAGGACGCCAACCATCCGCGCGAAGCGCCGCTCCCTTTCTTTCGGTGCGCTTTTCGCAAAATAATCGCCCCGCCCGGTCGGGCGGGAGCTGCAGCCCACATGGACAGCAATAGAGGAGACACAAAGTGAGCGAACTCGAAACCGAATTACGGCGCCTGTCAAAGCGGATCGAAGCCTTGGAGGATGAGCGCGAAATCCAGTCCCTCGCGACCCGCTACGCGCTCGCTGTCGACAGTAACGATGCTGAAACGACGTCCCAGATCTACGCCGAGGATTGCACCATCGATATCGATGGTGGCCCGATCTTTAATGGCAGGGAAGAGGCCAAGCAGATCGTCACTGGCCCTGTGCACCAGTCAAACCTGCACAACGTTGCGCACCTCATGGGGCCCTTCGCCGTAAAGCTAGACGGGGATCGCGCCACCGCGAGCGGCTATGCAACCATCTATCTCAGAAGAGACGGCGAAGTGACGATCTGGCGCCAATCCTATCAATGTTGGGAACTGGTGAAGCGCGATGGCCGCTGGCAGGTGCTGAAGCGTACATCCCGCAGCACGGGGCGGCAGGACGGGCAGCGGCTATTGCACGCAGCATTGTAAACAGCCGGTCACCTTCCGTATAGGCGTGGCTGTCGGCGCTGCTCAGAGCAGAAGTGATGGTGTCGTCCGTTCTTGCGGCGACGGAGCGACAGGTGGCCGCGCGGGACGTCGAAAGGCGGGGAGGCCTGACACTGGCTCGGGCTCGCGCCCGCGCTGATCACACCCCGCGGTTCCCATGTTCGATGTCAGATTGTGGCTATTCTTGTCGGATTCGGCAGACAGTCTTCCGTTGATCGCCGGCGGCGTCGTTGCATAGGTTATCGGCTGCGCCTCGAGAGGTTAGCGGGCCGCGCCCGGTTGCACCCGGGTTCCGGATCGCGCCCCACGTTTGGAAAAGGCGCGCAAGGGAGAGCGGATTTTGGCCCGGGAAATGCACCTGCTTGGTCTCATGTGCACCGGCCTAACCAGCCGGTATTTCGGGAGCCGGCATCATCCCTGCTGTATTCCATGAAGACATACAGGCTGCGCTCAACAGGATGCATCGCATATGGAGGATTTTGAAGTTCAAGCCCGGCATGCCGTCGCAGATCTTTGCGCCACCTATACGATGTCGGCTGATCGCGGGAAAGCCAATGAAATCGCGGAGGTTTTCGCCGAGGATGCCGTTTTCGATGTTGAATCAGGTCAACTCGAGGGGCGCGAAGCGATCAGGAAGTTTTTCAGCGACCTCATAGCTTCGGCAGTGCTTTCTCCTGGCAAACAGTCGCCCGCGCGACATCACCTGACGACCAGCCAGGTGAAGATGAATGAGTGCGGCCACGCATCAGGTCGAACCTACTTCATCGTCGTTCGCGACGGCGCGATCATCCAGTGCGGCATCTATGTCGACCGATATCGATTAGTCGACGGAGAATGGAAGATATCATACCGGCAGGTCCGCATGGAGTTAGATCTGCTTGCCGGGCAATATGCACCCAGATAAGAATAATAAACTGAAACCTTGGAGAAGTATTGTTTATTGTTTCGGGGGTCGATGCGTCGAACTAAGCTTGCCATTGATGCACAAGGTTGTGATTAACATCGCAGATCCCCGGGTAAACCAAAAAAACTATGACAGAGGAGGATCAGAACATGAAGGGGAATTTCGCAGCACTGAGATATACGGTGTCCATCATGACGTTTGCGACGGCATCTCTGGCCCCCGTTGCGGGAGCCAGCGCGCAGGCGACCGGCAAAGTCGGGGCCTCGCCCAGTGCCGAGACGGCGGCGCCCAGCACCGATCCGACGGATGCCGGCAGCTCAGCCGATATCGTCGTCACGGCCCAACGCCGAGAGGAACGGCTGGTCGATGTGCCTATCTCGATCACCGCGCTCAGTAGCAAGCGGCTGGAACAGGCGGGTGTCACCAATGCGCAGCAATTGTCCCAGGTCACGCCGGGATTCTTCTATTCGGTCACCGCAGTCAACTCGCAGCCGACCATACGTGGCGTCGGCTCCTCCAACGTCAATCCGGGCGACAGCTCCAATGTCGCCACGTATATCGACGGCGTTTATCAACCCAGTCAGTACGGCAACATCTTCGAGTTCAACGACATCGAGCGGATCGAGGTACTCAAGGGCCCGCAGGGGACGCTGTTTGGCCGTAATGCAACCGGCGGTGCAGTGCTCATCCACACTAAGCAGCCGGAAGCGGGATTCTCAGGGCGGCTCAGCGCGCGGTACGGATCGTTCGATGCTTTCGCAAGCAAGCTATATGTGACCGGAGGAACCGACTCTGTCGCGGGAAGTCTCGCCGCCGTCTACAGTCGTGATGACGGCTACATTCGGAACATCTTTCTGAACAAGCGGGTGGGCAACAGCAAAACCCAGTCGGTGAAGGGCAAACTCCTGTTCAAGCCGGGCGAGGATACGAAGATCATGATCGGTGCGAGCTACTCCGACGTGACCGACAATCGAGTGCTCAATCCCTATTTCGTCCGCAACAGCTCACGCGTGGCCGCGCAGTTCCCGGATCTGCCCGTGGCGAACCGCCCCTATACGACCGCGATCGGATTGATGCCGCTGTCGCGAGCGAAGACGCATGGCGTCAATCTCTCTGTCGAGCATGAATTCGGATCCGTCGGGCTGAAGTCGATCAGCAGCTACCAGCGACTGCACTACGACTCGCTGACGGACATCGACGCAGGCCCTGCTGCTTTGGCCGATTCCGTGCTAACCGTGCGCCAACGGACCTACTCGGAAGAGCTTACGCTTGCCTCCATCGGCAGCCATCGGCTCGGCTGGACGGCCGGGCTATTCTTGTTCGACGATAACGCTGACGATCCCGCACTGAAGTCGAATGGCGTCGTCTTGTTGCACTCCTCTACGCGAACGAAGGCGATCGGCATTTTCGGCGAGCTTGACTGGGAGCTGGTGGACAGGCTGAAGTTGATCGTCGGCGGGCGCTACAGCACCGAAAAAGGGACGCTTACCACCCAGGGGGTCAATCCGGCCACCGCAGTCTTCGTCAATTCGAAGCGGTGGAACAGCTTCACCCCGCGGGTCTCGGTCCGCTACGAGGTGACGGATCACGCCAACGTCTACGGAACGGTCAGCAAGGGCTTCAAGAGCGGCGCCTTCAATTCGACCGCCGTTCCTCCCTCCACGACGACGATCATACCAGTCAATCCTGAAAAGATCACTGCATTTGAAGTCGGTGCGAAAACGGCGGTCGGTCGGGCACTATTTTCGGCAGCCGCCTATCATTATAGCTACAAAGATATCCAAGTCGCCGCATTCGTCGGCAACACAATCTTCACGAAGCTTCAGAATGCGGCTTCAGCGAAAATCTGGGGACTGGAAGGCGAGGCTTCATTCGAGCCCGTGAAAGGTCTGCGGATCAACACTGGCGCGTCCTACACGCATGCGCGCTATGATTCCTTCCCTGGCGCCATCGTACTGGTTCCGGCAGCCGCCGGGGGCAATATGCAAGTCCCGAGAGACGTGTCCGGCAATCGCATGATCCGGCAGCCTGACTATACCGTGAATATCGGCGCGACCTACAGCCAGGACTCAAGCCTCGGTCTGTTCGAGCTGTCGGTGAATTCGCAATTTAGCGGGAAGTTTTTCTGGGATGTCGGCAACACGCTGAAAGAGAAGCCATACAATGTGACGAACGCCCGCCTTTCTTTGATAACGAGGGGCGATCGCTTCCGTATCTCTGTTTTCGCGGACAACATCTTCGACAAGGAGTATAACATGTTGGCCATCCTCAATGGCTTCGGCACTCGCCTGGTCTCTGCGCGTCCTGCGTCGGTTGGCGCGGAAGCGGAAGTTCGGTTCTGATCTGTTCGTCATCTGATGGGTCGTCTAATTGCGCGGCATCACGCAAGGGGATTCTGCGCTGGCCGTATGCCAGGTTCGGGGCCGTCTTCGCGGTCGGCATGAGCCGCCGCGCGGTGGGTCTTCGTGGACGGAACCTTCCTATGTGGACGGCGCACTCTGACGAATCCGGTGCATCCCATCAGGCGGATGGTTCAGCCCACGTCCCGGCAGGGACGGATCTGCGCGCCGGCTGGCTGGCGGCGAAGTTGCTACGCTGAAGCGCCTGCGGTTTTGTCGAGCGGCTCCGCGCTTTCGCCCACGCTCGTGCTCCTCACCTGTGACTGGCGGCGCCAATTCCTGTGCAGACGACCCTGTTAGCGCGACCACGCCATGTTTCGCTACGGTGGAGGCGTGCACTCCCAATCCGAACCCGGGAGTAGCTAGGCGCGGCCGGTTAACATCTTGAGCCGTGGCCGGTATCCTATGCAATCACGACGGCGGCGATCAACGGAGCCTGCTTGCTGAACCCGATAAGAGTAGCCATAATCCGACATCGAAAGTTGGAACCGCGGGGCGCGGTAAGCGCCAGCGCGGTCTGGTGCTCCAGACGAGGTCGTGGCCTTGCAACAATCCGCCAAGAGATCGAGCGAAATTTTGAAGCAATGGATCTTCGAACGATCGTCGGTCGTGCTTTATTGGAATGTGTTTTTTGAAAACGCAGCCGAAATGAGGGAGGTTGAGCATGATGCGCTGATCTTCTCGGCCAACGGTTGCCCATCGGACGGACATATCTACTTTGACGGGCCGCACGGTTTGGCGGGAGGGCGCGTAGGGCTCCTCAGGTTCCTGCCGCGTCGCCGTCCCTATCGATGGCATTGGCAGGCTGGCCGCGAACTGAATATTTGCTGCTACTTGCTGGAAAACTCCGCTCCATTCAGCAACGAAAAGGTAGGAAGTGACAAGGAGGCAATCCTTTCCATCGCCGATCCAATCTTGTTGAATTTGATGACGAACCTCAGCAGAGAGGTTCAATACCATGATGAACTTTCTTCGGGGATAGTAGAAGGTATATGCCTTCAGCTTTCCGGCATTTTTGAAAGATTTAGATCCACGGGATCCGTCACGGGGCCGTTAACAAACAGATTTTCTACCGATATGGATCTAGTCTTCAAATCGGTGGATGGCCGCCGGAAGACTCCGCCACTCCATGAACTGGCATGCGAGCTCGGATTCAGCCCCCGCCATTTTGCCAGATTGTTCGAAAAATTTGCCGGAATGAATTATGCTTCGTTTGTAGGTCTGAAGAAGTCGGAACTTGCAAAAGACATGTTGTTGAACTCGTCCTGGCCGATCAAGGCGATTGGGTTCGAGCTAGGCTTTGACGACGCAGCATCCTTTTCGCGCGCCTTTCGCAAATGGGTGGGCTGCTCGCCAAGCGTCTACAGGGCGCAGGATAGTTGATAACCGAAGCTGCATTGGGGCCTGCGGCGCAATCCCATCGCCGGGACGGCGTCCTTGAATTGATCGCCATTGAGCAGGACGGCGAGAGCACAAATAAACGCTCGAAGCTCTAGTGAGACCTGTGCGCGGGTGGATTTTCTGAATTGTTACTTCAGGAAATCGAGGAACTCGGTTGCCCGGTGCCGCTTGCCGCATTTGCCGATGACGAAGCCGGTGGCGACGTCGAGCGCGGCAAACACGTGACTAGTCGAACCGCGAACCTGTTTGACAAGGAATCGCGCGGCCATCAGGGTATCCATCTGGCGAGAGGATGGACGTTGGAAAAACGAACACATTCAGTATTTTCCAGCGGCTGGTTCTTAGTCTTCGTTTTGTTCTGGGCGGCGCTCGTAGCGTATCTCGATCGCGGCATTGTGGCTGTTCTTATTCCTGATCTTCGTCAGAGCCTGGGCATCAGCGAAGTTCAAGTCAGCCTCATCCAAGGTATTTCCTTCTCGCTATTTTTCGCGCTAGCGGGGCTGCCAATCGGATGGCTCGCCGATCATTATAACCGGCGAAACCTGCTGATCGTCGGCCTCGCCGCTTGGAGCATCATGACCATAGCGTGCGGGTTTGCTCAGAATTTCTGGCAGTTGTTTGCTGCGCGTGCGGGGGTCGGTATCGGAGAAGCGGTCTTGGCTCCTGCCGCATACTCGATGATCAGCGATCTTTTCGCCCCTTGGAAGCGAGGAAAGCCCATGGCGATCATTGGCATCGGTTACTCGATCGGCGGGGCCGGTGCGGCTATCCTTGCTGGGCTGGTGATGAATGCCTTGGAAGGCACGAAGGGAGTCGCTCTGCCGATCTTCGGCCTCATGGAAAGCTGGCGCGTCATCTTCCTGATTGCCGGAGCGCCCGGAATTGTCGTGCTCGCTATGATGCTGACTCTGCGCGAGCCCATCCGGGGGCTGTCCGGCCAGACAGCGGGCGGAGATAATGGGTTTGTGCGGTTCCTCTCTACCCGCTGGCGTGTGTTCCTGCCGCTCTATTCGGCGCTCGTTTGCCCGCCACTCGTCGGGCTCGTGTCGTCGAGCTGGGCAGCCGTCATCCTCATACGCAATTTCGGTTTCACAGTGGGGGATGCCGGCTTGACGCTGGGAGCGGCGCTGCTGATCAGCAACCTCGGCGGATCATTCGCGGGCGGAGTGATCGGCGATTGGCTCGTGAGCCGCGGCCGGGCGTCCGGTCGATTGCCCGTGTTCTACATAGGAACGCTACCGGCGATCGTGGGAGGCCTTTGCATGGCCTACGGTCAGTTCCTATGGCTATTTCTGCTCAGCCAGATACTCGTGGTAGTAACCGCCTCCGTACTCTCGGCCGCTGCCTATCCGACGTTGCACGAGGTGGTGCCGCTCCAGCTCAGAGGACGTTCCGTGGCGCTCCATGCCCTCAACATGAACCTCCTGGGCATCGGCTTGGGGACCATGGCCGTGGCTATGTTGACCCAGTATGTCTTTCAAGATGAAAGGATGGTGCACCGTTCGGTGGCGATCGTTGTGTTGATCGCGTCGGTTGTCGCGCCGATATTGATACTGTTGCAACGCAAGGGATATGAGGCGCTGCGGATTCAGTTCACCACGAACGGGGTACTCACCCCTGAAAGATGTCCACGATAGGTTGGATCAGGCGGTTCGAAAAGCCTACGGCATGAGTGAAAAGGAAGACATGCTCACCTTCCTACTCAAGCTGAATCTAGTTTTGGCGGACAAGGAAGCAAGCGGCCAGGTCGTACAACAACCGGGGATACCAGCCTCTGTCACCAGTCCGTCGTCCATCATCTCGGACGATCGGCTGACGCACTAGCGGCCGTTGACGGAATCATCCCATAGCTTACCCAATCCTCCTTTCCGGAGTTTCGGACACAGTCTAGTAGGACGTGCGGTCGCTGCCTTCCGAATGTATTGTGCCGCTCACGTGACTCAGCCTGTGACCCCCGCATTACGAATGATATGGCCCTATCCAACGCCATCTTCGCCCTATGGGTCAGGCAGCAACAGGCTAGCGTCCCCATAGCTGTAAAAGCGGTAGCCTTCCTTGATTGCGTGCATGTACGCCTTCCGCATCGTCTCCAGCCCCATCAGCGCGCTGACCAGCATGAACAATGTCGATCGCGGCAAATGGAAGTTGGTGACCAGACCGTCGATCGCCCGGAACCGGTAGCCCGGCGTGATGAAGATGGCGGTGTCGCCCTCGAACGGCGCAATCATTCCCTGCGCGTCGGCCGCGCTTTCGAGGAGCCGCAGGACGGTGGTGCCGACCGCGATGATCCTGCCCCCTTCCTCGCGCCGTCCGTTGAGGCGGCCGGCGGTCGCAGCATCGATGCGACCCCATTCGCTGTGCATGACATGGTCGTCGGTATCGTCCGCCTTCACGGGCAGGAACGTTCCCGCACCGACGTGGAGCGTCAGCGTTTCATGTCCTATTCCGCGCGCCGCGAGCGCCTCCATCAGGCCCGGCGTGAAATGCAGCGCAGCGGTCGGCGCAGCCACCGCGCCTTTCTCCCGCGCGAACATGGTCTGATAGTCGTCGCTGTCCCTGGCATCGGTGGGCCGGCGGCCGGCAATATAGGGCGGCAGCGGCATGCGACCCGCCCGTTCGAGCAATAGCTCGACAGGATCCTCGCCTTCGAATGTCAGCAGCATCGACCCGTCGGCGGCCTTGGCGCCCGCACGCGCTGCAACTCCAGCCTCGAAGTCGATCCGGTCGCCCTCAACCACGCGCCGTGCATTGCGGATGAACGCGCGCCAGCTGCGCGGGCCTTCGCGCTTGTGCAGCGTGGCACCTATCTTCGCGTTGCCGCGGCGCCCTTCGAGCTGGGCGGGAATGACCCTGGTGTCGTTGAACACAAGCGTGTCGCCGGAACGGAGCAGCGACGGCAGGTCAGCCACCGTCCGGTCGTCGAGCCCGTCCGGGCGAACGACGAGAAGCCGCGCACTGTCGCGGGGAACCGCGGGGCGAAGCGCGATCCGGTCGGCAGGAAGCGCGAAATCGAAAAGATCGACCTGCATCCAGCCGGCTATTGCGGGGCGGGTTCGGGCGCTGCCTGTGTTGCCGGGGCCTCTGTCGCCGGTGGTTCTGCCGGTGCCGTCGCATCTGTCGCCGGTGCCGCCGGCGCCGCCTCTGGTGCGGCGGGAGGCGGCACTGCGTCCGGCGTCGGTGTCTGCGCCGGTGTGGCGGACTGCGGCGACGCCGGGGGCGCGGGCGCTTCTCCCGGCGCGGTTGGAGTGGTCGGAGCGGCTGTTGTCTTCACCGGCACCACCGGCGTGGGTGGTATGAAACCCGGCGGCGGCGGCGGAACATTGTCGGCGGCGATCGAGGCCTGCAGGATCTTCGACGGCGTGGGCGGTGGCTCGCCTCTCGCGATCGCATCGACATAGGCCATGCCGCTGATCACGCGGCCGAAAGGGGTGTAATTGTGGTCAAGCGCGAAGCGCGGCGCAAG
>Ga0268264_10005144_pt1 | contig 11083 bp, 6 predicted proteins | sample KBSSwiS32_FD_190357 | JGI IMG/M metagenome (GOLD analysis project Ga0268264, IMG submission 190357) | Switchgrass rhizosphere microbial communities from Kellogg Biological Station, Michigan, USA - KBS Switchgrass S3-2 (SPAdes) (version 2) | ecosystem: Host-associated > Plants > Roots >... | reverse complement strand
ACAAGTTGCCTTACTTCCACTGCCCACATCGAATCCATAATCCGCCGGCCGTGTGGTATAGTTGAGTAAAGGATTGCTTCCAAAATTTACCCCTGCAGTATCTAGTCCCTGGTAATAATAAATAAGCTTTGCATTGAGATACCACTTCGCAGCAGGCTGATACTTTACAATGCCAATATATTCCTGGAAGTTTGCTCCAAGAGGATGAGCCAGTGGCTGATCATAGTGGGTGTAATTTGCAATTGAATCAAAGTGTTGATAGGTATAAGGACGTACCCTGTTAGTTTCAAATTGCACGTCAAGATTTTTAATTGTGAAAGCGTCAATATATTTTACACCGAGTTGAAGACCCCATTTATTTGCCCAGTAACCATTGTTTTTTGTTATTTGTTTCAGGATAAATTCATCCAATAAAAGTTGTCCGTACACTTGTATTTTGTGCAACGCATTGGCTTTAAAATCGATGCCGGCAACTGCATTATCAGGGCTGCCAACAGTTCCTTCTATATGTCTTAAAAAGATTACAGGGTTTAAATATTGAAAATCGAAATGATTTTTTCTACCGAATATGACTCCTTCAAATAAACCCACGTTCAGCCATTTAGTAACATTCATACTGAGGTGATGCATGGCTGCATATTTTCGATCGAGTAAATCACTGCCGGTTTTTATAAACCGCGGCATTAGCTCCATAAATAAATTCTGGTAATTAAATTTCCATATCCTGGTATTGATCTTTAGAAACAAATAACTGTTTCCCCAATCACTTAAAAACAGGCTGCGATAACCATTACCGATAAAATTTTTATCATAGCCAAATTGAAAATCCATATACTTGGCAGCATTGAATGTTATGTAGCCTCTTGCATCAAAATAATCAACACCAGTTTGTTTAAATGGTTTGTAAAAACCAACTCCGGGCAGAGCGTTAAATTGATTTATGCGGCTTTGAAAAAATTGCGGGCCTCTTTCCTGGTTGTCGGTTATAAATGTAGAGAAGCCGACTTTTTTAGCTATCATCCCCCGTGCAGATATGCCTCGTGTATTTATAAATATATTCTCCCCATAGTTATTTTCCTTGCCCAGTTGAAATTGCAAAACCGGGTTTATCGCAAGAAAAAAATCTTTATCATTTACCTCTATAAAATTTGCTTTAGTTTGATAAAAGGTTTTAAGTATTGGTTGCTTGCTCATAAAGCTTTCTGTTGAGCCATTTACCCATTCGCTATTATTCATTAACAGGCTATGAAGATTATATTCATCGACAGGAGTAAGGTTTAAACCAGGATGTTTATCTATGTCTGTAAGTGAGTTGGTATAACCCATATGGGCACTATCCAAATATTCAACTTGGCGCACAATAGCCTTTCTGCTATAAGGTTTTATTGCAGAAAAATTAAGATCATTATTTTGCTGTGCCTTTATTTCGATCCGGTCAATAAATTGATATTCTTTTGAACCTTGTTGTAAATAAGTTGTTTGCGCAGACAAAAAGAAAGAGTTAATAAAAACCATTAGGATAAATAAGCTTCGAAAAATTTGCATTGGATTTGGTTATATTATTTAATTAATTTCAATCTATGCAAAACTACCTTTTTAAAAATATAACCATAGTAAATGAGGGCAAAAGTTATGTAGCAGATGTTCATATAAAAAATGGCCGCATTCAAAAGATGGGCACTGGTATATCCGTCAAAGAAAGAGTGAACGAAATGAATTTAGAAGGTAAGCATCTTCTACCCGGCGTTATTGATGACCAGGTGCATTTTAGAGAGCCGGGCTTAACACACAAAGCCACTATTTATTCTGAAAGCAAAGCCGCCGTAGCCGGCGGTGTTACCAGCTTTATGGAAATGCCCAATACCATTCCCAATACATTAACCGAACAACTTCTTGAAGAAAAATATTTACTTGCTTCAAACACTTCTCTTGCAAATTATTCTTTTTACATGGGCGTAAGTAACACCAACCAGGAAGAAGTTTTGCGCATAAATAAAAGAAAAAAAGAAGTTTGTGGAGTTAAAATTTTTATGGGATCAAGTACGGGAAATATGCTTGTTGACAATGAAGCAACACTTAATAAAATTTTTGGTGAAAGCGAATTATTAATAGCCACACATTGCGAAGATGAAAAAATTATAAAAGCAAATTATGAAAAACTAAAAAGTGAAAAAGGAGAATTATCGCCTTCGGATCATCCACTAATAAGAAATGTAAATGCCTGCTACCAATCATCTTCAACCGCAGTTGCGCTGGCTAAAAAATACGACAGCAGGTTACATATTTTGCATATTTCAACAGCAAAAGAATTATTACTTTTTGACAATACAATTCCACTATCACAAAAAAAAATAACTGCCGAAGTTTGTGTTCATCATCTTCATTTTACTTCTGATGATTATGATAGATTGGGATATCTTATTAAATGTAATCCCGCCATTAAATCACCAGGCAATAAAGATGCTCTTTGGCAAGCCTTACTGGATAATCGTTTGGATGTAATTGCCACAGATCATGCACCGCACACTTTAGAAGAAAAAGGATTCAATTCCACTGCAGGAGGAACTGCTTCCCCCTCTCCTTTGGTGAGGGCCGGGGTGAGGTCATACGAAACCGCATATGCGGGCTTACCGCTTGTACAACACTCATTACTTTTAATGCTGCACTATTGTAAGCAAGGCAAAATTTCCTTAGAAAAAATTGTAGAAAAAATGAGCCATGCTGTAGCTGAGTGTTTTAAAATAGCCGATCGCGGCTATATAAGAGAAGGATATTTTGCTGATCTTGTAATTGTAGATTTGAATGGCTCAACAACTGTTAGCAAAGAAAACATTTTATACAAATGTGGGTGGAGTCCCCTCGAAGGAGAAACTCTTCCAGGCGCTATTACGCATACTTTCGTAAACGGAAATTGTGTTTATGGAAATGGTGTGTGGGATGAATCTTTAAAGGGACAGAGAATAAAATTTGTAGCATAGTTCAAAGGTGATGGTTGATTCACGGTTTAACCATGAACGGTCAACCATCAACGATCAACCTCAACTATTAACCATATGGATGTAGATAAAACAACATTGAATGATCTTTCTGTCTTCGATCACGATGATGAATATTCAATTTTTAATAAACTCGATTTTACACGAACAGTTGGTGGCAGGGAAAGTTTGAAATATATTTTTAGCAAAACACTTGCCTCAATTGATGAAGTAAATGGTGTTCAACAAACACTAAAACTTATTATAAAAAATAAAGTTTTCTGGCCTGAGATTATCACTAATGGAACTATGATGGTTATCCAGAAATTTTATGAAAGTAATATTGATACCATTCCTCATAACGCTTCTGCACCTGCTGCCTATTCGTATAAAATTTTACATGCTCCTGATTTTTCATTGGTAAAATATTCAACAGGTCATTGCTTTGATTTTATTAAAGGCATGCAGCAGCTTATAGATAATTTACTCATTGAAGAGGCGCCATCCTCACTAAAAAAATTACTAAACAGGGCTGTAAATATTCTTAACAAAGAACAGTTTCATATCGTTTCAAAAAAAACAAAGGCAGATGATCTTACGATAACCAGCATGTTGCACCTGGCGCATTTCTTCCTTTATCATTATAAGCAAAATATATTTGAATTAATGGATATCTACTACCAGCTCGATGCATGGTACAGCATGGCGAGAGCAATTGAAGAGCACAATCTTATTTTTCCTGTTTTTGTTGAGAGCGATGAGCCGGCTATTGAGGCAAAAGATTTGTATCATATTTTATTGCCTCACCCGGTGGGATATGATATTGTTTTAAATCCCTCGTGCAATTTTATTTTTTTAACCGGCGCAAATATGGCGGGTAAAAGCACATTCATAAAATCAATTGGAGCGGGTGTTTTTCTCGCACACATCGGCATGGGCGTGCCTGCTGTAGCAATGGAATTAACTTTGTTTGATGGCCTGCTAAGCAATATAAATGTGGTTGATAATATTGCAAAGGGAGAGAGCTATTTTTATAATGAGGTACAACGGGTAAAAAATACCATCTTAAAAATAAATGACGGAAGAAAATGGCTTATCCTTATAGATGAACTTTTTAAAGGTACTAATGTACAGGATGCCATGAAGTGCAGCACTACGGTTATCGAAGGACTGATAAAAATAAAAAATTCCTTATTTATTCTTTCCACGCATTTGTATGAAATTGGTGAAGCGTTAAGGACACATTCAAATATTTCTTTTAAATATTTTGAAACTATAGTTGACGAAGAACAATTTAAATTTAATTATCAACTCAAAGACGGAATAAGCAATGACAGGTTAGGCTATTTAATTTTGAAAAGAGAAAATGTAATAGATCTCCTCGAGAAGTTATAACGCTCCGCAATATTCTTTTCGGTAATTTTCCACCTTATATACTTTAAATGCTGGTTAAGACTTTTGGGAGTGCCGTCTATGGTGTGGAAGCTATTTCTATCACAATAGAGGTAAATGTAAGCAGTGGTAAATTCACTTCCATTGTAGGCCTTGCTGATAACGCTGTCAAGGAAAGTCTTGAGCGCATGGAGAGCGCAATAAAAACTAATGGCTATCATTTCCCCCGTACAAAAGTTGTCGTAAATCTTGCTCCGGCAGATATAAAAAAAAGTGGCACTGCGTTCGATCTTCCCATTGCAATTGGAACCTTGGCTGCAAGCGAACAATTTGAAAATCCTGAGAAGCTTGCAGACTACGTAATTATGGGTGAGCTAAGTTTAGATGGTAGTGTAAGACCAATAAAAGGCGCTTTGCCCATAGCCATCCAGGCCCGCAAAGAAAATTTTAAAGGCCTCATAGTTCCCAAAGAAAATGCAAGAGAAGCGGCGATGGTTAATAATTTAAAAGTATATGGAGTTAGCCATATAAGTGAGGTGATCAATTTTTTTGTTGACGAGAATTCAATACAACCCACCGTCGTAAATGTTAGAGAAGAATTTGCTCATGCACAAAGTGATTATGAAATTGATTTTTGTGATGTAAAGGGTCAGGAAAATATTAAGAGAGCTTTGGAAATTGCAGCGGCTGGCGGGCACAATGCGATTTTAATAGGACCTCCCGGAGCGGGGAAAACTATGCTGGCAAAACGATTGCCCACTATACTGCCGCCTCTCACTTTGCAGGAAGCTTTGGAAACTACAAAAATTCACAGTGTAGCAGGCAAGTTGCCCGAGAATGCCACTTTAATTTCAAAGCGGCCTTTTCGTTCTCCACATCACACCGTTTCAGATGCTGCATTAGTGGGAGGTGGTGGAATTCCTCAACCCGGCGAAATTTCTTTAGCACATAATGGCGTTTTATTTTTAGACGAATTGCCTGAATTTAAAAGATCGGTTTTAGAAGTAATGCGGCAGCCGATGGAAGAAAGAAAAGTTACCATTTCAAGAGCAAAAATCGCACTTGAGTTTCCAGCAAGTTTTATGTTGATTGCTTCTATGAACCCCTGCCCATGCGGCTTTTTTAATCATCCGGAAAAAGAATGTACCTGTCCTCCCGGGGCAGTTCAAAAATATTTAAATAAAATTTCAGGGCCGTTATTAGATAGAATTGACTTGCACGTTGAAGTAACTCCGGTTGCTTTTAGTGAGTTGTCTTCTTCCCAACAATTTGAAAAAAGTGAAAGCATTCGTGAAAGAGTGATAAAGGCCAGTGAAAGGCAGGCAGAAAGATTCAAAGACAATCCCGGTATTTATTGCAACGCACAAATGAGCAGTAAAAAGCTGAAAGAAATTTGTGTTATTTCGCAAGCCGGTTCTAATTTATTAAAGGCCGCTATGGAGAAATTAAACCTGTCAGCAAGAGCTTATGATAGAATATTAAAAGTAAGCCGCACTATCGCCGATCTCGCAGCAAGCGATGATATTAAGGTTGAACATTTGGCAGAGGCTATTCAATACAGGAGTTTGGATAGGGAGGGATGGGCAGGCTGAAGTAAATGCAAATTAAGCCATAAGACACCGCCCTATTTTTTACAATGTAAGGGCTAACTCTTTTGTATTCTTTCTCTCTTATAGACACAAGTGAACGCCAACACCGGGAAACAAGTAAAGTCTTGATCATGTGCAAGTCGGGAGCGAGTGTCGAACATATTCTATCTCTATCATCACACTTAAATGTAAAAGATTCTTCGTCGAATAGAGTTGAAAAGTTTAAGTATTAATTTCATGAGAGTAATATTTAAAACTCCAGCTTCCAAACCTTGTCGTTGTAGACGCCGTAGAAGCCATGGATAAATCCACCGGCTACGTAAATAGTATTGTTCACCGATATGACGGAAGGCTGGTCAATGCTGAACGGCAGCACGCCAACCGACCAGGTGTTACTCGCTATGTCGTAGATGTCAACTTTATCAGCGACGGGCTTATCCGGATTATCGTAGTTCGTGCCAAAGAAGACAATCTTGTTGTCTTTCATCACGGCGTATGAGAAAGATGTTGATCGGAATAAGTACTGTGTAATGCTGTTGCCGGTGTTGACATTTTTTATCTCTACCGAACAAGTGCCACCTCCACCCCAATAGATTTTGTTGCCCGCTACAATTCCTGCATGTCGAAATCTTGGTTCCTGCATCGTTGCTGTTGACCAGGTATTGGTTGCGTTGTCGTAAATGTCTATTTGTTGCGACGGAGAACTATTGGTCCATGATGTTGATCCACCGGAAATGTAAACTTTGTTGTTGGCCGTAACAGCCACATGGCCTTCAATCTTGTATTGGCTGAGTGAGGTTGTTGACCAGGTGTTCGTTGCAAGGTTATAAATATCCACTCTCCCCGAACGGGCGCCTTCACCACTCGCAAATCCAGGATTGCCTCCGGCAAAAAGAACCTTATCACCAACTGCTGCCGCTGCTATATCTCTACCCGCCAGGCTTAAATGAGCCACCGTCCAGGTATTGGTTGAAACATCATAAATATCTACCACATCTATCGGAAATGTTACATCACCTATTTCGCCACCGGCAAAAAATACCTTATTGCCATTAGCAACAGCAGCAATCCTATGACGGGCAACACTTAATTCAGCCGTTGACCATTTATTGGCACTTATATCATAAATATCTACTCTTGAAGATTCCTTGTAAACGTTTCCTCCAACCACTCCTCCTGCAAATAGAATCTTATTCCCTGCCGATGCCACCGCAATAAATGATCTTGCTTGTGAAAGTGTAGCACCCGGTATCAACTGTGTGTTAATAGTGGGTCTGTTGCTATTATCACAGGCCAGGACCTGGCCGCTTGAAGAATCTACCGTTACCTGTACCGTGTCTTTGGCAAACAATCCACCAGCATCGGTGACTTTCAATTCAAATTGGTAAACACCTTCCGTAAGATTAGAAACTTGTGTTGTTGCGACATTTGCATTCGTTATTATTAACGAGGCAGGTCCTGCTATTTTTGTCCATAAGTAGCTTGTGATATTGTTATCGGCGTCTGTCGAGCAACTGCCATCTAATGTTACTGTATCAGTGGGCAATGTAATGGTTCGGTCGGCGCCGGCACAGGCAACAGGCGGATGATTACTTGTTGCAATAGAATCTACCGTTATCATCACCGTATCTGTTGCAGATGCACCTTCATCATCAGTTACTTTCAGTTCAAACTGATAGGCACCCACTGTCAAATTTTTAACGGTTGCGATTGCAGTAGCAGTACTCACGATTGTGAAAGAAGCAGGACCGGTTAATTTTGTCCACTGCCATGCACTTATCTTTCCATCCGGGTCGCTGGACTTGCCGCCATTAAGCAATACGCTGTCCGTTGGTAGAGTGATGACCGTATCGGGCCCCGCAACAGCAAGAGGCGGGTGATTATTTCCAATGCACCCTTCACAAGAGTATTCTTTCTTGCAGGAATAAAAAATGAGCATCCATAAAAGCAGAATACAAGCAGTAATTTTTAGGATTGGTTTCATAAATTAATTTTTAAAATTCCAACTTCCAAACCTTGTTGTTGTAGACACCATTGATTAATCCACCGGCCACGTAAATGGTATTGTTCACCGAAATAATAGCTGCCCCTCTTAAGGGTACAGGTAACACCCCTATTGACCAAGTGTTCGTAGCTATATCATAGATATCAAATCTGTCTGATTCGCTAAAAAATAGTATTTCGTTGTTTTGAGCTACTGCTTCTGTCGTCCCTGGGCTGGACAAATACATTACAGTGCGGACTCCTGTATTTAAATTCCAAGTTTCTACTGAGCAGGTTAGTTGACCATCGGTTGATATTGCTCCCCCGGCAAAATATAAAACACCATTTACGGATATAGTTACGGGGCCAAGTCTGGGCACCTGCATATGGGATGTTGACCAGCCGCCGGTAGCATTGTCGTAGATATCTATCACATTAGAAATTCGCTGTGTCCACGCGTCTCCGCCAGTAAAATAAACTTTATTGTTTGCCGAAACGGCAGTAGCATTATTCGTTGGTGAGCTTAAGTAAGCAGTCGACCAGGTGTTAGAAGTAAGGTCATAAATATCAACTGAGCTCGATGGATAAATGCCATGATTTCCTCCTGTAAAGAGGACCTTATTACCAACTGCGGCAGCGGCCAATTCATCACCGTATATGGTTAAAAAGTAAGAATGCGACCAGGTATTGGTAGTAACGTCATAAATATCTATATCTTGAAAACCAACCTGATCTCTTCCTCCTGCAAAAAATATTTTATTGCCTGCTGCAACTGCTATTACTTTTCCTTGCGGCCTTTTAGTTAGTTCCGCTATTGACCATTTATTTGTACTTATATCATAAATATCTACTCTTGAACTTGTACCTGCACCTCCTGAACCATAACCTCCTGCAAATAAAATTTTATTCCCTGCCGATGCCACCGCCGTTACTGCTCTTGCTTGTGAAAGTGTACCGATAGGTGTCAGTTGTGTATTAATAGCGGGTCTGTCGCTATTACTACAACCAATGGACATAGCGTTTGAAGAATCGACGGTAACCTCCACCGTGTCTTTAGAGAATAGGCCGCTAGCATCGGTGACTTTTAGCTCAAACTGGTAAACACCTACCGTAAGATTAGAAACTTGTGTTGTTACAACATTTGCATTTGCCATATTGAAAGATGATGGACCTGTAATCTTTGTCCATGAATAGTTCGTAATATTATTACCCGGATCAGTGGAGCAAGTGCCATCCAATGTAACTGTATTGGTGGCCAACGTAATGGTTTGATCGGAACCTGCACAGGCAACAGTGGGATGATTACCGGTTGCAACAGAATCCACCGTTATCATCACCGTGTCTTTTGCAGATGCACCTTTGTCATCAGTTACTTTTAGTTCAAACTGGTAAGCACCTGCTTCCAAATCTTTAACGGTTGTAGTTGCAGTATTAGGACTGACGATTGTAAGAGAAACAGGACCAGAAACTTTTGTCCACTGCCACGCGGTTATTTTTCCATCGGGATCGCTGGACTTACTGCAATCCAGCCATACGCTGTCTTTTGGTAGCGTGATGAGGGTGTCCGGCCCTGCAATGGCAAGAGGCGGCTTATTATTCCTATCACCTTCATAGGAATATTCTTTAATACAGGACAGAGAAAATAAGAGCACGATCAATAAAATGATAGCAATACCTTTTCGAACTGTTTTCATGATGAATGAATTAATAATCCGGGATTTGAAAACTGTACATGGTTTACCGGGCCTTTATAAAAACCGTACTCTTACCGAAGCTTTTGTACCTGCCAGGTTATCAGCAGGTGTAGAAGTTGTTTGTACTACTACTAAAGAACCTCCTCCAACACCATAATAAAGAGCTCCCTTAGGAAGACTTTGATTATACTCTGGTACTGTTTGCCAGGGTCCAGTATTACCAAGACTTACAGAAACATCTATCTTACTTAAAGAACTGTAAAACAAATCAAGAGAATCTATCTCAATAAGGGTAACGGCAAAACCTTCTTTATCCACCTTCCATATCAGATCTTGAAAACTATATTCTTTCCCTCTTTTTGTAAGGGTATCAATAACTGTGATGGTAATCACATCCCTTGCTGTAGCTCCTTTATTATCCGTCACGCTTAATGCAAATTGATGAATACCAGGGTTTAAATTGAATATATAAGTTTTTGCACTGAAAGGATCTTCAATTTTATCGGGCAAATAATCCATCCCTGAAAGTTTGTACCATCTGAAAGTGCTGATGGATCCATCAGGATCATGGGAAGCAGTCCCATCCAAATCAATACGCTGTGTAGGCCAGTAATAACTATTGTCTGATCCCGCATCAGCAACAGGCGGTTGATTTTTTGTTGCGGCCGTATCCCTTTCTTTTTTGCAGGATATACAAAACAATGCTGTGGCCAGTAAAACAAAAGCGGCAGATTTTAGTAGCGGTTTCATAATTGTAACTTTTAATTCATTTAAACCAAATTTTATTTCAACTCTTTTGGGTAGGGGCTAAAACTCCAATTTCCAAACCTTGTCGTTATAGACCCCATTGATTAATCCGCCGGCCACGTAAATGGTATTGTTCACGGAAATAATAGATGCTTCGTGTAAGGGTACAGGCAACACCACTATTGACCAGGTATTCGTAGCTATATCATACATATCGAGCCTCGACTCAGTTCCGCCGCCATCATCAAAAAATAATATTTTGTTGTCTTTAACAACGGCATGTAACCCTGCTATTGGTGAAGATAGATTCATTAACGTGCGGGCTCCTGTGTTTGTATTCAATGTTTCTACTGAGCAGGTTGGTTCGTACTTTCCGGGGGATAGCTCTGTGGATAGTCCTCCGGCTAAATATAAAATGTCATTCACTGCTATAGCCGCGTGCCAAACTCTTGGAACTTGCAAAAAGGATGTTGACCAGACGCCAGTAGCATTGTTATATATATCTATTATATTAGAAATTGGCCCTGTCCATGATGATGGTGCTCCGCCGGTAAAATATACTTTATGGTTTGCAGAAACGGCACCGGGACTATTCCGCGGAGCGCTTAATGATGCGGTTGACCAGGAGTTAGAAGTAAGGTCATAAATATTAACTGTGCTTGTTGCATAAATGCCATAATCTCCTGGCGCAAAAAAGACTTTA
>Ga0268264_10005143_pt1 | contig 11084 bp, 9 predicted proteins | sample KBSSwiS32_FD_190357 | JGI IMG/M metagenome (GOLD analysis project Ga0268264, IMG submission 190357) | Switchgrass rhizosphere microbial communities from Kellogg Biological Station, Michigan, USA - KBS Switchgrass S3-2 (SPAdes) (version 2) | ecosystem: Host-associated > Plants > Roots >... | reverse complement strand
TGGTAACAAGCTTGGGAGCTGCCGCACCAACAACAAGTACAGCTCCGATCACAAGGTCGGCGTGAGAAATAGCTTCCTCGATAGCATATGGCGATGAGGCAAGCGTCTGCACTTTCGAAAGGAATATGTCATCGAGCTGCCTGAGGCGGTCAAGACTTCGGTCAATGATCGTTACCTTCGCACCCAATCCAACAGCCATTTTGGCAGCTTCCGTTCCAACAACACCGCCGCCGATGATCACGACATTTGCCGCCGGAACTCCCGGAACGCCGCCCAGCAAAATTCCGCGTCCGCCATTCATCTTCTCAAGGAATGTCGCGCCAACCTGAACCGACATTCGGCCAGCAACTTCTGACATAGGCGTCAAGAGCGGCAGTCTGCCATGGTGGTCTGTAATAGTTTCATAAGCAACACCCGTCACCTTTCGTTCGAGCATCTGCTTGGTCAATTCCAATTCGGGAGCCAGGTGTAAATAGGTAAAGAGCAATTGATTCTCACGCATCCGCGGATATTCGGGGGCAACAGGTTCCTTGACCTTTACGATCATGTCGCCGGTTTCCCAAACTTCGTCAGCCGTATCTATAAGCTGCCCGCCCGCCTTCGCATACTGTTCGTCATTAAACCCCGAACCCTCGCCCGCGGACTTTTGCACAAAAAGCTCATGCCCGGCATTCACGAGCGCGTGTACGCCAGCCGGTGTCAGCCCGACGCGATATTCGTTGTCCTTTATCTCTTTCGGTAAACCGATCTTCATAAATAAACTCTCCAGAAAGTTATGTTTCAATAAGTAAAAACGATAAAGAAGGATTTTACGTTGTTTTCAGCAAATTGTTAAAAGCCCTGCTTGTTTTTCTCAAGTGTTGGAAACAAACCGCCCGAAGTCGCCTAAGGGTTTTAGCATTCTCTCAAAAAAGCACAAGCGGCAGTTAAATATAGAGCGGATCCTGTTGAATTTAAGCCAAAGTTAGTTAACAAAGAGCCAAAAGTAACTGACAAAGAGCCAAAAGTAATTAACTTTAAGCCAAAGTTAACTAACAAAAGGCCAAAAGTAAGTGGAAAAGAGCTAAAAGTAACTGGAAAAACGCCAAAAGTAACTGGAAAAGAGCTAAAAGTAACTGGAAAAGTGTCAAAAGTAAGTGGAAAAGAGCCAAAAGTAAGTAGAAAAAGGCTGGATTCGAGTGAAAAATTATCGTCTCGATCGATGGCTTACGTTTCTAAACTATGATGCGACAAGAGTTTACCGCGCCTAGGAATCTTCATTGCCGTTGCCTTTAGGCAACGGGATGGGGCGCAGAACTAAAAATGGGCTTTAGCCCAATGGTCCATCGGCAATTTCTCTGAAGCGGTCGTACTCATTACGAAAGGGGACAGCCCTATGATGTTCTTCCTGATTCTGAATGTAGGTCTTGACCTTCTCGACGAGTGATTCGCTGACCGAAAGCGCAAAATAATCGTCCTGCCAGAAAAACTTTCCTCGAAAGAAATTTTGCTGATTAAGCCAGTGCGAGGATTCACCTTTAATAAGCATTGCCGCCTTCGCAATAGTCTGTTCCCTACCTAATGAGATCAGCAGATGTAAATGCTCTGACCAGCCGCCGATGGCCTCCAGATAGATTCCCTTGCTTTTGGCGTTTGCGATGATATGGGCGATAAGTTGTTTGCGGATCTCACTTGTAAAATACGCCTCTCGATCTCGCGTAGTAAACACCAGATGGACCCAGATTCGGACAAATGACATATGCGTGAGGTTGGGCTAAAGCCCGAAGTATTTTACCTAATCCTATCCGTTGCCTAAAGGCAACGGCAATGAAAACAGAATAAAAGGCGTTTGGTTGTGATGCCCGTGATCGGCATGGAAGGTCTCCGGCGGGTGCAGTATACTCGCCATCTACGACTCTCAATTGCTTGACTTGCTCGTGATACCCAACATTCTATGTCCAGGAAGACAATGGTTAACGGCAGAATCATAGAACGTCATCAGAGAACCTTACCCCTGTCGACTTTCTTAAATTATGTTAGTTTTTCCGCCATAATTTGCTTTCTGTTTATTTTTCTGTTGGCTTGCGATTCTCAAACTAGTCGGCTAATTATTCCTGATGAGCGCACGGACCAGATCCTCTTCAAAGACATTAATGAAGCGACAGGTCTGGCGAACTTACCAAAACTGCGCGAAAGTCGTGTCGCGAGTGGTGATCTCGAGATTCGCATTTGGCGAGGCTTCGGACTATCTAAACTTGAAGCTGTTGTGATTAAGCGAACAAATGGTAGCTGGTCCGGCCTTCATCTCAGGGGATCTCATCATTCCGAGCCGCAAAGTGTGAAGGTTGATATTTTGAATCCGCCAAAATCTGGATGGGAATCATTTTGGAAAAGTCTTCTTGACAAAGGAATCCTAACAATTCGAGAAACATCGGAGAACGAATGCAATGTTCCCGGACTTGACGGGATAGGCTACGTCGTAGAAATTAGTCAAGATAAGATCTACCGTTATTATTATTATCCCGAGAACGGGAAATGCTCCGAAGCAAGACAGACGAAAGAAATAGGCGAGACCATTGGTTTAGAATTCGATTCTGGAACGGAAGAGTGTAATACCACAGAATGGTTTGCCTGTATGACGTTTCGGAAAACACACGATTTACGACCGTGAGATGCTGCGATTCTTACCGTTCTTCTTTGTTAAGGTCGCGATCGTCCCAGATGGACTGCAACCATCAGACATTTGCTCGTTCACAAAGAAAACGTCTATGAATATTTCTGATATTTTCCAACGCATCCTCTTGAAGCCCGAATGGTTTCTTTCAACTAAGTCGGTAATCCGGTTAGGAGTTTACGTTCAGGGATACATCGCCGCCCTTAACGATACCAACCAGCCATACGACATAAATGAGTTTGACCGATTTTTGCAAATGGGTTCCCGTTAGCCTCGGAATTAACAAGTCATTAAATTGGTCGGATATCATCTATTTCATGTCGGGACACGATGATGAAAGATCGATCGAGCTTACGAAAGAGTTATGGGCTGAGTTCAAGGCATCTGGCGAGCGATCGTGATGACGTATACCGAATGCCGCCATTACTCATGTCGTCCGAGAATCGCAGCTTGATCTCTCCGCTTAAGAACCGCAACATCGCACGCCGATTTGGCTGTTCGAAAGGCTTTATTTGTAATTCCTGTAATGGGAAAGATCGGTGGTCGAAGCGGGCACGATGCTTACCGCAGCTCCGCCGCCGGGCGCGAGACGTAGTCGAAGCACAGTCGCGCGATCGACGAGAAAGCGTTCGATCGCGTAAGCCTGAGGATTCGTCTTCCAGTCGGCATTGTCAGCGTCGCGATCGATGCCTTATGCTTCTAACCTATGGTGTGACAATAGTTTATCCCTGGATGGCCAATACCACCCAGAAAGGATATCGGCAATTGAAAGTGCACCGTTAAAAAAATAGAGGAGGCTTACGCCGCGGCGTCTCCCGTCGAGTTTGTATAATGGTGGTTTGCTTCTTAGGTGTCTCTGTTTCGCGAGAGGCCGAGAAGGGAATTATCCTGGAACCCCCAAAGACGGCGGGAGATGGAAGCGGAAATGAGGGTTTTATCGCAATGATAATTTCTTCCACCTTGTTGGCTCTAAACTTAGCGAAGAATCTCGACGAACTCGAAAACGCAGAGGTTTATTCAATCTGTGTCATTCAAGACGATCCTCCGGTCGCGATCATGTCGGAGATTCACTGCGATTTGAAAACCAGGAATCTGGGAAAGGTCTTACCGATAGTACAAAGTGACGATGAACTGGCTTTTTCGATAGTATTCGAAGACTTTGATTCCGGGATCAAGGTGGTTAAGCGACGTCTGTGGGAATCAGGACTCCTGCTGAGTTCAAAATTAGTTTTAGTAAGCCCCGAGATTAGAATGATAAAAGACTACGGCGAAGGAATGTAAAAGCGTCCCGCTCGTTGACATCAATGATTGCTTACCCGCCAAACCTGTTCTTTTTCCCAACAGATCACCATAGCCTCGAAGCATCATCAACAGCAATATGAAAATCGTCAACAAAGTTGGGCTGACCCCTTATAGTTTCTACGTTCATAAATTTGCCCTTTGACTCATTTCCTTGCGGGGAGTGAAACATGAAAAGAATAATCATAGGAATATTCAATCTATTAATTTTCTCCACCTTGACAGCTAGCGGGCAACAACTAGTCGATAGCCAATGCAATCGAATTTTCGATGACGTGGCGGGTGAGATGAAGCCGACACACATTTTCAGGAGAGAAATCTACACATCCGATTGTGACTTCGATTTTACAGCCAAGAATGGTTCTGGTCTCCTCATTACTGTCGAGACATACGGTACGGAAAAGGAAACAAAAGAAGCAATCAAAAGCGATTTAGCTTTGTATAAAGGCTCGGACGACAAGACGACGGCAGTAAACATGAAAACCGAAGGATTTTGGGACGAAGCAATACTCTGCAATCGTAATCGAACGGGGGACAGCTTTATTTTGCTGCGGAGGCAAAAGTTCTTGATTTCGTTGTTCTCCTTAAACGATGAAGTTCTGCTAACTGCGGAGAAAACATTACGCAAGGTTAAATTCATGGACTGACGAGGAGTCACTGAGCTGGATTCAGAACGATAGGAAAGTCTTACGTCAGGCCCGCGATTCTGGGGTTTGGGGCACTTTGATAAGATCTCGGAATCATGACAATGAAGCCGCCGGTCGAGATTGAGTGGTCTTTTAACATTCGATCGCGATGGACCCAGATTCGGACAAATGAGATATGCGTGAGGTTGGGCTAAAGCCCGAAGTATTTTAGCTGATCGTTCCCGTTGCCTAAAGGCAACGGCAATGAAAATAGTACGAAGGCTTTGGTTATAACGCCCGTTGACCGGCCTAGAAGGTCTCCGGCGGGTTCAGTATACTCGCCATCTACGACTCTCAAATGCTTGTCTTCCCTGCGATAGCCAATATTCTGTGATCGGCAAAAGTGTCGTCAACCACAAGACGAAAATCAACAACGTAGGCCTGACTATATATAGTTCTAAACGGATAAAATGATTGGTTAGGCGCTCATTGCCCATCATCAGTCTGAAGAAGTGAGAAATTGTGGAGGGGTTAAGCTTATGGTAAGAATATGTTCCGCCTTCCTGCTGGTTATATCGGCTTTCGTTTTATGTTCTCAAGCGAGTGCTCAAGCGCGCGAACTTGAGTATTATCAAAAGCTTAAACAGTTAAAGACTTTCGAATCAAAGCGGCAGGACGTCGAGTCGCTATTCGAGTATCTATCTTCGAAAGATTCACTGGAAAGTGGAGGCTCGAAGACCGTTTACTTGGAACCGAAAGGCGCTAATTTGGACGTATATTATTCTACTGGCCGCTGTTCGGAACACCATTCGAAACTTGGTTTCGATATAGCTAAGGACACGGTTATTGGTGTGCATATACTCTTTTATGAGGAGATACCCTATTCAAGTTTCGATTTTGACCTACGTAAATTTCGTAGGTACCAGGAAAACGATAATAACTCAATTCACTACACCAATGAGAGCTTGGGAATCGAATTGATCGGAGGAAAAGACAAAGTTAGAAGCATCGAGTTTTCAGGTTCGGAAGAGCTGCAGGAAAAATACCGTTGTAAGTGAGGAACCATAAAAAGGCTTCAGTTGTAACTCTTGTAACGGGCGAGATCAGACGTCGCAGCCGGCACAATGCTTACTGCCGCCCCGCCGCCCGGGACAACACGAAGGTGGAGTACAGTTGCTCGATCGACGAGAAAGCGGTCGATCGTGTAAGCCTGAGGATTCGCCTTCCAATCGGCATTGTCAGCGTCACGGTAGATCGCTGCAAGATACTTTTTCCCTGCCGTTAGGAAATCAAGAGGGACAGTGGACGTGCGAGCGTTTTCGTCCGTGATCGCGCCGACGAACCACGCATCGTGTCCCTTGGCCTTTCTAGCAATTGTCAGATAGTCGCCCGGCTCCGCCTCGACTATCCGTGTATCGTCCCAATCGACGGGCACGTCCTGGATGAAACGAAAAGCGTCCATGTGCTTTTCGTAATTTTCGGGCAGATCGGCGGCCATCTGCAGAGGGCTGTACATCGTTACATAGAGCGCGAGCTGCTTGGCCAGCGTAGTGTGAACCTGCTCTTTCTTTCCGGCCTGATAATAGTCGAGCTTGATCTGGAAGATTCCGGGAGTGTAATCCATCGGGCCGCCTAGTAGCCGCGTGAAAGGCAGAATGGTCTCGTGATCGGGCGGGTTGCCGACGCTCCATGCATTGAATTCGTTTCCGCGAGCCGCTTCGCAAGCTAGCCAGTTGGGATAAGTTCGCTGCAGTCCAGTCGGACGAACCGGTTCGTGAGCGTCGAGCATGATCTTGTTCTCGGCCGCTTTGGCAGCGACGTGAATATAGTGATTCACCATCCACTGGCCGTCATGATATTCGCCGCGTGGAATGATGCGGCCGACATAGCCGGTCTTTACCGCGCCGTAGCCGTACTTTTTCATTAAGGCAAAAGAATCGTCGAGCCGGCGTTCGTAATTTGTCGCCGAGCCCGATGTTTCGTTGTGCATGATCAGCCGCACGCCTTTTGCGGCGGCGTACCTTGAGACGCCCGCGATATCGAAATCAGGATACGGCGTGACGAAATCGAAGACGTTCTCTTTCCAATTTCCATACCAATCTTCCCAACCGATATTCCAGCCCTCGACAAGGACAGCGTTGATGCCGGTCTTCGCAGCAAAATCAATATATCGCTTAACGTTTGCCGTATTCGCCCCGTGTTTTCCATTGGGTTTTAGCGAACTCCAATCGGTCTCGGTAAGCTTCGTCGTGACGTTATCCGCATAATTCCAGGTCGATCTGCCGACATGCATCTCCCACCAGACACCGATGAATTTCTGCGGCTTTATCCACGTAGTATCGGCGATCTTTGAGGGTTCGTTGAGATTAAGAATGATCTTAGATGTAAGGATGTCGGCCGCTTTGTCGCTAACAATGATGGTGTCCGCCAGGGTGTTTTTGCCGGGGTTTGAAGAAATGCGGCCGAACCTACGGCATTTGGCGCAAGCTTTACTTTCGCTCCGAAATTCTGCCGATCGATCGCCAGATACATCGCGGGGTAATCCACAAGTGCAGCTTCGTGAATATTGATATAAAGCCCTTCAGCGGTCTTCATCATCAACGGTGTCTGCACAACGTTGTCAGCGATCGGCGAACGCGTGCCGATCTCTGTTTGCCGCTTGCTTGACGCCAGTGCATCGATCTCGCTCAGCTTTGTGGTCGAATAGGCGTACTCATTCGTGTCGTAATTACCCGGTATCCAGAACGCCTTGTGATCGCCGGTGAGGTTGATCTCAGTTCCCTCGCCCTTAACGATGAAATACTTAAGACCATCCTGTACCGGAAACTCATACCTAAATCCAATGCCATCATTAAAAATGCGAAACCTAAGAACCAAACGTCGGGCGGGAGTTTTATCATTCAGCTTTTGTTCAAGCGTGACGGTTAGCTGCCGGTGCCGGTCGCGGATCTCGCTGACCTCGCCCCACACCGGTTTCCAAGTTTGATCGGTCTCGGTTATTTCGGAATTGACGATGTGGAAATGATCGGCCAGATCAGGTTGGCCGTCGAGTTCGATGCCTAAGCGGGATTCGCGAATGACCAATTTATCGCCGAAGTTGAGGGAATATCGGGGCGAGCCATCTTCGGCGAGCTTGAACTGCAGTGTCAGGTGGCCATCGGGAGACTTAACTGTCTGGGAGAACGCGGCGACGCTGCCCAAAATGATAAGGAGAAATATCTTAAGTATCTTCACTAGCGGGTCCTCATCCACCCATTGACGCGATCACCGCCCTGATCTCACCGTAAGTGTAATCGTCACCTAAGAATTCCTTGATCGGCGACAAAGCAGTGTCGTCGGCAAATTTCACGATGGCCTCGCGGATCAGCTCGACCTTTTCTTCAGCCACGAGCTCGTCCAGACTGACCTTTCCATCGGGAATAAAGCGGGCAAGGTGATTTTCTATCGTTGTGTTGCTAAGTCCTCGCTCGGCAGCGATCTGTGCAATCGATTTCCCAGCCCGGAACATTTCAAGCGATATTTGAAAGGTGTCTTTGCCGGACGAATCGCGTTTTGTTCGCACTTTCCTTTCGCGCTTTGGCGATTTTAGCGCGATCCGCGATCTGAGATCATTCTTAAGGCAATAGGTTGTGATCGCTCTAATGAAGTCAGCTCCATACTTTTCCAATTTCAGATCGCCAACACCCGAAATGCGTCGCAATTCGATCTCATCCTGTGGCAGATAGGTCGCCATTTCTACGAGGGTCACGTCGGAAAAGATAACGTAGGGCGGAACGTTTTCGCTTCTTGCGATCGCGGTACGCACGCGTCGGAGATCATCAAAGAGGTCTTGTAAATACGGGAGTGAAGCATCCGGGACGAGTTTGCGGGTCTTTTCCTCTTTGGCTGTGACCTTGATGAGTTCGACAGGCTTCTTTCCGACCAAGACATGATGGCTTTTTTCGGTCAGGGCGATCGTGGGATATTGCCCTTCGGTTTGAGTCAGATAACCCTGTCCGATCAGATCCTTGAAATACGCAAACCATTCGTCCTTGGATACATCGGCACCGACGCCATAGGTTTTTAGATTCTTGTGCTCGTCACGGATCTTTGCCGCCGGAGATCCACGCAACAGATCTATCAAATAACTCAACCCGAACCGCTGGTCCGTCCTGTAAACCGCACTCAGGGCCTTTTGCGCGATGACCGTCCCGTCAAAGCGTTCAAATGTGGTGTTGCAGTTGTCGCAGTTGCCGCAATCGACCGCCAACTCCTCGGAAAAGTACTTAAGCAGAAACTTTCGCCGGCACGTTTTCAGATCTCCGAACTCGCCCATCAAGTTCAGCTTCCTGAGCATGATCTCGGACTGGGCCGAATTCCCCTCGACCTCGGCAAAACCTTTTAGTTTGACGACATCAGCCCAGCTAAAAAATAAAAGGGCGTCGCTCGGCAAGCCATCGCGACCTGCTCGACCCGTCTCCTGATAATAGCTTTCGATATTTTTGGGCAGGTCCATGTGGACGACAAAGCGAACATTCGATTTATCGATACCCATACCAAAAGCGATCGTCGCCACAACTATCTTTGCCTCGTCCTTTAGAAAGAGTTCCTGATTGCGGTCGCGCTCTTTTTTGTCGAGACCTGCATGATACGGTACGGTGCTAAAGCCTTCGTCGTTGAGATCGGCGGCAAGAGAATCTACCGAATTTCTGCTAAGACAATAGATAATGCCGCTTTCATCTTTTCGCTTGTCTAAATACTCGAGCAATTGCCCATACGAGTTTCGTTTCGGTTCGACCGAGTAATAAATATTTGGGCGATTAAAGCTGGAGATAAAGGGCGTGGCTCCGCGGATCCCGAGACGTTCGACAATGTCCTGGCGGACGAGTTTGTCGGCGGTCGCGGTGAGAGCGATAAGTGGAACTTCGGGAAACTCTTTCTTGAGCGCGGCGAGCCGCAAATACTCAGGCCGGAAATCGTGGCCCCAGCTTGAGATACAATGAGCCTCGTCGATCGCAAAAAGAGACAGCTTTAAGCCTCTGAGAAAATCGAGAAACTGATCGCCGCTTTGCAAAAGGCGTTCGGGTGCGACATAAAGCAGTTTTACATTGCCGCTTCGGACACCGCGAAAGACCTCGACTTGTTCGGCCGCCGTTTGAGAGGAGTTCAGAAAAGCTGCCTCGACGCCGTTGCTTCGCAAGGCGTCCACCTGATCCTTCATCAATGCGATCAGCGGCGAGATGACGACCGTAAGCCCGTCAAAGATCAATGCCGGAATCTGATAACAAAGCGATTTGCCGGCGCCCGTCGGCATCAGCACTACACAATCCTTTTTCGCAAGAACCGATTCGATCACCGGCTCTTGATTCATCCGAAAAGAGTCGTAACCGAATCGGTGTTTGAGGATTTCGCGTGCGTGGGCGATGGTCATCAATATCTAAATAGTCGCGTCATAAGAACCCGGTCGCTATGGCTCCCGGTTCTGACCTCTTAGATCTCGACCGCATCGATCTGAGCTTTTTGAAGTTTGCCGGAATAATCAATGTACAACGACTTCCATTCGCTGAAAATATCGAGTACCTGTGTGCCGGCTTCGCGATGGCCGTTTCCAGTGCCTTTTGTGCCGCCAAAAGGCAGATGGACCTCAGCACCGATGGTTGCGGAATTTACATAACAAATCCCTGTGTATAGTTCCTGCATTGCGTAGAAGGCGTGGTTGACATCCTGCGTGTATATTGCCGATGAGAGGCCGTACTTAACGCCGTTTACGATGTCGATCGCTTCGTCCAATGTCGAAAAAGGAATGACACAAGTAACAGGACCGAATATCTCTTCCTGTTCGATCCGCATTCCGGGTTTCACATTTGTAAAAACGGTCGGCTCGATGAAATAACCTTTTCCGTAATCCCCTTTTGTAAGACGGTTGCCTCCACACGCGAGCGTAGCTTTATCCACATTCTTACCGATCTCAATATACCCGAGGATCTTTTCCATCTGCCGCTGATTGATTACCGGGCCAACATCGGTTTTGGCATTTAGCCCGTTGCCTACACGAAGCTGCTTTACGCGTTCGACCAGCTTGTCGCAGAATTTCTTGTAAACTTTCTTGTGAACGACCAGCCGCGATGAGGCAGTACAACGCTGTCCGCTTGTTCCGAAAGCTCCCCACAGCGAACCTTCGACAGCATTATCGACATCGGCGTCATCCATTACGATGATCGCGTTCTTACCGCCCATTTCAAGGCTCACGATCCGGTTGTCGCGGGAGCATTGTTCGGCGATCTTTCGTCCGGTTTCGGTAGAACCTGTAAACGAGATAAGCCGAACATCTTTATGGCCGACAAGAGCCGCACCCGCATCGCCAAATCCGTTTACTACGTTCACTACGCCTTTCGGGATGCCCGCCCTTTCGCACGACTTAACAAGATTGATCGTCGACAGCGGCACGTCTTCGCCGGATTTGATCACAACTGTATTTCCGCAGACGAGCGCCGGGATCAGTTTCCACGAAGGAATGGCCATCGGAA
>Ga0268264_10005141_pt1 | contig 11086 bp, 12 predicted proteins | sample KBSSwiS32_FD_190357 | JGI IMG/M metagenome (GOLD analysis project Ga0268264, IMG submission 190357) | Switchgrass rhizosphere microbial communities from Kellogg Biological Station, Michigan, USA - KBS Switchgrass S3-2 (SPAdes) (version 2) | ecosystem: Host-associated > Plants > Roots >... | reverse complement strand
CATTGATTATTCGGCTGCGAAATTAGATTGAAATGGGCAAAGTGCAAAACTGTTAAATAATCAAAACGACTCAAGTCGCTTCTTGTTAACTTCGTAATTTCATCAAAAAATAAGTCAATGAAGCTGGTACGAAGTTTTATTTTGTTTTTAATGTTTACCGCAATATTCTCTGCTAAATCTCAAAATATTCCCTCGTGGAAAATTAACGATGTTGTGAATTATATGGGTAAATCTGATTCTGTTTTAGTGATCAATTTCTGGGCAACTTTTTGTAAGCCATGTGTTGAAGAAATTCCCTACTTGGAGAGCATCAGCCAAAAATATAAGGATCAAAAAGTAAAGGTTTTATTGGTGAGCTTGGACCTACCGGCCTTCTTTCCCGGTAAGATTGAAGACTTTGTGAAGAAAAATAATTATGGCAGCCAGGTTGTTTGGTTAAATGAAACTAACGCAGATTATTTTTGTCCTAAAATTGATAAGAGCTGGATGGGAGGGATTCCTTCTACGGTTATTATCAACAAAAAAACCGGGTACAAAAAGTTTTTTGAGGAACAGATGAAGCCCGGTCAATTTGAACAGGAATTGAAAAAGGCCTTGGGTATTTGAAAAAAAATTCAGGAAATTATTTTATCCTTTTCTTTTAATTGAACAACCAACACCCCTGCTTTCTTTAACAGAAACTTCTTTTCCGCTTAACAGTTCATAGATGGCTTGTCTAAGATGCTGGCGCGTTACACCTTCACTATCTCCGGGGCTATCATCAATTGCGCCATGATAACTAAGCTTCAGCGCCTTATTAAATAAGAAGCATTCCGGAGTGCGGCTTGCACCGAATTCATCTGCTACCACATTATCCTTATCAATTACATAGTACCACTCATAGCCCTGGTCCTTTGCATAATTTTTCATGGCTTCAAAACTATCATCATCACCACGTTGAGTTTCATTCGAATTTATTAAAATCACACCTATGTCATTCATCATGGCATATTTACAAATCTCTTTGGTTCGTTGTTGATTTCTTATCACAAATGGACAGGTGTTGCAGCTGAACATTACCAGTAATCCATTCTTCCTACTGGCTTCCTTCATTGTAACCATACTCCCTTTTACATCTTTCATTTTTACATCTGCTTTAGGCAGATCACTTCCTATAGGCAATACTTTTGCGGCCATCTTAAATGCTATTAAAAAAGAGGCAAATAAAATTGCTGTAGCTGAAATTATTATTTTCTTTTTCATACAGGAAATTGAAATGCAAATTTATAAAAAGACGAAAAAAATAATAACCGCTCATATAACGGATGTAAAAGTGCCCCTGCCTTCGTCTGGCCTTTTTTGTTCGGATAATGCTTTTAATGTTTTTATACTTACATTAAAATCAAAGCCAATTAGCACTACCAGCGAATTAATAAAGATTAGGATCATAAAAACCATTATTGTTCCTATCGATCCATATAATACATTAAAACGGCCAAAGTTATTTATGAATGTAGAAAACCCAATTGTAGATAAAATACTCAGAAAGGTGGCAATAACCGCGCCGGGTGATACCAGTTTCCATCGTTTGGTAGTAGCAGGCGCATACCGGTATATAAACGCAAACGAATAAAAAATAAGGGCAAGTATTAACCCCCATTTTCCATAAAGGATTACATCCCTAACGAGGGCATTCTTAACCCCAATCCACTTCAAAATATTGCTTTGAACTAATAGTAAAACCAGGCATACCAGCAGAAGGCTAAAGAGCAAAATGGTTAGCTTTATAGCCATCCATCTTTTCTTTAAACCCTTCACTTTTTCAAAACCAATTTGATCTTTATTAAAAGAACGCATGACACCCATTATACCGTTAGATGCAAAGAAGAGTGACAGAAAAAAGCTAAACGAGATAAGCCCAACCTTTGATCCATTGATAAAGCTGTCAACGAAATTTATTAGCCCTGTGTTATAAGTTTTAGCTGGCACGATATCTACAATTAAACTATGCAATTGTGTTTTCATACCTCGTTTAGAAATAAAAGGAAGATTTGGAATTAACGTAAAAATGAAAAGGCAAGTGGGAGGTACGGACATAATGAAATTATACGAAATTGCTGCAGCTCTTTCGGTTAAATTGGGTATACTAAAATTCCTGCGAAAAAAGCTTGCTACTTCATAAAAAGTGATACCCTCAAATCCACGTGGGCTCCATTTTTTGCTTTGCTTTACAAAAAAGTAAAAAGGCAGCTTGGCTAATATCGTACGTTCCGCTCTCTGCAATCTTCTCCGAATATTAATTGTTAACGAGTAAAATATCAGCGATAAAATTACAGTTTAATGGTTAGTTACTTTCTTGTTTTAATAAAATGACACTATCTAATGCCTGTTGATATGCACTGGCATTTTTTTTATGTTCGTCATAACCCGTCGCAAAATTAGAGTATCCTGAAAAATCTGGTTTGGCAACAAAATATAAATAATTAGTTGACGGCTCATTTAATACTGCATCAATTGTGTTTATTGAAGGTGTGCAAATAGGGCCAGGGGGCAAACCGGCATTCACATAAGTATTGTAAGGGGATGGATATGAAAGATACTTTGTGTAGATGCGTTTTAAGCCAAAATTTTTTAAGGCAAATTTAACTGTAGGATCGGCACCCAGCCTCATTCCATTTTGCATTCTGTTTAAATATACGCTTGCAATTTTTCCTTTGTCATCCTGTTTATTAGTTTCTTCTTCTACAATGGATGCTAAAATATAAACTTGCTTTTCTGAAAGTCCCAAAGTTCGTGCAGCGGATCTTCGTTGTTTATTCCAGAATTTTTGTTGTTCATAAAAAAGCCTTTTAAATATTTTTGACATTGTGGTGTTCCATGTAAATGTGTAGGTATTTGGAATGACCGTAGTGAGCACAGTATTCGTGTCTAAATTATATTTTGAAAGTGAATCATGATTGTTTAAAAACATTATAACAGCATTTGAATCTGATTCGAAATTATCAGCTATTTTTTTGGCAAGATCTTCCTTAGTTCTCAATTTGGTGATCACTAAATTAACAGGTGATTGATTGCCTGATCTCAACATTCTAATGAGACTGATCATACTCATCCCATCGGTAATTTTATATTTTCCCGGTTTAACCGATTTGTCATAATGTAAGTATTTAGCCACTCTGTCAAACAGTCCAACTCTTTCAAGAATATTTTTCTTAACCAATCCGTCTTTTACATCTTGGTAAGTTGAGCCGGTTCGTATATAAAAATAATCCCCTTTTGGAGTAATGATGGTTGGACCAAATAATTGCCAGCCAATAAAACCTGCAATGATTATTACAATGGCAAAAAAGAATAGAATCAATCTTTTCACTTTTTTCACAATTATTTTAATAAGATAAAATTATACCAACTAATGCGATGCTGTTAATAAAAATACCCCATCTTTAAAAAGACGGGGTATCAAACTATCTATAAATGATTTAATGTTTAGATGAAGGCTGAACTGGTTTCGGATTTGGACTTGTTTGCAACGGTACAGAATTTTGTTTAGGCGTAGTTGAAGTTCCTGCCGGGGCATTATTCAACAATTGGTCCCTTTGATCATTGCCGCTAGATTTACCAATAAATACCGCAGATGTTAAACATAATATAGCTACAATGGACGCAAAGAGCCAGGTGCCTTTTTCCAACACATCAGTTGTTCTTTTTACCCCCATTAACTGATTCCCTATACCGCCAAATGAAGCTGATAAACCACCACCTTTGGGGTTTTGTATTAATATTATAAGCCCTAGTATTACCGAAGCAAGAAGTATCAAAATTCCAAAAATGATCAACATATTAAAGTGATTTTAAACTTTTAATTTTCATTGCAAAGTAAGCGCTTTTGGCAGGATAATTCAAACTTAATTTCTCATACATTTCAATAGCCTGTTCAATTTTATCCTGCTTGACCAGAACCTCTGCCATGGCTTCCGTAACCACATTCGTATTCACATTCGAGCTTTCTGCAATGTGCTGAATTATTTTCTCAGTTTGCTCATCGCCTTCGGGTAAGTGCGTATGAATTTTTTTCATACTCTTTAACCACTCGGTAAAACTTTTCAGTTGGGTTGAAAGCTTATCATTATTTATTGATTCTTCGCTTACTTTTATTCCCTGTGATGCAAAGTAATCCACTGTGTACAGAGGTTCAAAAGCATCTGATACATTGCCTGCACTTTCGCCCGTCCTTTCAGTGGGCGGTAATTTTTTTTCATTGACTTCTTTCGTTTGATCGGAACCAATTTCATCAATTGGGTGTTCTGCTTGTTGGGAAGAAATTGCTGTCGAATTATTTATTTCTCCATTTTCATCATACTCATTTTCAATTTTAGTTTGATAATTCAATTGCTTGTTAAGCCATCTTGTGTTACTAAAAAACAAAGCCGTCACCAATGCCTGCTTTTCAAAATTTTTATTGTTATTTTTTTTATAACCACAAAGCAGTCTGAATTGAGCAATCGAGTAATATGGATATTCTTCTGTCATTAGCAACAGTTCATCTTCTTTCAATTCTTTTTTTTTGAAGTCTATATTTTCTGTAGTGCCATTCATGTAAATAAAACTAAATGGTATTTACCAGTTTGAAAATATTCTATTAAATATTCCATCTGTAAGATTTTTTATTATGTCGGGAAGACGGGAAGCTTCTACCTGTGGCAAAGTTTGGTTTGCATTGAAATCATAGTTTGTACTTACGTCTGCCTCAAAATTTTTTGTAGGATCCAGCGTGTTTTTGAATATTAAATGAAAAGAAACATTTAACCGGTTACTACTTGCATTTTGATTTGAAATACCTGAAGTAGTTACAGTATAATCGGATAGATAGCCGCTAATGTCGTAATGCGCATCATCATTGTTGGTTTGCCTGAGGCGGGTTTGACCAATTATTTTTTGCTTTAATTTTTCAGTCAGTTGAGGGGTTAAAGTAGGGTTTACATACCTGGCTTTATTCTCTAAATAATTTACTCTGAAAGTTTTTATTTCAGATGGAATAGGGGACGTGTCTTTTGTAGAATATTTACAGGTAGCATAGTTGAATGTTATAAATAGCAGGCAACAGGAAACAAGAACTTTAAAATTTGAAAAATATTTCATCAAATGTCTGTTTGAGAATGTTGAGGTATGAGCAATTGGAAATTGTAAATCGGAAATTGGAAACTCATTCATTTATATCATACTCTTTAAGCTTACGATATAATGTTCTTTCGCTTATGCCCAAATCCATCGAGGCATCTTTACGTTTACCACGGTGTTTTTTTAACGCCTTTATTATTAACTCTTTTTCTTTATCCATTATGCTTAATGATTCTTCTATTTCTTCGTGTTGCTGGATGCCATTATTCGTATTTAAAATTACAGGCTGCGAAGGTTGCCTTGTTCCGGGATGTAAATCACTTTGATAGTCGCCTATCATATTTTCAGGGTGATATCTTTCCGAATTTATTGCAGATGGATTTTGTATAACATCAAAGAACATTTTCTTTAGTTCATTCACATCTTTTTTCATGTCAAAAAAAAGCTTGTAAAGAATTTCTCTTTCATTATTAAATTCTTTTTGATTTGCTCCTCCATTTTGTTGCGAAGCCAAAACCGGTAATCTTGAAAAATTATTTTCCGGTAAGAATTTTCTTAGAACGGGGCCCGTAATATTTTTATCCTCTGAAAGAACTGATATCTGTTCTGCAATATTCTTCAATTCTCTTACATTGCCTGGCCATGGGTAGTTAATTAACACATTTTTTGCTTCATCATCCAATTGAACAGGCGGAGACTTATAGCGTTCAGCAAAATCGACTGCAAATTTTCTGAATAGTAATGGGATGTCTTCTTTTCTATCCCGTAAAGGGGGAACTCTTATCGGTACTGTATTTAAACGGTAGTAAAGATCTTCTCTAAACCTGCCTTTTTGTGTAAACTCCAGCAGATCTTTATTAGAGGCGGCAATCACCCTGACATCTGTTTTTTGAACTTTTGATGAACCCACTCTGATATATTCGCCTGCTTCCAAAACACGCAGGAGCCGGGCTTGAGTGCCCAGCGGCATTTCACCTATTTCATCCAAAAAAATGGTGCCGCCATTTACCGTTTCAAAGTAACCCTTGCGGCTATCAACAGCCCCGGTAAATGAGCCCTTTTCATGACCGAATAATTCTGAGTCAATGGTGCCTTCAGGAATTGCACCACAGTTTACTGCTATAAACGGGTTGTGCTTTCTTGCAGAAAGCACGTGAATGATTTGTGAAAAAGCCTCCTTGCCTACACCGCTTTCTCCATTAATTAAAACACTAAGATCAGTGTTTGCGACCTGTATGGCTACGTTCAATGCATAGTTAAGAGCAGGTGAACTGCCAATAATTCCAAATCTATTTTTTATTGCTTGTTGATCCATTGGTTTAAAAATTTTATTCCCCCTTTTAGGGGCTTAAGGTGTTTCCTATTAACGTTCCTGCAGTACATTCCGTTATCAATACATCTGCATAATCACCTTTGTTCATATTATTTGTTTTCGGAAACACAACTACTTTATTATTATCACTTCTTCCTGCCCAATGCTCATTACTTTTTTTTGAGTCGCCTTCTATCAAAACCTTAACGGTTTTCCCGATTTCTCTTTGCATACTTGCCAGAGATTGAATTCGGTGAAGAGCAATTACTTCCTGTAGTCTTCTTTTTTTTGTTTCTTCCGGCACATCATCTTTATATTTTCTTGCTGCTAAAGTGCCAGGTCTTTCAGAATAAAAAAACATGTAAGCAAGATCATATTCGCAATACTTCATCAGGCTTAATGTCTCGTGATGATCTTCTTCAGTCTCGGTGCAAAATCCTGTGATAACATCTGTTGATAAACCACAACCAGGAAGTATTTCACGTATCCTGTTAATTTTATTTAGGTACCATTCTCTTGTATAAGTCCGGTTCATCATGTGCAAAATTCTTGTACTTCCACTTTGAACCGGGAGGTGGATGTATTTGCAGATGTTATCATACTTAGCCATTGTATGCAGAACCTCATCTGTAATATCCTTAGGATGAGAAGTTGAAAAACGAACACGTAATAGCGGGGATATTCGGGCTACTAATTCCAGAAGATTAGCGAAGGTGATGGCGAGGGCAACGTCTCCTCTGGCACCCTCTAAATCTCCCCCCTTGGGGGAGACTTTTGTGCTCCCTAATTCAGTGCTGTAGGCGTCTTCTGAATCGTCTTTATTGAGATTTTTTTCGGCGGGATGCCAATAATAGCTGTCAACATTTTGTCCGAGCAAGGTTACTTCGCGGTTGCCATTTTCAAAAAGATTTTTGCATTCATTTATTATTGATCCGGCATCGCGGCTTCGTTCTCGTCCACGGGTAAATGGAACTACACAAAATGAACACATATTGTTACAGCCACGCATAATACTTACAAAGGCCGTAACGCCATTGCTGTTTAAACGTATTGGCGCAATATCTCCATAAGTTTCCTCCCGGCTAAGTAAAACGTTTACACCTTTTTGGCCCGTCTCTGCTTCTTCTATTAAAGAAGGTAACGACCTATATGCATCTGGCCCTACCACCAGGTCTACTAATCCTTCTTCCTCAATAAATTTTGATTTTAATCTTTCAGCCATGCAACCGAGTATGCCGATGAGGAGTCCCGGCTTCTTTCTTTTTAGTCCCCTGAACTCAGTTAAACGTTTACGAACGGTGAGTTCTGCCTTTTCACGGATAGAACAAGTGTTTAAAAAGATAAGATCGGCTTCTTCTAAAATTTGCGTGGCGCCAAAACCCTTATCGTATAAAATAGATGCCACAACTTCACTATCAGCGAAATTCATCTGGCAACCGTAGCTTTCTATATAAAATTTTTTAAGGAAAGAATTTGATACTTGTGCCTCCAGCGAAAATGGTTCGCCTTGCCTGCTTTCATCCTGAATTTTATCTATCGTTACTCCAAACATCCGGGCATTTATTAAGGACGGCAAATATACAAAAAAAGTGTGGTGACAGGATGGCAGAAAATTCTAAAGTAGTTAAAAAATTGCCTGCGAGGTGTATCAGGAAACAAAGTCAAACCTTTTTGCAAGCCAACTCTTCTTAACCGGAATTATCCAATTGCTGGTCAATTCCTGTTTGGTTTGAACTGTATTATTAAAGTATAAAGTATCCGGAGAAATGAGATTATTTTCAGTTGCATAATTTAATTGATCCAAGGGAAATAATTGTATTCTTTCCTTCACAATAAAGGCAAGAGTCTGCCTGTCAAATAAACTAATATTAAAATCCTGCTCGATACTTTTAATTAATCTTACGGAGCTGTCAGTACTGCAACCGCTTACCCCGGCTGCAGTTTCATCGGCCATCAAAATAATAAATTGTCCGAATAATAGTTTTGCAAAGCCCTTCACATCAGCCCCATGACTCTTCCATCCCTCCGCAAAATTTTCTAATAGTTCATCAATTTGTAAAGCCTCGTCTATTGTAAGTGAGCGATTGCTTTGATAGATCCAAACTCTTGAATCATCCACAAAATTCTGTGGTATTAAATCCTGGAAATATAGGTTCATTTTGCAAAGATAAAGAGATTTACAAACTGCAAATCATAACATCGAAGCTGCGACCAGCTCAGCTATATCCATTACTTTAACCTGCTCTTCTTTTTCATGTGCCTTCATACCGTCTGTTAACATTGTATTGCAAAAAGGGCAGGCAGCGGCGACAACTTCTGAACCGGTCTCCAATGCTTCCCTTGTTCTTTCAATATTTATTCTTACATCACCTTTTTCCTCTTCCTTAAACATTTGTGCGCCTCCTGCACCACAGCAAAGGCCATTACTTTTGCAACGCTTCATTTCAATGAGATCGATGTCAAGGGCTTCTAAAACTTTTCTCGGCGCTTTATAAATATTATTAGCTCTGCCGAGATAACAGCTATCGTGATACGTTATTTTTTTCCCTTTAAAACTTCCTTCCTCGTTCATTTTTATTTTGCCTTCGTCAATTAGTTGCTGTAAAAAAGTTGCATGGTGAATTACCTCATAATTTCCCCCCAACTCGGGATATTCATTCTTTAAAATATTAAAACAATGCGGACATGCAGTTACTATTTTTTTGATGCCATATCCATTAAGCGTTTGAATATTTTGATAGGCCATCATCTGGAACATAAATTCATTACCTGCTCTTCTTGCGGGATCGCCAGTGCACATTTCTTCTTTACCAAGTATGGCATATTTAACTCCTACCTTAAATAAAATTATTGCAAGGGCTTTGGTTATTTTCTGCGCTCTTTGATCAAAGCTTCCTGCGCATCCTACCCAAAATAATATTTCAGGCCTTTCCCCTGCTCCAGCCATTTCCGCCATGTTTGGTACATGCATACTGTATCATAATTTGTGATTCTCTAAAATTACAACAACAATTTTCATAAAGGATTGCCTGTTTTTTAAACCTTATTTTTGTTTTTTAAAATAATTGATTGAAGCGATTTATAAAAAGGCTTCTCGATTGGGAGCAATGGCCATTTAAATTATTATATGCCCCGATTGCGCCGGTATGGCTTTGGTACATGATCCGTTCAGGCTCAGTTTGGTTTTTTACACCAAGTAATCCTAAAATAACTTTTGGAGGGATGGAAGGTGAGCCTAAAAAAGAAATGTATGATCTGCTTCCACCGCATATGTATCCAGCAACTTTGAATGTGCTGCCAGAAGAAAATTTTGAATTAGTGAAGCAAAAATTATCAAAGCGTAATATTAGCTTTCCTTTAATTGTTAAGCCTGAAGTTGGCGGGCAGGGAATTTTATTTAGAAAATTTGACAACGAAGAACAGCTTAAAAAATACCATGAAACAATTCCGATAGAGTATATTATTCAGGAGCTAATTGAATACCCCATGGAAGTAAGTATCTTTTATTATAGGTATCCCAATAAACCAAGGGGAGTTATTACCGGTTTTTTACATAAAATTCCCCTGCAGGTTACCGGCGATGGTAAGCATACACTTCGGCAATTAATACTCCATCATCCCAAAGCTAAAAAGAGAATTCATGAATTAGAAAATAAACATGGATCCAATTTTGATAAAATATTATTACAAGACGAAAAGTTTATGTTGAGCCACGCCGCTAACCATAATCGCGGTGCACACTTTATTAATTTGAAAGAAGAGATAGATGAGAGATTGGTTACATTCATTGATAATATCAGCTTATCAGTAAACGATTTTTTTTATGGACGCTACGATATTATGTGCACGTCAATTGAAGACCTTAAACAAGGCAGAAATTTTTCTATCCTCGAATATAATGGCTGTGGCGCTGAGCCTAATCATTTTTATGATACAGGTTTTACCTTAATCGGTGCCTATAAAGAAATACTTAGACATTGGAAAATATTATACGGAATAAGTAAATACAATTGCATGCATGGAATAAAATGCTGGCCTTTATTAAAAGGCCTCAGGTTTAGAAAGGCTACCAACAAACACTATCGCATAATAAGAGAGGCTGATAAGTTTATTTAACAACCCCTTAGTCTTTTTTTTCGTCTATTGTGTTATGAACAGATTAATTCTCGTGCTTCTTTATTTTGTTTTTTCTCTCCATGCCACGGCGCAAAACTATAAGCCCGTTGATGAAGGCAGTAAAGTTCACTTTACCATTAAAAATTTTGGTATAAACACCGGAGGTGCATTGTCAGGTTTAAAGGGAAATATTTTTTTTGATCCCGCAAATTTAGCTGCATCAAATTTTAATGTTTCTGTAGATGCAAAAACAATTGATACAGACATTGAAAACCGCGATGAACATTTGCGGGATGAAAATTATTTTGATGTGGAAAAATATCCGGTCATAGTTATTAAGTCGGCAAAGATAAGTAGCAATACTTCTGTTCCGGGACAGTATTATTTTACAGGCACCTTAACTATGCGTGATATAACTAAAGATATTTCCTTTCCTTTTACTGCAACCATCCAGGGAAGCGATTACTTATTTGCCGGCGATTTTGAGATAAATCGCCTGGACTTTTCTGTCGGAGGGCCCAGTGCAGTACTAAATAAAACAGTGAAAATTTCACTCTCCAT
>Ga0268264_10005140_pt1 | contig 11086 bp, 13 predicted proteins | sample KBSSwiS32_FD_190357 | JGI IMG/M metagenome (GOLD analysis project Ga0268264, IMG submission 190357) | Switchgrass rhizosphere microbial communities from Kellogg Biological Station, Michigan, USA - KBS Switchgrass S3-2 (SPAdes) (version 2) | ecosystem: Host-associated > Plants > Roots >... | reverse complement strand
AATCCCGCCCTCTCCGCAGATCAAATGGATGTCCCCGCCTTTCAGGCGGGGCATTTTTGTTTCGGAGCGTCGCGGAGCTTGCTCCGGCGTAAGCGCAGAAACAAAAATGAGAGAGAGCGTAGCGAACGGGCATCCATTTGATCTGGCCTCCCCCATTTGGATCACCGAGCGGAGCGGGGTAATCCCGCCCTCTCCGCAACGAGGGACAGACCATCATCAAGATGATCTGTCCCTTTTTCATTTTCGCCTGGAGCTCGCTCCCAGTCGGCAATTGCCCGGAAATAAACATTCGTTCTCTCAGTTCGAAATACCTCTTTTTCCTTGTCGTAGAATATTCCTTCCGGAAAGATGAGTTTTTGCAGCTCTTCTTTCAGGCCGATGGAGCTGGAATCCCACAGGAACGTGAGTTTCGTGCAGAGGTGCAATAAATTCTGGATGATCTCGCCCGGGTTCGAAATCTTTCCTTCCAGTTTGGCCAGTTCTTTCTGGATATTGACCAGTAGTTCGTGGTATTCCTTATAGAACCGCTCGAAGGCTTCCTGGCTCATCTCCTCTTTGACATAGTGTTTTTTCTCGATGGTATAGATGTCCTTCTTTACCTCCGTGAGTTGTGCGTCCAGAGTTTTTCGCTGTTCTTCCTGTTCTTTAGTGGCTTCCTGATAGGCATATTCAAGCTCGTACTGGATGGCCGGAATGTTCTCTTCTTTGACTACAAAGTTTTCCAGGAGTGCATGGAATTGCTCGTGCATTCTTTTTGCGCTCTTGTTACACCGGCAGCCGGTGGTCCGGCATTTGTAATAATAGAGGCCTTTCGCTTTGACGAGATAGCCGGTGAAGGGTTGACGGCAATGGTAACATTTCACGAACACTTTCAGCGGCAGGTGATCGTCCTCTTTCTTATGCGGCACGGCATAACCGGCAGTGTGCTGGTGGATGTTGTTCACCTTGAGGAAGATTTCCTGGGAGATCAACGGTTCATGGTTGCCTTGTACGATCTTGCCATCCAGCAGACCGTGGTTGATGAGACCGCAGTAAAACGGCTTGGTGAAGATCTTGGTCAGCTGTTGCTTGTACATGGGTACACCGATGGCTCTTAGCCTGCCAATGATCTCTTCGTTCTTCATACCGGCGGCTTTCCAGAGAAAGGCTTTCCGGATCTTTTTACCAACCTCGTTAATGACGAGCTTCCTTTCACCATTGATCTTGACGGTATCATATCCCTGTGGTGGCTTGGAGGCCCAGACGCCTTTCTGGTATTGCTCCTTTAATCCCGCCACAGCCCGCTGTCCGCGTATCTGATTATCATATTCGCTGAACAAAAGCTGGATGTTTTGATGCAAGGCGCCGCTGGGGTTGGAGGTATCGGTCGGTTGTGTGACGGCAAAGACGATGATACCGTACTTCTCGCGGAGATCGGTGGCCAACTTAATCGCAGCTCCCCCGGTACGACTAAACCGGTCGATGGTATACACCAGGATATGGCTGATCCGGCCTTTGTGCTTGCGGATATAATCCAGCATGCACTGGAATTCTTTGCGGCCATCTGTCTTGGCGCTCTCGTAGGTGCCGCCGAAATAAGCGGCCACCGTCATGTGGTTGCGAAAAGCGTATTCCTCAATGGTCTTGCGTTGGGTCTCCAGGGACAGGTTCTTGTCCGCCTGCTCCTTGCTGGAAACACGGGTATAGATCACCACTTCTTTGGTGATGACTTGTTTGGCGATCTTCTTGGGATGACGGCCAAACTGGGTGAAGGGGGCTAAGGTTGTCATGGTCATGCAGCTTTTGTTTTCGTAAAAGGTGGTAATTGTGGAATGGTCGGGTTATCCGATCCAGTTGCATCCAAATTTACAATATATTGATTATCAATGCAATATTTTGCTATTCGACTGACTTCCAGGATAATGTGCACCAGTTTCCGGGTGGTCTCGATCCGCTGGTTGGCTTCTTCGTCGGAAAGGGTCGGATTGCCCGTCAACTCGCGGCACTTATCCGGCGTAAGCGTTTCTTTGCGGGGATTGATAGAAGATAGGTGCGGCTCATAGGGTTGGCCTGAATCAGGTTGTGAAGATGGAGGTAGGGATTTCATAAGGGATGATTGAAGGTGGGTGAAAGGGACTGTAGCCTCCTGCAATGGACGATACAGTCCTTTGTTTTCATGGCTGAGAAATGTTAGTTATCGTCATCCTCCTCGTCGTCTTCTTCATAATTGTCAACGACGCTTTCAATGGCATCAAAAGCCTCCCGTTCTTTCTTGTCGTTCTTATCATAGGAAATCTCCAGGAGGATGACGTCATCATCTTCATCGGACCCATTGATGGTATTGGTAAGCTCGCTTTTTTCTAACAAGGAAGCGACTTCGAGGATAGCTCCAACAGGAACTCTCAATTCTTCAACTTTAATTGTGTACATAGTAGTACGGGTTAAAAATTAATAAAAAAATTTCTGAACAAAGCTACGGCGAGCTAAAAACGCAATGTCCCATTTGGGACAGTTTGGGACACTTTGGGACCATTAAGGACACTTTGGGACCATTAAAGCATCGAAATACACGGGAATCCAATGTTTAGCCTTATATATTTTGTCTTGTCCTGTCGAGCTACTTGTCAGCCAGTATAAGATAGGGTATCATTATGGAGCCCTTGCGGAAGGATAAGGGATTCTTTGGGAATGATTAGGGATCGATGGGGAATGATGCGTATCTCTTCGTGTGAACCGGATAGCAATACCAATAAGGTGTGCCGTATCGTCTTTTTGTCGAGGGACGGGATCGGAGGGCATAGTGATCACTTTTGGGTGATACTGCTAATCTACGTTGGCCGAAAAACCAACTTTCACGTTTTAGCAATAATGTGCAATTTTCTACAAAAGACGGCATCGTATTCCCACAATTATTTTTTCCAGCTCCTTCTTATTGGCCCTTCCCTCGTGCTTGAAACGTATAATTGACTTGCGATGCTTTCGCTATAAAATAAGAGGACATCGCCCACTTGCAGACCACATTTACCTATATTCCCAAAGCAGGATTGGTTAACCCAGATGTAAGTTTATTTCAGGACGATACGGTTTGTATAAAGGAATGATGCTGGAGGGGTTGGAGAGGAATCTGAAAGTTAAGGGAGAAAAAGGGTACGGATCGTAGGATTACGATAAAGCCTGCTTACTCTGTCATGACTATTTGTATCTGAATGGCAATGCCAATTAGTCGTATTCCGCTGGAAACTGGCAATGCTATTTTGTGCTCAACCATGTAGATTTTTTTTGGCAGCATCGCGGCTTTTTTGGTCTTACTTGTTCGGGCGGTTCTTTTACGACCGTCTTCTTGGGGAATAACCATAACAGGCAGGGGTGTTGTTTCTCTCTTACTCATAATGGATGTTTTTCTTTTTTATAGTAGGAAATACATGATAAAATCTCGTTGCCTCCGTACAAATGGTAATTGTCTTGAATTGTGGGCAGGCGGCGATATAAGCTTTCTCCTGCTTGCGTTCCTTAACAAAGGTCACCGGGTGGAGATTTCCCTTCTTAAGGCTAAGAATGAGGTTCATTCTCAGATCCTCGTTCTCCATCTCTTTGATGGGGTATCCCTTCAGGACATTGACTATATCATATCCATACTCTCCCCGGAATTGACGGATCTTGTAGTTGGTATTGTCTGGTGTCCGCTGGATGAAATCCAACTGTATCCAGGCATAGTACTTTTCCTCGTCCATATTCATCATCTGCTTATGGACGGCCCTACCCTGTAACAAATTGAAGGCTTCTTTGAACGAAACGCCTGTTCCCCGGGTAATATAAAAGGTTTGCAGTCTGTTATACTCCGAACTGTCGGGATAAGATAACAAGGCGTCGTAGCGGACGAAAAAATACTTGGCATCGTTTTCCGCCCTACGGAAGTGAAGGGTAGCTTGTGCAGTGCTCCACTCATCGAACCGGCTTTCAGTGGTTATCTGAAACTCCTTATTTCCTTCTTCCATTTTCTGTAGTAGTTCATCATAGAGCCTTGGATCGCCGCCAAAGCCCAAGTACCGAAGGTTTTCCTCCAGGGAGGATATAAATTCTTGTTTCATATTGTTAGGTTTAATACGTAGACACAAGGCAAAAAGCGCCGGTACTCCCTGTCATTACGGAATCTTCCTTCTCCTTTCTTTCCATAGGGGATAGGTTTCCCGGCTCGCCAGATTCTTATTTATTATTGTTCAAGGGATAAATCCTGGTATATCAGGTAGTCGATCACCACCCCGAAATAATTGCTGATGATAACCAGCAAGCTTGGTGTCACTTCTAACGTACCGGATTCGAGTTGGTGAAGGATATCGGCCGATATGCTGATCTCGTCCGATACCTGTTCCAGGGTCAGCTGCCGATGACCGCGCAGGGTCCGGAAATTCTTGCCGATGAGCGCGGATAGTACCCGGGACCTGTTTTCACGGTACTGACGATCGCTTTGCACGATATAAAGGGGGTATCGTTCCTTCTTTCTAGGAAAGGAAAGGGTACGGTTCAACTTTGGTTTAACCCGGCAACGATCAAGCACATGGCTTAAGAGGTAGCGCAGCGGAATGACAAATCCCAGGGATGGCAGCAGGAGTAGGAGTCGAAATACTTTGTGGCAAATAGGTTTCATAATGTTTGATTGGGATTTAAAAGGGATCGGACGACAATTTTTTCAGGAGGGCATTACCTTGATTGAACAACTGGTCCATATTCTTATTCATTTGATAGGACTGCTTCCGTAACAGGTGTTCACCGACTTGCAAGGATTCCAAGTGGAATATTTGCGAACCGGAAATAGCTACGAGTTTGGAAATCGCGCTGCAATAAATGACACCGTTTTTTTCGAAATAATGAGCCAGCCAGACACTCACCCCATTGGTATGGACTAGGTAGGTTCGCAGTACAAAATGGTCGAAACATCTCAGTGGCCGGTAGTAGCGAGCAAAACATCCCACCACCTGTGGCTGTAGGTTCTTTTTACGGAGGATGTTCACCCAACCCAGGCGGTATGCGAGGTCCATCCGCCCCAAATCCATAAAACAGAGATAGCGGTCATTGCCCATGTAGCGGATAACGCAATCCCAGGGCATTACACGAAAGGAAAGGACAGACTGTTTTGAGGTAGACACTGATTTTAGCCGTAAAAGGGCGTTTAGCCAAACCATTAAAACTCGAATTCGCATTCTCATAAAAGGAGGGTTAAGGGCAATAAGGCAGCACGGTGCAGCCATGCAATAGCCGCATGCACACTGGCATTGATACCCGAATGTTAAAATGCAAGTCCGATGTAAGCGGGGGAGAAGGAAGGAAACATAAAGGGCGGGCCCCGTCTTACCACACCGAGGCACGGCCAAGCGCCCGCAGATGATAAGCTGATAGGGGCCCACCCCATATGGTATAGAGCGGGCTTTCACTATCATCTCACCTGCATTGAAAATTGGCCGTTTTCGGTGTGAGACTTATAGTGAAGTCCTTCAGTCAATGAAGAACCTCAAAAATAATATGTATGAGAGGCTTATAAAAACCTCCTTTCTAATTAATGGCAAGATACAAAATTATTTAATTGATTATCAATACTTTATGTTGTATTTTACATCAACAAAGAAAATGCTCCACATTTTTACACATTCATTTATTCATATACCCTTAACCTATGACCGAAGTACATATAGGCAAGAATATCCGGGCGATTAGACTATTGCTCGGTATCAAACAGGAAGCCTTCGCCCGAAAAATGGGTGTCTCGCAGCAGAATATATCCCGACTAGAAAGTAGAAAAAAATAGCTCCGGCTAAACTGACAACCGTAGCTAAAGCATTGGGGATATCTATCGAAGGTATTGAGATATTTGATGAGAAGGTTCTATTGCAGGAAGTTCTGGATCAGACCATACATCAACAGGTTGGATCGGTGAATGAGATGATAGCTTATTTTAAAAATGAGATAGCGAAACGAGATCAGTTGATTGAACAACTGCAGGCAGAATTAGATAAGGCTGATGCACGTAGACTTGTTAGTTTATAAATTTATCACTGCCCTTATTCTGCTAGAGAATTTAGACTTCATAACAAAAAGAAAACTATTCCGACTATGACGCATGAGCAAGACGTGCTACCTCTTCATCAGGCAATGGAGGAGCTATGCTAGCAAGTTCTTGGATAACTTTTTTGCCAGCAGGAGCAAAATAAGCACTGGAAGCCTTGTATACTGATACTAGATAAGAAATTACCTCGAGCACTTGAACTTCTTTGGTAGTTGTACTAAATGCGCCTTTGTTTTTTAATAAGAGATATGCCAAATATTCAATCTCACTTAGCCGATAAGCCGCAAGTGCGCGTTCTAAAGTAAAATAACCTTCCCGAATAGCCTTGTCTACTACATTGCCAGTCTCTTCTAGTTCAGAGACATTCATCAGCAACTCTTCCGCTGTAGAAGCGGGATCACCCTGATATTTATGTTCGGAATACATAATCTTTAAAATTACGAAATTGTTCAGGATTCTGCAAATTCACTACACCATGCCAATCTGACCCCGCCAAAACTTCCTTCATAAAGGGAAGACGAGCCCAGAGAATCATTGGAAATTCAGTTCCAGATGGATTGCGATTATAATAGCTATTGTAGATTTCTTCAACAAATTCAAAATCACTGGAAATCAGCCGTTTACGAGCTCCTTCTAGGATAATGTCAACCTCCTGAGGGTCAATGGCCACAAAACCATGGCGGGCCCAGGCATAGCCGCCAGCCGTAAGACCGGCATGAACCATTATAGTCTTTAACCCCATATTAATATATTGCTGAAGACTCTCTTGAAAAACACGCTTAATCAAGCCTTGCTGCTGATGGGCGGTAGGAACCACGCAATACTCGTGTTTGACCGATATTCCTTCCTGGGTATGATCGAAAACACGCTTGAAAACCAATGCGTCAGCGGCATCAGTAAAAGTATTCTGCATGTGGATCAGCAATTCCATTGTGGAGTTGTTGAAGCGAATGAGTCGGCGAATGGTCAAGGCCGTGGTGGGAGGAAAAAGTTCTTCTACCACAGAAAGAAGGGCGGCCAGATTGAAATTAGGATAGCCCGTTTGCATAAAGGTTATGAGGTCTTCATTGTTGTCAAAGCTGTACCCCCATGCCTCGATGCGCTGGCAATCGGCAGTTGTAAAGGTATATGGTTGAGGCGTGATATCCATGGCAAACGGCGCGAAGGTAAGTAATTATAGAACATTGAAAAAGAAGATATCACATATGCCAACCGTGATTACTGCCTACGGCAGCATCCTTGCATCCGTTATAAGCAAATGAAAAGCATTAAGTTTTCTAAGGTCAGCATATCACTTAGTCAAGCTAGGACGAAAAAGGGTGAATTCACGGGAGCAAATTTTGAAAACTCGTTGTAAATTCAGGAATTATAATACCCGAAAGGACAATCAACGCACAGCCATGGACAAACCCGTTATCAAACCAATACATCCCTTTCCTGCTAGAATGGCCCCTGAAATTGCCTTTCATGTCCTAAAAGATATAAAGAAAGGGTCTACCATTCTCGACCCCATGGCCGGATCTGGAACTGTATTGCGTACTATTTCAGAACTTGGATTTACCGGAATTGGATTCGATATAGATCCTCTCGCAGTTCTCATGTCAAAAGCATGGACGACAAAAGTGTACCAAAAAAACTTCATCCGAAAAGCAGAACAGGTAGTAAGGGAAGCCCAGGAACTACAGGCTAAATCTATCAGATTATCTTGGATTGACGAAGATAAACCCACCAAAGAGTTCATAAACTTTTGGTTCGGTCAAAAGCAAATTAGACAACTACGGAAGCTGAGCTATTTGATTAATAAGGAAAAAGGAGTATACGCCTGCCTTCTAAAAATTGCGCTAAGCAGACTAATTATTACTAAAAAAAATGGTGCTTCTCTTGCAGCGGATGTGTCGCATAGCAGGCCACACAAAGTAATGAACAAAAATAATTTTGATGTGATGAGTGGATTTATTCTATCATGCAGCCGAATCGCTAAAATTTTGGCAGAAAAGCAGCCAAAGGGCAAAGTAAACATAAAATTAGGCGATGCAAGGCGACTAACCGGGGTACGGGATAATTCCATCGATTTCATTATAACCTCGCCTCCTTATTTGAATGCACTTGATTATTTACGTGGTCATAAGCTATCTCTGGTTTGGCTCGGACATACAATAGGTCAATTGTCTTCTATTCGTGGTGATAGTGTGGGTGCTGAAAAAGCACCTGATTCGATGGATAAAGTTGACTTGGCAAAGTCCATCACAAAAAAACTGCAAGGATTCCATCGTCTTCCATCAAAGGAAGTCAATATGATTTATCGCTATGCGCTCGATATGTATGACTTAATGAAAGAATCGTTCCGCGTTCTGAAAAAAGGAAGTAATGCCACCTTTGTAGTTGGTAACTCTTCTATTAAAGGTATACATATAAAAAATACTACCATTGTTATGGAAGCAGCCAGAAAGTTTGGTTTCCAGGTGACCAGCCGGCGACAAAGGGTCATTCCCGATTCCAGAAGATACCTCCCTCCCCCGAATAAGGCTGGAAAATCCATACTGAGCAGAAGAATGCGAACAGAGACGGTTATTACCTTCATTAAAAACTAGATTATGCATGGGAAAAGAAATCCATAAAGGTCTTGAACTCCACCAGTTGATATTGATAGGAGACGACATAGCCTTATCCAAACTCTACGATCTTTATGGAGAAGAAATAGCTAAAAAGCTAAAAACCTGGTATTCCCTTGCTGCCAGAATCGATGTGAGTCTGATTTATACCGCAGTTAATGAGGCATTCTGGGGGTATTTCAGGAATCCATTAACCTTTAATCCAGAAAAAAGTAACTTGCTTAGATTTCTAGAAATAGCAGCGGAACGAGATCTGCAAAATATTCTCGCCAAAGAAGAAAAATATTTGATAGCAAAAAAAGCCCCTGCCGATGTCGAACTTGAAGAAATTTTCTGGAATAGTCTTATACAGGATCATACATCTGCCGATGGAGAACTCATTATAAATGAGATGATGGCGCAAGTAAACGGAATCCTTGGAAATTATTTTCGTACCGACCAAGATATTAAACTGGCTAAACTTGTAATATCGCAGGAAAGAGAAACAAAATATTTTGCTCTTATTTTACAAATCGAAGATTGGAGTAACGAAGAACAAAAGATGGAAGTCAAGAGGCATAAAGATAGAATAAAAAAAACGTTGGAACGGCATTTAGTAATTGAACAATTGAAAAGATTAATACAGTGACCGAAAAAACCAGACTTCTGGAGATGGGCGCCAAAAAGGCCGCTGAAGACAGTGAATTCATTTCCTTTATCCTAATCAAATATTTGGAAATGGAAAATAAATCTCAGACGGAACTAATGACTGAACTTCGATGCTCATTGGAGGATTTTTATAAACTAGCACTTTGCAAAGTTCCGGATACTCAGGCCGAAGACTTTAGTGCCAGGCTGGAAAAAATAAGCAATTACACATGCATCCAAGTTTTTCAATTAAATAAAATCATTAAAAGAGTAGATTCCGTTATTAAATTGTCCTCAGCTCAAAACAATAATACTTTCTTAATGGCAGCGAGAGATAGGGAAAAAAAGAAAGAGTAGAGTGGTATTCAATCATTCCCATATTGCAAAAATTTCTCGTAAGTTTTGGTCCCTCTCCCGCATAAAATTCACACCGGGCGCCGATATCGTAGATGCTGTAAACCTATTGCTTCCGATTGATATGGTAAACCTGCCTGAATTAACTCTTTCCAAAGTAAATCAATGGCTATCTGAACGACACATTTTCACGGGCATCGAAGCTGACGAGAGGTCCCTTCATGGCTTTATTTTAACACATGCCGGCAGTGGAATTATGTTTCTTAATGAAACGGATACCGAGGAAGAAAGGCGCTACACTGTAGCGCATGAAGCTAGTCATTTTATATTGGACTATAAGATGCCAAGAGACAGGGCCATTAAGAAATTAGGTCCGAAAATTACCGAAGTTCTGGATGGTTATCGAGAGCCTACTAAGGAGGAACGCGTGGATGGATTTTTAAGATCAATAGTCCTCGCTCCATTTACACATCTCTTGGAAAAAACAGGGAATGGATCTTTCAGTTATGCCCGCGTCTATGATGCAGAAATCAATGCTGACGCCTTAGCGGTAGAAATGCTTGCACCACAAGCCAACGTAATTAAAGCCTTGAATAAAAGGTTACAGAAGACGTCCTTTTCTGATTTTAGAGAAAGATGTAAATTATTGCTTATCAACAATTACCGATTGCCGGCGAGCATTGCTAAGGAATATTCTTTAAGACTTACTTACATCGTTATAGGCCCTCCGTCACTGTTAGACAAGCTCGGATTATGATATAGTGTCGAACTTTCGCAGTGAAGCCGGAATAGAGCTTTAAATGCAGCTCATATGGATAAAATTCGCGGGAAAATGGATTCGCATTATGCAAAACAGGATAGTGATGAACCCGGTTCGTATGATGACTTCAAAAGATCATTCGGCGAGAATTTTTCCGATGCCATCGATATTAATACTTGGCGCATAGGTGAGAACTTAGCAGAGTTATACCCCATTATTGAAAAAGAATTGCTAAATGCCAAGCAGGACGAAGAAAAAAACCACCAGATCTACCGGGAACAGATATTTCCGCGCATCGAAGAACTCGCTCACGTACCTGATGCAGGCCTCCACCAGGACGTCAAAAGTGAGGAAACCATTGAAAAAATCCATCGCGGTTTTCTGTTTAATGGCGCTGTTACTGCATGCGGAAGCGTCAGCGCAGTATATGAAACCGTTCCTATTTCTATAACGCAGATTGGTATTGCGCTTGTAAACTATCAAGGACAGCATGGTAGTTATTCTCATCGGCTATACCGACGGGATCTACGGTTTAAATCTGACGACCCTATCAAAGATGCTTTTGACTTGATTGAAAAACGTAAAGGGGATGATCTATCCGACGATTCCCGAACAAAATTAAGCACTCTTGCGGTAAGGGGAATCAAGACTTATGCGGAACGTGCTATACCGCTGGAAAAATCTAATTCTAACTGG
>Ga0268264_10005139_pt1 | contig 11091 bp, 10 predicted proteins | sample KBSSwiS32_FD_190357 | JGI IMG/M metagenome (GOLD analysis project Ga0268264, IMG submission 190357) | Switchgrass rhizosphere microbial communities from Kellogg Biological Station, Michigan, USA - KBS Switchgrass S3-2 (SPAdes) (version 2) | ecosystem: Host-associated > Plants > Roots >... | reverse complement strand
GATGACACCGGAGTTTTCATATCGGTCAGCTCCGAGCTGGCTGTTTGAATTATTAATACGGCTGGCCGTAAGATTAATGCCAAGTTTAATGAACTTATTTATTTGCTGGTCTACATTTGCCCGTATAGTAATTCTTTTAAATCCTGAGTTTTTGACTATCCCATCCTGGTCATAAAAATTTCCAGACAAAAGATATTTAGTGCCTTTGCTACCACCGGCAACAGATAAGTTATGCTGTTGAGTAGCTCCATCCCTGGTCACCAGGTCAAACCAGTCAGTACCTCTTCCAACATTATTAATGGCATTCTGGGTATAGAGTTTATGAAAACTGGCACCAACAGGATCTGCCTCTGCTTCTGCAAGGGTTCGTGTTCCATAAGGGATAACATTATTGTCAAAATTCCATTGTTCCCAGGCTGCTTCGTTACGTACCTGCATCCACTCATTTAATGGAAAAACATCGAACTGGTTCTTATACTTTTGAAATGAGACGTTTGTAGAGTATTGTACATTTGGAATACCATCAGTCCCGCTTCCTCTTTTAGTAGTTATTAAAATTACTCCATTGGCAGCCCGTGATCCATAAATCGAAGTAGCACTCGCGTCTTTTAATACATCAATTGATTCAATATCATTTGGGTTAAATGAATTTAAAATGCTTTGCGTGCCTGCCTGGTATCTTCCGCCAGTCTCCGGCTGTTGCAAATCTGAAATTGGAAACCCATCAACTACAATCAAAGGATCATTGCTTGCATTAATAGAACCTGCTCCTCTTATCAGGATATCTAAGCCTCCTCCAGGCTGGGCGCTGTTTTGCCTTATCATTAAACCCGCAGCCTTGCCCTTAAGCATGTTACCAATATCAGGCCCTCCTGATAAAACAAGGTCGTCGGCTTTTACAGATGAAATGGCCCCGGTAAGATCTCTTTTTCTTTGTGTACCATAACCAACGACTACCACTTCATCAAGCGCCTTATTTTGAAGGGCTAAGGAAGCATTAACAGTTCCACTGTTTTTAATAGTTGTTTCCAAAGGAGCATAACCTACGGAAGTAAAAACAAGGATAGTACTACCTGTTGGTACTTTAATCATGTAAGTGCCGTCACTTTTCGTGAGGGTGCTAATCTTTGTGTTTTTTACCGACACAGTAACGTCGCCAAGAGGTGAGCCGTTTTCATTTGCGGTAATGGCCCCGGTTATTATTCTTTCCTGGGCATTTGCCTGAACAGCAAACAAAAGAATGATGAGGGCTGTACATTGTTGTGCTATCTTTTTCATAAGCATAAGTGATTTTAGTTTTCTTATGAGACTAATCCAACCTTCTAAAATAAATGTAAAACTTGTAAAAAACACAACGCAAACGCTTGCGTCATTTTCGGAATTATAAAGGGAAGGCGAAAAAAAATTATTGGGAGAAGGAACCACTCAAAATGGCAATCCTTCCTGAAAAACCTCATATTAATGAAATGGATCCTAATGATTGGGCCACTTTCTGGCTGCTGTCCTCGCCTGCCGGCTGTGGGAAGTTAAAATATTATTTCTTCATTAATGTTCCCCTACTATCATGTTGACTGGTGAGTTGATTTTGTTACTGATATAACTTTTGTTTGTACTCACTAAAAAATATTTTGCGTTTAGACCTTGCTGTTATCATCATGGTAACTGCGCTGCCGTCAGTCGCATATTCCTGCTGATATACGGCAAAGGTGTGCCTTTTGCTTGTTTCCAGTTCGTGGTAAAACAGTTGTGCATATTTTGCTGTCTCTTTTACCAGCCGTGTAATTTTTGTTGCCGGTATTTTACCTGTAACACTCAGGGGATGAATACCTGCCCGGTACAAGGCTTCATTGCGTAAGATATTACCAACCCCGGTAAAGATTTTTTGATCCATCAATACGTCATCAATCGTTTTTGAGCCCTGGTCCTTTAATAAACTTTTTACATGCAGCGGGTCAAAATCTTTGCTGAGAACGTCAGTACGCCAGTCGTAGACTTCAGCAGGGGAAGCTGTCAGTTTCTCCGCTCTTACCACGTATCCATTTATTTCGCCTTTTGCAAATTCAAGATAAAATGAGCGGTTCACTTTTTTGCGTTCATTGACCAACACGTCTCCAAATAAACCCAGGTGAACCCTGGCGGTTCCATTTGAAAAGATGAACAGCAAATGCTTTCCCCATGTCTTTATGTCTAATAATTTTTTGCCGTTGATCCATGCGGTGGGCATAGGACCATAGCCGCCGGCTTCTCTTACTATTTTACCCTTAAATGGGAGCAATTGATTTCTTAAATGAAGTATTGAAGGACCTTCCGGCATGTAATAAATTTACTTATAAATGTAAGTCGAATGTCTGATATGGTGCGCTTAACCCGCTACTCTGCTATGGAACTGTGCAATTCTCACAAACCATCCTTAACTTAGCCACAACCATAGTTCGGGGTACTTACAATCATAACCATTATGCAGATGTATTTTATAGCCATTGTACTTCCCGATGAGTTAAATAAAAAGGTGCTGCGGTGGAAGCATTTTATGCATGAAAAGTTTGGTTGCGAGGTAGGCCTAAAGTCGCCTGCACACATAACATTGGTTCAGCCGTTCTGGATGCAGCAGGAAAAAGAGCACCAGCTAATGGCAGATGTGGATACTATCAGCTCATCTGCTTCACCTTTTACAATTGATACCAAAAATTTTTCAACATTCAAACCACGAACTATTTATATTGATGTTGCAGTGAATGAAGAACTAAGATCATTGAAAGCTACTCTTAATGATTTTTTTTCGCAAGCAGATTATAAAATAAAAATTGATACCCGTCCCTTTCAGCCTCATATAACCATTGCCACAAGAGATTTGCATAAAAAAGATTTTCATGAAGCATCGACTTTTTTCGAAACAAAAAAATTCAAGGCTAAATGGGAAGCAGGCGGATTATCCCTGTTACGGCACAACTCAAAAAACTGGGACATAATATATACGTCCGGGTTCTCAATTCGCAGCAACGCCTGATTCTCGTCAACTATCTGCGCCGGAATCCTGCGAGCTTGCTCTGTGCTTCACATCATTTCGTTCACACCATAACTTAGCAGCGCATTTCTTTATGGTTGTCATGTCATCAGTAGTTCTTAATTTTCAGGAATGGTTCGATACCTGCTTTATTTAACAGCCATTATAATTCTTCTTGTTGTTATCATTTACTTCTTTACTAAAAAGAATTATGCATCTGATGATGCAACGCTTGCTGAGGGGAAAACGCTTTTTACAAAAAATTGCGTGTCCTGCCACGGACTGCAGGAAGATGGTATTGGTCCCCCGTTGGGTGGTATCACCGAGCTGTTTTCCAAAGAGGATTTAACGAATTTTATCAGCAATCCTTCGAAAGCAATTGAATCAGGAGACGAAAGGGCTACGGCTTTGCATAACAGGTACAAACTCATCATGCCTTCTTTTGAGTGGATAAAAAAACCGGAGATCAACTCCATCCTGGCTTACATTAACTATCAAACCAAATTGCATAATATTGAACCGTTAGCAATAAATAAAAAAACCGCTATGGCCGGATTAACAGGCAGACTTGTCGCGCCGGTTAAAAAATCAGGATTGAAAATAGAATTGGAAGATGTAATTCAACTTCCCCATTTAGGCAGCTCAACTGACCTGGGAGTAGTTACCCTGAGAGCGTTTCCGTCGGGTGATGGAACCCTGTTTGCCAGTGATCAGAACGGGGTCATCTACAAGATGAAGGGTGGCAAAGCAACCATCTTCCTGGATATGAGAGAACAGATCAAAGATTTTCAGAGTGGCCCGGGCATTGCAACCGGCATTGCAAGCTTTGACTTTCACCCGGATTTTCTAAAGAACGGACTTATTTACATTGCCTATGCTGAAAGCTTTAAAGGCCAGAAAGCGGATTACGCGGTTTCGCTTGATACTTTAAGATCCGTGGTGCAATGGGTGATTGGAGAATTTAAAATGGATGATGTGCATTCTGCAGTTTTCAGCGGAACACATCGTGAGTTGATAAGGCTTCATGCGCCAAACTTTGCCCACGGGTTCCAGGACTTGGCTTTTATTCCGGGCCTGAAAAAAAATGATTCTAACTATGGCCTGCTATATTTTGGATATGGTGACGGTGGCGCCAACAACCTTCATCACCCTGAACTTTGTCATAACCAGAAATCATTTCTTGGCACTATCATGAGAATTGACCCTGCCGGCAAAGACAGTAGAAACGGTAAATATGGTATTCCTGCAACAAATCCTTTTGTCAATTCTAAAGACCCGCTAGCTGTGAAAGAGATCTATGCATACGGCTTCAGAAATCCTCATCGATTTGCATGGGACAGAGCCAATGGAAACAGGATGATGGCAACAAACATCGGTGAATCAAATATCGAGCAGTTAGACATTATTGAAAATGGCGGCGATTACGGCTGGCCGCAGCGCGAAGGCACTTATGGAATTAATACAGTGAAAGATTTGAAAACTGTTTTCAGGGTTTCACCGAATGATCCTTACCATTACAAAAGGCCTTTTGCACAATATGATCATGAGGACGGAAATGCCATCAGCGGAGGCTTTGTATATGAAGGCGATATTACATCACTGAAGCATAAATATATTTTCGGAGATATTGTGAAAGGAAAATTGTTCTATGTAAATATTGATCCTAAGCTTAGCGACTCTACAATATATGAACTAACTATTATGCAGGATGGTAAAGAAACATCTCTGCAGGAAATGGATAATACGAAACGAATGCATCTGCGGATAGGGTATGATCAGTTCAAAAAACAATTGTATATCATCACAAAAATTAATGGAAAGATAAGACGGGTAGTCAAAGCATACTAATCGTTTATCTTAGAACATGGATGACACTGATAAACAGATTTTCACTGATAAAAATTATTATATCGATATAATCTGGTTATCCGTGTTCTCCTTTTTTACTGAGGTATTTTTGCCGCCTGCCGTGCAAGCATTTTCCACTTTCCATCTTCTTTGCGCCAAACCATCAGGATGATGATGTCAACTACAGGAGGATATCCGGGGTTATGAGCATCTGCCACCAACCGGTGTCTTACAATGGCGTCATTGCCGCTGATTTTTATGGTTTGATCAAAGATTGTCACTTTGCTAAAATTTGTTGATCGCTTCATGAATTCATCAATAAATCCCTGTTTGTTCCTAACCGTGCCGCTGGAGTGAACATATACGAGATCATCAGAAGCAATGTCCGCAAGCACGAGGCTATCCGGCTGAACCATTACGGCATTGAATCGCTCAAGGGCCTGTGCAATAAGGGTTTCATCGTTTGACTGTGCAAAAGTTGTATTGCACATAGAGAGGGCGATCAGAGAAACACAGCAAAATTTTTTGATCAAAATAAAAATCGAATAGTTCATGAGTGATTAGTTTAGTTGCCTGGTATCTTATCTTAAACCGTGCAAAGGGGAAAGTAACTTTTGCATTAAGCGCCATCAGGCTTCAATAATTTCAAATATTTTTTCCTGGTTTGTAATGCTATCTATGCTGCTAAAGAAATTGTCTTCGATTACGCTCACTTCGTTATTACGTTCAATTTCTTTTTCCTTTAATTTATTCAATAACGTTTTTGCATCCTCATAGCTATTCGCTTTTTCATGATGAACTATCTTTTCATTTGGGAAGCCACTGATAAGCTTGCGATCTGATAAGGCATATTTTTGTGACTTGGTTTGAGTGTAAAGGTTTTGTGCAAAGTTAGGTGACAAATAAAAAAATTAATGATTGATATTCATAAAATCAATGTGTCTTCAACTATCATCGCCTAAGTAAAAAAACGCCATCTTCCAAAAGCATTCAAATCACTAACCCCTTAAAAATTCATTGCATCTTTTTTCTCACGAACTTCGCTTCATAAAAACAAATAACAATGGCGGCTATTAAAGTAATCATTACCGGGGCAACAGGTATGGTTGGCGAAGGCGTTTTATTTGAGTGTTTGCAAAACCCAAATGTGAGTGAAGCGCTTATCGTTGGCCGCAGGCATTACGAACTTAATCATTCAAAGTTAAAAGAACTGATCATTCCTGATTTCCTTCAGTTAGATCAATTTGCAGAAAGTGTAAAAGGTTATGATGCCTGTTTTTTCTGTGCCGGCATAAGTTCAATTGGTATGAAAGAAGAGAAGTACACAACTATTACTTATGATACCACTATGGCCTTTGCCAAAACATTGTTGAAGAATAATAACAACATTAGTTTTTGTTATGTATCGGGCAGTCACACAGACAGCAGCGAAAAGGGCAGGCTCATGTGGGCGCGTGTAAAAGGAAGAACAGAAAACGATTTGATGAAGTTGCCATTTAAGGGAATATTTAATTTTAGACCGGGCGCTATGTTGCCCTTTCCCGGTCAGAAAAACTGGAAGGCGATTTACAAATTTATCGTTAAGATCATTAAATCCGTTTCGCCAAAAAGTGTAATTACTATGAGCGAACTCGGGAGGGCAATGATTAATGCGGTAACAATTGGTTACCCAAAGCACATCCTTGAGATACCAGATATTAAGCAACTGGCAAAAGCATAGAGAATGATTCGTGAGTTGATTGATAGAACACTTTGCCAGGCGCCACTCATTGTTCTTATCAAAGCGCCGTTATCCATGTTCCATTATTTAATTGTACAGTAATCGCTAGTACTGGCAAGTATTTTACCATTGTTGCTGAAAGCAATATCCACTACTGTTTCTGTATATTCTCTGTTATCTCTCAGCAATTCCAATATTTTAATCGAACGGTCAAAGCTGCAAGAGGGAAGCATGGTTCCATTGGGGTTGAATTTTAGAGACCATCAATGCCGGTGTGTCCTTTTAATGTGTTAATTGTTTCACCTGTTCCAATAATTAATTTTGGTAAGCGCTATAAATCCTTTCTATTAAATTTCCTTAAAGAAATTAAAAAAGGAATTATAATCCATATTACTAATACAAAAACTGCAACGCTAATTCCAATTGAAGTTCCAAAAAAATCTTTGAAAACTGCGCCGGTATATCCCATTAATGCAGCTATATCCATTTTTAATAAGATCATTATTCTTGCAAGATCTATGGGATTAAAAAAACTAAATCCTATCATCGCCTTCTCCAAAGGATAATCTTGGAACTGGAACAATAAGAATAATATAATGGCATCAAAGATTAGCGAAAAATAAAGCCATAACAATATAGAAAGACCGATGCCTCTCGCTTTATCCCGTGTGATACTTGCTGCTAACATTGCAATGCTTACAAATACCACTGTCAAAAAAAGGCCCATCACAATCATTATTATCCCGGTAACATCCGCATGATACAGGAGGATAGGTATTCCGGCGCCAATAAAAAAAGCAAAGGATAACGAAGCAGATAATCCTGTAAAAATGCTGAACCAAATCGTTCGCCTTTTCAGTGGCTGGCTCACCAATAGTTCAATAAACTCGGAACTGTTATAAATGTAAATGGTTGAAAAAATAATGCAGATCAATGGAACGAGAATTAAAATAATATTTAATAAACTAAGCAGGCCTTTAGCAGCATTGTTCTCAAGATTGAAAACGCTTAAGGATATTATGAGTAACAAAAAAGTATAAAGCAGTACAATTTTATTTTGAACAATATCTATGATCACATATTTTAATAACTTTTTCATTCCGCTTGTGCGCTGATTACTTTTGCAATTGCTTTAGATAATTTTTGTTCGCCGGTTTCTTCTCTTAATACAGAAAGCTTTTTATGAAATAATAATTTTCCTTCCTGCATATAAAACACTTCAGTTATTAAATCATCAAGCTCACTCAATACATGTGATGTAATGAGGATCAGTTTTCCATTTTGTTTTTCTTCAATTATTTTTTTCTTCAGTAATTCCGAAGCAAGAGGGTCAAGTCCGGCAGTAGGCTCATCAAGAATTAAAACATCAGGACTGAAAAGAAAAGCAAGACTTGCGCTTACTTTTTGTGTAGTACCACCTGATAACGTTCGCATTTTTTTATACATTATATCTTTCAAGCCATAACTATTTACCAGGTCTTCATCATGTTTTTTATTACTGTCTTTCCTGATATCTTTCATCATATTTATTACATGGGCAACAGTCATATTTTCCGGGTAACGACCTATCTGTGGCATGTAGCCAATTTGATTTCTGTACATCCATTTATCGGTAATAAGTTCATTGTTAAAGTGAATAGAACCGCTATTTGGAACTATCATTCCGAGCAATGATTTAATTAATGTCGTTTTGCCGCTTGCATTAGGACCAAGTAACGCAATACATTCTCCCCTGGAAAATGTAGCTGATACATTGTCGAGGGCCTTCAATTTTCCAAATGTTTTGGTGATATTTTTTGCAACGATCATAGTGGCAATTGTGTCATTAACGGTTCTTCATCCTGGAGTTTTTCTGGTGTTACGCCGGGTAATAATTTTTCACTTTTATCTAATAATGAAACAATCAAACTTCTGAAAAGCATAAGTGCAGAGGGATTGCTATCGATGATCATTGAATACAAACTTACCGGGTGATAAGGAACATCGCCAATTTTATTTCGGTTAAGATCATACCCTTCATATTTATCCCAATAATTTCCATTAAAGGTATTAAGCACGAGTGAGCCGTTAGTGCCGATATCAAAAGTATTTCCTATGAAATTATTTTTTGTAAAATCATTGTTATCGCAACTCGCCTGTATTTTTACTGCCCAACCATTATTGTAGAAAGCATTTTTATACAGATTGATACGGCTGCAACCTTCCATGTGTATACCAACCGTATTTTTTGTAAAATGGTTTCCTGATATGTCACTGTCGGTAATGTCTTTTAATAAAATTCCATAGGTTGCATCACCCCAATTATTAATGAAAACATTATTGTACATGTGAATATTATTTGTGTACATCACCGCTACGCCGGATTCATTTGCCTCAAAAATATTCGCAATGTATGTGTCGTGATGTGAGAACATAAAGTGTATGCCATATCGTACATTTTTTGTGCTGATGTTTCTCCAGATTAAAGAATTGGTTACAAATTCAAAATAAAGCCCATCCCGGTGTCCCTTTATTTTATTGCCGATAATCAGAAGACTGTCGCAGCGCCAGCAATTTATGCCATTACCGCTTTGTACTTCTTCTTTGCCGTAGGCAGTTAACGAATTATTTTTTATAGTACAGCTTCTGCTGTTCTGCACGTAAATACCAAAATTGGTATCATCCAAAACATTATTAATTACTGAGACACCATAACTATCATAAACCATTATCGCCCCAATATCTTTTGTTTCTGACCGGCCGGTGTGTTGTAGTTTAAAACCATCGACAGTTGCATAGTTGGCTTTTATAGAGATGATCGCATACTTATTTTCACCATCAAGCACGGGAAAATTAATTCCTTTCAATACAATTGATTTTTGAATAAGAATATTTTGTTCTTTATAAATTCCTGCGTCAACTAAAATAATGTCGCCGGGTTCAGCAGTGTCAATTGCCTTTTGTATGGATTGAAAGGGCTTTAATTTTCCAACAAGAATAGTTTTCCCTTCAGCGGATATTGCTGTGAAAAGAAGTAAGTTTAAAATTATTTTCTTGAGAATGTTTTGCATCAATGCTCATTTACCAGCGCTTCCCAGGCAATTTCTTCGCCTTTAAATTTTTGAGTAGCTTCCTTTAATTTATTTTCATCGCTGAAGTTGGCAATATTCCCGCCCATTGGTGAATGCAATTCACTACTTTTTAAAAGAAAGGCTTTGGGCGCTTCTATAAAATTATGTGGTTCATCAAAATTAATGAGATAAGTTTTTTTTATGTCGTTAATATTAATGGCATTGCCCTTTCTAAATGCAAGCAAACAATGCATGTCATCAAACTTAAAAACCTTTCCTTTCTTAGTAATTATTTCTGCCCCAAAGCGGCTATCTGCAATACTCATTTTACAAAAGCTACATGCATCTACACCAAGTTTAACCGGCTGTGGGCCTGCGTTACACGACACTAATGTGAAAAAAAATATTGCTGAAATTGCGGTAACTACTTTATTTATCCTAGATTTAACGGAAACTTTTTTCTTTCTGAATTGTATAATTAGAGTGGTTAACAATAATAAGCCTACACCAACAAAGATCCATCCTCCAATATCGGGAATAGAATAAGCGCCAAAGTTCAACAATTTTTTATAGCCAATTAATGGTGGTTGGTAAGCCATTCCCGGAACTTGTATTGCAGCATCAGGATTTAAATCATGTCCATAATTATATTCCCATCTATAGAAATCCGCCATTGCAATAACGCCAAATAAAATAAATAAGGTTACAAGAATTGAAAGCCATTTTCTTTTCTTAATAAAGGCTACAAGAAAACAACCAACAGCGAAAAAAATAATGATATATGGCAACACAGTAAACTCCATAAAATCTTTAGTGTGTAAGGTTTTCATTCCGATATAATGATTAAGGCCGTTGATAATATCTACATTGCCTGCTATTTTATGCGGAAACATTTTTAACACTAGACCTTCAGGGTATTGTGGTGCATTTAATTGTATTTGCCAAAGAGGTACAAAGAGCACTATTATTAAAGCAAGGCCACAAATAAATGTAATTGCTCTTGCTAAACCTGTTAATTGTATTTTTTTCATAAGTTAAATTGAACTAATTCAGTCTGCACAATTTATTTTTTTGCTGGCGGCAACAACACGCCATCTATTACATAGATAATGCCATTTGATGCAGGAACAGATGTTATAATAGTCGCGGAATTGTTCAGCATTGTTTTTCCATCTTTTACACTAACTGTCACGTTATCACCATTCACCATTCCGAGGGTTTGTCCATCGGTTAACGATTCCGGTTTTAATGCAGACATGAATACATGATACTGAAGAATATTTTGCAGATCCTCTTTTTTATCATCTTTCATTAATCCCTCTATCGTGCCGGCGGGCAATTTATTAAAAGCATCGTTAGTGGGCGCAAATACGGTAAATGGTCCTGCGTTAGAAAGTGCAGTTACAAGCTCTGCCTGCTTTAAGGCCGCAACAAGCGTTGTATGATCTTTGGAAGACATAGCGACCTTT
>Ga0268264_10005136_pt1 | contig 11094 bp, 11 predicted proteins | sample KBSSwiS32_FD_190357 | JGI IMG/M metagenome (GOLD analysis project Ga0268264, IMG submission 190357) | Switchgrass rhizosphere microbial communities from Kellogg Biological Station, Michigan, USA - KBS Switchgrass S3-2 (SPAdes) (version 2) | ecosystem: Host-associated > Plants > Roots >... | reverse complement strand
ATGGTGATTGGCGTTGAGACTTTGCAGTTAATTATTCCGGCGATGTTAATTGTATACCTGTGTACAGTTGGGTATATCCCGAAGACAAAGAAAAGGGGTTCTATGATTATGCGCAGGCGAAAGACATTCTGCCATTCTTTATACAGCAGGTTGGCCCCTATGCCTACCGTAAGCTCGCCAATGTGCAATCCAAAACAAGGTTTGGTGGCATGGAAAATGCCAGCGCCATATTTTATTCAGAAAATTCGGTTCAGGGAAACAGGCAGACAGAAGCACTGCTGACGCATGAAATTGCGCACCAGTGGTTTGGCAATTCAGTCACCAAAAAAAGCTGGCCGCATGTCTGGTTGAGCGAAGGGTTTGCTACTTATATGACCCATCTTTATTTTGAACGTATGCACGGTGTCGATACCTTTCAAAAACGGTTGAAGGAAGACAGAGCAAAGGTCATAGCTTTTTCCAAAACAAGAGAGACCCCGGTTGTTGATAGCAGCGAGCGCAATAATTTTTTGCAATTGCTCAATGCCAACAGTTATGAAAAAGGCGGATGGGTACTGCACATGCTCCGCAGAAAACTGGGCGATGCCATTTTCTGGAAAGGCATTCGTGCCTATTACGCGCAACATGCGGGAAAGAATGCGGCTACAGAAGATTTCAGAAAAGCAATGGAAAGCGCCAGTGGCGAAAACCTGCAGTCATTTTTCAAGCAGTGGTTATCGTTGGCCGGGCAACCGCTGTTGCGCAAAAGCATACAATATGACGCGAAGAAAAAAACGGCGGTCATAACCATTGAACAGTTGCAAAACCGCTTGTTCGATTTTCCATTGCAATTGCTGATTGAATCAGGCAATAAAAAAAAGCTACAAACCATTTCGATAAAGAATAAAATAAACAGGTTATCGCTTGCAGTGGCAGATCTGCCTTTGAAAATACAATTGGATCCTGGTACTAATCTCTTGTTTGAAGAAACCGATAATGTTTCTAAAAATTGATACCGCTAAAATCAATAATTGCCTGCCGCCTGTTTTTGGCCTTGCGCTTCAGCCATATCTGCCTGTGGATGTACGGTAGTAAAACTCAGTCCGGTTTCAAATCCCGAAAAATTATTTTTGAGGTAATGGGATGAAACAATTAATGTGCTCTCCACCCGTCTCACGGTTAGGTAATGAAACATCGGTTTATAATCGCGGGATAGATCGGGCAGGTTGTCTTTGCTGTCTCTGGTAGGCTGGTGTAGTCCACCGCCGCCGCCAATGACCAAGAAGTCTTTTCCCTGCACATCAAAATGTTCAAATGTATGCGCATGACCCGTGATAAACAACTGCGCTTTTTTTGATTTGATATAAGCCGGTACAAATGCCTCTTGTACACCAACAGAACCCTTTACAATTTTACTATTGGTATAAGGCGCATGATGACAGCAAACGATAATTGCCCTGATAGAATCATTGGCATCCAGGCTGGCCATGTTGGCATTGTACCATTCGCGTTGCTTTTTCTCATCTGGGGCAGACATCTTGCTAAAGTTGGAATTCAGCAAAACAACTGCTACAGAATCGGCAACTGATATGTAGCCGGTAGATACATTCATTGCAAACCTTTTCTGGAAATTGTGCTCCCCTCTTTTTTTTCTTATCATCACCTCGTGGTTGCCCAATATACCGCACACGCCGATGCCTTCTTTGGTACAACTGCCCAGAAACTGATCCACTTTCTTCCATTTATGACGGGCATAGCCCAATGCAACAACATCTCCCAGCATGTATACGTTGGAAGGTTTGTCTTTTAAAACAGCGTCAAAAATATTGTGGGTTGCTACTATGTTATGGTCGGGCTTCAGCAACAGTTTTTCCACAAACATGGGCTGCTGGGTATCGCTCAAAAAGTACATTTCTTTTGAGGAATCCGTCTGCGCCAAAATCGCAACCGAAAAGAACAACATCAACAACAAAACACAAACCTGCTTTTTCATAATTTTATTATTGCCACCGTAAAAACCGCCATGCCAGTTTGGCTTGCAGGTTCAACGCTGCATCTTTGCTGTCATAGGCATTCATCCATTCTGCTTCTGCAACAATGCTTAATTTGCTTGAAAACGGATAGGTATAGGATAGCGCAATATTCGTTCCTAAAACAAGCGCCTTTGATGTCACAGAACCGTCATAGTCGAGATGCGTGGTTTCCAGGTAAGCACCCAGGCCGGCATACACATTCACCCGTCTTACAATCTGCATCGAAAATACAAAAAGCAAAGGCACCGCACTTAAATGCAGGCTGCCTTCTTTGCCGGCATTTCTTACTTTATAGGAATAAAAATCCGTATATCCGGTCTCAAAACCCATCCTAAGGCGGTAGCTGGGGTACCATAACAGGCGTACCATGCCTACCGGGCTGTATCTTTTCACACTGCCGCTGAGCGCAGGCGGTTTAATATGAACGGTTGTGGTGTAACTGCCAAAGCCACCTCCCACCTGCAGTACAAAAGATTTCCATACTTTATTGCTGTCTATTTTAACATTTGATTGCGCCAACAAATTGTTAACAGCCATAATGGCCAGCAACGATAAAAGTAAATATGGCTTTTTACTGGTGTACATAATAATTATAAGCAACGCAGGATGGAAAATTGGATAACATACCGTCAAAATGACCTTCATTGATAAAGCTGGTAATAAATGCTGGTTCATCTATTGTCCACACGTATACTTTTCTTCCCTTTAAATGCTCATCCGCTACCAATTCATTTTGTGTGCCTTCGGTGAAACGCGGTGCCCAGATTTTAGCATTTATCTGGTCTGATTCTGCCGCGCCGAGTTCACATAATGAAGGCACATTTTTATAATCAGGCAGGTTAAGAAATTGATTAAACTGCTCTTTTCCCGGAAGCCCGATTACAATATCCAGTTGGCGTCCAATAGCAGCGGCTTTTTGTATATACTCCAATTGTATGGCATGTATTGGGGCAATAGAACTGGTATACTTGGTATCGAGCCATACAAATTGTAATTGCGTTTGGTATACCACCGCATCCAGCGCTTCGCGAAGGGTAGGGATTTTTTCTCCATGTACCAGCCGCACAAAGGTCGACAACTGGTCATACGTGTAATTTTCTATCGGTCCTACCAATCCGCTTTTTTGCACTTCACGCAGGTTAAGCGTATTATCGTGGTAAAGAATCGGTATGCCGTCTTTTGTGAAGCGCACATCAACTTCCACACCCGTAGAGCCAAATTCCTGGGTTTTTAAAATCATTGCCACCGAGTTTTCCGAAACCGGCAACAAATCGGAGGTACGCCCGCCCGAACGGTGTGCAGCAATTTGAAATGAAGCCGGGGTATTATTCAGTTTGCGTGTGTAGGATAATGTTATAGACCTGCCTGGATTTTCGGAGCCATTTCCAAAAAAACCATCGATAACAATACTGCCTGGAGTAACAACGGGGTTCGCCCCCAGCAATAGTGCAGCGCCGTTGGCTGCACTGATGGTTAAGTGCACAATACCGGTTTCCGTACTCACCATTTTGCGCCAATAGCCGTTGAATAAGATAGAACCATTTAACTGTTTTCCTTCACAAATAAAATACGCAATGTCTTTACCAAAAAAGCCGGATACATGATAGGTCGTATCACTGCCCTTGCTGGTATGGCTCCATTTAATTGCGGCCTGATCGCCAAAAATATCATTGCCTTTACTGAGCGTATATACCCCTTCCATTGCCGGCCTCGACGCGGGCAATAGCGGCAGCGCTGCAGGATCATTGAATATAGACCAGGTGGTAGTGTCGGGCATCAGCACTTCATATTTTTTCTGGCAGGAAAAAAACAGGAACGCAAATGCCGGTATGATCATGTATCTTTTCATAGAATCAATGCCACCGTTATTTGTGGATAAAATATTTTTCGGTTGGTCCTATAAAACAAAGACCATGTTTGCCAGTAAAAATAATTATTGATGGCAGATAAGCCCAATGTTAAATGCCGTTTATTGTAAAACGGCTGTTCCAGTGCAATGGTAAATGTTTCGCCGTTGTAATAGCTGGTAGACGAGCTCAGTTTATTGTCTCCATTAGCGGCTTTGTAATACAGGTTAAACGATACCTGGGCCCTGACAGAAATCAGGAGGTTATTGTTCGTTTTATATCCAAGTGAAACATTTGGATAATTGAGCCAGCCTGATCCCTGGCTGTTGAACCCGCTGATCTTTAAATACCCGAACCAATAACCCATATCATCACCTGCTGAAAAATAAAGTTGTTTACCAACGGGCAGCATAAAATGAAGCCCGGTAGAAAGATGGTTCTGCAAAAATTGAAACATGACGCGGTTATCGATAATAAAATAATCATTGATCCTTCTGAGCAGGCGAAAATCACCACAGGGTATCCGCAGTCTCGCTTCTTCTGTAATATCTTGCGGCGTAGTTAGCAAAGTGAGGCCTATTGAACTGCGCCATTTTTCGCGGTACATGGGATAGGGGAACAGGAGGGCGGCGTGTTTGGCATAAAAAGATGTATCCTGTGCATGGGCAGAGAAAACAAGATCAAAACAAAATAAGATAAAAATGAATGTTCGGGCAAACCGCGGCATGAAGTGCATGGTTGTATAGACATAAAATTACCAAAACCCTGCCGTAAAAATATGGGGCAAAATGATCCCATTGATCAAGCTCTTTAAACAGCCGTGCCACAGTATTACTCCGGAAATCCTACATTTACGGCATTCTCGTTTCAAGATTTGCAAAAATGACTATTAAAGAGAAAGTACAGGAAAAAGAAAAAGCCGTGAAAACATTGCTGGATGGCTTGCGGAATCACCTGAACAGCAAACGTATTGAATGGGACAAAACCCCGCAATCGTGGGAGTATATCAGCACCCTGGGCATAGCCGAAACCAAATTGAAAGAGTTGCTTGACTATTTGAAGGAAACGGTTTGAACAAGGAGCTGCTTAGATGATTTGAGCTGTTGGTGAAAACACCAATAACGGCGTAAAGGGGCTCATATCCCAATATTTTATTGACCATGTTATTTCGTGGTATCAATAACCATTACTGAGACAGCTTCACCTTCTATTTGCTTATTTTTCCTTTAGAATTCTTTTATTTAAGTCCTTTATTCTATTGGGGTTTAAGTCCTTTATACCATTGAGAAGATCCAACACTTCATTATTACTCGCATTAGGTTTATTACTCATTTTTGATATTAGCTCTGTAATCTTGGCGAATGGGCTATTGAAAGACATGCGGCGAAGGGTATCAACCGATTCATGTTCCTTCTTCCATGCTGGTTTAAACTTAACCTTGCCATCCTGGTATGTATAACTGGCTGCTAACTTAAATTCAGATATTTTTCTAAAATTAAGCTTGACAAAATATTTTTCAGTCCCGTTATAGTGAACTTCAACATTTAGTGAGCTATCTCTGATTGGTATTGGAATTTTATAAAATCCATTTGTGCCTTGTGGATAAAACGTACCAATGTTAATATCTCTACTATTATTTACGTTAACAGCTACATCACGAAATGGCAATAAAGTATCCGGATTGAAAATTTGAAGTTCAATTGAATCAACAAACAAACTTTCAAGAAATGTCGGTTTCTTAACAGTTACAAATGGGATGTCAGAACTCTTATCCCCTTTTTGCATAAGAACACCCCCAACACCCAAAGCGGCACCCAATATTGAAAACACAACTGCAAGATTTTTTCTCCCATCAAAAGAACTGAATATTGCAGAAAGCGCCCCGCATATTATAACACAAATTGAAAAAATTAAAGACCAATTCATGGTAGGTTAGGTTTACCACAAAAGATACAAAAAAGCCAGGAAACTAATTTCCTGCCACTATAGAGGCTTCCACAGGAAAACCAACGTGAACGTAAAATTGTTGTTGCTGAAACCACCAATAGCAACTCAGCGCCGGCATGTTCCAGCGGAACATTTTATAGGTAAAACATCATCAGGGGTCTTAGCGTTCCATCGGAACGCACTGTGCGAACTGGCACAAAACGTTCCTACGGAACGAATCGGAATCGCCGCCATCGGTTACCCCACAGATTGTTCCGATGGAACAAAGAATGCTTCCTGCCAGGTCTCCGCTATAAATCATGTTCATTGCAATTCCCCTGCAACAGATAGCGGAAGGCGCAATACAAATCATAAATCACGATAGAACTGTGGGTGAAAACACCCACAGCGGGTGCCGGCATGTTCCAGCGGAACATTTTATAGGTAAAATTTCATCGAGGGTTTTTAGCGTTCCATCAGAACGCTTTGTGCGAACTGGCACAAATCGTTCCTACGGAACGAATCGGAATTGCCGCCATCGGTTACCCACAGATTGTTCCGATGGAACAAAGAATGCTTCCTGCCAGGTCTCGGCTATAAATCATGTTCATTGCAATTCCCCTGCAACAGATAGCGGAAGGCACAATACAAATCACAATAGAACTGTAGGTGAAAACACCAACAGCGGGTGCCTGCATGTTCCAGCGGAACATTTTATAGGTAAAATTTCATCAAGGGTTTTAGCGTTCCATCGGAACGCATTGTGCAAACTGGCACAAATCGTTCCTACGGAACGAATCGGAATCGCCGCCATTCGTCTACCCCACAGTTTGTTCCGATGGAACAAATCATCTTAGCTAATTGAGCAGTGATCACAAAAGTTAAAATACCATTATTACAGGTTGATTTTCCCCAGCCTGCCAGAACAAGTTCTCCTACATTGTTGCGGCAAACATCTTATTAGTTTTATTATCGTAGCATGCTTGTAAAAACATTTGGCAGCGCTGTATATGGCGTGGAGGCTATTACCATTGCGGTAGAGGTAAACGTATTAAATGGCGCCAATTATTATATTGTGGGATTGCCCGACAGCGCAGTGAAAGAAAGCCTGCAACGCGTAGAAAGCGCTTTGAAGAGCAACGAATATTACATGCCCCGTACCAAACTGGTGGTAAACCTGGCACCCGCAGATATCAAAAAAAGCGGCTCTGCTTTTGACCTGCCCATGGCCATGGGCACCCTGGGTGCATCTGAACAACTGGCCGATCCCGAAAAACTACTTGATTATGTAATGATGGGCGAACTAAGTCTCGATGGCACCGTTCAACCTATTAAAGGTGCGTTGCCCATTGCCATTACCTGTAAAAAAGAAGGATTTAAAGGATTGATTGTACCCCGTCAAAATGCAAGGGAAGCTGCTATGGTCAGCAACCTCGAAGTATATGGTGTACAACACATCAATGAAGTAATCAATTTTTTTCAAAACCCGGCGTCATTACAACCAACCACTGTAAATACCAGGGATGAGTTTTTCCATTCACAATATGATTTTGAATTTGATTTCAATGATGTGAAAGGACAGGAAAATATCAAGCGGGCATTGGAGATTGCGGCCGCAGGCGGACACAATGCTATCCTCATTGGGCCACCTGGCGCAGGCAAAACCATGCTGGCTAAACGGCTGCCTACTATTCTGCCACCGCTTACCCTGCACGAAGCATTGGAAACAACCAAAATACACAGCGTTGCCGGCAAACTACCGGAAAATGCTACACTGATTTCCAAACGGCCGTTTCGTTCACCGCACCATACGGTAAGTGATGCTGCTTTAGTGGGCGGCGGCGGATTACCGCAACCGGGTGAAATTTCGCTGGCCCATAACGGTGTGCTCTTCCTGGATGAATTGCCGGAATTTAAAAGAAGCGCGCTGGAAGTGATGCGTCAGCCCATGGAAGAAAGAAAAGTAACCATCAGCCGCGCGAAAGTGGCATTGGATTTTCCGGCCAGCTTTATGCTGATTGCTTCTATGAACCCCTGCCCCTGTGGTTTTTACAATCATCCTGAAAAAGACTGCAGTTGCCCGCCCGGCGCCGTGCAGAAATACCTCAATAAAATTTCAGGCCCGCTGCTCGACCGGATTGATCTGCATGTAGAAGTTACACCCGTGCCTTTTAACGAACTCTCTTCCATAAAAAACGCAGAAAATTCTTCGGTTATCCGTAGCCGTGTTATTAAAGCCAGGGAGCTGCAGGCGGCACGCTACAACAATAACCCCGGCATTTATGCCAACGCACAAATCAGCACCAAAATGCTGAAAGAAGTTTGCTTGCTTGATATTACCGGTCAACAATTGTTAAAAGCCGCCATGAACAAACTCAACCTGTCTGCCAGGGCTTATGATCGTATTTTAAAAGTGAGTCGTACCATTGCTGATCTTGCCAATAGCGAAGACATTCGGCCCGAGCACCTGGCCGAGGCCATACAGTACAGGAGCCTGGATCGGCAGGGATGGGCCGGTTAGTTGATTGGTTGGCTAGTCGATTAGTTGGTTAGTTCCAGATTTTATTGACCCCTATCCATTTCCACATTTTCACATTTACCACATTTCCACATCTATGAGATGAAATCTTGGCAGATTTTACGAACTTGTACGATGTTTGATGGTTAAACAACCTTTATTCCTGCTATAAATAACTGATATGAAAATATTATTGCTGTACCTGAAACCTTATAAATGGTTGATAGCGCTGGCATTGTTACTGGCCGCCATCAACCAGGTGTTCTCCATGCTGGATCCTTTTTTCTTCGGAAAAATGATCGACAAATACGCTACACATCCCCATGAGATTGGCCAGTACAAAGAGGTAAAGACTTTAATGCCCGGGGGTAAATATGTGCTCAACAAAGTATGGGTAAAGACCGCAGACAGAACCAAAAGCGATTATGCATGGGGTGTGATTGGCTTTCTGGGCATACTGGTTAGTGTAGCCATGGTTTCGCGGATAGCCAAAGCCTTCCAGGATTATTTCGGAAATGTGGTGGTACAGAAATTTGGCGCAAAAATTTTTACGGATGGGTTACAGCATTCCATGAAACTGCCTTACCAGGAATTTGAAGACCAGCGCAGTGGTGAAACATTATCCATTCTCACCAAAGTAAGAACCGATACCGAAAGATTTATTATTTCATTCATCAATGTTCTATTTGGCATCATCATAGGCGTTTTGTTTGTTTCCATTTATTCATTCCGGCTGCATTGGTCTATTATGCCTATTTACCTCGGTGGCATGCTGCTGCTGGCCTGGCTTACCAGCCTGTTGAGTAAAAAAATAAAACTCATCCAGAAAAATATAGTAAAAGAAACCACTGCACTGGCAGGCTCCACCACCGAATCGCTGCGCAATATTGAACTGGTAAAAAGCCTTGGCCTTACCCAGCAGGAGATCAGTCGTCTCAACACAAACACCTATAAAATACTGGGGCTTGAACTAAGGAAGGTAAAAAGCATTCGCACACTCAGTTTTATACAGGGCACGTTCGTAAATTTTTTGCGTCAGCTCATTATGTTCACCTTGCTATGGCTGGTGTTTAAAGATCAGTTAACGGTAGGGCAGGTAATGACACTGATGTTTTATTCGTTTTTTATCTTCGGGCCACTCCAGGAAATCGGTAATATCATTTTATCGTACCGCGAAGCAGAAGCATCACTGAATAATTTCCATGTGCTGATGCAAAAATCACCCGAACATTTTCCGTCAACGCCCCTGCACCTGGGGCCCATTAAAGAGCTTAGTTTTAAAAATGTGGCCTTTAAGCACCAGACGGCTTCTCACCGCGCTATTGAAAATATCAGCTTCGATGTAAAGGCCGGCGAAACCATTGCTTTTGTAGGGCCATCCGGTTCTGGTAAATCAACGCTCATGAAATTACTGGTGGGGTTGTATCGTCCGCTGGAAGGAAAAATATTTTATAACGGCATGGACGAAAATGCCATCAGCTTCGAAGATTTGCGCAACCAGATTGGATTTGTAACACAAGACACCCAGCTCTTTGCAGGCACCATCAAAGAAAACCTGATGTTTGTATATCCTTCAGCTACTGATGAAGATCTAACGGATGTTCTGGACAAAGCCTCCTGCACCGGTTTATTGGAACGCGCGGAGAAAGGGTTGGATACCATGATTGGCGAGGGCGGTTTAAAATTATCCGGCGGAGAAAAACAACGCCTGTCGATTGCCAGGGCCCTGTTGCGCAAACCAAGGCTGCTGATTTTTGATGAAGCTACTTCTGCGCTGGATTCTTTAACCGAAGAAGAAATTACCGATACCATCAAAGATGTTTCTTCGCAACAAAACCAGGTAACGGTGCTGATTGCGCATCGTTTGTCTACCATAATGCATGCCGACCGGATCTATGTGCTGGAAAAAGGCCTGGTAATTGAAACCGGCACTCATAGCAAATTACTGGAAGAAAAAGGCTTATACTATGCCATGTGGCGCCAGCAGATTGGAGAACGTAAAAGCCTGCATGTGGCGTAGCCAGCCGGGGATTGGGAATTGGTAATTTGGAATTGGGCGCTTACATCGGCAATTTTTTGTATTACGCATTTGTTATACCAGGAATGCCGCGATATTGCCTAATTACAAATTCCTAATTCCCAATTCCTATCACCTAAACCCCAATATCTCCCAGCTCAATCTCCAGCGCACGCGTGCTGATCTGAATTTCATACAGGGAAAGAAACAGCGATACCAGCATTGCTATTAAACTGCAGGCAAACAAAAAATTGGCCCAAATATCAAGGCGTTCGTACACAAAGAACATACTCAGTACGCATAAGAAAAGGCTTAGCACACCAAACAATTGCATTTGCCTGATTAGCCGTAACCTCAGCCGGAGGTTCTTAATCTGTTTTAGCACACCTTGTTTGTCTGTATGGTCTTTATAATTGGAATGCAGGTTGCGAATAAGGCTGGCCAACGCCAGGAAACGATTGGTATAAGCAAGCATCAGCAGGCTGATAGCAGGAAATAATAATGCAGGCGTATTAATAGAGATTTCCATGCGGTAGATATCAATAGCTAAAGATACATATAGGACTTAAAAGAAAAATCCCCGGCATGCGCCAGGGACTTTCTTGGTATGAGATTGGGTTAGTAGACCTATAAACGTAAAAAAAAGCATCGTAGTATGTAAAGATATTGCGTTGTTAAAAAAACCGAAGCCTTGAGAGACTTCGGTTTTATGATGATCACTCTAATTAAATCCTGTCTAACCCTTTTTACCATACGAAAAGTTCAGCGGCACAT
>Ga0268264_10005132_pt1 | contig 11097 bp, 9 predicted proteins | sample KBSSwiS32_FD_190357 | JGI IMG/M metagenome (GOLD analysis project Ga0268264, IMG submission 190357) | Switchgrass rhizosphere microbial communities from Kellogg Biological Station, Michigan, USA - KBS Switchgrass S3-2 (SPAdes) (version 2) | ecosystem: Host-associated > Plants > Roots >... | reverse complement strand
TCCTTGTCCCGGGAGGCCAGGGCCACCACCACCGGCGCGGCGGCGAGCGTCCCGAACAACAGCGTCCCATAGGTGGCCCCGGTGCGCAGCAGGTCCTTGATCACGCGCGCTCCCTCCTCCCAACTGGTCCAGCGGCGAGGTTCACACGAATGCCCGCGCCGGGAACAGCAGCACCTCGTCAATGTTCGAGGCGCCCAGGAGCAACATCAGCACCCGGTCCAGCCCCACCGCCACGCCGCCCGACGGCGGCATCCGCCCCACCGCCTCCAGGAAGCGCTCGTCCAGCGGGTACGCCGGCCGCCCCAGCCGCTGCCGCAGCGCGCGCTCCTCCTCCAGCCGGCGCCGCTGCTCGCGCGCGTCGGTGAGCTCGGAGTAGCCGTTGGCCAGCTCCGCGCCGCGCACGTAGAGCTCGAAGCGCTCGGCGACGGTCGGGTCGGAGGGCTTGAGGCGCGCCAGGGCGGCCATCGAGGCGGGGTACTCGGTGAGGTAGGTGGGGCGGTCGCGGCCCAGCTGCGGCTCCACCTTCTGCAGGAAGAGGTGGAAGAAGACGTCGTCGAAGCCCAGCGCGTCGGAGGTCTGGTCCGGGAGGCGCGCTCCACAGGCCCGCGCCGCGCGCGCGAGGGAGGCGGCGTCGGGACACTCGCGGAGGTCCACGCCGGCGTGGCGCAGCACCGCGTCGCGGACGGTGACGCGCTCGTAGGGGACGGCGGAGAACGGGCCGGACCCCTGGAGCGCCCGCTCCGCCTCGGCCAGCGCGCGCTCCAGGTCCTCCATGATGCGGGCGTAGTCCGCGTGCGGCCGGTAGAGCTCCAGCATGGTGAACTCGGGGTTGTGCGAGGGGGAGACCTCGCCGTTCCGGAACACCTTGCAGATCTGGAAGATGGGCCCCATCCCGTCCGCCAGCAGCCGCTTCATCGCGTATTCGGGGCTGGTGTGGAGGTAGAGCGTCCGCGGCGAGCCCACGTCCGTCTCCGGGCGGAAGGCGACCTCGAACGCCGGGATGTGCGGCTCCATGCCGGGCGCGGGCACCAGGAGCGGCGTCTCCACCTCCGCGAAGCCGGCGCCGGCGAGGGAGCGCCGCAGCGCCGCGTACATCGTCTGGCGAGCGGTGGCCGCCGACAATTGCTTGCGGTCCGGCATGGGATCGCGGACGTTACAGCGCCTCGTCTCCGGAGGAGAAACTCGTGCTGCTCCGAACGGTCGCCCTCACCACCACCGCCGCCCTGTGCGCCGCTTGCGCCACCACCGCGCCCAAGCAGCAGCCGCCCCCCAACCTGGCCACCACCGAGGTCGAGATCACGGTGAAGGACCTGGACCAGGACATGGCCGCCCAGCTGCAGACAGAGATGCAGAAGGTCCCCGAGCTGCGCACCGCCACGCTCAAGAGCCACGGCGAGCGGACCGCGGTGTTCACCGTGCACTACCCGGGCGACATCGGGAACGTGCCGCAGTCGCTGGCGCGCATCCCGCACCCGGGCCTCAAGTACGCCTCCGCCACCCACCGCTACGAGTACGGCGCGTTCGACAACGAGCCGCCCACCATCGCGTTCGTCCACCCGCAGGACAAGCAGGTGCTCAACGCGAAGGACCAGTTCGTCACCGTGGAGGTGCCGGACAAGGACATCGCCGGGGTCGCCATCGGCGGGAAGGCGGCGCCCCGGTACAAGGGCGACATCTTCCGCCTGAAGCTGGAGCTGGCGGAGGGGCCGCAGGAGATCGTCGCCACCGCGAAGGACCGCGCCGGGAACGAGACCAGCGCCAAGATGGCGTGCACGGTGGACACCACCGCGCCGGCGCTGGATGCGCAGGTGAAGCTGGTGGTGGAGGGCGTGGTGGAGCCCGGCAGCGCGGTGCTGATCGACGGGCAGGAGGTGCCCGTGGACGGGCGCGGCGCGTACCGGGCCGAGGTGCCGGTGCGCAAGGGCCAGCGGAGGGTGGAGATCGTGGCCATCGACGCGTCGGGCAACAAGACCACGCAGGTGAAGACCTTCGGCGAATGAGGGGACGGAGCGGGGCGGCGGCGCTGGCGGTCCTGTCGTCGCTCGTGCTGGCGCTCGGCCCCGCGTGCCCGCACCCGGCGGTCCCGGTGAAGCCGCCCGGCCCGGCTGCGGGCGAGGCCGACGAGAAGCTGCGCGAGGAGGTGCAGAAGCTGTCCGCGGAGGCGGAGGCGCTGCTCCGGGAGCAGAACGAGCGGATCTGGGCCACCTGGACCGCGGGGCAGAAGCCGCAGATCTCCGCCTCCTACCAGGGGCACGCGGCGCTCTTCACGCCGGAGAACATCCACAAGATCGAGAAGCTGCGGCAGCGCGCGAAGGAGCCGGCGGAGATCCGCGCGCTCACCTCGCTGCTGTCGCACTTCGTGGGGGAGTACCTGGCGTCGCAGCTCTCGGAGCTGACGGACGCGGTGTCGAACCTGGAGGGCTCCGCCACCTTCACCGCGCAGGGGAAGGAGTACGCGTACCGGGAGCTGGACCGGCTGCTCGCCTCCGAGCGCAGCGCCGCCCGCCGGCGCGCGCTGTGGGAGGGCGCCACCGCGGCGGTGCAGCGGATCTCCGCCAGCGTGCGGCTGCGGGAGGAGCGGAAGGCGGAGCTTTTGGCGGGGCTGGGGTACCCGTCGCACGAGGCGTACGGCGCGGAGCTGCGGCAGGTGGATCCGGCGCAGCTGGCGCTGCTGGCGGAGCAGGTGCTGGCCACCACGGAGCAGGCGTACCAGCAGGTGCTGGAGCGGATGTCGTCGCTGGAGGTGGAGCTGCCCAGGCAGCAGCTGCGGCGGTGCGACTTCCCGCGGACGTTCCGGACGCCGGCGGTGGACGCGCGCTTCCCGGCGGCGGAGCTGGTGCCGAGGGCGGAGCTGACGGTGGAGGGGATGGGGTTGAAGCTGTCCGGGCTGCGGAACCTGAAGATCGACGCGCGGGACGTCGCGGGGAAGGCGGCGCGGGCGCTGGCGGTAGGGGTGGACGTCCCCAACGACGTGCGGCTGTCGGTGCGGCCCCTGGCGGGGGTGCGCGCGCAGGCGGCGCTGATGGGCGAGGTGGGGCGGGCGCTGCACCTGGCGTTCACCAAGCCGTCGATGCGGTTCGAGCTGCGCGCGCTGGGAGACGGGTCGGCCGGGGCGGCGTACGCGTTCCTGTTCGAGGACCTGGTGGAGGACCCCATCTGGCTGGAGGAGCACGCGGGGTTCTCGGGGGACGGGCTGGACCGGTACCTGGCCACGCAGGCGGCGATCCTCCTCCAGCGGATCCGGGTGACCGCCGGGCGGATCCTCTACGAGCTGCAGCTGCGGCGGCGGGGGTTGCAGGACGCCAAGGAGCTGTACGGGCCGATCATGTCGCGGGCGTACGGGGTGCCGTTCGGCCCGGACGACGAGGCGCGCGCGCTGGTGGACCTGGAGGACTTCTACCAGTCGGCGGACGACTTCCTGGCGTGGTTCCTGGCGGGGCAGATCCAGGCGCAGATGAAGGCGCGCTATGGGCCGGCGTGGTGGCACAACCCGGCCGCGGCGGCGTTCCTGGAGGCGCTCTGGGGACGGGGGCAGTCCGTCACCGCGCGCGAGGTGGTGGGGCTGATCGGGGAGGAGCGGCTCAAGCCGGACGTGCTGCTGCTGCGGTTGTCCACCATGCTCAAGGTGCCGATCAGCGTGCCGGCGAATTTCGGGAAAGAGGTGGAGGCGCTGCCGCCGCCGCCCGCCGCGCCCACGCCGGACGCAGGCACTCCGGACGCGGGCTGAGCGCCCGGGTGTAGAATTTCCGGGTATGTCCGGATTCGGCCTCGTCTTGCTCTCGTCGGTCTCCCTGGCAAGCGGCGGCCTCCGCATGCCGTCCCCGCCGCCGCCCCTCTGCCCGCTGCAGGCCGGCGTCTGCGCCGGCTCCCGGTACGGCCAGCTCCCCGACGGCACGATCGCGCTGAAGTGCACGCCGAGCGACTACGGGCCGAACTACGAAGAGCACGAGTCGCGCTGCGACGGGATGGACAACGACTGCGACGGGAAGACCGACCAGTGGTGGACCCCGCTCACCGTGCTCGAATCTCCCCACGGAAACTGGCCGCTCACCTACACCACCATTCCTGGCGGCTTCGTCATCGCCACCGTGAACGCGGCAGGGATTCCCTTCCTCCGATACCGGGACCTCCAGGGCCTCCAGATCCGGCCGGACGTGACGTTCAACGACTGGAACGCCGGCTTCGTGCGTTCCTTCAGCCTGGCGCGGACCGCGAACGGGATCCTCCTGGTCATCGCTTCCCGCTACGTCGCCGCGACGTACTGGAGCCCCCTCGACAGCGACGGGCTCCCGCTCCATGCGCTCCAGGCCATCCCGCTCCCGTTCCCCGCGGGCTTCGTCCGCAGCGGGGCTTCCTCGGACGGGTCGCGCGTCCTGCACCTTCTCACTGGGGACGGAGCCGTGGACTACCCGACCCAGATCCTCGGCCTCACCCAGGACGCGGCGGGCAACGTGATCGCTGGACCGGCCGTGGTGATGAACAAGGCCCACGACGGGCAGGACAGGTTCATCGCCCTCCGGCCGGTGGGCACGGCCCCGGACCGCTTCGTGATGGCGGCGCTCGAAGACACCAACCACTCGCCCGCTCCAGCCTACCTGCGCGCCCTGCCGCTCTCCGACTCGCTCCAGCCCACCGGCCCCGAACGCACCATCCAGACCTTCTCGGACCTGGGCGCCACCCTGCTCCCGCCCTCGCCTACCGGCGAGGTCCCGATGTTCTACCAAGACCGCGAGATCGTAACCTCGACCGACTCCACCGTGTTCGTGCGGCTGGTCCCGGACGTCCTCGCCCCGGTCCCGGACACATCCCAGGTCTGGCTGCAGGCCACCGCGTGGCAGATCTCCACGACCGTGGCCGCCTCGGACCAGGGTCCCAGGCTGGCCTGGGCGGCCCTGCAGTACACGTCCGAAACGAACACGTACCACTGGGGCGTGAGGGCGTCCGGCGCGAGCGGGCAGCGGAACCTCGATCCCGCCAGCGGGGAGCTCCTCTCTCCCGGCACGCCCGTGAACCAGCCGTTCGCCGTCGGGATATCGCACGCGCGCCCGGATGCCTGGACCGTGCTCGTGAGCTACACGCCCATGGCCGGCCCCTCGGAGTTGGACGCCGTCACCTGGTGCGCGCCCTGAGCCGCGCGGCGCTGCTCTTGGTCCTCTGCGCCGGGTGCGAGTGCGGCCATCCGGGCGGAGATGATGGCGGGATCCCTTGTCCGCAGAGCGCGACCCGGCCCTCGTGCTGCATGGGCGCGTGCAACGGGGACGTGGGGGCGGCGGCGGTCTGTGATGCCGACGCCGGGGCGTGGGTCTGCCCGGCGGGGAGCGTGTCCTCGGACCAGTGCTCGGGGGCGCCGTTCTGCGCGGGCGATCAGCCGGCCCCGCTCTGCGAGAAGCAGCTCGGCGTGTGCGCCGGGTCGCGACACCGATGGTTCCCGGACGGGGGCGTCGACCCAAGCTGCGACTACGGGCCGAATTACGAGGTGCTCGAGACGCGCTGCGACGGGCTGGACAACGACTGCGACGGCGAGACCGATCGGCGGTGGTCGTTCGTGCTCTCGTACCAGGAGCCCTACGGCTGGTACCAGCACGACGTCATCGAGACGGACAGCGGGTACCTCTCCGCGATCGCGACTCCCGCCGGCACGCCGGTGCTCAAGTACTTCGACCGGGACCTGCGACCGTCGCGGCCGGACGTCTTCGTCACGGGCTGGGACGGCGGCGTGGCCCGCAGGGTCAAATTCACGCGGACCGCGGACGGGGTGATGATGAGCATCGCGGGGTACCAGACCCCTCGCTGGCTCGCCACCGCGCGGCTTGACGGTGACGGCGTTCCCCGGACGGGCGGTGCTCCGGCCCTATCCTGGATCCCGCTCTCCGACCTGTCCTACTTGAACACGAGCGCTCCATCGTCAGACGGGACCCGGGTGCTGTCCTTGTTCGGCGCACGCACGGACATCATCGCGCTCCTGCAGGACTCCCAGGGCAACCTGGTCGCTGGACCCACGCCGGTGATGACCAGGTCTGCCCAGTGGACGGATTTCATCGCGGCCAACGCGGTCGTCGGCACCGGACCGGACCGGTTCCTCTTCGTCGGGTACCAGAACAACACCTCCATGAGCTACGAGGTCGACCCCGTCGTCCTGCGGGTCCAGGAGCTCTCGGGCGATCTGAGCCTGCGGGGTCCCGAGCGCGACATCCGCTCCGGCTCCTTCCCAGGGTCGGTGCTCTTCCCGCCCACCGCCTCCGGCGCCGTGCCGATGCTGTTCGGCTCCAGCTCGTGGGACATGCCGATCATCTTCCCCGTGCGGTGGATCCCCGACGTGCTGGACGCCGGCTACGACGCGGGGACGATCTGGGCCGGGGGCACCTGGGGCGCGTTCTCGATGGACGCGCAGCCCTCCGGCGACGGCTTCGAGCTGGCGTGGGAGGACATCAGCTACGAGTCGGACGGCCTGTACCACTGGACCGTCTGGGACGAGTCGGTCCCGGACGCCGGTGTGAACCTCAACCCGGGCGGCGCTGCCTTCCTGTCCCCCACGCTTCCACCGGAGATCAAGAACCTCCAGCTCCGCCGTGGCAGGCCAGGAACCTGGGTGGCCTTCGTTCCCCACTCGAGCTTCGACGGCGGCATCGAGCTTCGCGCGGTCACCTACTGCCAGCCCTGAGCAGCTCGATCACCGCGTCCGACATCGGGGTCTCCGGCCGGAGCCGCGGGTCGGCGACGGGCGGCGACACCTCCAGCCGCAGCGGCACCACGCCCGCCCAGAACGGCAGCGCGTAGTCCTCCTCCAGGTCCACCGGCGGGCCCTCCCGGACCTTGGCGGACGCCTCGGTGATGGCGATCCGCACCACGGCGGTGGCCTGCAGCTCGCCCTCGTCCGGCGCGCGCGTCTCCCGGCTCCGCCCGCGCGCCACGTGCTCCACCAGCGCCTCCAGGACGCGCAGCTTCTCCTCCCGGTCCCGCACCTCCTCCGCCGTCCCCAGCACCACCACCGACCGGTAGTTCATGGAGTGGTGCATGGCCGACCGCGCCAGCACCAGCCCGTCCATCAAGGTCACCGTCACGCAGACCGGCGCGCCCGCCCGCAGCGCGCCCAGCATCCGGCTCCGCTGCGACCCGTGCAGGTAGAGCGCGCCGCCGACGCGGACGTGGAGCGTGGGGATGACGTAGGGCTGCCCGTCCTCCACGAACCCCACGTGGCAGACCAGCGCCTCGTCCAGGATGGCGTGGATCTTCGCTTCTTCGTGGGTGCCGCGGGACGGCTTCCGGCCGAGGGTGGTGCGGGGCGTGACGGCGATCATGCTCGCCACCATGCGCCCGCACTGGTACCTTCAAAAGTGCCAGAATCGCGAATTCAGACAGACCAGTTGGCTACTTCGCCGCCGGCCCCTGCGCGTACCACTGGTCGGCGCTCTGCGCGGTGTGCCCGTCCTTGTAGGTGACGGACGCGCGCTGCCGGATCTGGTTCTTCCCGGAGGCGTCGCGCTCGTTGGCGCCCACCGCGTCCACGTCGATCCGGTTCAGCACGGACGACGCCGGGACCGTCTTCCCGCTGGCGTCGAGCAGCTTCAGCTCCTTCGCCGCGCGGCTGTTCGGGTCGGTGAGGTCCAGGTAGCGGTGGCCGGTGGCCGGGTCCGTCTTCAGCTCGCCCTTGAAGTCCTTCGCCAGCTGCGAGTACCCGTCGCTGAACTTGCCGTCGTGGTCGCCGTAGACGTCGTTCCCGTCCACCACGCCGTTCTTGGTGAGCCCGTCGCCCGCGCGGTCGCGCACCAGCCACGCCTCGTTCGGGTTCAGGCCGCCGGAGGTCTGCACCGCGCCCTGGCCGCCCTTGAAGCCGTCCGCGTCCAGCTTGAACCCGTGCGTGCTGTCGAGCTGCGCGTCCTTCCCGTCGAGCGCGATCTTGATCGGCGAGTGCAGCTCGGTGCCGATGACGTTGTACAGGCCCTGCTGCGAGGTGAGCTGTCCGCCGGCGCTGCGGTCGTAGTTGCGGCCGGCGTTGTCGTGCATGTGCTGCGCGTGCGCGGCCACGTTCAAGGACTGGTTCGCCACCACGTCCTTGGTGTCCAGCGTCTCCAGCAGCCGCCCGTCCTGGCTGATCACCAGCGACTTGTGGTCGGGCACGTGCGTGTCCAGGGTCGCCTTCACCTGCGGGTCGGTGCTGTTGAGCAGCGCCTGCACCTGCGCGGCCTGGTCGGCCGAGATCGCGCTGTGGGTCCGCTCGCCGGCCCGGTCCTTCTGGCCCTTGGTGGGCCGGAGCATGTCCTCCAGGCCCTGGCGCACCGTGGTGCCGCCGAAGTGCTGCAGGTCGCCGATCACGAACACGCCCGGGCCGCAGTTGGGCGAGGACGGAGAGGACGGGGACGACGAAGAAGAGGTCGCAAAAGCCGAGGCCGTCGCGGTCGCGCCGCCCGCGGTCGCGGTGGCCGTCGCCGTCGCGCCACCGGCGGTCGCGGTCGCCGTCGCCGCCGCGTTGGCCGTGGCGCCGCCCGCCGGAGCGGCCGGAGCGCCCTGAGCGGGAGCCTGATTCGCCCCACCACCGCCCAGCATCTGGACGAGCTGATTGACCAGGTCCATCAGCGAGCTGAGGGCCCGGGAGAGCTGATCGCCCCCTCCAGCGGGACCGCCGACGAAGGCGTCCACGGGTCCTGCAGCGGCCGGTTGAGTCTGAGGTGCGGCGGGTGCGGTGAAGCCGTTTGCCGGAGTGACAGGATTCGCGCCAGGCGCGCCAATAGCGAAGGTGGTCATGGAAGGGGTGCCCCCTACCCCTGTGGATTCATGTGGGAACTACTTGTAGGTTTGTCTCACCAAATGGGAGAAAAGTTGCGTCAGCTCAGGTCCACCGGCTGATCAGCCGCTCCCGATCGAAAAGACGCACTGCGGCAACCAGCAGCAGCACGTCCAGCACGAGCACCACCGCTCCCTGGATGGCGTAGTACGCCCCGCCCGCCCGCAGCACCCCGGCGATCTGCAAGGCCACCAGCCCCACCACGGGCAGCACGCAGACGCCGGCGATCTGCTGCGCCAGCCTGGCCTCCGCCACGCGCGCGGAGATGACCACCGCGATGCCGTTGCCGAAGAACGCGAACAGCGGCGCGATGACGCCCACGCCGAACAGCCACATCCCGTTCGGCATCAGGGTGACCTTCAGGAAGTGCCACGACACCACGTCCACGCCGGCGCAGAAGGCGGCGAACGCGACCCAGGAGATCGCCACCGCCGGCACCAGCGAGGCCAGCGACTTCCCCGCCACCAGCTCCACCGCGGTGATCGGCGACGCGAGCAGCGGCTCGATGGTGCGGCGCTCCTTCTCCCCCGCCACCGCCTGGGACGAGATGAGGATGGGGACGAAGATGGGCATCACCAGGAACATCCCGAACCAGTCCACCAGCGCCTTCTCGATCAGGAACGTCGCCGCGGACACGTTCATCGGGAGCTTGGGGTCGTAGTACAGCGCCATCGTCCGCAGGTTCGGGTCCTCCGGGTTGCTGGCGTACGCGAACACGGTGCCAATGGGCACCACCACCAGCATCGCCGGCAGCACCAGCAGCGAGAGCAGCAGCCCGCGGTTCTTCTTCAGGTCCGTGAGCTCCTTCCAGACCACCGCCTGCACGCGCCGCAGCCTCACGCTTCGCCTCCTTTGACCAGGTCCAGGTAGACCTCCTCGAGCGGGCGCTCGGCCGGGAGGGCGGAGTGGACGCGCGCGCCCGCCTTCACCAGCGCGGCGATCACCTCCGGCACGTCCTGGTCCTTCTCCATCGTCACCGTGAGCACCTCCCCGTCCGCGAGCGCGCCGGGCCCGAACGGGAGCGCCTTCACCACGTCCGCGAACCGCGCCGCCTCCCCATCCACGCGCACCGCGACGGACGCGCCCTGCCGCCGCAGCGCCCGAACCGTGGACACCGCCAGGAGCTTCCCCTTCACCACGCCCACCCGCGCGCAGAGCCGCTCGACCTCCGGCAGGTTGTGCGAGCAGAGGATGATGGTCCGCCCCTCGGACGCCAGCTCCGCCACCGCGTCGCGCACCGTCCGCGCCGCCTCCGGGTCCAGCCCGGACGTGGGCTCGTCCAGGAAGATCACCTTCGGCTCGTGGACGATGGCTCGCACGATGGCCAGCTTCTGCCGCATGCCCTTGGAGTAGGAGCCGGCGGGCTCCTTCTCGCGGCCGCCCAGGCCGAAGCGCTCCAGGTAGCGCACCGCGCGCGCCCAGGCGGCGGGCTCGTCCAGCTCGTTGAGCTTGATGAAGAAGCGGAGGTTCTCCTCGGCGGTGAGGCGGTCGTAGAGGCCGGGCTGTTCGGTCAGCAGGCCCACCGCGCGCCGCAGCTGCTCCGCGCCGGTGCGCACGTCCAGGCCCAGCACGGTGGCCTCGCCGGACGTGGGCCGGAGCAGCCCGGTCAGCATCCGCACGGTGGTGGTCTTGCCGGCGCCGTTGGGCCCCAGCAGCCCGAACACCTCGCCCTCCTGGACCTGGAAGGTCAGCCCCTCCACCGCGGGCCGTTCGCCGAACGACTTGGTCAGCGCGCGCGCGTCGATCGCCAGGCCTGGCACGCGGCCATTTGACCAGGCTCAGCGCGCGGGTTCGAGTACCGTCTCTCCGTCGGAATGGGGAGATCGCGAGATCGCTGGACTGCGCTTCACCTGGCCCCAGCCAGCGCCCTCAATGAGTACCTTGCCAACAACCGGCTCCGGGACAACGTCGGGAGCAAGATCTTCTCGGAGTTGCTGGCCCGCGACTTCCGGCGCGAGCACCCGCCTCGCGAGCTCACCAAGCCGTTCGTGCTGTACCACGCGTGGTTGCCTGGCTGGGTGGAGCTCGACGCCGGCGGCGCGGCGGCGGCGCGCGCATTGATGGGAGGAGCTTCCCCGCGCCCAGGGCAGGTCCCAGCCGTCCGCCGCCTCAGCGCCGCCCTGCGCCGGATGGGCTGGGACACGGGCGCGCGCGTGACGCCGGCCGCGCTCGATCAGCTGGTCCGTGGAACGAGGGACCGCTTCATCGCCTGGCAAAACGCGGTCGAGCTCCGGCGGTTCCTGGAGCTGGTCCACCAGCGGCAACCCGAGGTGATCGTGGAGATCGGAACGTGTCGGGGCGGCCTGCTCTTCTGC
>Ga0268264_10005123_pt1 | contig 11107 bp, 12 predicted proteins | sample KBSSwiS32_FD_190357 | JGI IMG/M metagenome (GOLD analysis project Ga0268264, IMG submission 190357) | Switchgrass rhizosphere microbial communities from Kellogg Biological Station, Michigan, USA - KBS Switchgrass S3-2 (SPAdes) (version 2) | ecosystem: Host-associated > Plants > Roots >... | reverse complement strand
CGCCCACACCGTGTGCCGGCCGGGCGTAGCGTCCCAGTCGACACACGGTGTGGGCGCGGGCCACCGACGGAACCGGTGCCGTGCAGATAGAGCAGCAATCCTCGCCCGACCCCGATGGGGCCACTGGTTATCCCGTTCGCCAGGTCACTGTGAAGTAGCCGGGGCGAGCGGTCAGCCGAGCCACTTCTCGGTGATCCCCACCACCCGCTCCCCCGAGAGATCTTTGAGCTTCACTCCGATGAGCCGAGCCGTCGACTCCGGTACTTGGATTCGCGGACTGGGTGCCGGGTCGAGCGTGGCGGCCACGATCGTGCGAGCGATCTCTTCGGGATAGGGCGCGCCGTCGTAGGCGCCGGACATCATCGCGTTGTAGGCGGCTCGCATGGTCTGATACGGGCTGTCGGTGCCGGCGGTGACACCGGCGCCCCTACTGGCGAACTCGCCGATCACCGCGCCCGGCTCGATCACCACTACGTGTACGCCGAACGCCCGAGCCACCGGGGTCAGCGATTCACACAGACCCTCCAGGGCGAACTTGGCCGCGCAATAGGCGTCGTTAAAGGGCTGTCCGAACGCTCCCGCGATGCTCGACACGTTGATGATGTGCCCGGCCCCGGCCCGTCTCATCGATGGAAACACCGCCTTCATGGTGCGGGCGGCGCCGAGAAAGTTCACCTCGAGGGACGCCTGGAGATCAGCGATCGCCAATTCTTCGAGGGTGCCCCGGTACCCGAGTCCTGCGTTGTTCACCAATACATCGATGCGACCGTGGCGGGCCAGCACGGCGCCGATCGCGGCATCCACGGAACTGTCGTCGGTCACGTCGAGACCCACCACGTCGGTATCGGACCCCGCGGCCCGCAACGCCTCGCGCAACGGCTCGGCCCCCGTCGTGAGGTTTCTCAGCGTGGCCACCACGAAGTCGCCTCGCTCGGCAAAAGCGACGGCCGCGGCCAGCCCGATACCCCGGGAACAGCCGGTGATGAGCACCACCCGTTGATCTGTCATGTCGTCCTCCCTATTGTTGTCTAGGTTAGACATGAGACCAAGAGGTCGGAACCCTGGGAGTGTCCATGAGCGCAGCCAACGATACGAGCGAGTTCTCACTCGGCGATTGGGACCCGTATTGCGATACGAGGGCCTTGGAGCGCATGGCCATCTACGACGATCTCCGGGCCAAGGGCGACGCTTTCTTCAGCGAACGCTTCGAGGGATTCTGGATCATGACCCGGGCCGAGAGGATGCGCGAGATCCTCCAGAACCCGCAGCTCTTCTCCAGTACGGCCAGCCAGCCCTCCGACCCGCATCCCGCGTTCGCCTGGATCCCGCTCCATCTCGATCCCCCCCGGCACACTCAGTGGCGTCAGCTGCTCGGGCCTCACTTCGCCCCCGCCGCCATCGAGAGGCTGGAGCCGAAGGTCCGCGCCCGTTGCGTCGAGCTGGTCAGCAGCATCGCGTCACGGGGTGAATGTGATTTCGTGGCCGACTTCGCCCGTGAGTACCCGACCACCATCTTCATGGGCCTCATGGGGCTTCCGGTCTCCGAAGCGCCGCAATTCATGGTGTGGGAAGACGCCATCTTGAACTACTCGACCGAGAGCGACCCCGACATGTCGAAGATGACGGCGGCCATGTACGCCGTGAACGACTACTTCGCGGTGCTCCTCGAGGATCGTCGCAAGAATCCGGCGGACGATCTCGTGAGCGCGGCCCTTACCTGGAGGATCGACGGTGAGCCAATTCCCGAACCCGATCTACTGGGCATGTGCGTGCTGATGTTCATGGCCGGACTCGACACCGTGACCCAGCAGTTGGCGTACTCCTTCTTGCACCTCGCTACCCATGAGGCGGACCGGCACCGGGTGGCACAGCAGCCGGAGATCATTCCCGCCGCCATCGAGGAACTGATCCGCTACTACGCCACCGTCACTCCCGGGCGCCGAGTGATGCAAGACACCGATTTCCACGGATGCCCGATGAAGCGGGACCAGATCGTGTTCATGCCGCTCAATGCCGGCACCCGCGACAGCGATGAGTTCCCCAATGCCGACCAGGTGGACTTCGATCGCCAGGTGAACCATCACATGGCCTTCGGGGCCGGTCCTCACCGGTGCGTGGGGTCGCACCTCGCACGGCGCGAGCTCCGTATCGCCTTCGAGGAATGGCACAAGTTGATCCCCGATTACCGCCTAGCACCCGGTTTCGACCCGGCCGACATCGTGGAGCATTCCGGCGGTGGCGTGTTCGGGCTCGATCAACTGCAGTTGGTGTGGGACCCGGTGCGTTAAGCCCGCGCCGCGCAATTGCGCCAGTATGAGGGCATGTCTGCTGCCTTGGCCGGCAAGGTCGCGATCGTCACGGGAGCCGGTTCGGGCATCGGGAGGGCCACGGCCCTCCGGTTCGCCCGCGAAGGAGCCGCCGTCTCGGTGTCGGACATTCGAGCCCGAAAGAGCGAGGAAACCGTCAACCTCATCACCGACGAGGGCGGCCACGCCATAGCCCTCCAGGTTGACGTCTCGAGAGCGGCCGACCTCGAGGCCATGGTGAATCGCACGCTGAGCGAGTTCGGGCGGCTTGACGTGCTTCACAACAACGCAGCCACCGTCCGTCCGGGGAATGCGTTCGATCTCTCGCTCGAAGACTGGGACCTGGTGTGGCGGACCAACGTGTCGTCGGTGTTTCTCGGCGCGAAGTACGCGGCCGGGCACATGCCGCCGGGGAGTTCGATCCTCTCCACCGCGTCGGTTTCTGGACTGGTGGGTGACGTTGAGCTGATCTCCTACAGCGCCACCAAAGCGGCCGTGATCAATCTCACGCGGTCGCTGGCGGTCGATCTCGGACCGCGCGGCATTCGCGTCAACTGCATCTGTCCGGGTGTCACCCTGACGCCGGCCATGGCTCCGTTCATGGCCGATGACCAACTTCGTAGTCTGACTCTGGCGGCGGTGCCGGCCGGGCGCCTGGCGCAACCCGAAGACATCGCGTCGGCTGCCCTGTGGCTGGCCGGCCCCGACTCCGCCTACGTCACCGGTCAAGCGCTGGTGGTGGACGGTGGTATGACCAGCCTCAGCTCGTTCTCGCTGGTCCAACAACTCGGCAGGAACCTGGCCGCGGGCGAGGCGCAGACTAGATAGCGATCGGTTCCGACCGTCTACATTGCACCCGACCGCCGGACCGGCCGGTCCAGTCGCAAGGCGCCACAAGGAGATCTCGATGCCACTCAATCCCGATTCCGTCGGCAACAAGAGCACTCCCGAGCGGTGCGTGTGGACTTCGAAGGACGCACTCCTGTATGCGGTCGGTGTCGGCGCCGGCGCCGAAGACCCGCTCGAGGAGTTGGCGTTCACCACCGAGAACAGCCAGAACATTCAGCAACTGGTGCTACCGACCATGGCCGTGGTCCTCGGGGCAACCGGCAACAGTGATGCCCACACCTCGATCGGCACCTACAACCCCGCCATGTTGGTGCACGCCGAGCAGGCGATCACGCTGCACCGTCCACTGCCGGTGGAGGGCGAAACGGAAACCACGACGGAGATCACCGGTATCTACGACAAGGGCAAGGCGGCCCTCGTGGAGTTCACCTCCACGTCTCTCGATAGAAGCGACGGGCTCCCCCTGTTCACGTCCGTGTCCACCGCGTTCATTCGCGGCGAGGGAGGTTTCGGCGGCGACCGTGGCCCCGCCGGACCTCGCGCCGAGGCGCCCGACCGACCGGCGGACCACACCGTCACCTACCAGACCCGCCGAGACCAAGCCCTCCTCTACCGGTTGTCCGGCGACCGCAACCCGCTGCACTCGGATCCGGTCTTCGCCCAGGCCGCCGGCTTCGATCGCCCGATCCTTCACGGGCTCTGCACCTACGGGTTCACCGGACGCGCTCTGCTTCACACTTTGTGTGGGTCGGACCCGGCCCGCTTCCTGGGGATGGCGGGTCGATTCACCTCGCCGGTGTTCCCCGGTGAATCGATCACGGTCCACATGTGGGAGACGGCACCCGGCGAGGCCTTCTTCCGTACCACCGGCCAGGACGGGCGCACGGTGTTCGACGCCGGCAAGCTCTCCATCGCTCCCTAAGGACTGAGGGCCCCATGCACATCGGCTTTACCACCATGAACAACGCGAGCGGGATGCATCCCGCCGCATTGGGCCAAGCCCTCGAGGAACGAGGATTCGAGTCGCTGTGGATCGGTGAGCACAACCACCTCCCCGCCACGGGCAAAACGCCGTATCCCGCCACTGGCGGCGAACCGCCGGAGTCGTATCGACACATGATGGATCCCATCGCGTCCCTGGCGATGGCGGCGCAGGCCACCACCAAGTTGCGAATCGGCACCAGCGTGATGCTGCTCCTGGAGCGCAACATCTTCTCGGCCGCCAAGGAGATCGCCACCCTCGACGTCCTCAGTGGCGGTCGGCTCGACGTTGCGCTCGGGGTGGGCTGGAATCCCGAAGAGTTGGCCAACGTCGCACCCAACATCAGCTGGCGGGCCCGGTATCGGGCGCTGGAGGAATACGTGTCGGCGCTTCGTGTCCTCTGGGCGCAGGAGACTCCGGAGTTCCACGGGGAATTCCTCGACTTCGACAAGGTGTACTCCTATCCGAAGCCGCTCCAGCAGCCCCACCCGTCGCTGTGGTTCGGGGGCACCGGCCGCATCGGACTGGGGCATGTGGCGCGCTGGGCCGATGGATGGATCCCGATCGACATGGGCGAGCGCGACTTCGCCGTGAAACTGCGATGGCTCGACGGCGCGCTCGAAACGGCGGGACGGGCGCCCAGTTCGGTTCCAGTCACGGTCTTGGTGTGGCCGGGAATGCAAGCGGACTTCGAGCGCTATCGAGAGCTCGGCGTGGTGCGGGTGGTGGTGGGGCTCTCCAACGATCTCACTCCCTCGGAGGCCGACATTCTCCAATACCTCGACCAACAGGCCGAGGCGTTCGCCAAGCTCACCTGATCATCGATCGAATCGGCACCAAAGATGATGCTCGAAATCGTGTTGGTGGAGCCGCAGATCGCCGTCAACACCGGCAACATCATTCGGCTCTGCGCCAACGTCGGTTGCAGGCTCAACCTGGTGCGTCCGCTCGGCTTCGCACTCGACGACGCCGCGCTCCGTCGCGGCGGACTGGACTACCACGAACTGACCGACACGCGCACGTGGGACTCCTGGGACGAGTGCCGGGCCGCGCTTGGTCTGGCGCGCCGGTGGTATGCCACCACGACCCACGAACCTCATCGACGCTACGACGACGTCACCTATCGCGTCGGCGATGTCGTCGTGTTCGGCTGCGAGGCCACCGGGCTCGGCGTGCCACTGTTGGCCGAGTTTGCCACCGAGTACCGCCTCAACATCCCGATGCGTCCTTCGAACCGCAGCCTGAACCTGGCCAATGCGGTGAGCGTCGTGGCCTACGAAGCATGGCGACAATCCAACTTCACCGGGGCCGCTACGGGATCGTTCGAGGAATCCCTACGCCAGCGCGCCGAGCCGCTAGGAGATGGGCGCGCGACGCAGCAGTAGCTGCCGGCTCGTGTCGGCGGTCCAGGCCTCGATCCGATCGAGCGACCAGCCGTAGCTGTCGCGCAGCACGACGGCGAAGCGCACGTCTGATATTGCCGCGAGGGTCTCGGCCGCGCTCTCGACGCCCATTGAGTCGTTCAGGGCATCCATGGCCTTCAACATTGCGACGATCGAGCGCGCCCCTTCCACATGGCGACGGTGGCCCTCCGTGAGGGCCAGCTCGAGATCGGTCTCGGCCGCCGCCCCGGTGACCAGCGCGTGGATGATGTCGCCGCAGTGCTCCAGAATCGACCTCGTGACTCTGGCCGAGGTGGCGGCCACCTCGCCAGGATCGGTCGAGCGGGCTGCGGCGCCGGCGATGGCGGCGATTCCGGCTTCGGCATCGATGAGGTCGTTGAGTCGCGCCACCAAGGCCTGCTTCGTTCCAATGCTGTCGTAAACCGTCTGGGCGGAAACCCCGGCCGCCTCCGCGATGTCTCGCACGCTCGTGCGCGAGTAGCCGCGCTCGGCGAAGAGCCGGCGCGCCGCCTTCAGAATCTCCTCACGGGTGAGCTGGGCCTGGCGTTCTCGCAGGCTCGGGGGTTTTTTTTCCATGGCCTCGGTCTATCACTTGACACCTGTTCCAGTTACTTTATAGTCGATCCAGTGAGTAGACACAACCACAAGCCAACCGAAAGAGGAGATGAAAATGCTCAAGACCGTTGAAATGAACTCCGTCCCCGCACCCACCACCATCGCTCCCGCCGTGCGCCACGGCGTGGGCGACATTGGCCCCCGCTTGGCCGGCGCCGGTGCCCTCACCTTCGTGGGGTCCGTCATCATGCAGAACATCATCCGTGGCGGATCGGCGCCGTCGAACGGCGCCTCCAGCGCCGCGGTGCTCGCCTACTACGGCGACCACCGCGGCATCACCATGGCGCTCGTCGGCCTGTTCCTCCTCAGCGGCAGCGGGCTGGCCGCGTTTCTCGGCGGGGCGATGCGACGCCTCACCGGCGGAGAACGTCCGGCCTGGGCCTTCACCGGCTGCGTGGGCGCCGTCGGCATCATCGTGCTGTTCTCCGTGCTCGTCGGCGCCGAGGAAGCGCTCTCGGTACTGGCCCATCGCAACCAGCCGAACCTGGGCGCTGTCGAAGCGCTGTGGGTCCTGCACAACTGCGTGTTCACCCTGCTGTTCCCCATGATCGCGGTCGCCTTGGTTGGCCTCAGCCGTGCCGGCGTGGCCGCCGGGATCACCCCACGCGCCTTTCAGCGCATCGCCCCGCTAGGCGCCTCCCTGCTGGCGGTTGGGGCTCTCGCCGGCCCGTTCATCGCCGCGGGCGATGCCATGGCGCTGTTCGCGGTCGGTGCGATCGGATTTCTGATGTGGCTCGCGTTCTTGATCACCACCGGGCTGCGCCTGACCCGGGCGACGGTCGCTCGATGACGGTCGCTCAGCCCACCGCCACGCTCGCGCAAGAGGTCAACTGATATCACCGCTTCGCATGGTCACCGCTCGCTCGCACCATGGAAAGCACCGGCCCCGCTCACAGGAGTGGGGTCTGGTGCCGTTTTGGAGCTCGGGCCGCCGGTTTCGTATGCGAACCAGATCAGATCAGCGCCGGTTACGCCTCCGGCGAGAGGCGGCGATCGCCATCCCCCTCGATGAACTCCACCGCATTGCCGTCGGGATCGTTCACGATCATGTATCGGATGCCGATCCCGGTATCAATCACGCCCGAAACCGGCACCACGTCGTGCTCGGCGAGACGAGCCACCACCGCGTCCAGGTCGGCAACATGTACCGACCAGTAGTTGAGCCCGGTGACTCTCCACGGGAACGCGGTCGGATCACCCTGGCGAAGAGTCGCCGTCAGCTCGAGCACCTTGACGACGTTGGAGCCGACGGCGAACAGGTGGATCACGCCTCGACCCGGCAGCTTGATCTCTCCGGCTCGAGGCAGCCCAACGACTTCACCGTAGAAATGCAGCATTGCCTCGGTGTCGTGGGCCACCATGCCGACGTCCAGGTCTGCTCGCGAGAGCTCCAACATGCCGTTCCCCTCTCTGTGGCCGCAACCACGGCTGGCCCCATGCATGAGCAGTCTGGCACGACCTCCCCAGGATGCCCAACAGGGCAACGGGGTCGAGAAGCACTTCGCTCACTCGCGATGTCGAGGGCATCGCTCCTTGAGGCCTGCCGAGTATGCGCCGGCTTCCTACCTACGCCGGGCGGGCGTCGGGCTGATGCAAAAGCTCGTTGAAGAACGTCCGGTAGGTGCGCAGCGACACTCGGAGATCTTCCGTGCTGACCTGATCTCCGCGGCTCCACTGCTCCTCGAGTCGCGCCCGCTCGGCCGCGAAGGTTCGGGCCAGTCGCTGTATGAGTTCCGCCACGAGGCCGTCCGCCTCCTCGACGGCGCGACGGGGTTCATCCACGAACCCGGCCTGGATCGCCAACCATCGTGAAGAGAGGTCGCTGGTATCACCCAGCAGCGTCGCCCATTCACTTCCCTGCTCGCGGCTCCGATTGGGAACCTCGTCAATCCGGGAAGCCGAGCCGTCCCCGGGCGCTTGCGCTTCCGCCGCTTGCGCTTGGTCACGCGGACCCTCGGACGGCTCCGTAGTCGCTACGACCGGCGCTCCCGTCGGACGAGCAAGATCCTCGGTGTGTAATTGCGTATCTTCGCTCATCGTTGCTCCTGTCCACTCGCGTCAATCCGGCCGTCGTCCAGCAGCTCGTCAAACAGGGAGCGGTACAAGAGGATGCCTTGACGCAGCTCGTCGGTCGTGGCCATCTGCTGGGAATTTCGCTGACGCAGCTCGCGCGCGGCCCGGTAGTTCTGAACTACCTCCGGGTGATCGACGGACACCACGGCAGCCTTCTCGTCGAAGTCCGTCACCGGATAGCCACGCTCTTCCATCACACGGTCGAGCAGCACATCGGCCTCGGTGAGCGATCGGGCAGGCTCATCCACACTCCTGGCCTGCAGCGCCCGCCATTCATCGCGGTACCGCTCTCTCGCCCCCGCCGACAGCGGGTGCACATCCAGCGAGTCGCGCTTGCGGGAGCGCTCCACCAGCTCGTCGACCGCGGCCCGACGATCGCCTCCATGGGACTTCACTGTTCGGTCAAGCTCGGGACCAAAGCCCGAGGCAATGGCGGCGCGTCGCCGTTGCCTGCTGATGGCCACGGCCACAGCGACCGCAACCACCACAACGACGGCTGCGATAATCACCCACACCCACCAGTCCACCGGATCCTCCTCTGGCCGTCGGGACGATGCTTTCTTGGGCAGCTGATACCCGTGCAACCTCCCCGACGAACCATGGATCGCACCACCGCCGAACGCCTCCGCCCGGGCCTGGCTGAGCGTCCTGCGTTGCGGGTACGGCCGTTGGATGGCGCCGCATCAGGTGGATCCCGGTGCGTCCCGGGTTGCGGCAACCGCCACCCCGTGGTGGCGCGATGCGGTCGTTTACCAGGTGTACCCCCGTTCATGGGCCGACTCCAACGGTGATGGGGTGGGCGATCTCGAGGGGCTCCGTCGACAGTTGTCGTATCTGGTCTGGCTCGGTGTGGACGCGATCTGGCTATCTCCGATCTATCGCTCGCCAATGGCCGACAACGGCTACGACGTCAGCGACTATTGCGACATCGATCCGGTGTTCGGGACGCTGGAGCAGTTCGACCGGCTGATCCACGACAGCCATGAGCTCGGTCTGCGCGTGATGCTGGACTGGGTTCCGAACCACACCAGCAATCAACACCCGTGGTTCATCGAATCTCGCTCGTCACGAACCAATCCCAAGCGCGATTGGTACTTCTGGCGTGACGGAGTTGGCGGCGCGCCCCCGAACAACTGGCTGGCGGCATTCGGCGGCTCGGCCTGGACCTGGGACGCCGCAACGTTGCAGTGGTATCTCCATCTGTTTCTGCCGGCGCAACCCGACCTGAATTGGGCCAATCCATCGGTTCAAGACGCAATGCTGGCCGTTCTGCGCTTCTGGCTGGATCGCGGGGTCGACGGGTTTCGCGCCGACGTGATTCACCTGATCGGGAAGGACCCTCGCTTGCTCGATCAACCCGCGCCGCTCGCGCATCAGGACCTGGTCGGCGTGTACCAAGACCCGTCCACACATGCTCACCTTCGTCGCATACGAGGCGTGCTCGACTCATACGCCGGCGATCGAGTCATGGTTGGTGAGGTTCAGCTCGCTCCGTCGCTGCTCGCTCCGTACTACGGGCAGAACGACGAGCTCCAGCTGGTGTTCAACTTTGGTCTGCTCCGCAGCGGTTGGGATGCCGCGCTCTGGGCCACCGTCATCTCCGCCGCGGCCCTATCCAACAACTCCGCCTATGAGTGGCCGGCCTGGGCTCTGTCGAATCACGACACATCACGCCAGCGGAGTCGCTATGGAGGATCAATCGCCAGGGCTCGGGCGGCCGCGGTGGTGTTGCTGACACTGAGGGGTACACCGTTCTTGTTTGCCGGCGAGGAGCTCGGCCTTCTGGACGCTGAGGTCGCGCCCGAGCGGCGTGTGGATCCCGCCGGGCGAGATCCGGCGCGGGCTCCGATCCCGTGGGATAGCTCGGCCTCCCACGGCTGGGGCGCCGAACCGTGGCTCCCGTGGCCACCGGAAGCGCCACAGCGCAACGTCGCCACCTCTCGAGCGGATCCCGCGTCGATCGTGCATCTGTATCGACGACTCCTGGCGACAAGGCGGCGTTCGCCAGCTCTGCGCCGAGGGAACCTCGAAGTCATCGACGTCGGTTCAGGCATCCTTGGTTACGACCGATCGGCGTCCTCCGCGACGGGACGCGACGTCCGACGCGTCCTCGTGAACTTCGGCGACGCCGGCGCGACTGTTCATGGTGATGACGGCGATTGGGTCCTCGAGCTTTCGAGTTCGCCAGACGTCGACGTCCAGGCCTGGGGCGGTCGACTCGGGCCTAATGAAGCCGTGCTGTTACGGCCCGCCGCGGGTCAGTCAGGAGAAGACCATGAGTGATCGCTGGTACAAGCAGGCGGTGATCTACTGCCTCGACGTCGAAACCTTCCAAGACTCAAATGGCGACGGCATCGGCGATCTTCCAGGCCTGATCTCGCGCCTCGACTATCTGGACCGGCTCGGCGTCACGTGCTTGTGGCTCAATCCGATTCACCCGACCCCCAATCGCGACGATGGTTACGACGTCACCGACTACTACGGGATCGATCCCCGGATCGGGAGCCTCGGAGACTTCGCCGAGCTGCTCCATCAGGCTGGCAACCGAGGGTTGCGGGTGATCATCGATCTGGTGATCAACCACACGTCGGACCAGCACCCCTGGTTTCAATCAGCACGCGCCGATCCGAAGTCGCCCTACCGAGGTTGGTACATATGGTCGAAGGAGGAGCCCGAGGATCGACGTCAAGGGATGGTGTTTCCAGGCAAGCAGAAGGAGACCTGGACGTTCGACGACGTAGCCGGGAGCTGGTACTACCACCGCTTCTACGACTTCCAGCCTGATCTCAACATGATCAACCCGGCCGTGCGTGAGGAGGTTCATCGAATCGTGAGATTCTGGACACAGCTCGGCGTGAGCGGATTCAGGATGGATGCCG
>Ga0268264_10005114_pt1 | contig 11118 bp, 11 predicted proteins | sample KBSSwiS32_FD_190357 | JGI IMG/M metagenome (GOLD analysis project Ga0268264, IMG submission 190357) | Switchgrass rhizosphere microbial communities from Kellogg Biological Station, Michigan, USA - KBS Switchgrass S3-2 (SPAdes) (version 2) | ecosystem: Host-associated > Plants > Roots >... | reverse complement strand
TCCAGGCGCGCGCTGGCCAGGCGCCGGCGCGCACACAGACTGGGCGTCTTTGCAGTGTCGGCAACGCCGCCAGCGCGTGATCTGGGCGGCGTCCGGCGCCGCCATGAATTACGGGACACGCCCTAGTTGCTCTGCTCGATGTCGGTGTCGATCTGCTTCGCCGCGGTGGCGAGGGCCGACTGGAGGTCGGTCACCTTGCCGGACTCGTAGTCGTAGCCGACGTCCTGCAGCGTGAGCTGGTAGGCGCCGCCGTTGGGGCTGGACGGCGTCGTGTTGCTGTTCGGGTTGGAGGCGATGGCGATGAAGGCCTGCATCGACGGGTCCTGGCTGACGTCGGGCGAGGCGAGCGCGTCCAGGGTCGAGGGGACGTTGTGGATCGCGTTGGCGAAGTCGACGACCGCCTTGGTGTCCGAGGTGAGGAACTGCACGAACCGCCACGCGGCGTTCTGCTTGGTGCTGGTGCTCGCGATGCCGACGATGGTGCCGGTGATGTAGCCCTTGCCGTACTGGTCGGCCTGGTCGTCGGGGACAGGGAACGGCGCGACGCCGAAGTTGAGGTCGGGCGCGTCGTCGGCGATCATCCCGGCCCGCCACTCACCGTCGATGGCCATCGCGACCTGGCCGGTCATGAACGGGTTCTTGGCGCCGAACTCGTCGCCGAACGTCGAGCGGTACTTCTCGAGCTTGTCGTAGCCGCCGAGCTTGTCGACCAGTGCCTTCTGCCACTCCATGCTGGCGGCGATGGCCGGGTCGTTGCCGACGTTGGACTTGCCGTCGCTGGTGAAGTACGTCGGCGACCACTGCGCCACGAAGTGGGAGATGCTCGACTCGTAGCCGTGGTAGTCGGGCATGAAGCCCAGCTGCGAGTAGCCGTCGCCCTCACTCTTGGTCAGCTTGAGCGCGTCCGCGTCGAACTCCGACATCGTCTTCGGCGGCTCGGTGATCCCGGCCGCGGCGAACATGTCCTTGTTGTAGTAGAGGCCGTAGGCGTCGCTGAGCAGCGGCAGCGCGCACTGGTCGCCGTTGTACTGCGTGTACTGCAGCTGGGCCGGCGGGAACGTGGCAGTCGGGTCGATGTTGCTCTTGGCCATGAAGGGGTTGAGGTCGACGAACGCCTTCGAGCTGCAGAACTGGCCGACGTTGTCGGTGGTGAACGACGAGACGACGTCGGGCGCGGACGGTCCGCCGGCCCGCAGCGCCTGGTTGATCTTGTCGTCGGTGATGTTGCCGACGACCTTCACGTGGATGTTGGGGTTGGCCTTCTCGAAGGCGTCGATCGTGGCCTGGATCGCCGCGACCTCGCTGTCGGCGCTCCAGCCGTGCCAGAACGTGATGGTGACGTCGGCATCGGGGTTGTCGCTGTTGCCGCCCTCCGAGGAGCCGGTGCACGCGCTCACCGCCAGGGGCAGGGCGAGCGCGACCGCGGCCGCGGCGAGGCGACGGCGGGGGAGCCGGGTGGTTGACTTCATGGTTCTCTCCTGGTTGCGGGCCGGGCCGGGTGCTGGGCGGCGGGGCGTTGGATGGTGTCGAAGACCTCGTTGCGGGTGGCGACGAGGGCGGTCTGCAGGGCGCCGGCGAGCACCGGGTCGTCACCGACGGCCGCCAGCTCGAGCCGGGGCCTGGTGAGGGCCAGCGAGCCGACCTCGTCGGCGATCAGGTCGCGCAGCCGGTTGCCGCCCGCGGTGAGCACCCCGCCGGCCAGGACCACCAGCGAGGGGTCGACCACCGAGATCACCGAGGCGATGCCGAGCGCGAACCGCTCGGCCAGCGTCGCCAGGAGCTCGTCGCCGGCGCCCGGCGTGCCGAGCGCGCGGGTGACCGCTGCCTGCGGCGTGCTGGCCCGGAGCCCGAGCGAGCGTGCCAGCGCGAGCACGGAGCGACCACCGGCGAGCTCCTGGAAGCCGCCGGCGTTGCCGCGACGTACGTCGCGCACCAGCGGGGTGCCGGGGAGCGGCAGGAACCCGATCTCCCCGGCACCACCGGTGGCGCCCCCGTGCACGCGGCCGTCGATCACGACGGCCGCGCCCAGGCCTTCGTCCGCCCACAGCAGGACGAAGTCCTGGACCCCCCGGGCCAGCCCCGAGCTCATCTCGGCGATCGCGGCGAGGTTGACGTCGTTGTCAACGTCGAACGGGACGCCGACCGCCTCGGCGAGGCGGTCGAGCAGGTGCGGCTCGTGCCAGCCGGGCAGGTGCCGCGCATAGCGGAGCAGCCGGTTGGCGGGGTCGAAGGCGCCGGGCGTGCCGATCGCGAGCCGGTGCAGCTGCGACCTCGCCAGCCCGGCCGAGGCCGCGGCGCCGTCCAGGGCGTGCAGCACCTGGCCCACCGCGTCCGGCCCCGCCTTGCGCGGCGTCCTGAGCTCGTAGTCGCCCACCGTGCGGCCGGTGATGTCGGCGACGGCGGCGAGGATCCGGGTCGGGGTGACGTCGAGCGCGGCCACGTGGGCGGCATCCGGGTTGACGGCGTAGAGCTGGGCCCGCGGCCCCGGACCACCGTGGGTGTTGCCACTGGTGATGACGAGCCCGGCGTCGGCCAGCCGGCTGAGCAGCTGTGCGGCCGTGGGCTTGGAGAGCCCGGTGAGCTCGCCGAGCTGGGTGCGCGACAGCGGGCCGTGCTCGAGCAGCAGGTCCAGGGCCGCCCGGTCGTTGATGCCGCGCAGCAGGCTGGGGGTGCCGGGGTTCACCGAGGTCCTCCGAGTGAGAGCTGGGCGGCGCCGGCGAGGATCGCCGCGCCGGTCATGTCGAGCGCCGGCTCGTCGGTCTGCCAGGCCCGCACGTCGTCGACGTACCTGCTGCCCTGCCCGTCGTAGGCCGCGTAGCGCGGTCGCGAGCAGTGCCGCATGCCGTCCTGGAAGCCGCCCAGCCCGCCCTCGAAGTTGTCGGCGCCGTTCGGACCGTTGACGACCGCGCCGAGGTCGGGGACGTGGGCGAGGTTCGCGACCTGGTGCTGCATGCACCGCGGGTACGTCGAGCCGATGCCGACCATCGCGCTCACCCCCCAGGGGTTGCCGCCGAGCAGCCAGCCGCGCACCCCAGTGGCGAAGTCGCGGAAGCGGTGGCTGCCGGTCAGCCGTTCGTAGAGGGCCGCGGTGGTGACCAGCCCGAAGCTGTGGGAGTTGGCGTCGAACTGGGTCAGGTCGACGGGGGCGCCGAAGGGGTCGCGGTGCGCCCGGCGTACGCCGACGCGGAGCTGGCGGGCGAGGTCCTTGGCCAGCCGGTGCCGCGAGACCTCGAGCGGGCCGTGTGGCACCACGGTCATCGCCTCGGCGAGGCTGGCGTGCGCCAGGGCGCCGACGTCGTAGAGGTTGAGGGTGTCGGTCGAGCCGACCCTGAGGTAGGCCCTGGCCCAGTGCGCCGAGTCGGCGAGGTAGCCCGAGGCGGGCTCGCCGAGGCGTTGGGCCGCGCGGGCGATCTCGGCGGCACCGAGCTCCAGGTCGTCCTGCCAGACCGACTCCGGGTAGAACGCGTGGGGGAGCGCGGTGACCAGCGGACGCGGGGGAGAGCTGGTGGCAGCCCGTGCGTAGAGCGCCTCGGCCTGGTGGAGCAGCCCCAGCGCGGTCGCGGGGTCGGGCTCCTGCTGGGCACCGAGGGCGAACGCGGCAGCGACCCGCCCGGCGAGGTTGGGGCTGATCGGCTGTCCGGCCGGGGCGGCGTCGAAGACCGGGCGGTGCGCGACGTAGCGGTCGTGCGGGTCGGTGTCGTGGTCGTCGGCCTCCGGCAGCCGCCAGAGGTCGTGGTCACCGGCGAAGGTGCCCTGCCGGTTGCCCGAGCCGATGCCGACCTGGAGGTGCAGGGTGCCGTTCGGCGCGTCCCACATCTTGTCCAGCCATGCGAGCCCGTAGCGCGCCTCCGCGGCGAGCTCCGGCGGCGCCTGCGCGCCGAGCAGCCGGGCGCTGGTGAAGAGCACCACGTCGGCGTACGCCGCGGAGTGGGTGAACTTGAGGTAGTCGCCCGCGTCGGCCCAGCCGCCCTCGACGTCGACCGGTCCGCCGATAGCGGTCAGGTCCGGGTCGGTGATCAGGTCCTCGCCGCGCACCATGTGCGGCCAGGCGAAGACGCCCGCCTGGGCGTCGTTGAGGTGCGCGGGCTGCCGACCCAGGGGTCCCGCGACCTGCTGGGCGCCGTCGCGCTGGTTCTGCACGAACGCGACGCCGTAGCCGACCAGTGGCCGGTAGAGGTCGTCGGCGGACGCGATCCGGAACTGCGGCGAGCGGGCCCGCACCGCGCCGCGCGTCTCGAGGCGGTAGGTGCCCTTGGCCCGCAGGGCGGACAGGTCGAGCCGGTAGACGTAGGAGAACCGCGCGCTCCAGGTGCCACTGGGGGTGTCAGGCACGGTCCCGTGCAGAACGACCCTCCGGTGCGGGCCGCGCACGACGTAGGTCGTGTGCCCGAGCGGGCCCGAGGCCATCAAGGTGACGAGCTTCTGCTCGCCCGGCCGCCAGCCCTGCTGGTCGACCCGGAGCTCCACCCGGAGCTCGGCGCGGGCGCGGGGCTGCGCCGCGGTGTGAGCGGGCGCGGGCGGCAGCAGGACCATCAGCGACGCGATGATCGCGAGCGCCGTCCCCCTGAGCCCTGCTGCCATGGTCCCACCAGTTAGATAGGAAAGTTTCCTATTGGTGGGCGATACTGGCAAAGGTGCTCCGGCTCCGCAACCCCCTCCCGGATTTTCGAGGTCACCGTCGTCCTCGACGCGCCGCGGCGGGTGGCCCGGAAGCCGATCCTCCGACAGTCTGTCCTGGCCGGGTGGCCCGGCGAGCGGTGCGCGGGGAGGAACAGGAGGCGGGAGTGGACGTCAGTCTGATCGGCGTACCGACCGATGTGGGCGCGAGCGTGGTCGGCTGCCGGCTCGGGCCGGGAGCCCTGCGCCTGGCGGGGATCCAGCAGGCTCTCGAGGGGTTCGGGGTCTCGGTCAAGGACTGCGGCGACCTGACCGGTCCGGCCAACCCCATGGCCGACCCCGTCGACGGCTACCGGCACCTTCCCGAGGTCATCGCGTGGAACCAGGCGCTGCACGACGCCACCTACGCCGAGCTGTCGGCCGGCCGGATGCCGATCATGCTCGGCGGTGACCACTGCGCGGCCATCGGCTCGGTGAGTGCGGTGGCGCGGCCCTGCCGCGAGCAGGGGCGACCACTGCGGTTGCTGTGGTTCGACGCCCACGCCGACTACAACACCGCGTCCATCACCCCCTCGGGCAACATGCACGGGATGCCGGTCGCGGTGCTGACCGGCACTGGTCCCGAACCCCTGGTCGGTCTGTCCGGTGCCGTGCCCGCCCTGGATCCGCTGCAGGTCCGCGAGATCGGACTGCGCGACGTCGACCTGGGGGAGAAGCACCTGCTGCACGAGCACCAGATCGAGGTGTTCGACATGAGGTACCTCGACGAGGTCGGCGTGCGCACGGCGATGACGATGGCGCTGGCCGACCTCGACCCGGACACCCACCTGCACGTGAGCCTGGACCTGGACTTCCTCGACGACTCGATCGCGCCCGGGGTCGGCACGCCGGTCCGGGGCGGACCCACCTACCGCGAGGCCCACCTCTGCATGGAGATGGTCGCCGACTCGGGTCGGCTCGCCAGCCTGGACATCGTCGAGCTGAACCCCGCCCTCGACGTCCGCAGCGAGACCGCCCGGTTGGCCGTGGACCTCGTCGAGAGCCTGTTCGGCAAGAGCACCCTGCTGCGCGTCCACCGTCCCCGGCCGTGACCGGGCGGCTGCTCGACCTGCTGCCGCCGGGCACCGAGGTCGTGGATGGGGTGCCGGTCGTCGGCGGCTGCCGGCTGGACGACGTCGCCGCGGCGTTCGGGACCCCGGTCCTCGTGGTCTCCGAGGAGGCGCTGCGCGCCCGCGCGCGGGAGTACGTCGACGGGCTGGCGGCCCGTTGGCCACGCAGCCGCGTGGTGTTCGCGTCGAAGGCCTTCCCGTGCACGGCCGTCCAGCGGGTCATGGTCGAGGAGGGGGTCGGGCTGGACGTCGCGGGTGGTGGGGAGATCCTCAGCGCGCTGCGGGCCGGCGCCGACCCGGGCGCGATGCTGCTGCACGGCAACGCCAAGCTCCCCGAGGAGATCGCACTCGCCGTGGAGCACCAGTTCGGCCTCGTGGTCGTCGACGGCCCCGATGACGTCGACCGGCTGGAGGCGGCGCTGCCCGCGGGCCGCCGGATGGACGTGCTCGTCCGGGTGATCCCCGGGGTCACGGCGCAGACCCACGACAGCGTGCTGACCGGCCACGACGACTCCAAGTTCGGAGTGTCCACGGCCCAGGCCGTGGGCCTGATCCAGCGGATCGAGGCGTCGCCCCGCCTGCGGATGCGCGGGCTCCACCTGCACGTCGGGTCCCAGATCCTCGACGTCGAGCCGTTCGCGGACGCGGTCGGGGCGCTGGCCGGACTCGGCTCGTTCGACGTCTACGACCTGGGTGGCGGCCTCGGCGCGAGGTACACCTGGGCGGACCGGCCGCCGACCGTGGCGTCGTACCTCGACGCGCTGACCGCCGCCGCGCGAGAGCACCTGCCCGCCGAGGCGGAGCTGATCCTCGAGCCCGGCCGGAGCATCGCCGCCGAGGCGGCCTGCACCGTCTACTCGGTGGTCACGGTCAAGCGGGGCAAGCACACCTTCGTGGCGGTCGACGGCGGGATGGGGGACAACCTGGAGGTTGCTCTCTTCGACCAGCGCTTCGAGGCGGGCATCGTCGGCCGGCTGGACGCCGACGACGAGCTCTGCCAGGTGGTGGGCCGCCACTGCGAGAGCGGTGACGTGCTCGTGCGCGACGCACCGCTGGCCCGGCCGAGCGTCGGCGACCTGCTCGTCCTGCCGGTGACCGGTGCCTACTGCCACACGATGGCCAACAACTACAACGGCAACCGGCGTCCGCCGGTGGTCTTCGCCTCCGGTGGTGCGATGCGGGCCGTCGTCCGGCGGGAGACCTGGGACGACCTGCTCAGCCGCGACGTCCTGTCCTGAGCGGCGGCGGCTCCTCGAGGGCGCGGAGCGCGAGCGCGTCGACCATCCACAGCTGCAGTGCGCGGACCGCCTCTGGGTCGAGGCCGGCGATGTCGGTCAGCCAGACCCGGGTCTCGATCCCGCAGACGCTGCGCAGGGCGATCGCGAGCCGGTGCACGCCCTCGTCGCCGAGCCGGTCGCGGAGTGGCTCGAGCGCCTCCTCGAACCACGGGATCACCCGGCCCTGGCGCAGCGGCAGGTCGTGGGGGGCGTCGCCGAGCGAGAGCCGGAGCATCGTCCGTTGCAGGTGCTCGGTCTCCGCGATGCGGTCGACCACGCCCGTGGCCACCGCGGCGACGCGATCGGCGGCCGTCGCGGGCGCCGGGTCCGGAAGCATCGAGGTGCGAACCGTCTCCGGGAACGCCGCCGCCAAGAGCTCGGCCTGCGAGGCGAAGTAGCGGTAGGCGGTGGTGCGGGAGATGCCGGCCGCCTCGGCCGCCTCCTCGACCCGCGGCGTGTCACCGCGCTCCATCAGCCGCCACGCGGCGGCGAGCAGCTGGTCGCGGGTCCGCTGCTTCTGCCTGGTGCGGCCGGCCTCCACGTATTCCCTTGCCATGGCATTCATGGTATGACAGTTCCATGATGGGACGCCAGTCCCACGAAGGAATGGGGAAGAGCAATGACACATGTGGAGACGACCAGGGCAGCAGTGGTCCGGCACGCCGGCGAGGGAGAGCAGTGCTGGTTCTTCGGAGGCGGCGTCTGGACGTGGAAGCTGGGCGACCAGGACAGCGGGGGAGAGCTGAGCGTGGTCGAGGTCACGATGGAACGGGACAAGATGACCCCGTTGCACACGCACCCGATCGCGGAGTCGCTCTGGGTCCTGGCCGGGGAGCTGGTCTATCACATCGACGGCGAGGAGATCGCCCTCGGACAGGACGACTTCGTCCTGGTCCCTGCGGGGGTGGCCCACGCGTTCAAGGTCGTCAGCGACGAGGCCCGGGTCCTGGCGATCCAGCCGTCGACCGCCTGCGAGCCGTTCTACCGCGGCGCGAGCGAGCCGCTCGAGGGCTCGGCGCGCGTCACCGACTTCGACCGCATCCGCGAGAGCGGCAGGCTCAACGGGGGCATCGAGCTGCTCGGCCCGCCGCCGTTCTGACCGGTCACGACCCGGGCGCCGGTGCCAGAGCGGTGCCAGAGTGGTGCCATGAGCAGCGACCGCGTCGTCAGCGCGAGCCTCACCGTCCCGGCGCGGCCTGAGGTCATCTTCGAGCTGATCGCCGACCCCGCCAACCAGCCGTCGTGGGACGGCAACGACAACCTGGGCTGGGCCGCGCCAGGACAGCGGGTCCGGGGGGTCGGCGAGGTGTTCACGATGACCCTGACCATGGGGGCGGTGCGGGAGAACCACGTGGTCGAGTTCGACGAGGGCCGGCTGATCGCGTGGCGGCCCTCGGAGCCCGGGCGGCCGCAGCTGGGCCACCTGTGGCGCTGGGAGCTCGAGCCCCGGGCGGACGGCAGCACCCTGGTGACGCACACCTACGACTGGACGCAGCTGACCGACGAGAGCAGGTTTCCGCGGGCCCGCGCCACGTCATCGGAGAAGCTGCTGGCCTCGCTCAGGCGGCTGGCGGCAGCCGCCGGGCGGGGGAGCGCCGAGCTGCCGGCGCTGTTCGCGGGAGTGTCGGTGGCCGACCTCGACGCGGCGGAGCAGTGGTACGCGCGGCTGCTGGGCGGGCCGCCGACGTTCCACCCGAACGACGTCGAGGCCGTCTGGGAGGTCGCCCCGGGCCGCTCGGTCTACGTCCAGCACCGGCCCGAGCACGCGGGTCACGCACTGGTCACGCTGTTCGTCGACGACCTGACGGACCGGGTCGCGGCGATCTCGGCGCGGGGCATCGAGCCGGCTGTCGACGAGACCTACGACAACGGGGTCCGCAAGGTCACCTACCGCGACGCCGACGGCAACGAGATCGGCTTCGGCGGCTGACCGGTCGGTCACCAGACCCGGGGGAGCAGCCGCGGCCGGCCCTCGGCGTACTCGATGTAGGCGCTACCGAGGCCGGCGGTGAGCGCGCGCTCCTCGATGGCGATCCGCCACAGCAGGGCCGGCAGTGGCGCCACGACCGCGCTGAGCAAGGAGAGCCAGTCGGTCAGCATCAGCCCGATGCCGGCCAGCTCGAGCAGGAGTGCGGTGTACGACGGATGCCGGACCCACCGATAGGGCCCGGAGGTCACCACCCTCTGGTCGGCGGCGATCCGGACGTCGGTCGTGAACCAGCGGCCGAGCGTGCGGACGGCCGCGATCCGAAGGGTCAGACCGGCCGCCGTTGCGCCGACACCTGCCAGGAACCAGACCCAGGGCCAGGGGAGCGTCCCGCCGGGCCAGCGAGCGGAGGCCTCCACGGCGCCGAGGACCCCCAGCCCCATGCTCACCGCGATCGGCAGCCTGGAGCCGGGGTCGTGGCGGGTTCCCTCGCTCCGGCGGGTGCGGACCCGGATCCACACCTCGGCGAGCGCCACCGTGGCAACGGCCACGCCGAACACCAGCGACGCTGCCGAGGACTCGTACGGCAAGCCGAGCACGCCCGGAGTATGGCAGCGACTGGCGCTGGCCCGAGGCGCCGCTCACCGAGCCTTGCTCAGTGGTGGTTGCGCAGCTTCACCACGACCAGCGTGGCCACCATGACCGACACGAGCATGAAGACCAGCGCCAGCCAGGTCCAGTCGGCGCCTCCGTGCGTGCCCCAACCGTCGGCGTACCACATCGTCGTCACCCCATCTGTTCGAACCTGTTCCCTTCCTACCGCCGCGGCCGTGGGGGCGGCAACGGAGAAGGTCCCGAGGCAGCGAGCGGAACGGCCCGACGTGCGGGTACATTCGCGCGCCAGTGAAGAGATACCTGCTCCTCGATCACGACGGCGTCCTGGTCGACACCGAACGCTGGTACTACGAGGCGGGGAGGCGCGCCCTGGCGGAGATCGGCCTGAGCTTGGACCTGGACCGCTATCTCCAGGACATGCAGCGTGGCGCGGGCACGTGGGACCAGGCGCGAGCAGCTGGTGTCGACGAGCAGACCATCGACCGGCAGCGCGAGGTGCGCGACGACTACTACCGGGAGTTCCTCCGCACCGGGCAGATCGAGATCGCCGGCGTCGTCGAGGCACTCGCCGACCTGTCGCAGCATGTCCGGATGGCCATCGTCACGACGGCCAAACGTGCGGACTTCGAGTTCATCCATCGGGACCGCCAGATCCTGCAGTTCATGGAGTTCGCCCTGGTGCGCGAGGACTACGAGCTCGCCAAGCCGCACCCGGAGCCGTACCTGGCCGGCTTGAGGCGTCTCGGAGCCACCCGTCAGGAAACCCTTGTCGTGGAGGACTCCGCCAGAGGGCTGAGCTCGGCCGTCGCAGCCGGGATCGACTGTGTGGTCGTCCACAACGACTTCACCCAGGGCCAGGACTTCTCGCAGGCGCGATATCGCGTCGGGGCGCTGGCCGAGCTCAAGGACATCGTGCTCGCTGCGTCGTGACCGGTGCGGCCGCGCACGCCAGGGCGCAGTTCGGGGGACGGTCCGCGGCCGGTCTTGGGGAGCAGCCATCCATAGTTGTTGACATAATGTCGCTTATCGGCGATCAACGCACGAGCGCGGAAGGCGGCTGTAGCGCTGTCGTGGGGCTCGCTCAGCTGAGCACCGGCAACCGGGACGCGTCGACGGCCGCGTCGTCCGGCGCGGACAGCCGGCCGGTGCCGATCAGCGTGGCGTCCTCGTCGGACCAGACGTCGGGCAGCCGCTCACCGTAGAGCGCCTCGACCGTCGCCCGGGTCAGGCGCAGGGCGTCCGCCGGCGCCGGTACGTCGCTGAGCAGGTCGAGGTGGTGCACGGCGTCCTCGACGGCCCAGATGGTGAGGAAGTCGCCGGGTTCGAAGACCTGCTGCTGCCAGAGGCAACGACGGTCCGGGAAGGAGTCGACACCGCGGCGCAGGGCCGCCCCGACGTCGTGCAGCTGGGCGACGGCGGATGCGGGCCGCGCGTAGGACGCCGTACGGCGCCGCTGTGACATCAGGACGGCCACCGGGTCCTCGCTCGCCATCTCTTCGGCGAAGCTTGGCCAGTACGTCGCCGAGTCGACCGTCGGCTCGGAGTCGACCGCCGACCATGCCGCCGAGCATCT
>Ga0268264_10005111_pt1 | contig 11120 bp, 14 predicted proteins | sample KBSSwiS32_FD_190357 | JGI IMG/M metagenome (GOLD analysis project Ga0268264, IMG submission 190357) | Switchgrass rhizosphere microbial communities from Kellogg Biological Station, Michigan, USA - KBS Switchgrass S3-2 (SPAdes) (version 2) | ecosystem: Host-associated > Plants > Roots >... | reverse complement strand
AGGAGCAGGGCGACGGCCGCGCCGGCGATCGTCCATTTGTAGCGAAGCGCATAGCGCCAGATCATGAGGAGATTGCCGATTCTCCCCTTCGGCGTGTCGTCGTCGATCCTGCCCCGTGCCATGCGCGCGGGCCTAGCAGGGGGGACGGGCCCGATCAAATCCGTCCCGGCCCGGCGCGGAACCGATCGGCATCCATTTGGTGAAATCGGCGTTCATTCCCATATGGACCAACGCCCCCTACGGGCCCATAAGACCCCTCGAAACCGGGGGTGGAGACTGAATGTTATATGATGCGTACGAGGTGCAGCGGTCGCTGCTCGCTGGTGCCTCGACCCTCGCCAATCTCGGCGCAGACTGGCTGAACAACCCGGCGAACCCGCTCAGCTATTCGCATATGGGGCCGATCATGGCCTCGGCGCTCGACGTCTTCGCGCACGCCTCGGCGTCCCGCGGCAAGCCCGAATTCGGCCTTACCCATGCGGTGGTCGAGGGCGAGGAGGTGGGCGTCGTCGAGGAGGTCGTGCTCCGCAAGCCGTTCGGCCAGCTGAAGCGCTTCCGCCGCATCCGTGCGGACGGCAGCGACGTGACCGGCCAGCCGCGGCTGCTGCTGGTCGCGCCGATGTCCGGCCACTATGCCACGCTGCTGCGGGGCACGGTCGAGCGGATGCTTCCCGGCCACGACGTCTACATCACCGACTGGCGCGACGCGAAGCTGGTGCCGTTGGCGGACGGCAGTTTCGACCTCGACGATTATGTCGACTATCTGATCGAGTTCCTCGAGCATATCGGGCCCGGCGCGCACATGCTCGCGGTCTGCCAGCCCTCGGTGCCGGCTTATGCTGCCGCCGCGCTGATGAGCGCGGACAAGAATCCCTGCCGGCCGAAGACGCTCACCATGATGGGCGGGCCGATCGACACCAGGCTGGCGCCGACCGAGGTCAACACCGTCGCCACCCAGCGGCCGTTCGAATGGTTCGAGCGCAACGTGATCGTGACCGTGCCCTATCTCTATCCCGGCGCGGGGCGGAAGGTCTATCCGGGCTTCCTGCAGCTGGCCGGCTTCATGGCAATGAACCTCGGCAATCACCTTGCCAGCCATTGGGGCATGTTCCGCCACCTCGTCGACGGGGATGGCGAGAGCGCCGATTCCACCAAGGCTTTTTACGAGGAATATCGCGCGGTCTGCGACATGACCGAGGAATTCTATCTGCAGACGATCGACGTCGTCTTCCAGCGGCATGCGCTGCCGAAGGGCGAGATGATGCATCGCGGCCGCCGCGTCGATCCGGCGGCGATCACGGACATCGCGGTGCTGGCGATCGAGGGCGAGCGCGACGACATTTCCGGCATCGGCCAGACCAGGGCGGCGCTCGACATCTCGACCGGGCTCGACGGACGCCGCAAGAAATATCACTTGGCCAGGGGCGTCGGCCATTACGGCATCTTCAACGGCTCCAAGTGGCGGACCAGGATCGCGCCGATCGTCGAGCAATGGATCGCGAAGCACGCCTGAGGCCGGCGTCGGCCTTCAGCCGAACAGCAAATTGATCCCCGACAGAAGCAGGCCCGGCACAACCAGCACGGCCAGCATTTCGGCGAGTTCGCTTGCCACCCGGCGGGCGTCGCGCGCCGCCTGGGGCAGCTGCCTGCTGCTGTTGCCCTCCCGTGCCATCACCTTCGATCCTCTTTCCCGTGTCGGGGAGGGCGATTAGGCGGCGGGAGCGTTCTGCAAAAGCAACGATCTTGCAAAATCGTTCTTCAGATATGAAGAACACGCCATGTTCGACTGGAACGACGTCCGCACCTTCCTCGCGGTCGCGCGCGGCGGCTCGACGCTGACCGCGTCGCAGAAGCTGAAGGTCAGCCAGCCCACTGTGGCGCGGCGGATCACCGCGCTGGAGGAAGCGCTCGGCCTCACTCTCTTTGAACGGCGCCAGGCCGGCTACCGGCTGACCCCCGACGGCGAGGCGCTCCTGCCCGCGGCCGAGACGGTGGAGGAGGGCGCGATCACGCTGGCCAATGCCGCCGCCGCACGGTCGGGCGCGCTCGAGGGCGTGGTGAAGCTGACCTCCAACGAAATGGCGGGCGCGCAGATCAACCCGCTGATCGGCGCGCTGAGGGACGCTTATCCCGGCATCCGCGTGGATCTGATCGCGACCGAGGCCAAACTCGATCTCGCCGCCGGCGAGGCCGACATCGCCATCCGCACGACGCTCGCCCCGCCCCAGGGCGCCGGCCTCTACGTGCGCAAGATCGTCGACCTGCCCTCGCTCATCTATTGCAGCCGCGCCTATGCCGAACGGCATGGCGTGCCCCGCGATCCGGACAGCCTTCCCGGCCACCAGATCATCGGCGTCGACGGCTATCTGACGCGCCTCCCGGGCTTCCCCTGGTTCGAGGCCAAGGCGGCGGGCGCGACGGTGGCGGCGAGGGCGTCCTCGTTCACCGCTTTGTTCGAGAAGCTCCGGAGCGGCCTCGGGGTCGGCGTCTTTCACTGGGGCGTGTTCGAGCGCGACCCGAACATGATCCCCTGCTTCTTCATTCCGGCGGAGCTCTACGGCCAGGTGTGGCTGCTCACCCACGAACGGTCGCGCAAGCTCCCCCATGTGCGCGCTGTGGCCGACCATGTCGCTTTGGCGCTGGAGCGCTGGGGGCGTCGCGCCCGGGCCTGGACGATTCCGCCGCTGCCGCGGGACCTCAGTCCATCGCCATAGCCGGCTCGCCCGGCGTCGGCCTGCGGCCCTTCTTGAGCAGGAGCAGCAGGGGAATGGCGAGCAGCGAGACGATCATCATCAGGTAGAAATCGTCGATATAGGCGATCATCAGCGCCTGCCGGTTGATCTCGGCATCGGCCATCATCAGCACCGTGTCGGTGATCGGCGGTGCGCCCTGCAGGATGGCGGGACTGATCGGCGGGAGCGAATATTGGGTGATGTGCGAGGCGAGATCCGAATGGCTCGTCTGCACATTGTGCGCGAGCAGCACCGTCACCGTCGAAATCCCGATCGAGCCGCCGACGTTGCGCGACAGGTTCAGCAGGCTCGCCGCCGTGGTCCGGAACATGGGGTTGAGCGTGCCGAAGGCGAGCGTGTTCAGCGGCACGAACAGGAAGCCGAGCGCGAAGCCCTGGATGATGCCGCTGGTGACGATCGGCGCCCGGTCCATCTGCAGCGAGAATCCGGACATCAGGTGCAGGGACCAGGCCATCAGCCCGATCCCGACCAGGATGAGCAAACGAGCGTCCACCTTACCGACCAGCCGCCCGACCACGATCATCGACAGCAGGGTGCCGATTCCGCGCGGCGCCGTCAGGAAGCCGGACTGCAGCACCGAATAACCGAACAGGTTCTGGAGCATCGGCGGCAGCAGCGCGAGGCCGGCGAGCAGCATGACGCCGGTCACCGCCATGAACAGCAGGCCGGTCGCGAAATTGCGATCCCTGAGCATCCTCAGGTCGAAGATCGGATCGCGCGCCGTCATCATGTGCACCGTGAACATCCACAGGCCCGAAATGGCGAGGCCGCATTCGATCCAGATTTCCCAGCTTTCGAACCAGTCCATGGTCTCGCCCCGGTCGAGCATCATCTGCAGGCCGCCAAGCGCAAGCGCGATCAGGAAGAAACCAAGCAGGTCGAACTTCTTCCTGGTCATCGGCGTCTTCGGCAGGAAACGGATCATCATCGTCGCCGCGATGATCCCGATCGGCAGATTGATCAGGAACACCCAGCGCCAGTTGAAATTGTCGGTGAGATAACCGCCAAGCACCGGGCCAAGGATCGGGCCGATCATCACGCCTGCCCCGAACAGCGACATCGCGCGGCCATGCTTTTCGGGCGGGTTGATGTCGAACATCACGGATTGGGCGAGCGGAACCAGAAAGGCGCCGGCGACGCCCTGGATGACCCGAAAGGCGACCATCGTCGCCAGATTCTGCGCCACGGCGCAGAGCATCGAGGCGATGGTAAAGATGATCACTGACCAGATGAAGAGCCGTTTGCGCCCGACCCACTCGGCGAGCCAGCCGGTGATCGGGATCGCGATGGCGGAAGCCACGATATAGGAGGTCAGCACCCAGGTGATCGTTTCGCGATTGGCGCCCAGGCTGGTCTGCATGTGCGGCAGCGCGACGTTCGCGATCGTCTGGTCGAGGATCTGCATCAGCATCGCCAGAATGACGGCGGCGGTGGTAAAAGCCCGCTGCGTCGGGCTCATGTCATAAGTGTGTGCCATGCGCCGGGCCCCTAGCGCGCCGGCGCGACCGTGCCCTGCGCCCTCGGTGCCGGGCGGTCGCGCGTGTCGACGCTGACATCGGCGGAGAGGCCGGCAAGCAGCGGCCGCCCGCTCGGATTGCCGTCGATGGAGATCCGGACCGGGACGCGCTGGCGCACCTTCACCCAGTTGCCGCTCGCATTCTGCGCGGGCAGCACTGAGAATTGCGAGCCGGTGCCCGCCCCGATCGAGGCGACGCGGCCGTGCAGGGTCAGGCCGGGATAGGCATCGATCGTGATCTCGGCGGGCTGGCCGACATACATGTTGGCGAGGTCGGTTTCCTTGTAGTTCGCCTCGACATAAGTGGTTGCGCTGCGCACGATGGTGACGACGGGAACGCCGGTCACCACCGCATTGCCGACCTGCAGCCGGTCGGTCTGGCTGACGGTGCCGTCCGCCGGCGCCCGGACTTCGGTGCGCGAGAGATTGAGCAGCGCCTGCTCGCGGGCCACACGGGCGGCCTGCAGCGCCGGCTGGTCGGCGGGGCCGCCGCCACTGAGCGCGGACTGCGCCGTCACCGCTTCGGCCCGGGCGTTGGCGAGCCGTTCGCGCGCTTCCTCCAGATTGTGTCTTTGCTCGTCATAGCGGGTGCGGGTGATCCAGCCTTGGCGCATCAGTCCGCTGAGCCGGTCGAATTCGCGCTGCTGATAGGCGAGATTGTCCTGGGCGCCGGAAATGTCGGCGCCGGTGCCGGCCACACGGGCCTGGAGCTGGTTGACCTGGACGCCGGCCGCCGCGATCTGGGCTTCCGCATTGGCGAGCGCGATCCGGAAGGGGCGCGGGTCGATACGGAACAGCAGGTCGCCGCGATGGACCTGCTGGTTCTCGTGGACGAACACCTCGGTGACGATGCCCTGCACCTCGGGCGCGACCGAGACCATGTCCTGCTGGACATAGGCATTGTCGGTGGAGACGTAGCGCCCCGAGGTCAGCCAGAAATAGCCGCCGACAAGCAGCAGGAGCAAAGGCACGGACAGCATCAGGATGAGCCTGAGCGGCCGGCGCTTCTTCACCGGCTCCTCGGGCGCGGCGGCTGCGGCGGCGCCCGCCGCGGCGACGGGATCGGAGGCCGCGGCCTGCACCTCGGGCTCGGCCTTGGGCGCCGGCCTCACCGGAGCAGGGGCCGCCGGTTTCTCCTCGGTCTCGACCTTGGGATCCGCTTCACTCATGACGCAATGTCCAGCCCTGGCTCATTCTGATCGATATTGCTGCGCATCTTCCCGAGAACGCGAAGCACGGTCTCCCGGTCCTCCTTGGAGATGCCGGCGAGCATGTCGGCGTTGAACGCGATGCCCATCTCCTCGAGCTTCGCCAGCAACGGCGCCGCCGCCTGGGTGAGATAGATGCGCCAGGCGCGCCGGTCGGTCGCGTCGCGTCGCCGCTCGACCAGCCCCGCTTCCTCGAGCCGGTCGAGCATCCGGCAGAGGGTGATCGGCTCCACGTCCAGCCCCTCGGCCAGATCGATCTGGCGGGCGCCGTCGCCGGTGCGCTTCAGCCAGGCGAGCACGCGCCACTGCGCCTTGGTCGCGCCGAGCACCGCCGCGCGCTTGTTCGCCTCCCGGCGAATCAGGCGGGCCGTCTCGACGATCTCGAAGGCGTAATTCTCCATGACAGGCGTCGACATAATAAGCATGCTTATTATATTCAAGCCGGTTTCGGATCGGTAAACGGCCCGGCCATGCGAGCGCGGCCCGGCTGAACGATCTTCGCGATGATTGGCAGTCAGGCCGGCTGGCCGACCATCTCCAGCAGGCCTTCGAACAGGCGGCGGCCGTCGGTGAGGCCGTGTGCCGCTTCCACCGCGCGCTCGGGGTGCGGCATCATGCCGAGCACGTTGCCCCCCTCGTTCAGGATGCCGGCAATGCCGCGGGCCGAGCCGTTGACTTCCTCGGCATAGCGAAAGGCGACCCGGCCTTCGCCTTCGAGCCGGTCGAGCGTCGCCGCGTCGGCCTGGAAATTGCCGTCATGATGCGCGACCGGGATCACGATCTCTTCGCCGGCATCGTAGCGCGCGGTGAAGGCCGACTGGCTGTTCTCCACTTTCACCGTCACATCCCGGCAGACGAAGCGGATGCCGGCATTGCGCATCAGCGCGCCGGGCAATAGCCGGGCCTCGGTCAGCACCTGGAAACCGTTGCAGACCCCAAGCACCGCGACGCCGCGCGCCGCGGCGTCCTTCACCGCGCCCATCACCTCGGACTGGGCCGCCATCGCGCCCGAACGGAGATAGTCGCCATAGGAAAAGCCGCCCGGGATGGCGATCAGGTCGAGGCCGTCGGGCAGGCTGTCCTCCCGGTGCCAGACCATCGCCGGTGCGCGGCCGGTGACGAGGCGGAGCGCCTCGGCCATGTCGCGATCGCAATTGGAGCCCGGGAAGACGATGACGGCGCTTTTCACGCCGCCGCCCCCGCTCTCTCGACCTGCTCGATGCGATAATTCTCGATCACCGTGTTCGCGAGCAGCTGGCGGCACATCTCCTCGATCTCGGAGTCGTGCACGTCGTCGGCGAGGTCGAGCTCGATCAATTTCCCCGCGCGCACGTCATTGACGCCGGCGAAGCCGAGCCCTTCCAGCGCGTGGTGGATCGCCTTGCCCTGCGGATCGAGGACGCCATGTTTGAGGGTGACGAAGACGCGGACCTTCATGGCCCGGGCCTATGCCCCGAACACCGTCCGCCCGCAAGCGGGCTCGGACTAATCTGTCGTGGCCACCTCGCCGCGCCCCGGCGACGGCTTCAGCAGGGCCGAGAGGAAGAAGCCGAAGATCAGCTGCCAGGGCAGGAAGATCGGCAGGATGAAATTGAGCGCCGTCGGACTTTCCAGATTGGGGTTCAGCAGCAGCATGCTGACGCCGCCCCAGGCTGTAAGCAGGACGATGCCGGCGAGGAAGACCAGCGGCCCCGCTTTGGCCGAGCGCAGGCCTAGCACGAACAAGGCGAGGAAGCTCAGGGCCGATCCGGCGAAACCGGCGAGCAGGCCGGGCAACAGTCCCGGCGTCGCGGCGAGGCCGGTCTCGGCACCCTCGGCGGCGCTGGACGACAGCCACAGAAAGGCAGCCATGGCGCCATAATGGGCGGCGGGGACGAGGATCAGCAGGAAGAGGATCACCAGCCAGTTGGTCCGGCGGGTCAGTTCAAACACCGCATAAGGCAGGCCGAAGGCGATCGTGTAGAGGGCGACGAGGAGGTTGGGGTCAAGCGCCGGCTCGCCCATGTCGTTCACCGACCAGCCGAGGATGGAGTAGGTGGTCGCGACGTAGAAAAGAGCGGAAAACAACAGGGCGCCGAGCGCGAACAGGCCCAGTCCGGTGCGGTTGATCATCGTCCTCTCCTCTCAGGTCCGGGTCTGCTTAACCGTTTCCGCGGATTGAACAAAGGCCGCACGCGCAGGCGAGGCTGGTTTTCCCGCGTCCGCGCCCCTATTTTACAGGGATGAGCGAAATCGCCCTTTCTCCTTCCGCAGCAGCGCGTGTCGCGGCGATCGCGGCGCGGCAGGCCAGGCCGGCGATCCTGCGCCTCTCGGTGGACGGGGGCGGCTGCGCCGGCTTCCAGTACAAGTTCGAGCTGGCCGATGCCGTCGCGAGCGACGATGCGGTGGCCAGCGAGGATGGCGTCACCCTCGTTGTCGATCCGATCTCGCTGGATCTGGTTCGCGGCTCGACGGTGGATTTCGTCGAGAGCCTTGGCGGCGCCGCTTTCCAGGTCACCAATCCCAATGCGGCCTCGGGCTGCGGCTGCGGGACGAGCTTTTCCGTCTGAAATGCCGGGGCGGCCGGAGCCGCCCCGTGCACTCCTCTTAGGCTGCCGGGCAGCGCGTCATCGTGATCGTGTTGCCGCCGCCGGCCACCGTCATCGAATTGTCGCCGGTGCGCACGACCGTCTTGGCATCGGGCGTTCCGCCCGGGTTGGTGACGGTCACCTGGTCGCCGCTCACGGTCCAGCGGCTGCCGGCCGGCGGGGTGGCGGTGCCGTCCTCGGCGAATTCCATGACCTGCGTACAATCGCCGGCGACGCCCCAGCGGCCGATCAGGAAGGCGCGGTCGAGCGCGGCACCGGCGGGAGTCGCGGCCGCCTCATTGGCGGGAGCGGCTTCGGCCTCGTTGGTCAGCTCCGCGGCCGCGGGTGCATTGGCGGTCGCGGCATTGTTCGCGCCCCCTTTCGAGCAGCCCGGAATGAGGGCGAGCGCGGTCATCGCGAAAAATGCGGTTCTAATCTTCATGAAATATCCTTTGGGAAATTGGCGCGGCGAGGTCGCCGGCGGCCCGCTCTAGCAGAGATGCGGCCGCGGTCCATCGAATAGCAGGCGCTGGCCTCCGTCTGCCCGGGCCGCTAAGTCGGCGGGATGAAGATCGTCACTTACAATCTCAACGGCGTCCGCGCCCGGCTCCCGCGCCTGCTCGAATATCTGGACGAGCAGAAGCCGGATGCGGTCTGCCTGCAGGAGATCAAGTGCGACGACGATGCGTTCCCGATCAAGGAGATCAGGGAGGCCGGCTATGACGGCGTCTGGCACGGGCAGAAGGGCTTCAACGGCGTTGCCATCCTGACCCCGGCGGCGACTCCGCCGACGCTCCGCCGCGTCGGCCTGCCCGGCGATCCGGACGACACGCACAGCCGCTATATCGAGGCCGAGGTGCAGGGCGTGACCCTCGCTTCGATCTACCTCCCCAACGGCAATCCGGTCGGCACCGAGAAGTTCGCCTACAAGCTCGCTTGGATGGCGCGGCTGCGCGCCCATGCGCAGGAACTGCTCGCCGAGGAGCGGCCGACCGTCCTTGCCGGCGACTTCAACGTGATCCCGACCGACGATCCGGATGATGTCTTCTCGGCGAAGGCGATGGCCTCGGACGCGCTCGCCCAGCCGGAAAGCCGGCAGGCGCTGCGCCGAATCCTCAATCTCGGCTTCACCGACGCGATTCGCGCCCGCTATCCGGAGGGCGCGGTCTACACCTTCTGGGATTATACCGCCGGCTGCTGGCAGCGCGACGCGGGCTTCCGCATCGACCATCTGCTGCTGAGCGCGCAGGCGGCGGACCGGCTTCGCGACGCCGGCGTCGACAAGGAGTATCGCGGCCGGGAGAAGGCCAGCGACCATGCGCCGGCCTGGGTCGAGATCGACGACGAACAGGCGGAATAATCTGCGATAAGTGGCGCGCGGTGGGACTTGCGTTCCCCACAATGCGTTCGGTCGGCCTGGGGGCCGGACCCGTGCTACGGCAGCAAGATTCACCGTGTCACGCGCGCCGGGGGCGAGAATATCAGAAACCGGCCGAGTCGGAAATATCGCGGCGACTGGGTCTCGTCGCAATGAACACTCGGCTGGCCTCGTCGCACAAAAATATCGGGCCATGCATCGAAAAATTAACCTGGATGAAGACAAAGTCCTGTCCAAATAATATGCAGTAAAAGTCAGGCTGGCGGGGAATAAGAGGAAATAACTTCACTCGCCCCGTCTTGGCCTGATCGTCCGGGTGCCGACCCCCTCTGCTCGGCCCCAACCCCGGACGACCGAACCGGCCGCCCGAGGCCAAACGGGCGGCCCGGTTCGGCAGCTAGCCGTCATTGCGAGCGCAGCGAAGCAATCCAGTCTGCGCGGGGCGACTGGATTGCTTCGTCGCTTCGCTCCTCGCAATGACGAAGTGGGATAGCCGCGCCGCCTCAGGCGACGCGGGCCTCGTCGAAATGGACGTTGCCGAGATCGCCGGCGCAGCGGGTGGAGCGGTCGTGCGAGCCGTCCTCACCGATCACCTCCATCGTGTTGCGGTCGATCGGGATGATGGTGAGCCTGGTGGCGCCGGCCTCGCCGCTCAGCGTCAGCGTGTCGCCGGCCAGGCTCCACTGCCCCTCGGCGCCGTCCGCGGTCGCATAGCCGCCGTCGGCGGTGAAGGCGACGGTGGTCGAGCAATCGCCGGTATCGGACCAGGAGCCGATCAAGAACTCGCGGTCGACCGCGGCGGCCCTGGCGGCGCCTCCCAGCTGGGCATGCGCGGCGGGACCGGACACGGCAAAAGCGAGCAGAGCTGCGGCGGATGCGGTGCGGATGATGTTCGCGAACGCCTGCGTTTTCACGTCTTCCCCTCCTCCAGGCTGCGTCTCGGCAGCGCAACGAACGGCCCCCCCAGGCCGCCTGAACTGATTGTCATGATGGTGCGCGGGCCGAAGCCGGCCGGCAAGGCCTGATCGACGAGCCGCAAGGATCGGGTCGCCGGCGAAACGAAAACGGCGTCGGGCGTGCTCAGGATCGCTATCTTCCGAGCGATCCTGGCAAGCGCACCCCGCATTCCCCGCTCCCTAGCAGCGTGTCGACCGCCCGGTCGAACCGTCCGGATTGACCACGTTCAGCGTATTCTGGTCGGCGGCGCTGACCCGCAGCGTGCGCGGCGTCGCGCCGTCGAAGGTCAAAGTCAGCTGGTCGCCCTCGAGCGCCCAGGCGGCATTCTGGCCGGCCGTATTGGTATAGCGGCCGTCGGCGCTGAACTCGCCCGATTCGTGGCAGTCGCGCCCGTCGGTCCAGCGGCCGATCAGGAAGGCGCGGTCGACGGCCGGGATCAGCGTGGAGGAGGCCGGAATGGCATTGGGATTGCCGGCGAGGCCCTGGCCGTTGGGCCCGGCGCTGTGCGCGGGCAAGCCGGTGGCGGAGGCCTGGATGGCATTGGGGCCGGCGCTATGCGCCGGCTGGGTCTTCGCCTTCTCGGCAGAGGCGCTTTGCCCGGAGGAGGGCGCCCGGTTGCAGGCGCCAAGACTGACCAACGCGGCCGTGGCGGCCAAAGTGGTAACAAGCTTCATGCACAGGTCCCCGATCAACCAGGGATGAAACATAGCGATTGCCATGCCCGAGTGAAAGGGGCGTAAA
>Ga0268264_10005107_pt1 | contig 11122 bp, 10 predicted proteins | sample KBSSwiS32_FD_190357 | JGI IMG/M metagenome (GOLD analysis project Ga0268264, IMG submission 190357) | Switchgrass rhizosphere microbial communities from Kellogg Biological Station, Michigan, USA - KBS Switchgrass S3-2 (SPAdes) (version 2) | ecosystem: Host-associated > Plants > Roots >... | reverse complement strand
TGGTCGCCTTGCGGGTGTGAGGGGCCTATTCGGTACCAATCTCCAACTCCCCGTGCACCATGATCCACTCGGTGGTCAGTTCAACATCTTTATTGTTTGCGAAGCCCAGTTTGCCGTTGATCGTCAAACCGTTCAGCGGCGGCGTACTGGCATCGAGCTCAACATTCATCCCCTGGCCGATGGTGACAAGCGCGCCGGCGGCCGGCACCTTTTTGTCTGTCCATGTGGCTGGATCAGACCAGCGTCCCGATTTGGCTGCAGAAGAGCTTGCTTGCTGCGGAGCTCCCCCAACAACAACGAACGCGCCTACAAGAAGACATGCTGAAACGAGCAACGCAACAAGCAACAATCGATGTGTCTGTTTCATGGAATCTACCCCCAGTACTTTTACCGCCCCGGTCCTCACTGCCCTCTCTGTCCTCCCGGCGCTCCCGGTGCTCCCGGCGCTCCCGGTGCTCCCGGTGCTCCAGCTCCTGGCGCTCCCGGCAGCGATCCTGCGGCCCAATTGGGCCAGGCAGCGGCTACTGTAGGCGGTGCCGCGGCTGATGGCGGTGTGCCCGCAGATGCACAGGCGGCGATGCAAGCCGCAACCCAGGCACTTACAGATGCAGCAGGCCAGGCAGCGGCTGGTAGCACGGATGCCGCACAGGCAAGCACAGCGCAGGCACAGGCCGATCTGGCCGCAGCGGCCGCGTCCCTTGCACAAGCCCAGGCTGGTATTTCCGCCAGTGGCCCTCCCGGGCCCGCAGGTCCTCCCGGATCAGGCCCACCCATGCCGGGTTCCGGCCCGGGCACGACCCCCGGCACACCTGACAGCATGGACGGCTCCGGAGACGGACCGGGCGTGGGCGACACCGGCGGCGCGGCCAAGGGAGTGGCCGGGAAAGTAGCTCTCCGCAACGCAAAATTTCTGGGCCTTCCCCAGCGGGATCGCCAGACCATCCAGCAATCCCAGTCGGAAAAATATCCACAGCAATACGCCTCCAAGGTGGAACAGTACTTGAAAAACCTTGCGGATGAAAAACGGTAGTCCGCGCGGATTTCAATTATAATGCAGTTGGGTTTGCAGGAATTTTCTTACAAACGTCATACCAGCCACTTCCCTCCCGGGGGAAGTGGCTGTTTGCCGTGCCGGATGATGACATTCGTATTTGACATTCCTGCTTCAAACCACGATTTCAATGCTCGCACTGGAGAACCCCCCTCACGATGAAGTCCAAACTTCTATTTTCGATTTCCTGCCTGTGTTTTGCCCTCACCGCAGGAGCCGCCCCGGCCCCCGGCACTGTCCGCCTGCTCAGCGGTGAGAGTTACGAAGGAAAACTTCAGCTCGTTAACAACCAGATCGTTGTCAATGGCCAGCAGACCGGATCGACGACCGTCGATCTCTCTAATGTGCTCGATGCCGTCTTCCATGGTGAACACAAGGCCAAGGCGGATGCGCTTCCACCGGGGCTGCGGCTCATCAATGGAACGCTCATTGCGGGGCAGGTGGGGCCTCTCGAAAGCACCTCGATCAAGGTTGGTGAAATCTCCGTTTTGGCGAACACCGTTGCCTGGGTGGTGTATGCGCCAATCCCGCGCGACAGTATCCCCAAGCCCTCTCCCGGCCAGACAGGGGCAGTCCTTCCCAGTGGGGATTTCTTCCCCGGCACCATCGGTGGAGTACAGGACAACCGTGTTGCAATCAATTCAGTCCTCTTTGGCCCCCAGCGTTTTACCATCAGCGCCAAAGGTGCAAAATCACAGATCTCCGCGCTTGTGATGCACGACATTCAAGCCAATGCAGGGCGTTACGAGGTCATTGCAAAAGATGGATCGACCTATCGCGTCGACCAGATCGGGACGGATAAGGATGGAATCTCGATCCGCGACTCGATCATCGGGGAGGTAAAGATCAAGAGCGACAACCTCTTTGAAATCCACCTCTCAAACACCTATTACCAGTATCTCACCAGCGTGCGGCCATTGCAGGTCACCCCTCCAAATGGCGTGGATCCCGCAACCGCCCTGCAAAACCAGCCCGCAACCGACAAAGATCCCGCCGCTCTCCTCACCCTGGCCAATACCTCCGTGAGTTACACCGTGCAGCAGGGCTTTAACGTCTTCTCCAGTTCCGTGTCTGTCCCGAAGGATGCGCCTCCCGGCGCGCGCTTTACGTTTGCAGTGTACGGTGACGGCAAATTTCTTCTGTCGCGCAGTTCACCGGCTTCCCCCAGCGACAACCCGCAGCGCGTGCGGGTCAACACGACCAATGTGCGCACCATCACACTCCGCATGGAGCCAGCCTCGCCGGGTTTCCCCGCCGTCTCCGGCAAATGGGCGCAGCCGATGTTCCTGAAACCGTGACGGGGTAGCAGGATCTTATTCTCATTTGGATTTGCGAATCAGGGCTGGCGTTGCTTGACCGGAGACTTTTGCTTTTTGGCTTCATGCTCCCGCAAGAGAGCGCGCTGTCTTGCGGTCTCATCACGATGCTTTTTACGGCAAGGTCTGCATCTTTTTGCCACGCCGAGAACTGATCCTTTGCAATCTCGTAGTATCACCTCTGCTGCGTGGCCGTCCAAATTTCGTACGTTCCACAGTCTTTGCATACGAATGGAAAATCCCGGTAGAACACCGGAGGAAACAACGTGCCGCTCCGGTTTTGTGACTCAATGGCAGCCGGAATTGTATCCTTTGGAACCTCGGATGCCAGTTTGATTCTTCCCGATCGCAATAGCGTCAAAATCCGGTTTTCCCGCTCTCTCGCAAAAATCAGGGCAGCCTACTTTTCCTTTCGTTTTCTCACGGTTCCATGAAACAAAAAGCCCGGTCTCCTGCGAGAACGGGCCTTTTGTCTGTAATATTTTGAAATGTGCTAGAACGGAATGTCGTCTTCCTCGCTCGCGTCAAGATCGGGATCGACTGGCGGCTTTTTCGCGGCGGGAGGTCGCGATGCGGGCTGGCTTCTCTGCTGCGGACGGGATGGAGCTTCACCGGGTTCGCGTTCGCCACCGCCTCCTCCACCATCTCCGCGTGAACCGAGGAGTTGCAGGGTTTCCCCTACCACGCGCATTTTCGTGCGCTTCTGGCCGGTCTGCTTGTCATCCCAGGAATCAAGCTGGAGACGGCCTTCGATGTAAACGGGACGGCCCTTCTTCAGATATTCGCCCGCGATCTCGGCGAGACGGCCCCAGAGCACGACATCGACAAAGGTGGTCTCCTCGCGCTTCTCGCCGTTGTCCAGCGTGTAGTTGCGGTTGATGGCCAGGCCGATGTCAGCGACGGCGCTGCCCTTGGGCGTGTATTTGATTTCAGGATCCCGGGTGAGATTCCCGATCAACATGACCTTGTTTAAATTCGCCATGTGCGGAGACTAGACGTCTTATTTTTCCTTGGCGACTTTTTTCGGGCGCAGCTTCTGGAAATGCTGGCGGTACACGTCGGAGTCGAGCTTGAACTTCGCGCGGAGTTTATCCACGAGTTGGGGCTCGCTCTCGAAAATGAAATTCACGTAGTGGCCGGACTCAAGCGGGCCCGCGACGTACGTGAACTGGCGGCGGTCCATCTTCTGCACCTGCTCGATCTTCGCGCCTTCCTTCTCGAACTCTCCCTCGAGGCGTTCGATGATGTCTTTCACGGTGTCGTCGTTTCCTTTTTGGCTGAGGACCAGAAGTCCTTCATATCTGTTTTTCATACTTTGTTTTCCTGTTTTTGATTGTAAGTGTTCATGGCCGTCTGCATGCCGGATTCCTGGGCCAGTTCGATCGCCGCGACCGCGCGATCCATGGATTCATCGAGAATGGTTGTCTCTGACTTTTCGAAACGTCCGAGCACATGGTCGGTAAGGGTCTTCTCTCCCTCTGCCGCGCCGACGCCAAAGCGCAAACGCGAAACTTCCTGCGTGCCCATTTGCTCGAAGATCGAGCGAAGGCCGTTGTGGCCCCCGGCAGAACCCTCGGTTCGCAACCGGAGCTTGCCGAGCGGCAGCGCGACGTCGTCCAGCACCACGAGAATCTCGTTCGCCGCCACCTTGTAAAAATGGCTGATCGCCGCAACGGGTTCGCCGCTGCGGTTCATGTAGCTCATCGGTTTGCAGAAATGGACGCCTTCGTGCGACGCCACTTCGGCATCCCATTTTTTGGAAGCCTGGAACGAGATGCCCTTGCGGGCGGCGAGCTTGTCGAGAATCATAAAGCCTGCGTTGTGACGCGTCTTAACGTATTCCCGACCGGGATTTCCCAGGCCCACCACAAGGCGAAAGGTCTGCTTTCGTGCTGAATCCAAATCGTTCCAAGGTCAAAAGTGGTGTTATTTCTTGTCAGCAGGCTTCTTGTCGCCGGGCTTTGCCTCGGGGGCGGCAGCGCCTTCAACCTTCTTTTCCTTGATGACTTCAGGCGAGGTCGGGGCGGCTTCCGCGGCAGGCTTCTCTTCCTCAACGGTCGGGGCCGCGACGAGGAACACGGTAAGGCCGGCATCGGCCAGCGCGGTGACGCCGGCAGGCAGCTTGATGTCGCCCACGTGGACTGAGTCGCCGATGTTCATGTTGGAAACATCGACAGTAATGATTTCGGGCAGATCCTTCGGCAAGCACTCGATTTCGAGCGAGCGAACGCTCTGCTCGAGGATGCCGCCGTAGCTGCGGACGCCGATTGCCTCGCCGAGCGCTTCCACAGGGATGCTCGCCTGGAGCAGTTCGTTCTGCGATACCGCGTGAAAATCAACGTGCAGCACTGCGCCGCCAAGCGGGTTGTGCTGGACTTCCTGGATCAGCGCGAGGCGGCTGCTCGTCTTGCCGTCGTCATTGATCTCGAGGTCGACAAGGATGTTTTCGCCGATTGCATGGCTGAGGAGCGACTGGATCTCGCGGCGCGAAACCTGAAGATTCTGGGGTTCCTGCTTGCCGCCGTAGATCACTGCGGGAACAAGGCCCTGGGTTGTCAATTGTTTAACTGCATTGCGTCCCAAACTCAGACGGTTCTGCGCCGATAACTTTACTTGTTTAGCCATAACTTATTTTTTTTCCTTCGATTCGTTAATTTCAAAAAGCGAACTCACAGATTCGTCACCGTGAATGCGTTTAATACCTTCGCCGAGCAATTCCGCGATGCAAAGCACCTTGATATTGCAATCCTCTTCACATCGGACCGGCACGCTGTTCGTCGTAATAAGCTCCTCGATGTTTGATTTCCTCAAACGCTCGATGGCCAGATCCGACAGGACGGCGTGCGAAACTCCTGCGTAGATATTCAGCGCGCCGTGTTTCTTTAGCAGGCTTGCGGCGCTTGTCAAGGTTCCAGCCGTCTCGGTCAGATCGTCCACGATCAGCACATGTTTGCCCTTTACGTCGCCGATAATATGCAGGGACTCCACCTCTGTGGCGCTTTTACGGTTCTTCGGCACGATCGCAAGGCTGGCGCCGAGGGCGTCCGAGTAGGCCGAGGCCATCTTCAAGCCGCCCACGTCCGGGGAGACCACCACGAGATTCGTAAGTTGCTTGCTGCGAATGTATTTCATCAAAACCGGCAGCGCGTAAAGGTGATCCACTGGGATGTCGAAAAAGCCGGCCACCTGCTGGGCGTGAAGGTCGAGGGTAATGACCCTGTGGACGCCCGCCGCCACGAGCAGATTGGCGACCAGTTTTGCCGTGATCGGCACACGGGGCTGATCCTTGCGGTCCTGCCGGGCATAGCCAAAAAAAGGAATCACCGCCGTGATGCGGGAAGCACTGGCGCGTCGGGCCGCATCCACCAGGATCAGAAGTTCCATCAGGTTCTGGTTCGTGGGAGGGCAGGTCGGCTGGACAATGAACACATCGCGGCCACGCACGTTTTCGTTGATCTTCACGAAAGTCTCGCCATCCGGGAACGTGCTCACAGTGGCGTCCCCGAGCGGGACGCCGACATAATTCGCGATCCGCTGCGCGAGATCGCGGTGGGCGGAGCCGGTGAAAATCTTCAATTCGTAATTTTGCATGGTCTTTGGTGCAGAGACGAGCGGGTTGGCGAGTATAGGGCGGCCAGTTTTGAATTCAATGGCAAAATATGGGGAATTTCACCTGTGATTTTAGCGTCTTTTAAAGGGGAGCCTATCCCCTGATCCACCCCGCCAGCTTTTCCTTCAGTTCCGGCATCAGGTTGATGCGGTACTGTCGTCCAACTCCCATACGGAGGCGGCTGCCGTCGGAACGGGCAAACTCGAATTGCAAAGCACGCGTGCCGGGGAATTGCTGGATCGTTTTTTTCAGCTCGACCAGTTCGTCCTCGGTGGTCTGGTCGTGGTCGAAATAGAGGACGAGCGGCGGCTCGACGGGGGCGGCTGTGGGGGCTTTCAGGGGCTTCACCTCGTTGGCGACGAGGCGGGGGGCTTCGTCCCGTTTGTCGAGCCGGGCGGTGATCGCAACGACCTTTCCTTTCTCGAGGAATTGCGAGCATTTTGAGAAAGCGTCGTTCCAGATCATGATCTCGATGGAACCGGTCAAATCTTCGAGCACAACGATTGCAAAGGGCTTGCCATCCTTCTTCGTGAATTTTTTCTCCACGCTTTCCAGCGCCCCGGCGACCTGGATCGTGGATTTGTCCTCCTGCTCGTTAAGGGTACTGATCCCCTTGTATTTGCCGCTTTCCAGGATGGAGCGGTATTCGTCAAGCGGATGGCCGGTGACATAGAATCCGAGCAACTCCTTTTCGTAACCCAATTTTTCCGAAGTCGGCCAGGGTTCGATGTAACGCGTGGAGCGTTTCTTGGGCGCAACGGTTTCATCCTCGGCAAGCGAGTCGAAAAGCGAATGCTGGCCCGCAGCGCGGTCGCGGTGCGATGAGGCGGAAGCAGAGAGTGCTTCGTCGATACCGATAAAAATCGCGGCTCGATCATCGCCTGTGAAATCGAACGCACCGCATTTCACCAGGCTCTCGAGCACCTTCTTGTTGATCTTCCGTGAGTCGAGCCGGCCGCAGAAATCCTCCATGGATTTATACTCCCCTCCCCGCACGCGCTCTGCGATCGCGGCTTCCATCGCCGCTTCGCCGACATTCTTGATCGCCGCGAGACCGAAGCGGATCGCCTTGCCTCCCGTCGCGGTCGTTTCCGGTGAAAATTTCAGGCTGCTGCGATTCACATCCGGAGGCAGGATTTCGATGCCGAGCCGCTTGCATTCACCCACGAAGATCGAGATCTTGTCGGTGTTGTTGACTTCGTTGCTGAGCAACGCGGCCATGAACTCCACCGTGTGGTTCGCCTTGAGATACGCGGTCTGGTAGGTGATCCATCCGTAGGCGGCGCTATGGCTCTTGTTGAATCCGTAGCCCGCAAATTTTTCCAGCAAATCGAAGACTTCGTTCGCCTTCTTCTCGTCGATGTCGTTCACCCGCTTGCAGCCCTCGACGAAGACCTTTCGCTCCTTCGCCATCTTCTCGACATCCTTCTTGCCCATCGCGCGTCGGAGCAGATCGGCCTGTCCGAGTGTGTAACCACCGAGCACCTTCGCGGCTTCCATGACCTGTTCCTGGTAGATCATGATGCCATACGTGTCGCCGCAAACCTGTTCGAGCAGTTTGTGCGCGTACTTGATCTTGGTCTGCCCCTTCTTGCGCTTGATGTAATCGGGGATGAACTCCATCGGGCCCGGGCGATAGAGTGCGCTCAATGCGTAGATATCGTCGATCGATTTGAAATCGAATTTCGTGCACCACGAAGCCATGCCGCCGTCCAACTGGAACAGGCCCACTGTGTCGGCACGGTTCAAGAGCGCATAGGTGTTTTCGTCTTCAAGCGTGATCTTGTTGATGTCGAAATCAGGCGTGTGAAGGTGGATCAGATTCTCCGCGTCGCGGATCACCGTGAGTGTCTTCAACCCAAGAAAATCCATCTTCAGCAGGCCGAGATCGGTGAGCGGCCCCATCGCGTATTGCGAGACAACTTCCTCCGCATTGCCGCGCGTGAGCGGGATGTACTCGGAAAGATCGCGGTCGCTGATCACGACGCCCGCCGCGTGCACGCCGACGTTGCGCGTGAGCCCTTCGAGCGTGGTGGCGTATTCCCAGAGCTGACGGGTGGACGTCTCGTTTTCAATCGCCGCTTTCAGCTCGGGATTTTTCTCCGCCGCGAGCTTGAGCGTCATATTCAGCTCGTTCGGGATCATCTTCGCGATGCGGTCGCCCTCGCCGTAACTCAGGCCCATCACGCGGCCCACGTCGCGCACCACGCTTTTTGCGCCCATGGTGCCGAATGTCGCGATCTGCGAGACGGCGCGCTCGCCATTCCCCTCGCCATATTTTTTTCTCACATAATCGATCACCTCGCCGCGGCGGCTCTGGCAGAAATCGACGTCGATATCGGGCGGGCTCACACGCTCGGGATTCATAAACCGCTCGAAGAGCAGGCCAAACCGCAGCGGGTCGATGTCGGTGATTTCCATCACGTAGGCGACCATCGCGCCCGCCGCCGATCCACGGCCCGGCCCGACGGGGATGCCCTTGTCCTTCGCCCACTTGATGAAATCCCAGACGATGAGGAAGTAGTCGATGAAGCCTGTCTTGATGAGTACCGAGAGTTCGTAGTCGAGTCGCTGCTGGAGCGCGGGCTCGGCCTCCACGCGCGCGCCGTAGCGTTTATGCAGCCCCTCCTGGCAAATCTTGCGCATGTGTTCCTCGCTGGTCATGCCGGGAGGATTTTTAAAAGCGGGATACTTCGCCTTGCCGAATTCCAGCTTGAGATTGCACATGTCGGCGATCTTCACCGTGTTCGCGACCGCCTCGGGATGGTCGGGAAACAGGGCCTTCATCTCTTCCGGGCTCTTGAAATAAAGCTCCGGCACGTAGTGCATGCGCTTCTCGTCGGTGACATTCGCGCCCGTGCCGATGCAGATCATCACATCGTGCGCCTCGTGGTGGCTGCGCTCCAGGAAATGGACGTCATTCGCGGCGACGAGTTCAAGGCCGAATTCCCTCGCCAGCGTGGGCAGCACATTGTTGCATTTCCTCTGCGCCTCGATGCCATGGCTGTGGAGCTCGAGGAAGAAATTTTCCGCACCCAGGATCTCCTTGTATTCCCCGACGCTTTTGCGCGCCTTGGCGAGCTGATCCTGCTGGATGTGCATGTTGATCTCGCCCTTCAGGCATCCACTCATGCCGATGAGCCCCTGCGAGTATTTCGCGAGCACTTCCTTGTCGATGCGCGGCTTGTAATACATGCCGTCGAGATGCGCGATGGAGACGAGTTTCACGAGGTTGCGGTAGCCTGTCTCGTCCTTCGCCAGCAGGGTGAAATGATACGCCGCATCCCTGCCCGAGGTCGCATTGCGCTCGGTGAGCTTGCCCGGGGCCATGTAAATCTCACAACCGATGATCGGCTTGATGCCCTGCTTCATCGCCTCCTGGTAGAACTCGATCGCGCCAAACATGTTCCCGTGGTCGGTCATCGCCACGGCGGACATGCCGAATTCCTTCGCCTTTTTCATCAAGGCCGGTATGCGCACCGCCCCATCGAGGGTGGAATATTCGGTATGAAGATGGAGGTGAACGAAGGAGTCGGCGGGCATGGAAAGAGAATATAATCCGATTAGGAAAAGATCGAAGCGGGAAATTTAAAATTTGTAAGAAAAATGATTTGCAAACCTCTTATGGTCTCCTGCACTGGCTCAGTAGCGAGGCGACCATGCCGATCAGTTTTCCATCCCGGGACTTCAAGGCCGTTTGCATCGCCTCCTCGCACGCGGCGGTGGCTTCCCGGCGATGGCCTGCGGCAAGAAGTGAACGGACGAGGTTAAGTTGTGTCGTAATGTCGCCGGGCGCGAGGGTGAGCGCGTTCTTGAAACAGGTCGCGGCCTGGTCAAACTGCTTGTTTGCCACAAACATCATGCCGAATTGAGTATAACGCGCCGGATTGTAGCGGTCTGCCTTGATTGCCTCGGCCTGGGTCGCATAGGCCTCCACGACTTTTCCTTGCTTGAAACAGACATCGGCGAGATTCGCCAGCGTCTCGGAACTTCCGGGACGAAGTAGCAACGCGGCACGGAATTCGGCCTCGGCCTCCGGCAGTTTGTCAGATGCGGCAAGCGCATTACCCAGATTATTGTGGGCTTCCATGAACCGGGGGTTGTCGATCAATGCCTGCCGGTAACAGCCGATGGCTGCGGGAAGGTCGCCGCGTTGTTTCAGGACGATACCGAGATTGTTTTGCATGCTCCACGCGTGCGGGTTTTCGGCAATGACAGCGCGGCAATACGTCTCCATCGATTCATAAATCGCGCACCGTCTCCATGTCTGCATGAACAGCAGCGCGAGCACGATGCCTAGCAAGGCATGCAAACCATGGCGGACATTCGTTGAAACGCTCCTTTTCAGCAGTACGGTAAAACCGGCGGCGACGCATGCGAAAATTCCCGGCGCGGCGAGATACTGCCACCAATCGGCAGACGGCGTTTCCTGCAGCAGCGCCATCCATATGAAACCGAGCACCGGCAGCAGCATCCAGAGGTAATAGCCGGAGGCGAAAAGCAGCGGACGCCCCCAGCTTTTGCGTTTCAAAAAAAACAGGGCAATTACCAGTACCACGCCGCATACAGGCATCCATGTGAACGGCGAATGCAGATCGGGAAACCATTGCGGAGACATCGGGCTCAAGCCCGTCGGCAGGAAGATTTCACCGGGATACCGCCACATCATCATACCCGCACGGGCGATACGATACGGCAGGCCGGCAGGCAGCAATCCGTAATCCACCGCACGCGATTGATAACGGATGGTCAGCAGCGAAACCGCTGCCGCGATGACTGCAAACGGGACCAATGGCAATAAATCGCGCCGGGTGATTTTTCGATCCGTCCACAGGATGCAGCCCACCAGCACAAGAGGCAGCGTGACCACCGCACCTTTACTCAATCCCGCCAGCAAAAAGAATATGATGGATGCAATATAAAACCTGCGACCACCGGTTTTACGCGCATGGAGAAATCCAAGAATCGACGCGAAGAAAAATGCGCCCGATAGGGTGTTTTTCAACTCTGCGATCCATGCAACAGACGCGACATTCAGCGGATGAATCGCAAACAGCAACGCCGCAAGCCACGCACCGGGAATGCCGAGCATCACGAGAATCCTCCACAGGAGCACCACCGAAAGCGCATGGAGACGGATATTCC
>Ga0268264_10005106_pt1 | contig 11123 bp, 11 predicted proteins | sample KBSSwiS32_FD_190357 | JGI IMG/M metagenome (GOLD analysis project Ga0268264, IMG submission 190357) | Switchgrass rhizosphere microbial communities from Kellogg Biological Station, Michigan, USA - KBS Switchgrass S3-2 (SPAdes) (version 2) | ecosystem: Host-associated > Plants > Roots >... | reverse complement strand
CGGTTCAAAAAGACCGCTATATTTTGGTTAGCAAAAATATTTTTTTTGATTTTTTATTTTTCTCAAATCCAGGATAGCTCCACCAGCCGTATAAAATACAGGTTTATTTTTTCCGGATGTTCAATGAATGAGGTTCATCTTTCACGTTGTTGATTGAATGATACTTATAACCGGGTATAAAGGCAGCGCTATAGAGAAGCTGACGGCATAAAAACAAAGGCATTGGCAACAGGGGTGCCCGGCATAGTCTCCATAGTAAACAGTTTATCTATTCATTACCAATAAAAATTTACAAAAATGGAAACAGCAACCATGAACGCAAGGCGAATGTGAATGTGATGTGGAAGGAGAGAAAGTTAATTTAGGCCCGGGCGATTTTTTTAATATACCCCTCCATAAGCACCACGATGTAAAAGTGACCAGGGGTCCGGTGCTGGCGGTGGTGCAGAGATTGAAAGTGGCTTGAATTTGATCTTTTTTCGATAAAACCGGCAAAGTGGGACAAGCCGATCTTACAGCTGCTTTTTGATTATAATCAACTTCTACTTAGTCAGAAGAGTGGTATGTTCTGAGTTGTCAATATATGCAATTATGTCAAAATGCTTTTTCAACAGTATTTCCGTAAACTGGGTTGTCTCTTGTGGTCTTGAGCCTATTGAACGAAACCCTGCTGCGGTATTAAGGAATGGGATGTCATTACTACTTCTAATGTCGAGCAGGAAATTTTTAAAGTTACTTTTTGAGAAAAAGTATTCATAGGTTCCTGCATAAGAAGGATGCACCTTGTAGTATTTTTCCGGACCGTAAGCTGAATAGTAGCCATTATTATAAGTAAACCCGAATGCAATATATTTTTCACCATACCAGTTGCTCAAAAAACTACCCATTTTGCCGCTGGCTTTTGTAATATGTGTATTGTCTGCTGATAAAATTATTTTCTTTCCTTCATGGTTTTTTACCAGCCAGTCTATGTTTTGTGCCATGTACTCATCCCTGCTTTTTGTTTTCTCTGATTTGTATTGAGAAGACAGGCTTTGTACAAAAATATTCATATAGTGTTGTATGCTCTCCAAATCTTGCGCTTCAGCACCTGCATATGCCGAATTATTTTTAGCTGCCAAATACTGGTATATCGTTTCAGCCTTTTGATAAACCTGGGTCCATGGCTGGTTCCTGTTTACAGCATCATCGTACCATTTCCTGAGTTCGGTAAGATTGGCCAATAGACCTGTATCATTTACTTTGGCAAAATCTTCAACGGCCTTTAAAGCCGACATCCCATTTTGCATATCAAATCCCTTAAATTCCACTTTTTTCTTACTCGTTTGATTATATGATTTTAGCCATTGTATAATATCGATCATTTCCTGTGTTTGCCAGCTTGGGTAGGTCAAATCGTCCATCACATTCTTCAAAGTCCCCTTACCATGCAATACATACTCGTTAACCCGGTCGGCTTCAACTGTGGGTGCTTCCAGGGCAAAAATTGAAAAATCTTTTTTTTCGACCAGGTATTTTACCATGCGTAATTTCAGCTTATAAATTGTGGACGAACCATGTGAGTTCTCGCCCAATGCCACTACGCTGGCGTTGCCGGTTATATTGCCGAGCGGAACCAGGTCTTTGAGGTCTGCATCAGGGGATAAAGATTTTATTGGAATGGCCCGCTTATTCAAATTCATGATTTCCGTTTTGCCTGGCTCTCTGAAATCAGGTGCCCCGTTTCCATATTCCTGGCCGTTAATTTTTATTCTTACATTATCAAACCAGCAGTCCCCGGTTCCATTCGCAACCAAAGCAATCAGCAACCTGTCCGATGAATAATTATCCGGGAAAGATGCTGTATGCGAAATAAATATCCATTCGCCATTGTTTCCTTTTATAGGAGGAGAAACAGCCGGCTTGCCCCCGGTCGGATCACGAAAAGCTAACATTGTTTCCAGCGAATCAGCATTTGTAAACTTAATATATCCTTCAACTTGTATAGTTTTTCCTGCAATCAATTTTCCCGGCAATGATAAAAAAGTATAAACGGCACCGTTCTTTAATCTTATATGAAGGCTTTTGTTGCCATTCTCGGCCATACTGCTGTCCAGGCGGGCATCATACATTTCTCCTTCACCTTCAATGGCCCATTTTCTTGGTTGAGATTTGTAAACGCCATACTCAAAATCAAGATTTAAAAAAACCTGGGCAATCCCCTCGCCCGGAATAAGAGACAGGCTAAATATTGCAAATAATATATGCTTCTTCATTTGTTGGATCGGTCAGGAGCCTGTGAGACGTATAAAGTTTGCGGCGGGTTACACCCGTTACTTTATTTTTCGCGATAGGCAGATTTATGGCTTTTAAATTGTTGAAGCAGACATTTGCAATGATGTACAACATTTTGATTCTCTAGTCTGTTTTTACAAGAACCCGTTTCCAGGTTTTGCTGTCTCCAATGATTAAAGTGTCGCCTTTTAGAATAAATGGCCGTGGTTGGTCGGTGTCAATATACCAGGGCATGGAGCCGCCTTTAACGTGATGTGTCACGATAGATTTACTGAAATCAACTGAATAGGTGCCAAAGTAGCCTACTGAATTACTGTCTATCCAACGCTGCAGGTTAACGTTGTAATTTTTGGCTGAGTCCTCGGAAATTTTCATCGGCATCTCCGAACAAATATTCAGATTAACGATACCGTTCCTGGTGTAGGTAAAATACCCTTTGGGATTTTTGCCATATGCATATGTCCATGTCGAAGTTGCCGGATCCAGGTCTGCAAATTCGATTAATCTCCAGGTGCCCACTAACTTGCTTTCCAGCATTCCTGTTTTAGTAAGCTTGCCCGGTTTTATTTTGCTTTGCCCAAATGAAGCAACAATTATTGTGATTGCGAATAACAGCGAAAGTTGAAATCTTATCATTCGACAAATGTTATAATTATGACAATGCGATGCTTATTGCCAATGGTTTTCTCAACGGCAATTTGTTGCTATCATTTTGGCTGTTTCGTTGAATACAACAGCTTAAACGCGTTGGCTACAGCCTGGTGCATTATGGTGGCATGATCTTCCTGTGGCAAATAATCGTAATACACTTGTATATTTTCGTTTCGTAATTCTTTTATTTTTTCAAACAACAAATTGGCATCTACTTCCATTACCCTGGGAATAGCAGTGGGCGTAAGCCCTTCCTTTCCAACGCCGATATAAATGCTGGTCGGGCCACCAATACCATTCTTTAACATCTGTAAACTTTGCGTTAATAATGAACCATTGTTCCACCACAAACTTGGGCTTACGATTATATATTTGTTGAAAAGCCCTGGTTTTTCAAATAAGATCTCTGTAGCCAATAATCCGCCCAGCGATTGACCGATAATAGTTTTCGATGTGTTTGTCCTGTATTTATTGCCGATAAATGGTTGCAGCTCTTTTTCGATAAATGCAATAAACCGGTCGGCATGCCCGGTGGTTGGATATGCTTTTCTGTCTTCTTCAATGCTGGTGGGAAATGTGAAATCCCTTTTCCTGTCTACCGTAGCAATGCCTACAACAATTGATTTTGGGATTTGCTTTATCCATTCAAAACTGTAGAATTGAACAAGTCCAACGATATGGATAAAGTCCTCGTTGGCCGACCCGTCAAGCAGGTATATTACCGGGTATTTTGTGGTGTCGTTTTTGTTATAGCCTTCCGGAAGATAAATATTTAAAGTCCTTGTTTCGTTTAGTTCTTTGGATCTAAGTTCTTCAATGATGCCAAGTACAAATGGCCTGGCAGTATCCGCCCGCTTTGTGTTGCTGCTTTGCCCGAAAATAAATGTCACAGAAAAAGTCAGAACAAAAAATAGGAAAATCTTACTCATTTTTATGGATGGCCATTTGTGGTACTGGTTGCTAAAGCGAACGGGATAGGGGCCGACGATTAAATACTAGTCAGGCCATATTTACCCATACTGCTTTAGGGGAATTTTATTTATACGCTATTGCCGCACTGGATGGTCCGCTCAATGCAAGTAAGGATGTTGATGTGAACCCTGCCATCTTTGCCCACCGGTTGAAGTCCGCAAAAGTGTAATCAAAACCGGTTCCGGTTTCAATAAGCATATTCAGGCTCATCATCATGCCAAATGCATTTTGTTTTCTTTCGTTGTCTATGATGGCTTCAATGGCAACAAAAGCCCCGCCTTCAGGCAATGCCTTATACGCTTTTTGCATCAGCAATATTTTCTTTTCTTCGTCCCAGTCGTGCAGGATATTGCCCATGGTAACAATATCTGCGGGTGGAAAGGCATCGGCAAAAAAGTCACCATTTTGCGCTTTTACCCGGTCTGCCAACTGAAATTGCTGAATCGTTTCCAAAGCAATCGGTTCAACGGGAGGAAGGTCGACCGTGGTGCAACTCATATGCGCCTGGTGCTTTGCAACCATTAAAGATAACAACCCGGCCGAGCCGCCGATGTCTGTCATTGTTTTGTATTTCGAAAAGTCAAATTTTTGGGCAAAAGCCATAAAGTTGCCCATTTGTATTCCGCTCATTGCATTAATAAATTCCCTCAGCTTGTTGGGATCCTGGTAAAGTAAGCCAAAAAAATCTTGTCCTGCCTTTGCTTCGTTTTGGGGATGCCCGGTAACCAGGGCTTCTTCCAGGTCGCCCCAGAACCTGTACAAGCGGTTGTTCATCATTTCAAGGATGCCTCCGATATAAGATGGTTTATTTTTATCCAAAAACGTATCCGTATCTATTGAATTGGAATAAACGGCTGCCTCCAACAGTCCTTCTCGCGTAAGAAATCCCAATACCGTTAGTGCATCTAAAAAATCATAAAAATGCCTGTCTGTGCAGTGTAATTGTAAGGAAGCTTTGATGTCTTTGCCCGACATTTTCTTTCGCGCTGCCAGTTGGGTAAACAGCTGGAATTTTATTGCAGACAATAATATTTTTGAAGCCCAGAAGCCTGTTCCGATTTGCATGATGTTTGCCGGAGACGGTTGATTACTGTTGTTTTCCATTATGTATAGTTTAGAAGTTGGTTGTTACAAATTGCTGCTGAAGCCGCCGGCAGGCATCCAGTCTGTCACGCTTCATGTGTGGGGTTAATACATTGAATATACGCAGCATCCTGCGGATAGGGAAAACAAAGTTCAAAACGGCCGATCTATGATAATTGCCTGTTAATTGCTGTTTATTGCAACAACATCAAACAGCGGGCAGTGTATTAAATGATGTTTTGGAACATTATTATTTAAGTCAGATGATTTTGCAGTACGGTAAAATTTGCTGCTCACTATTCTTCCATTTGCCGAAAACTGATTGTTGCGATCGGCCGGGCGGCCTTAGTTTTTATCAATATACACACTGTCAACACCAACAACAATAGTTTTCGCCAGAATATCGCCAAGTCTTTGTGATAAGTCGGTTCTGGTGATAATGAAATAGGCTATCAGGCCAAGGCAGGTAGTGATTTCAATTGCATCGCATATTCTTCTGGTTAAGGTTTGGAAAAAATTCGGTTTACCACCTTTCTCGGTAACAATCTTCAACTTAAAAATATGGTGACCAATCGTTCCATCAAGCATGTTTTCGCAAACAACAAAGTACAGGAACCAGAATAAAACCGGAACTAAAGCCAGGACCCCTGAAACCGTATATTTTGCTTCGTCGGTTTCATGTCCGGCCACTGAAATATAAAAGATAGTAAGCCCGGATATCAATGAATAATCAATTATTGTGGCTAAGATTCTTTTACCGACAAACTGACTGGGGTCTTGACTAAACATGTTGAGGCATTTTAAATAATTGCCGGCATTTTATTTTTGCTCCAGGCATTGCTATATCGGCCAGCGGGCTAAAAATAATGTAGGATTTGTGATTTTGCAAATGCAGTAAAGTTTGCAGATGATTGTTCTTCTGTTGACCCCTCTTGCTGCAAAGCGCATATTACACCCAGTTTTATTTTTCAAATTTATAATTGGCACCGGAGTCAAATTTTAACCAAATGTGCTCGCCGTTATTCTCACCATATGCGAATCTCACTTTTATAGCAAATCCCGTGTAATTTGAATTTCTACTTAAAAGAGCCGAGTCAAAGTTAGGTAACGTCAACTTTGCCCTGGCAATTGCGGCGTCCATTTCTTTGTCGCCCTGGTCCACGATTATCATACGTGTTGAATCCTTTGCCAGGATTTGTTTTTGCGGGTTTGAATTGCACGATAAAACAAAAGCCAAAATTAAAAAAGCGAAATATTTCATATGAAAATTGAGTACAAAGTAGAAGGCTTGCTGCCGATCTGTCCCGCGCCATGCGATACTAAGGAACTTGATTAATAAATTGAACTTAAATATGCATAGCATCCTGCGGATAACCAATCTCAGTTTTAAAACGATCGTCCAATAACTGCAACTGCCGATTGCTCCAATATCCTGCCAGTCTTGCGGCAAACCTCTTGTTGCCTGCCGGCGGTTTTTTGACAACCAATTTATTTACAATTTTGCATAATGAATCGCAATTACGCCACCTGCAAAAGTTCTAGACTCCACAAGTTTCAATTTGGTCGTACCGGTTATATCTTTAAACAGCGGCATGCCTTTCCCTAATATTATTGGATTAACAAAAAGCCAAAACTCGTCGATTAATCCTTCGTTTAATAGCGATTGTGAGGCACGGGGACTTCCAAATATTATAATATTTTTTCCCTCCTGCTGCTTTATTGTATTAATGTTGCCGGCGAGTTGATCGGCAATAACTTTGGTGTTGTGAAGTCCGGTTTCATGCATGGTTCTGGATAAGACAACTTTAGCAACTTTGTTGTACCAGGTTGAATGCTCTATATCATGTTTTGATGCGTTGGGTTGTTCGCCCGCTTTTGGCCAGTAGCTTTGCATCATTTCATAAGTTACCCGTCCGTAAAGAGCAGTGTCTGACTGTTCTGTCATGGTGCCGACAAAATCAAACATTTCAGCATCCACATGTATCCAATCCATTTCTCCGTTAGGTCCTGCTACAAAACCGTCAAGTGAAGTGTGCATAAAGAAAATTAACTTTCTCATTTAATGAAGTTTATTGTTTTTTAAGTTTTTTGTCCGTCAATGTTTTTAGGGTAGAAAATAGGTTCAAAAGGCTGATTGCTTTGATTGTTCTGTCCAAATTGGGTTCTAAAAAATTTCATACTGGTTGTATGTGGCACCTAGCGTGCTGGGCCTCATGCAGGTTGGGGATTAGTATTCCGTCTGCCGATAACCGCTGCTGATTGAAAATATAAAGTTGAATTTAGTACTAAAGCTGAGATTAATTCATCGAGTCCGAACAGAAGCCGGGATTTGTAGCCAGCTGATGTTACAATGTCATGACCGGCTTGTATAAAACCCAATTTTGGCTGCTGGCAAAGGTCATACGGCAAATAAAACTTTGTCACCGCTATCATGTTCCTCCTCGCTGAAAATTTCTTCTTCTGTTTCTTCGTTGAAGTCAATTGTTGCTTTCATTGTAGAGCTGTATTTTACCCTTGCAAAATTGTTCTCAATATAAATTGTCCCGTTGCCATTCATTTGAAATTCACCCGCGTCGGGTATGTCTAATTTGTCAATGATATATTCTTCCAAATCTTCAAAATTGTTCTCATTCGTAGCGGTCTTATCCTGGAATGTTACAAAGGCTTCGTCATTGCCACTTTCCCAGCTAAATGGTAACTTTCCTTTTTCTTTTAGAGATATTATAACCCAATCTTTAAGTCTTTCTTCGGCAGCTATTATTCTTTCTTCTCGTTCTTTCTCCCATCGGGCCATATAATTATCATTGGGTGGTAATGACGATTCGGCTTGTTTGTGATTGTTGCCAAATAATTTTTTCAGAAGATTGCTAATTAAGCCCATTTTCAATGTTTTTTAACTGTTGTAAATCTGGTGTGTATTGCCACTTATCTTTTAGTTTAACATGTTGTAGCATTTCGTTTATGTTTGCTCCCCCCAAATGATTTGCAAGTTCCAAAGCATAGTCAATTCCCAAAATTTCTTTTGTTAGAAAAACACCAAAATTGCTGTGAGTTACTATTAATGTGGATTTTAAACCAGACATAATAAATGGTCTTAAAATAAACTCTTTTAGTTTGCTGTCGCTGGGATTAATTGGCTTTATTAGATTTAGCAGACTTTCATCAACGTATTTAAACCAGTTATTTAAAGTTGGTACAACGCCCATTAAATCTTCTTTGCAATGCTCTGCTGCAATGTCACGGATTAAAATTGTTTGACTGTCGGAATTAATTAGAGTTTCTCCAAATTTTTGAATACAAATGTCAATGCCATAAGTGTTATGCAAAAGAATTCTATGCTTCATGTCAAAATAGAACAGCTTACTTGTGTCAATAAATTTATGAATATGCAGATAATCCTCAGCAACTCCTTTAAATTTTTTCTTTGATAATAAACTGTGTTTCCAGTAATTCATTTTAAAGTTTGATGTGTCCAAATTGCTTGCAGCTAACAACGTTTATTTACGCTATTATACACAGTCAGCGATAAACTAAAACACTTAATGCCAATGGTTCAGCAATCAACATTCTGTATTGTTATTGGCACAACCCATCGCAAGCCTATCCTTTTTAAAAAAAATTGCGCGCAGGTAGTCGCCCTTTAAAACAGGCATAGCTTCGCTACCCTCAGTTACAGGGAACAGGGGATTCTTTGTGCTTGTTTATCCGGTTTTAAATATATTAAAGTTTTTCAAAAAGACTTAAAATATATTGTTCGGCAATACATGCGGCGGCTATGATAAATAAATTGAAATTTAGCTCATCCCCAATCGGGCGCGCAAGGATTCGCGGTAAGTAACCCCAATAGGAATCTTTTCCCCGTTGATGGTTAGCTGGTGCATTTCGATCATTGTGATATGCCTGATGGCTACTACATAGGATTTGTGTACGCGTACAAAGCCGGAGGCCGGGACGAGGTCAAAAATATCGCTCATGTTTTCGCGGATCAGTATTTGTTTGTCCTTTACATGAACGGTAAGGTAATTGCGGTCTTTTTCGAGATACAGTATGTCTGCCAGTTTAACCCGGTAAGCCTGGGGACCGCTTTTAATAAGCACCGTAGCTTCATCTTCTGTTACGGTAGCATTTTTGGGTAAAATGGCCGCGGTTGCCTTATTGATGGCAACCATGAAACGTTCGAAGGCAATAGGTTTTAGCAGGAAATCCAGCGCATTCACATCGTAACTTTCCACCGCATAGTTCCTGTAGGCGGTGGTGAAAATGATCAGGGGCCCTGGCGACAAAGTTTGTACCAGTTGCAGGCCGCTGATATCGGGCATGCTGATATCAAGGAAGATCAGGTCTACCTTTTCGCGCTGCAGAAACTCTATCGCTTTTACCGGCTCGCGGAAGGTTTCTTTCAGGCTGACCAGGCTGGTTTTTTCGCAATAGCGTTTGAGCACTTCCAGCGCCTTTGGCTCATCATCAATGGCAATACAGGTAATCATGCCAGGTTAATTTCAAGGTTCACCATATACTTTTCACCAGTGTTCGTAAACCGCAGCAGGTGTTTACCGGGATACAACAGCTCAAGCCGCCGTTTTACATTGTCAAGCCCGATACCGCTTTTTTCTGTGCCCGTCTTTTGCAGGGTGCTGTAGTTGGTATTTTCACAGGTAAAGAAAAGGTTTTGTCCTGAAACCGCCATACTTATCACGATGGTTGCCGTTTGCCCGATAGATACGCCATGTTTAAAAGCATTTTCCACGAAGGGGATAAACAGCATCGGCGCAATGCTGATACCATTGGCCTGTGGGGGATAATTAAATTGTACGATGACTTCCCCATCGGCATAACGCAATTTGTTGAGCGTGATGTATTCTTCCAGGTAAGTGATTTCCGTGCTGAGGGAAACGGTTGCGGCATTGCTTTCATACAGCATATACGACATCATGCCCGAAAGCTTCAGTATGCCATCGGCCAGCTCATCATTTCCTTTGCCCTGCGCCATCGAGAACAGGTTGTTGAGCGTATTGAACAGGAAATGCGGGTTGACCTGCGATTTAAGGAATTTGATCTCGGCACTCAAATGATTCGCCCTTAGCTGGGTTTGGATGAGCTCGCTTTTTGTCCATTCTTTCAGGAAAAAATAAGCAGCGGATATGCCCAGTATAACAAGAAAAGCAAGCAGGATAACAGGCTGCAGGTGCTTCCAGCTGCTGATCATGAAGTTTACGGCATCCATATGCGGAAGGGGAGGATCGGGGTGCACGGGCTGCAGCCTGTCATCTTTTATGGTAGCATCTTTTTGAAAGGTAGGGGCCTGCGGCGGAGCTTCAATAGTATGGTTGGCATTATCAAACAGGGGGCCAACGATAAAATAATCCGCACCAAACACCATCATAAACCATATACCGCATATCGCCAGGCGGGTGATTACATTTTTATACCGGATGGCTTTCCTGAATACCCAGCAGATATTGCCATAAAAAAGCAATGCCAGGAAAAGGAGGATGAGATAAACATAGGATGAGATGGGAATGTTTTCGTACTGATCGCTTATTATGAGGCGGTTTTTTTGCCGTATGTGAATATGCGTACTGTTTAATGATGTAAGCACATAGAACACACCTGCCCAAAACACCAGGTGGAGCAATATTTCTATCCAAAGTTTTTTTCCGGTTGGAACCATATCATCAAATATAAAATATCGCAGTTGCCTCCGGATAATAATGTTACTAACCGGCAAAATTGTTATACAAATGCGGCGTATTTGAAATTCCAGGATGGCGGTTGCCGGGATAAAATCGTTTTCTTCATTGACCTCAGTCCCGCGATGCTGGTATCGGCCTGGTTAAAAGCCAGCTCCCGCATGTATACAATCACGGAAACGCTTAACCCCCATCATTTTCTGCGGGCACCCATGATTCCAGGATGGCAAATAATGATGTATCATCACGACTTAACTGCTATTCGTACCAGGGCTTTCAGGAAGTGCTCATCCCGGAATAGTATTGCTTAAAAATACCAGGAATTATGAAAAAGCAATTGCTACTGTACGCCGCATTACTGACGGTGATTTTTAACGCCGGGGCTCAAAAACCAGATACGGCGCGGGTGATGGTGCATTACAAGTTTATCCATCTAAGGGATACCACGGACCG